>Ga0307440_1000700_pt1 | contig 16619 bp, 14 predicted proteins | sample SalMarWE160410MG_FD_202150 | JGI IMG/M metagenome (GOLD analysis project Ga0307440, IMG submission 202150) | Salt marsh sediment microbial communities from the Plum Island Ecosystem LTER, Massachusetts, United States - WE1604-10 | ecosystem: Environmental > Aquatic > Marine > Intertidal zone >... | reverse complement strand
TTTTTGGGATCGGCCTTCAGCGCGGATACGATATCCACCCAATCCAAAGCACAGAGGTAATAAAAATGTACGATGTGGTCAAATATACCTTGGGCCCCCATAATTATGTTGCGGATATATTGTGCATTCAGGGGAACTTCCATATTCAGTGCGTTCTCGATCGCCCGGACCGAGGCAATAGAATGAACAGTCGTTCAGACCCCGCATATCCGCTGGGTAAAAATCCAGGCATCCCTGGGATCGCGGCCCTGGAGAATGATTTCCATGCCGCGCCACATCTGCCCGGAAGACCAGGCATTGACCACTTTGCCGTTGTTGACCTCACACTCAATTTTCAGGTGACCTTCAATCCGGGTAATGGGGTCGATGACGATTCGCTTAGCCATTTAATTTCTCCTTAATTTTCAAATGCTTCGTGCTTAAGACCGGCGATAAATCGGCAGCCTTTTGATAAAGTACAGAAACGCCATGATTTCTAATGACACGATTCCTAAAGATATGAAAATTTCTCCGGTAGACGGGAAGTAATGCCAGCCGTTTCCGGGATCAAATCCAATGATATAGGTGTTGAAACGATACACTGCCGCTGCGAGAACGATTGAAACAGCGCAGAGAAACATAGCGCGCTGATTTTTCCGATTGGCAGGGACAAAGAGCACGGCCATGGGAACGATCAGCAGTAAGTTTTCCAGCAAAAACATATTCCCCAGAAGATCTCCTTTAAAGGCGAGATCCAGATGCCCCCGCATACCGAGATCGGCGAACCGGATCACCAGATAAATTGCGATCAGCCACGCCATAATCCCTGATATCTTCCCGAGCAATTTGGATTCATCGTGTATCGGGAATCGGGAGCCTGTAAGGCTGGATTCGACAACCACGATGGCGTAACCCAGGAATATGCATGAAATTAAAAACAACACCGGCAACAACCGGGTCCACCACAACGGGCTGAGTTTGCTCCCGGTAATCACCATGACGGTTCCCAGTGACGACTGGTGCATGGTCGGCAGCAGGATTCCCAGGGCAATGAAAACGAACATGATTTTGTTCATGAATGCCTTTGCGTTGTCGGCCCCGAATTTTGTAAGGAAGGTGGGTGAAAATTCGATCCACAATACTGCGACATAGGCACCCACACATAATGCCACTTCCAGCAAGACCGAACTGGCATTCATGTGCCAGGGCAAAAAGATGTTATACAATTGCCAGTACCTTCCGACATCCAGGACCACCGCCACACCGGCCAAGGTGTAGCCGAACAGGCTGGTCATCAGGGCGGGCCGCACCAGGGAGTGGTATTCTCCCTTGTTGAACACATAGACCAGAAGGGCCATGGCATAACCGCCGCATCCGAGAGCGGTTCCGATGACCACATCGAATGCAATCCATAATCCCCAGGGGTATCCGTCGTTCATATTCGTTACGGCGCCGAGACCGTAAATGAAACGTTTGCCCATGAAAATCAGGGAAATCAGAAAAATCAAGCCGCAGATCAAGAAGGTCGGTGTCAGAATCTTGCCTTCTAAAGGTTGTTCGGTTTTCATAAATCACTCCTTGAACAAGGGTCATAAATGGTTGAAAACCACCATGATTTCCCGGTACCGTGCCGGGATGTTATTCTTTCTTGTTCTTCTCCGATCTTTTTACCAAAAAGATCAATCCGCCAAAGACAACGATGGGAAGAATCATCCCTTTGTAAAGGGTGTGCTGTATGTTTTCGGCCATCGCTGCATAGGATCGATCCGGAAGCGTCGGAAGGCCCAGTTTGTTAAAGGGCACGGCGGCCATCATAAAGGTCTGGGTGCCGCCGCCGTCGTTCTTGCCGTAGATATATGGAATATATTGTTTGACTTTATGGACCTCTTTTTTGGTCGATGATACTTCCGCCACCGGAAATTCATAGTATTTTCCGGGGATCATGGTTTGCCGTCGTTCGGCTTCGATCAACAGATCTTTAACCGGGCCGAATATAGAGGCGCCGGTGGGACACCCGCTGGCGCAGGCCGCAATCTGACCTTTCGCGACAAGATGATTGCAGAGCTGGCATTTAACGATTTTCGGAAAAGGATTGTCCCACTCGAACTTCGGGATATCGAAAGGACACGCCACCGCGCAGTAACGGCAACCGATACAGGCGTCTTTGTTATAGGAAACGATTCCCGTCTTAGGATCTTTGGTCATGGCGGTTGCCGGACAGGCGGAAACGCAGGCCGGATCCACACAATGCATGCACTGCCGTTTAATGAAGGCATAGCCGTCGATTTCGCGATCTTTGACTTTTGCTGTTCCGTTTTCGTATTCTTTGATGATGTTGAGTGTCTTTGAAGAGAGATCGACAGGATTATCCCATTGCCGTTGGGAGCCGGAAAATTCCATGGGCATATTATTGGCTTTTTTGCAAGCGACCATACAGGCCTGGCATCCCACGCAAAGCGTAGCGTCATAAAGAATTCCTAATGCATCGGGAAGGCGATTTTTTTCCGAAGAAGCTGCGATGGCCGGCGGCGCCATTGCCAGCACTGCGCTTCCTGCCAATCCCTTGAGAAAATCACGCCGTTTGATTTTCATGAATTATCTCCTTTATCTTTGTCGCCCAGTCGTTTTGCAGCGACGGCGCCGGCGCCGATGGCTGCTCCGCCGATGCCTCCCAGCAGTGCCGCAGCACCTTTGGAAATGCCTCCGCCTCTTGTTGTTTGAATGGGAGCATGTACCGACGACGGTGTAACATTTTCAATATCCGCCTCGGTAAAGAGCGGGATGGTGAATCCGATTCCTTCCTCAGAGCATCCAAAGCAGGGACGGCCGGTATTCACGGGCCAGGCGCCCACGTCGCAATAGTGAAGGACGGGACAATTGTTGCGGGTCATGGGTCCTTTACAGCCCAGTTTATAAAGGCAGTATCCCAGGCGATGTCCTTCATCGCCGAATTGCTCGGCAAAGCGGCCGGCGTCGAAATGGGGCCGTCGTTCACAGTTTTCATGGATGAGGCGGCCATAGGCGAATTTGGGTCTTCCCAATGCATCCAGAGCCGGAAGTTTCTTGAACGTCAGAAGATAAGCCACTGTTGACAGGAAGTTGTATCCATTGGGCGGACAACCGGGAATCGAAACGACGGTGGTCCCATTGAGAAATTCAGGGATTCCGGTTGCGCCGGTGGGGTTGGGATCCGATGATTGCCAACCGCCCCAGGTTGCGCAGGATCCGATGGCGATGATGGCGGCGGCTTTTGCCGCAACTTCTTTCACGATTTCGCCAAAAGGCCGGCCGGCGATCATGCAGTATACGCCCCCGTCTTTTACGGGGACGGACCCTTCGACAACCAGGACAAATTTTCCGGCATTATCCTTAACGGACTTTTTAAGGGCCGCTTCAGCCTGATGGCCCGCGCCGACTTCCAAGGTTTCATGGTAATCCAGGGAGATAAGGTCTAAAATAAGATGTTCTATGGTGGGATGTGAGGTTCGCAAAAGGGATTCCGTACAGCCGGTACATTCCTGCCCATGCAGCCAGATTACCGGTGGACGTCGTTTGGCAGTGGTGATGGCTTCGGCGATTTTCGCGCCGGCCCCTAAGGGCAGGCCCATGCTTGCCGCCATGATCCCGCAGAATTTCATAAAATCCCGGCGGGAAACCCCCTTTAACTTTTCATTAACAGGATCTGTAAAATTCAAATCTTTCATTGCTTTCCCCTTTATCGGCTGGAGATAATATAGTAATTTATTTAAAAAATTTCAGCCCTTCGGATATATCGAAGGTGCTGAAAATTAAATGGGAGCAGCCTGAATGCGCAGCAGCTCTTTTATAAAGGTCAAACCGGGGTTTCTAAAGGTCAAACCGGGGTATCGCCGTTCAGCAGGAAAAGAACATTGTATGTGACTTTTAAATTTTAAGTCATATAGATCATCAACATTGCGGTTGATGATTGTCGAATAATAAAACCGCCTGACATTCATAAAAAAAGGTCGAATATTTTGCCGTTCTATCATAGATTTTTGAGGTGAGAATTCCAAATGGTCACGTACATGAAAATAGCAATATGTTGCGTATTGTAATCCCAAGCATTTCCACTTTGAAACATTTATGTATGCGAAGTACCACCCATCATCGGCCTTGTCAAGTCAAAAAATGACGTAAAAATACTCTGGTTTGTTAGTCATCCTCATCGAGATCCGCCGGGTCGTCGTCAGATATTTTCAATGAATACGGCAAATTCTTGATATCGCTTTTTTCATCATAGTCCTCTTCGGGGACGTCTTCATCCAGTAAGTCGTCGATTTCCACATCATCCTCTTCAATTTCATCCAAGGACACCGGAACATCACTTTCTTTCAGCATAAGATCAAGGTCATTAAAAACCAGTTCAACCGGCTCATCATCTCCGGTTTCATAAAATTTGATTACGGCTTCGGCGATTGATTCGGAATAGATGCCGATAGGAAACAGATTTTGGGTTCTTAACGCCCGTATCAGCGCGTCTTTGCCCTTTGCGACGGCTGCTTTTACAAACTCGTCTTCATATGTTTCTTCGCATAAAAGAGTAAATATTTCTTTATCCAGTTCTGCATATTCTTTGATAATGATACCGGTTTTTTCATCGTTTTTCGAAATGGTATATTTTTGCTTCATGATGTATCTCCTTTAAACGCTATCCAGTTAATTGTTGATATCGAAAATCATATAATTCACACCATGTCAACTGGCAATAGAAAAATATTGACCTAAAGTTTCCAAACTGTTAAACCCAAAATGCGTGTAAACAAAATCGAGAGAACTTTTTAAAATCCCTGTTAAAATATGATGGTCTCTTTTTTCTCAATTTTGTTTACCCTCTGGGAAAGCCGATGATACCCCATCTGCTGCGTTTGAAAGGGTTCGCGGTAGTTTGTGCTACAGCTTCACCCTTTCCGTCTTGCATCTGGGATATCCTCGAATTTCGCTCAATTTGGGTTACACCATCTTATTGTCCCGGAGGGATGGCTGAGTGGTCGAAAGCGGCGGTCTTGAAAACCGTTGAGTGTAACAGCTCCGTGGGTTCGAATCCTACTCCCTCCGCCATTTTTTGCAATTGATTCTTGCAAAACGAACCGGGTGCTTTGCACCCGGATGCAAGTTCAACGTCGAAAGCACTGACGTGCTTTTGCCTTTGTCCGCCATAAAGCGGCGGACAAATTCAAGCCACCCGCTTCGCGGGTGGTAGTTGATTCGCCGCTAACGGAGAGATGGCCGAGCCGGCTGAAGGCGCTCGCCTGCTAAGCGAGTGTGGGGCGAAAGTTCCACCGAGGGTTCGAATCCCTCTCTCTCCGCCATTTTAATTTTGTCGCCCCCGCTACAGTACCGGGGGTTTTTTAGAAGCCATCTCAAAACAGTCTTTTCGCCCGATCCGCCGGTCGAAGATGCCGCTGGTGGTGAGGCGGACAAGTATCGGCGTTGAGCCCTCGTCTCAAGTCCTCGACATACTTGAGTATGCCTCCGGGTTGATCCTCGGCCTCGTCTTCCGTCTTCACCTGAAGGCTACGCCGGACAAGTGATCTCGACCGAAAATTTTAATTTTGAGATAGCTTCTATCTTCTATGATGGATAATAAAATCAATCAAACCCGAAGACAGCTTGTTGGGTGGTATCAGCGTTACCACCGCCGGCTTCCCTGGCGCGAAAACAGGTCTCCTTACCGGATATGGGTTTCAGAGGTCATGCTCCAACAAACACAGGTGCAGACCGTTCTGCCTTATTACCGGCGATTCTTGCATGATTTCCCGGATGTTCAAACGCTGGCAAGTGCCGATTTGCAATCGGTGTTAAAGGCCTGGGAGGGCCTGGGGTATTATGCCCGGGCACGCAATATGCATCGCGCGTCAAAAGACATCATACAGAAGCATCACGGTAAATTCCCCGACTCCCGGGAGGCGCTCGGAGAATTGCCCGGCGTCGGAGATTACATTGCTTCCGCTGTTTTAAGTATTGCTTTCAACCAGTCGTATGCAGTGGTGGACGGCAATGTTAAGCGGGTCCTGTCACGGTTTTATGAATTGTCGGACCCGGTTAATAAATCGTTTTCGTATCGAATATTCAAAGCGGCTGCCGAAGATCTTCTGGATCACCGTCGGCCAGGTATATTCAATCAGGCCATGATGGAATTGGGGGCCTTGGTGTGTACACCCAAGAACCCGGATTGCGGTCATTGCCCGATTCATTCCCTATGCCGCTCCTACCAAACAGGACGTGTCGAGCAGTTTCCGAAACGTATCCGGAGCCCGAAAACGCCTTTACACCATATTGCGGTCGGCGTTGTATACAAAAACGACCGAATGCTGATCACGCGCCGGAAAACCGAAGGGTTACTGGGCGGATTATGGGAGTTCCCCGGCGGCAAAATCAAAAAACATGAAATCCCGGAGAAAGCCTGCATCAGAGAGATCAAAGAAGAAGTGAGTCTGGACATAACCGTTGACAGGCATATTTCACAGGTCAAACATGCCTATACGCATTTTAAAATCCTGATGGACGTATTTTTATGCCGGTATGCGGCCGGTGAGGTAAAACTCAAGGGTCCTGTGGATTTTCGATGGATTACGTTCCAGGAAATCGATCAGTATCCGTTTCCCAAAGCCAATCATAAGTTTATTCCGCTATTGAGCAAGAAGTGGTTTCAAAACCTCCCCTCGGGCTCAATCTCTGTGTTGGACTGAGGCGGTCAATCCTCGAAATATTCCCGATCCGGAAACGCGGGGAGGCTGCGTTTCGGAGAGCGGAATGGATGAACTTTTTTTAAATCGGATGCTGTTTGAGCGGTTTAGGGATCGTTAGAAAGAACAGGCGAAGACCGAGATCATGCCCTTTAAAAAGATGAAAAAGTGCAGCAAGTCTATTGATATTTCAAAGATAATTTCCTGTTCTTTTTTCGATCCCTTGCCGCGAGTTCATGCGGTTTAAAAAAAAGTTCATCCATGGAGCGGCGGTTGAGAAAAACACTCCGCCTCTTCAATTAATTTACAATTTCTGTTCCCGACTTTCCCTGAACGGCGCTTTCGATATTTTCGATGGAAGCAATGACGGCTCTTTTGCCGGTTTTTCGTACGAACTGGACCGCGGCTTCGATTTTAGGCCCCATGGATCCGGGCGGAAATTGCCCTTTGGCTAAAAATTGCTCGGCTTGCCGGGTGGTTATGGATTTGAGGAATTTTTGATTCCTTTTTCCGTAGTTCAGCGCGGTGCCCTGCACATCTGTTGCGATCAGAAAGATATCCACACCCACTTCTTCCGCCAGCCTGGCGCTGGCCAGGTCTTTGTCGATCACCGCATCCATGCCGCTGAAACGCCGCCCTTTTCGAATGACCGGTATCCCGCCGCCGCCGCAGCAGATGACGATAAAATTCATATCGATGAGCTTTTTGATTTCCCGCCTTTCAACAATGGTGACCGGCAATGGAGACGCCACAATCCGCCGGTATCCTTTGGCTGTTTTTTGCGTGGGATAGGGAAGGGTTCTCGCTTTTTCTTCGGAAAAGACCGGACCGACGGGTTTCGACGGGTTTAAAAATGCCGGATCGTTTTTATCCACAACCACATAGCTTAAAAGGCTCACGAAGTAATGTTCGCCGTCATCTCCGAGCTGCATCAGCTCCGTATCGAGGGTCGATTCGATCATATAACCGATTTGCCCCTGGGTCTGGGCAACCAGGATTTCCAGCGGCAGTTTCGGCACGGCATCGCAGCATTCCTGGGTCAGCATGAGGTTTCCTACCTGTGGCCCGTTGCCGTGGGTGATAATAATCTTGTATGTATCGGTTAGTTTTGCAATCTGTCGAATGGGAATTTTCAGATTCCTGAACTGTTCGTCCACCGTTCCTTTTTGGCCTTTTCGAATCAGCGCATTACCGCCCAGGGCCACCAGCAGGGTCTGTTTATTGTGTTTTATCATTTTAGGTTTTATTGAGTTTTTCAAGACGGTCCCACAGCGCATCTTTTAACAAAGGATTGCCGTGATCTTTATATTCATATCCGACCCGGACAATGGGTGTGTCGATGGTCAAAAGTTTCGGCAGATCTACCGGCGTTGCGCACAATACCAGGTCGCACGCGACACGATTGATGGTTAATTGAAGATCATGTATCTGCGCTTTGCCGTATCCCATGGCCGGAAGCACCGCACCGACGTTGGGATATCGGCCATAGGCGTCTTTGATGGTTCCGGCGGCGTCCGGTCTGGGATCGACAATTTCGGCTGCCCCGTATCTGTTTGCGGCAATGACGCCGGCGCCGTATGACATTCCCCCGTGGGTCAAGGTGGGCCCGTCTTCGATGACCAAAACACGCTTTCCTTTGATCTGTCCGGGATCTTCCACCAGTATCGACGACTCCGCCTGAACAATTTCAGCGCCGGGTGCATGGGTTTCGATATTTTTTCGCACCGTTTCTATCTGCTCGAGGCTTGCGCTGTCCACCTTGTTGATGACCGCAATATCGGCCATGAGCATGTTGGTTTCACCGGGATAGTAGAGCAGTTCGTGGCCCGCTCTGTGTGGATCGAAAACCACGATATGGACATCAGGATAATAAAAAGGCGTGTCATTGTTTCCGCCGTCCCAAACGATGATATCCGCTTCTTTTTCCGCCGATGCGAGAATTCGTGCGTAATCGATGCCGGCATAAACCACGATGCCCTGTGACACCAGGGGTTCATATTCTTCCCTTTCCTCTATGGTGCATTGCTGGCTTTTTATATCTTCGTAAGACGCAAAACGCTGAATGACCTCTTTTGTCAGATCCCCGTAAGGCATAGGGTGCCGAACCGCTACGACCCGTTTGCCCCAGGATTTCATGATCTTGCAGACATGACGCGTGGTCTGGGATTTTCCGCATCCTGTCCGGACGGCGCAAACAGACACCACGGTTTTTTGGGATCTTAACATGGTATACGTTGCGCCGATAAGGACAAAATCCGCGCCGCCGGCCATGGCAACGGAAGCCTTGTGCATCACCTCTGTGTGGGGAATATCGCTGTATGAAAATGCAACCAGATCTACTTTGTATTCGCGAATCAGGTCGACGAGCTGATGTTCGGGATAGATCCGGACGCCTTGGGGATATAGTTCTCCCGCAAGCTCCGGCGGATAGAGCCGGTCTTCTATGTTCGGTATTTGAGCCGCCGTAAACCCGATCACCCGGTACCGGCGATTATCTTTGAAATAGACGTTGAAATTGTGAAAATCCCGGCCCGCCGCACCCATGATAATGACGTTTTCGATCATTGGCTTCTCCAAAGTCAGCGGATTATCGCTCTGAGACCTCTGAAAAACGCCCCTTTTTGCCCAATTTCTTTGTCAGGCTCAAATTTTAATCCTCAAAATACTCAATGTATTCCTGTGGTTAAAATTTTCGTCTTCCTTGAACTTGAACAAAAATGAGCATTTTTCAAAGGTCTCGCTCTTTTAAGACGGATTCGATTCTTTCCATTGCCCAGTCGATCTGTGCTTTGGTGATCACCAGCGGCGGGGCAAAACGGATGACGTTTTCATGGGTTTCCTTGCAAAGCAATCCTTTTGTCTTGAGACGCTCGCAGAAACCTCTGGCGCCTCCGGCTTCCGGAAGGAGTTCCACCCCGATTAAAAGGCCTTTTCCCCTGATTTCCTTGATAAAGGGGCTGTCGATATTTTTGAGTTGAGACAAAAAATAGTCTCCCATTTTTTGCGCGTTTTCGATCATATTCTCTTGGATCAGTACTTTGAGGGCCGTTCGCGCCACGGCGCAAGCCAGGGGATTGCCGCCGAAAGTACTTCCGTGGTCGCCGGGCATAAAGACACCCAGCACCTCTTTGTTGGACAATACCGCGGAAATGGGGTAGAATCCGCCGGAAAGTGCCTTGCCGATGACCGTTACGTCGGCTTCGATACCTTCATGCTCTTCCGCTAAAAGTTTGCCTGTCCGGCCCAGTCCCGTCTGAATTTCGTCCAATATCAAGACGATGTCATTCTTTTCACAGATGGCTTTGACATCTTTAAGGTATCCGGACGGCGGAATGATGACTCCGGCTTCCCCTTGAATGGGTTCCAGGAGAACGCCTACCGTATGGGGTGTGATCGCTGTTTCAATTGCCGCGGCATCTCCGAAGGGAACGATATTGAATCCGGCGGGATAGGGTCCGAACCCGTCCCGGTATTGCGCTTCGGTGCTGAATCCGATAATGGCGATGGTACGGCCGTGAAAATTGTTTTCACAAACGATAATTTCGGCCCGATCACGGGGTATGCCCTTGACCTTGTATCCCCATTTCCGTATGGCCTTTATAACCGTTTCAACGGCCTCGGCGCCGCTGTTCATGGGCAATACCTTGTGCGACCGGGTCAGTCCACAAAGCTCCTTGTAAAAAGGCCCCAGTTGATCGTTGCGAAACGCACGTGACGTCAGGGTCAATCTTTGGGCCTGTTCGATCATGGTCTCCATGATTTTCGGATGGCAATGCCCCTGGTTTACCGCAGAATATGCGGACAGGCAATCCATGTATTTGTTTTCTTCCACATCCCAGACCCAAATTCCCCGGCCGCGTGACAGAACCACATCCAGAGGTTTATAATTATGCGCACCAAATGTCTCTTCCAACTGTATGTATTGCTCCGATTTCATGATTTTTCTCCTGATGTGTTCAAAAGCAGGCATTATTTGAAGTTGAAGCCTGTTGAATACCATCCATTATTTCATTATTCCATGATAGAGGCAAGTGTTTAGAGGTGGTTTCAAAACCTCCCCTCGGGCTCAATCTTCCATCTTCGCCTGAAGGCTACGCCGGACAAGTGATCTCGACCGAAAATCCTAATTTTTAGATAGCTTCCAGATGGTAAATTATGGGTTGACTTCGAGCAGATGATGTTTAATTTAATTGTCAGCAAGCGGTGATTTTCATCAGCCGGCTTTTGAATAATGAAACTATAAAAATAAGGAGGATAACTCCAATGAGTGATATGCCAAACAGAGATACTGTAGGTAGATGTGATGAAGGAGAATGTCGAGATCGTGTCAGAGAAGGCGAAGATGAACGTCAGCACGATATCAGCGCTTCCCATGTTGAAGCCCCCGAGGAATATCCGAATGCAAAATGGGCGAAATCCAGAGATGAACAGCCCGGCGTTTGGGGGGGACACGTATAACACCGAAGTGATGAGCTCATGACACTTTTATAACAATTCAGACATCGATGAGATCGACATAGCCTGACAAAAAACACGAAACAGATTCAGGGCGGCTGATTCAGCCGCCCTTTAATTTTTTTTGATACTTGCGCAATAATTTCCACTGGCAGGAATTGGTGGGGTTGGCGCGGGTGTGTTTCAGCCGCCTGGATGCGGTTTTCATATCAAAGCCTTCTTTCAGAAGATATGCCGTAACAAATGTACCGGTTCTTCCGACGCCGAAGCGGCAGTGAACCAGGACTTTTCTCCCCCGGCGGATTCGGTTGCCCACCCATGTTATCGCATCTTCCATTTCTTTCATATCCGGCGCGCATTCGTCGTGAATCGGAAGATAATAGACTTCGAATCCTGAATCCTTCTCTATTTCATGCAGGTCGCAATACTCGCCGCAAAGATTGACAATGGCATCCACCCCTTCTTTTCGAACGGCATCCAAATCCGCATAGGAAAGCGGTGCGTGGCCCACGCCCAGCTGGGATGTCACCCATGTGATCTGATATTCGCTCAAAACTCTCCTTTTCCAAAGTGATATTTTTCATTCATAAAGTCATCCACGAACCGGTCGACCATTGCGTCATCTTTGAGATACATGTCCATCAGCCGCGTGGCGCCGAGCAATCGTCCGAGCATATCCAGTTTTTCTGCCGCGGTCTCCCGGTCGGTTGAGGTGAATTCGGCATCCACCAGGTCGCTTTTTTGAAGGACCTCAAAATCGAGAGCCTCAAGAATCCGGACCAGAAATTTTGCCCTGAGCATTCGTTTCGACAGGTCGGCGCCTCCGCCGTTGAAGCGAAATAAAATGGAATTGACTTCTGTCTGCTCGTCAAACAGGGCATCTACAATTACAAAATGATAACCGAATTTCAGATTCAGGTTTGCATAATCCAGCGAAACAGTGGCGTGGCTGGCGAACATGGCCGAATCCGGGCTGATGATTCCGCCGCTCATGACGGTTTTGTCATGTTCGGCCCAGTCAAAATGCAAGACATTGCCCCACTGAATATTCGGATGGTTCAATCCTTTCAGCATGGCGATCAAGGGAGCGGAGTGTATCTCGTCAATGCCCACTGATGTTTGATTTCTCGTTTTTTCACTCAGCCCGCCGCCCACATCAAGCACGTAAATCAGCATTGGAATATCAAATTTCAGCTTTTTCGATCCCCTGATTTTTCGGATTCGCCTGTCGCTGATATGAAACATCTCCTGGACGGCTTTTTCATGGCAGAAACGAATGATGTCGTGCATGGACCGGCAGCCGTCGGGTTTAAAACTATCCGAAGCCGGATCGATGAGCCTCAGCGGTGAAACAAAATCGATAACATTTTTCAATCTTTGCATAAACGGACTCTTTTCGACAAGATTTCTCTTGGCACACGGATTTTCCATCAGAGATTGAACCCATCCTTCGTAAACCTTGTGTTCTGTCGTATGAACGGTGACTTCCGTTCCCTGGGGAAGGCAATCCATGGCATTTTTCGTGTTCATGAGGGCCGGCACGCCGAATTCCCGGGCGACCGACGCCAGATGACCGGCCATGCTTCCTTTTTCGGTGACGATGGCATTGAGTTGCTTCATTACCTTTGCAAAGCTCGGAGAGGCGTTTCGGCTGACCAGAACAGCATCTTTCGGGACCGTATCAAGGTCGGCCTGAATGTTGATCTTGTGAACCTTTCCGGCGCCGATTCCGGCGCATGCCGCTTCTCCTCCCGAAAAAATCACCTTATCTTGAATATCATCGAAATGACATTCAACCGGTTCGATGGCTCGAAAATCTTCCGTTCGAAGAAATCTGGTTTGTAAGAGAAACAGTCTGTCTTCCCGGTCGATACACCACTCGATATCCTGAGGGTCCTTGAAATAAGATTCCAACGCTAATCCCAGATGCATCAGTGCCGCCGCCGATTCAGGGGAAAGGGATGCCGAATTATCAAAGTCCCTGCTTTCGAGGTTATCATGCACAGTAGACGATGAAGCTTCTGACGAAGTTGCTTTTATTTCGAAATTGACGACAGAAGGGTCTCTTCTGGATACCTTTATAATATCGGGCGTCGCACGGCCGCTCACCAGTAAATCTCCAAAGCCGCCAATGGCGTGAATCACCACATAATCGGATTCAGGATTTTCAAGATCCCGGGTATACATGACCCCCCCGGTTTTGGCGTTTATCATTTCCATGCATAAGACGGCCATGGGCGTTTCGATATCGGTAAGGCCGAAATTAATCCTGTAATAGATGGCTTCCGGAGAATATTTGCTGGCAATAACCTGTTTGTAGGCATCGAGCATATTGTCCCGGAGCACATGCAAAACCGTTCGGTATTGACCGGCAAAGGAGGCCCTTGAATCTTCTGAAACCGCGCTGCTGCGAAGGGCAAAACGCACATCTTGTGTTCCAACGGGCCACATGGTATTCACGGTTTCGACAACGGCGCTTTCGATTTCCGGAGGTATCGCCGCATTTTGCACAAGATCCGTTAATTCCCGGGAGACTGCGTTTAACGCTATTGTCGAATCGATATCAAGACCGGCGAGTCGCGTATCGATATGGTTTCGAAGGTCATTGACCGCTATGATGGCGTTGAAAGCATTGGCCGTGATCACAAAACCGTCAGGAGACGGAACGACCGTCTGTTGTCGGGCCATGGCAAGGTGCATGGCTTTGCCGCCAACCGGTATTTTGTTGGTTTGGGTTACTTCCGATATCGGTATGACAAACGGTAGGTTGCTTTCGATCTTTTTCGGAGACAGCAAGAACCGCGTATCGTCATCGAATCTTTTATAATGGTCCATCAGGTCGAGATACCGCGTGGGGCATATCTTTTTTAGATCTTTGACGATGGCGCGGACACAGGTTGAAAAATCGTTATATTTATCTTCGACAGCCTTAAAATCAACGACGATTTGATGGTAATAGATCTCTTCGAGCTCGGCCATTAACTCATGGGCCCGCTTGTCATGGCTCAAAAGGGATTTAAACGACGCATATTTTTCCTGCAACACCATATCCGGCGAAAAAAGCTGACGGGTCCAATACTTGAATATGTTTTTGAAATTCATGAACAACCTGCTGTTTTAATAAATATTCAGACGTTAAATAAACATATCAGATTTTGCGCCATTCGACATTAAAAACATTTCATTGAAAACAAATCATCCGGATCGATACGACATCCGATAACAGAAATCATGCAAGGCGTTTTTTTAGAAGGCATCTCAAAAAAGTCTTTTTGTCCGATCTGCCGGTCGAAGATGCCGCTGGCGGTGAGGCGGACAAGTATCGGCGTTGAGCCCTCGTCTCAAATCCTCGACATACTTTAGTATGCGTGTCGAAGATTTATCCGACTTTGGAGGATCCCGTCAACAGACGGGGTGGGTTGTATCTTTCGCATGCCTTCCGTCTTCACCTGGAGGCTACGCCGGACAAGTGATCTCGAACAAAAATCCTAATTTTGAGATGCCTTCTACAAATCTTGCTTTTGTCTTTGAATTTGTGATAAATATATAAATCAACGGTCTGTTATCAAAATCGTCGATAGATGGATTTTAAAATCACCAACGATTTGCCGTGTTCATGTGCTTTTTTACCGGCGAAAGGATGCTGAAAGTGTTGAAAACTAAATTAGATCTTGCAAGGATTTTTGATCGCCGGAAATCTTGCCGGTACAGGGATTTTGTTTTGTTTATCGGGCTGGCGGCATTTCTTCTTTTTTACGGCCGGGTTGCCCATGCCAAGGCGGTCTATTCATTTACCAAAACCATGGGCGGCACGGACCATGATGAGGGTCAATCCGTGGCCGTGGACAGCAGCGGAAATGTTTATATTACGGGATCTTTCCAGCAAACCGTGAATTTCAACCCCGGCGGAACGGCAGACAGCCACACGGCCGTTCTCGATGACATATTTCTGACAAAGATCAATTCCGACGGGAGCTACGGATATACCATAACTATGGGGGGAACGGGTCAGGATTACGGTCGATCCGTCGCCGTGGACAGCAGCGGGAACGTTTACATCACGGGCTCTTTCCAGGAAACCGTGAATTTCAACCCCGGCGGAACGGCAGACAGCCACACGGCCGTTCTTGATGACATATTTCTGACAAAGATCAATTCCGACGGGAGCTACGGATATACCATAACTATGGGGGGAACGGGTCAGGATTACGGTCGATCCGTCGCCGTGGACAGCAGCGGGAACGTTTACATCACGGGATCTTTCCAGGAAACCGTGGATTTCAATCCTGGCGGCACTGCGGACAGCCACACATCCGCAGGTTTGGAAGACATATTTTTAACAAAGATCAATTCCGACGGGAGCTACGGGTATACGAAGACCATGGGCGGCACGGATCATGATGAAGGTCAAGGCGTTGCCATCGATGGGAGCGGCAATGTTTATATCACGGGATATTTCAGCGGCACCGACGCGAATTTCAACCCCGGCGGCACGGCGGATACGCATACGTCCGCGGGTTTGGAAGACATATTTTTAACAAAGATCAATTCCGACGACAGTTACGGGTATACGAAGACCATGGGGGGTACGGATCATGATGAAGGTCAATCCGTAGCCATCGATGGGAGCGACAACGTCTACATTACCGGATATTTCAGCGGCACCGACGCGAACTTTAACCCCGGCGGCACGGCGGACACGCATACGTCCGCGGGTTTGGAAGACATATTTCTGACAAAGATAAACGCCGACGGCAGTTACGGATATACCAGGACCATGGGCGGCACGGATCATGATTACGGTCGATCCGTCGCCGTGGACAGCAGCGACAATGTGTACATTACGGGATCTTTTAGCGGGACAGCGGATTTCGATCCCGGCACGGAAACGGACAACCATACCGCCAATGGTCTTGGTGATATTTTTCTGACAAAGATAAACTATGACGGCACATATGATTTGACCGAGACCATGGGCGGCACGAACCAGGATTTCGGTCGATCCGTGACGGTGGATGACAGTATCAACGTCTACTTGACCGGATATTTTCAAGAAACAGTGGACTTCGATCCCGGCACGGGAACGGACAGCCATACCTCCAATGGTTTGGAAGATATCTTTCTGACGAAATTCAGGATGGCTGATTTTATCGTTGCGCCATCCAGCGTGACCACCACGGGCGGCGGTGGGACAGCCACCTTTACCGTAAGGCTTTTAAGCGAGCCGTCTGCGGATGTGACGGTGCCGGTCACCAGCTCTGATGCCAATATCGGAAGGGTTGACAAATCAAGCCTGACATTCACCGATGCCGACTGGTTCGTGGACCAGACCGTCACCATCACCAGCATAACCACCAGCGGTGTGACCTACAGCATTATGATCGGCCCTGCGACTTCGGCAGATACCGACTACAGCGGCCTGACCGCACCGGATGTAACCGTGACCATTACGGGTACTGAAAACGGGGGCAGCGGGTG
>Ga0307440_1000699_pt1 | contig 16629 bp, 26 predicted proteins | sample SalMarWE160410MG_FD_202150 | JGI IMG/M metagenome (GOLD analysis project Ga0307440, IMG submission 202150) | Salt marsh sediment microbial communities from the Plum Island Ecosystem LTER, Massachusetts, United States - WE1604-10 | ecosystem: Environmental > Aquatic > Marine > Intertidal zone >... | reverse complement strand
GCGACCATCTCCTGCAGGGCGAACGACTCCTGCACCCTGTCCTCATGAGCCTGGCGCCAGCTGTTGGCCAGCAGGCCCAGTACGACGCCGGCGAAGATCGCCAGGAACTCCGCCCCGATCTTCTTCCAGTGGGATGAGGTGCTCACCGTGCGGTCCACCCTTTCATTCCGTACCCATCACCGAGTCCACGTGGGCCCGGAACGGCTCTTCCGGGAAGTCCTCTCGAACCTGGACCCACACCCGGGCGGGTCTGCGCTTCGCCGCGACGGCGAAATAGTCGTCCAGATCGGCCCAGGTCGGAGCGTCCAGGATGCCGTCGGCATGGTACAGCCAGGCCGCTTCCCAGGTGTTGAAGAACTCCCTCTCGAAGGTCTGATATCTCAACCGGTCGGCCTCCGACAGGTCGGCCGATCGCGCCCGCCCGGCCAGGACGATCTTCGCCAGCCCCGGACTCTCGATGAGCAGCTTGTTCGACTCACGGAAGCGCTCGATGAGGACGGCGGCCGCATCGCTGCTGCTCAGGGTGGTCGACCGCCGAAACTGGTAGCCGGCGTACACCAGTGAGACGACGATGGCGAGCGCCGAGATGATCTCGGCGAAGGATGCGTAGGTCTGTACTCGATTTCGATCCATGTCGCGTCTCCGGTCCGTGGCGACCGCTGGTGCTCGTCCAGCGGGCCGGGTGCGACCTCACCGAAGCACCGATCGCGGAACGTGATGTCCGACGGCGCATCCGGCCGGACGAAGCTGCCTCCGAATAGATCCTCGGGAACCCCCGGCCGGCAAGGCGGGGGCGCGCGGCGCCGCGCGAGCGCGGGAACCCGTCGGCTTCACCCGGGGCCGGGTCTCAGGTCGGCAGACACTTAGGTCTTGACCTAAGTATATCGGCATGATAGAATCGCTCGGTCGGATCAGAGACTCGAGCATCGGGACGGTGCCACGAATGGTGCGAGCCGCAGCCGCTGACGACGTGTTTCGCGCCCTGTCCAATCGGACCCGGCGCGAGGTCCTGGAGCGCCTGTCGGCCGGACCGGCCACGGTCAGCGAGCTCGCCTCACCGTTCGACATGCGGCTCCCTTCGTTCATGCAGCACCTGTCGGTGCTCGAGCGGAGCCGGCTGGTGCGGTCGAAGAAGCGCGGTCGAGTGCGGACGTACGAGATCGCGCCCGAGCGGTTCGAGGTCGTCGAAGACTGGCTGACCGCGCGCCGTCGGCAGTGGGAAGCTCGACTGGACCGGTTCGACCGCTACGTCCAGGAACTCGAGGCAAAGGAGTCGGAATCATGAGCCAGCGATTCGCGTTCGACCCGAAGCTCGATTTCGCCATCGAGCGGCTCATCGACGCTCCCACGCGGCTCGTCTGGGAGGCGTTGACGAAGCCGGAGCACGTCAAGGAGTGGTACATGCCCAGGGCGTGGGGGCGCGTGGTGCGGACCGAGATGGACGTGCGGCCGGGCGGCATCTTCAGCATCGACATCGCGACGGGAGACGGCCGGGAGGTTCCCAACCTCGGCTGCTTCCTGGAGGCCATCCCGATGGAGCGTCTGGTGTGGACCTCGATGCTGTTCCCCGGCTACCGTCCGGCCGTGTTCGACGACATTCCGATCACCGCCATCGTCACCATGGAGCCCGCGGGAACCGGCACCCGCTACGTGTTCACGGCGCTGCACCGGGACGAAGCGGATCTCGAGGAGAACAGGGCGAGCGGCTTCTACCAGGGCACCGAGATCGCCGTCGACCAGTTCGTCGAGCACGTGATCGGGATGAAGGAGGGAGCGGAGTGACCGCCCCCTCCTCGATCGACATCACGCCGATCCCCGTGGCCGACCGGGACCGTGCTCGACGGCATCGGCTCGGACAGCCGCGAGCCCTCTACGGAGAGCCCCCGCTCCGGGGAAGCAGCGTGCTCTCCACGAAGTGTTGGAACTCGGCGGGATATTGGTCGTGATCTTCCGCCCAATACTCGGCGAAGAAGGGTAGACTGTACGCGCCACCCTTCCCTCCGACGAACAGGAGCGATTTCAGATCGAGTACGCCCAGCCGGGATTGCAGATACCGATTCTCCTGGATCCGCATGATCCCCAGGTAGAACATCTTCAGGTGGAAACGTTGCTCCGGGGTGAGCTTCGCTCCCGTGCTCGCCGCCTCGTACGCCGCGCGGAGATCGGGATTCTGGACGAGCTGGGCCACGGCCGTGAATGATTGCTCCGAGATGGCCTGAATCGTCTCGCTACGGACGGCCTCGGTATTCTGACGGATCTGCAAGGCTACGAACAGGAGCGATCCGATGACACCCAGGCCCCCGAGAACCGACCCGACCATCTTCCACCTGGCCTCGTGCGTCTCCATGCTCCTCCTGGTGCGGCCGTCGTCTCGAACTCGGCCGCCGATGGGGTGTGAGGTGCGGTCTGAGGATGTCGATGCACCCGACGAGCAGCTCTCGACCTCCATGCTCGCCGCAAGGGCAGGAATTCCTCGTCAGCCCGTGCTTCCGCCCATCCCCGCGGACAGTCGAGAAGCGAGCTCGCTGGTGGGCATCTGGGGGTCGTCTGGCCAGGAATCGTACAGGGATCGGAAGGCCGGAGTGAAGAAGCCCTTGCGGATCGTCCAGAAGGCGGAGAAGCCCGGCGTCTTGCCGAACGTCATGAACACCTGCTCCCAGGCATGCCACGTGTCAGCGTCCAACGTGCCCCTCAGGAACTGGGCGTGAAGAGCCTCCGCCGTCTTGAAGAAGTTGAACACCAGGTGGGGGAATTGCTGAAGCTCGGTCTCGTTCAGGCTCGACGGATCGTCCGCCCCGAGACTGAAGATCCGGGCCATGGCGGGGTTGTTCATGAAGCTCTGATTGAACTCGCGAACGGCTCCCAGCGCATCGTGGGCCGCTTGCGCCGACATCGCCGCGGTGCTCTGCCGCACCTGGACAGCCAGATAGGCCAGGGAGACGACGACCGCGAACGCTCCCACCACCTGACCGATCGCTCCAAGGGCCTGCCAGTTCATCTCGTCTCTCCCGGGGCGCAGGCTGACTGGTGATTCTGCCGCATGGACCCGCGTCGACCTCGAGCCCCGATTCGCGAGCTGCGCTCGCAGCCGGGAAACCTGTGCGCGTCCGAGCTCCTCGTTCGCAGCTCCGATGCCTCGCGCTCGGATGAAGTTACGGATGCGCTCGACGGCGTCTTACGTGGTTGCGAGGAGGCGATCGACGATCGCCGGCAGCATCGGATCGACGGCGAGCGTGTAATGGGTGGCGTTCGGGACGATCGCGAGCTGGTTCGCGGGCCGCAGGGAGCCATCGAGCCCGGCATCGCGCCGGCCGCCTCCCAGCGCCTCCCAGAACTCGACCATGTGCTCGGGCCGGATGGCGTCGGCGTCGGCAAACACCAGCAGCGTGCGCGCCCGAAGCCGGGCGACGTCGGCGCTCCAGTCGAAGGGGCGCCTGGTCAGGTCACCGACCTTCCTGAACAGGTTCGTCCAATCGACATCGGGGTAGGCCTGCCCCAACGGCGATGCCTTGACGCCGGGGCCGAACGTGGCCGCGTTGGCCTCCATCTGCTTGAAGGCCTCCACCCCCTCCGGATAGAAGCCGTCCTGCCTCATCGCCGCGGACACGAGCACGAGCCGGTCGACCACGTCCGGATGGCGGATGGCGGTCTGCAGCGCGACGCTGGCGCCCAGCGAGTAGCCCATGACGTCGGCCTTGCCGAGGTTCAGGTGGCCGATCAGGGCGGCCATGTCGTCGCCCATCGTCTCACTGCGCAGCGGCCTGTCGGTGTCCGGCGTGCGCCCGTGGGCCTGGAGATGGGGAGCGATCACCTGCCGGCCCCTGGCCAGTGCGGCCAGATTGCTCCCGAAGCTGTCCGGGTCGATGCCGCCGTGAAGAAGGACGAGCGGCTTGCCGGCGCCGTGCACGCTGTAATAGATGTGCTGGCCGTTGACGTCCGCGAAGTGCGCATTCGGCATGGCGGGGGCCTCCCTGGCCTGAGCGGGAAGGGCCGCGGTCGATGGCCGCGACGAGGCCGCGGACCGGGGGCGGCATCCGCTCAGCGCAGTGGTCGCCGTGGCCGTCAACAGGAACTCGCGTCTGAGCATATCGTCCTCGGGTGCGGGGGGCGTACGTCGCATGACCGGGTCGAACCGCTGCCTGACAATGCTTCGGCTGCATCGGCTTATGTCGGCAGACCTGCTCGCCGCCGCCGTGACAAGGTTCACCAGGCAGCGGCTGCGCGACTCCTTCAGTCCAGCCGCAACAGGTACTCTTCGACCTCGTCGCCGGAGCTCTCCATGTTCGACTCTTTCGCCTCGACGTAGAACCCGACCTTTTCGAGCACGCGCCGGGACGCCGTATGCTCCACGGTCACGCGGGCGAAGAGCGGTCGCTCGTGCAGCTCACCGAGAAACTCTCGTAACGCAGCGGTCGCGATCCCCTTTCCCCAGTGCTCTCGGCCATACCAGTAGGCAACCTCACGCAGGCCCGCGCGAACGAAGCTGCCGACGTATCCGACCACGGCCCCGTCGCACTCGACGGTGCGTTGAATCCCGAGCGGGTCAGCGAGAATCCTCGCCCAGTGAGCGTCGAACTCGGCGCGTTCACGAGATGTCAGCCTGCCGACGCGCAGTGCGACCGGATCACGCTGGTGCTCGAAGAATGTGTCGAGATCCGAGGACGCAACAGGCCGTAGTCGAGTGCTGGTCACAAAACGTCCGGGAGTGGAGTGGAATCGCCCTCTGCGAATCCAAGAGCGAGCGAGGCACAAATCACTGACGCAACGAGCGACTTCACCCTTTCCAGGCCGCTTCCCCATAGGCGTATGGGGCCGTACCTGCAGCCCACGACCCGCAGGCCATCGCGGCTGACGGCCCCGCGGTTGCCGACGTCCGCGAGTTCCAGCGAGCGGGCGTCCCGAAGGGCCGCCACGGCCGCGGGCCGACGCGAGCGGAAACCCGGCCTGTTATCCGGGGTGTGCCGTACCTGGCCGTCGACCGGTGCCGGGCCTTCTCGAAGCTTCGGCGCTGTCAGGCGGTGTCGGCAGCAGAACGCCGGTAGGCGTCGAACGCTTGAGAAGCAGGGCGGAAAGTAAGGCCGAGATCTCTTTGTGCCGCCGCATTGCTGTAGACGACGCGCGGACTCCGAACCGGTGCCTCACCGTTCAGCATTCGAGAGATGTCCGACACGCTCCAGCTCTCGCTGCTCAAGTAGTAGCGTCGACCGTGCAGTCCTGGCCGGACGGCCGCCTGGAAGATCCCCTCCGCAACATCCCGAACGTCGACGACGGCGAACTCGGCATCGACCTCGTATAGCATCTCGATGAACGGGTTCGGCGCAATCCGGTTCTTGAACAGGAACTGCAGACCCGACGACGTCGAGTCCTCACGATCGGACAACGAGGCTCCCATCGCAGCGACCGGGTAGACGCTGACGATGTCGAGGCCGCTTCTCGAATCCTCCGCCACGAATCTTCGGACCGCCTGGTCCGCGTGGTACTTCGCCTGCCCGTACGGGTGATCCGTAGCGCTGTAGTACGGCTCGTCCTGCTCCGTAAACACGCGATCCTCGGGGCTACCCGGAATCGGCATGGGGAACGCCGTGTTGTAAGCACCAACGCTTGCGACGATCACAACGCTGGATACCGACTCCTCCTCGTTGACGGCTCTCAGGACATTGGTCGTCCCTCTGATCGTCGGCTCCAGTAGCTCCGTCTCCGGATCCTCGAAGTCGAGCTGGAACGGGGTGCCACAATGAATGACGATATCCAGGCCTTGAACGAACTCCAGTGTGGCGTCGAGATCACGACAATCCAGCTCACGCAACTGTAGGTTCTCGGAATTCTGAAGAGAGCTCAGGTGAGCGTGCTTCGTCTCGTCCGCGAGATTGGTGGTCGATCCTCTCACCCTGAAGCCGTCGGAGAGGAACCGTTTCGCCACGTGGCTACCCATGAAGCCCGACGCCCCGATGATGCCTGCGATCTGCATGGTGCACTACTCTGGCCGGAGGAGACTAAGCGCGTCATGGTGACGGGCACGAGAGCATCATTCTACCTGTCTCGTCTGATCGGCGACAATGCGCCCCGCGGTCGAGCGCGTCCTCAGCACGTGAGTCTCAGGCACATGCCGAATGACGTCCCCGCGGTTGCCGGCGCGGCGCCCAGCAGGCGCCGTGCTTCGCCGGAGCGAGCGTGATGAGCGGAAGCGGCAACCGTTTCCTATCTGCAGTCGTATGTCCAACCAGGGCCGCTTGCTCAAACCCGCTGAATGAGATCTGCCAGGGTCTTCCGGATGATGCCGTCCGGAGTGCCAAATGAGAGGAGGATCTCGAAGTGGTTGAGGCCCTCCGCGGCCAGAAGCCGGGAGTGCTTCCCCGCTGAGACGAGAGACGCCGCGAATTCCCTCGCCTGGCGCCGGAACTCTGGACTCTCTTTCGTCCCCGCCGCCACGACAACCTCGGCGTTGATGAGATCGACGTGCCTGATCGGGCTGAGCGATTCGATGCTCTCGGGTGTGAACGACACGTATTCGTTCCTCGAGGACAGACTGACGGGGTAGAGGTCGTACATACCGCTCACACACAGGCCCTTCTTGACCACGTCGACTGGCAGGCCGTACGCCGCCCAGTCCGTGGCGAGCACGACCCCAGCGAGGTGCCCTCCCGCAGAATGTCCGGACACGATGATCCGTTCCGGATCCGCACCGAACAGCCGGGCGTTCGCGTAGACCCATGCCACGGCTCGTCGACACTGCTCTGCGAGCGGCAGGAGGTCCCCTCCGGTGTCTCCCACCTTCACGTAGTCGGGGATCACACAATGAGCACCGGCAAGGGTGCTCTGTTGGGCGAGGAATGCGTTGCCACGCGCGTTCCCGACTCGCCATCCCCCGCCGTAGAAGTGGACGTGGACCGGGCCACTCTCAGCCGCGGGACTATACCAGTCGAGCCCTTCGCTGTCCGAGGGCCCATACGAACGTCGGGCAGGGTCGCCGAGTACCGCACGTGCTTCGGCGTTGCGTGCCACAATCCGAGCAATGACCTCATCGGCATTGTCAGCCCATACGCGCTGGTTGTAGGCAGAATCGAGAGCAGCTTCGTCGTAATCGAGGAAGATGGGGGCCTTACCGGAACCGTCACGCTGATCCGCTCTGCATCCCGTCACTACGCCCGCCAGCATCCCGGACGAGAGTCCGATGAACCGCCGGCGTGACAACCCACGGCACATTATCGTCTGCTGCGAGCGGCGATTCTCAAACCCGGACTTCCACACTGGGTCGACAATGCCGCGTCTGCTATCCGGCAGTCTCATGGTGCGGGCTCGTACTTCACGCCGGTCATCCACTGAGGGTGAATTCGCCAGATGCTCAGCTCACCTGCCGCCATCTTCGGACCTTGCTCCGCCTTCCACCACGCGGGGGCAGAAGCCACGGCGGTGCTGAGCCGATCGAGGACTTGAGCCTTCTCCACGGGATCCGTCACGATGGTGAAATCACCCTCGCCCGTTATGCTCTGCCACTCGAAGAGACCGGTCGTCCTCGCCGTATCGGTTTGGAAGGCGACGCGCGGGTGATTCCGCGCCAATTCGGTCTTGCGGCCCGCTTCCATGACGCCGTACAGGACACCTTCGATGCACACACAGCCCAGGGGTATCAAGTAGGTTGATTCGCCGTCGCGAAACGCGACTCGAACCAACTCGGCTTCCTCTAGCAGCCTTCCGACTTCAGTCCCATTCATGACCTGGCGTGGCATTCGGTCCCTCCCGGAGTGCACTCGAGGGAGCTTCGTTGCTTGCTCGAATTCCTGAATCAGGTACAGGCCGCCGGGTGCCATGGAATTTCAGGGGACGTCCCCGCGGTCGTCGGAGCGGCGCCCGACCGCTCTACACGTGTACATCCCATCGGGCACCCGAGTCACATCTCGAGCGCGATGACCTCCACCGAGCCTTCATTGCGTGAGGTCATGCGCATCGCGGCTGACTTGACCCTACCGTCCATTCAGCCCCGGCTTCCCGGCCGCGATCCACGCATCACGCAACTGATGCGTCTTATCGATCGCATCGCGTGTCCAGCGCGGTGCGCCGGTCGAGTCCAGGATGATCGCAAGCGCGTCGGGGTGGGTGTCTCTCACCCAGGCCCGAAACGGTGCGCTGTGACGGTTGGACTCCGCGAGACCCGGGTCTCCTCGCCACGCTTCCTTGACGATCACCAGGCCGTCCCGAAACACGTATCTGGGGTAGTGCACGAGTGAATCTGGACCCTCGGCACGCGTTGCATCGTTCCGTTCTATCAGCGTGCACTCCACGGTGTCACCCCGTACCACCACGTCGCGGGCCGTCAGCACCGTGTGGTTGACGAGGTCCGCGTAGTGAAGGACCATGGCCTGGTCCTTACCCTCGAGAGTCCAGGGGCCGAGGCGCCACACGATTTCGTCCGCCGTCATAGCCCGGAGCGTCTGGAGGTCATGATCCTCGCTCGCTGCCAGGTAGCGGTCGAAGAGCTGCCGTACCGCCGGCGTCCGATCTGCACAGCCCATGCATATCACCGCCGCGACGAAGAGCCAACTTGCTTCTTGCAGCCTTACACGCACCCTGGCCCCCCTATGTGAAGGCCCTCTGCACCTTCCGAACGGGCAGGCCCCTCGGGCAGAGGTGTTTGAAGATGCGCTCAATGAGTCGTCACTGATCACCGGTGCCGGCGAGCTGTCGCTGCATGCTGTCCAGGTCCGGCAAGAGCCACTGCTCGGCTATGCGACCATCTTCGATGCGGAATATCGAGATCTCGTTGACCCGGACCCTTCGCCCCGTGGGAGGCTTGCCAAGCCACTCACCCTGATTGGTGCCGCCGGAGACGTAGTGAATCACGACCAGGTCTCCCTCGGCAACCATGAGCTTGATGTCTTCGCTCCAGTCTGGAAACGCGTCGTGTAGGTCTCGTACGTGTTGTCGCAGGCCTGCGATGCCTCTCGTCTCGGAGCCATCGGGCAGGAAGTGAAGAACGAAGTCAGGTGTGAAGAGCTCCTCGATGGCATCGACGTCAGCCTTGTTCCAGACTTCCGCGTTCATGTAGCGCACAAGCTCCTTGTTGCGCTCCAGCGCCCGGTCGGAACCTGTGGTGTCGCACCCTGAGATGGCCGCCGTGGCCATGACGATCCATGCAAGAGCCGGAGAGATGATTCTGCTGGAGGTTCTGCCGATCATTGTCTGTTCCCCCGCGCTCGTCAGAGAACTCCCCGGTGTGAAGGCCCAAAGGGCTTACGCGGAATGTCCGGTCGGCAGCGAACCTGCTTGGCCGGTTCTGCGCTGCCGGACCGATCCTCGATCCGCAGCCCGCATCGGATCCCCACCTTCGAAAGGCCTCGGCAGGTCGAAGCGAGCGCGTTCTCGCGCGAGCCGCGACCCATCCCGTTATCCGGAGTCGAACCCCCCCGAGCCGCGTCCCGTTCATGCCCTACGCCAGGTCAGGGTATGCGAATGCTCCGAATCTATGCCGGCGCGCCACTGTTGAGTCCCTGACGGATTACTTCGAAGAACTCCCAGGCGATCGGCACCAACAGGAGAATGACGCCGAGCCCAAAGACCACGCCACCCCACTTCTGACCCTTCCTCACCCACCCGATGATCACGCACACGATCCCCAACACGATCGCGACAGCTCCTGGAACACCCATCTCGCCTCCGATCGAAAAGTGAAACCCGCGTCCAAAGCAACATGCTTCAGGTACCGTGAGGCTCGCCGGGAAGGTGAGGAAGGAGGGTCAGCGCTTCGTCAGAAGATCGAGATCTAGATTTTCGAGCCACAGGGCGAGAACTTACCTCGTCCGTGTGACTATGGCAGGGCACGCATGCGGACCCCCCTGCCGTTCCATCTCCGTCCAGTCCGGATTCGATTTCGGATAACGTTCTAAGTTGCCGGCGCGGCTGAGCGACGGCGAAGCCGTGCCCCCCGGAGCGAACGCCGTGAGCGCAGGCGGCAACTGTTTGCTACATGGCGTTGTCTGCTTCGCGCCCACTCAGTGCGCTCGCACCGGCGACTCCTCTCCCGACCTCTCACAGGGAGTTCCTTTCACTGGGCCATGACCGAGGTCGGGTCCGTCTTCGGACGATGGGCGGGGCTATTCCGGTACTTCATGGACGGGAGCATCGAGGTCTGAGGGAAGACCGCCGTTGAACTCGGCCCTGATCAACGGGTGGACTCCAGTCAGGGACGCCACGTGTCTCGCACCGAAGACTCTGCCGATCAACGTCTGCGGATGGGCCATCAGCGTGCCTTCCGACGAGTTGCCGACCAGAACTCCAAGCGCGTGAATCCGCTTCTTGAAGACGGGGAAAGGCGATGGCCGACCTGCCAGTCTGCTCGCGATGGCCGCAGCGGGATCCGTCTCAGTATAGAGCACGTGGTTGAACCCTACGCGGACCGCCGGGACAGGGTTGTTGATCGAGCCCCTCCAGGAGTAAGACATCGTATCATCTAGCTGTATTGTCGCCGAATGGGGTTCGTGAGCAGCGTGCGGCCCGACAATGCTGCCCTGATAGGGAAGGTACCTCATCCCCGACTCGAGCGACGCTCTCCGCGCGACCGAGTCGGTCGCGTACGCCTCGAGCACGTACCAGTAGTAGGTCGGCATGGTCTGGGTCGCGCCCTCGACAGCATCGATCTCGTCCGGGCCATTCACGCGTAGCCACACGAATCCAAAATCGACGTTCGTCGACTTCGCCGAACCTTCGACGCGGGAACAGTTCTGCTGTGCCAGGAAAGCGATGCGGGCCTCGCCCTCCTCGCTGGTGTAAACGGTTAGTCCCGGCGGGAGCAATGCCTCGGCACGTGCCGGATCGACCTTGATGGAAGCGACGTCGTCCTTTTCGCAGATCTTGACCCCCGCGCGGGTTACTACCTCGCCCGCACCATCATCTGGCCTGGCTGCACCTCGAGGTTGATCCTGGCACCCCCACGCGAGGACCATTGCACAAAGGCACAGAACAGCTGCGCTGGACGTCTCAGCGCCCGCGAATTCCGGCATCGCCACTGACTTCGGGCGCACGGTGAACCTCTCCGGTTGCAGGTGGTTCCTTCAGCTCCATCTAGATTCGGTGGGCGGGCATGGAAAGACGGCCTAGACCTCGAAGACACTGAGAACCGTGTCGCGGGCGGTTCCGGGGTCTCTCCGCCAACGGGTATCCGGCTTCTGCGAAGATACGCCGCGAAAGGGTACCCTCTCCCCCGAAGTGCGAGCAACTGGGAATTGTGCTGCACAAGCCTGCGGCGGGTACTCTGCTCACCTCTACGATATCCCGCTCAATCACTCAGATCCCACAAGACGAACACAGTTCTGTGAACCCGCACCCGAGGTATCCCATTCCGCAACTGGAGCGATCTGGCTCACCCACGGGGCCATTTCATCTCCGGCAATGCCGTGCAACGTCGTGGCGGGTGGCGACGTCCGCGAGTTCCACCGAGCGGGCGTCCCGAAGGGCGAGCCGCCGCATCCAATAAGGCCCAAGGGTAGCTACGAAGATCGTCACGACTCCTCATTCACACTCCGCCGTGGATCCAGCGTCTTTCAGATAACGTTCCAGGCGTTCCCGACCCCCGGAGCGACGCGTAGTGAAGCGAGCGCAGCGGGAACGCTCGTGTTAGACGCCGTGACCCGCTGTCGGGGAGTGCGAATCCACCGAGCGAATCTATTCTACGCCCGCCGGCACAGTCTTGTCGCGGAAGATCTGCAGCCAGATGTCCCGATCCCGTTCATTGTGCAGGTCGAGAAGCTTGATCACCTCAAACGCGAACTCCACTCCTCCCATTCCACTCGCGGTGATCACCGTCCCGTCCCGCACGGCTGGCTGATCAATGTAGTCGGATTCACTCCCGTAGCCGGGTACTAACTTCGCCAGATACCCTGGCCTGTTGCTGGTATGCCGCCTGCCCGCGAGCAACCCCGCTCTGGCGAGGCCAACGGTCGCACCGCACAGGGCTGCGATGGGCACGTGAGCCTCGTGGGCCGACTGCAGGAGGATTGTCACCGCCGGTTCCTCACGCGATTCCCAGCTCGTGCCTCCGGGAATGAGCAGAACCGCAGCCCGGTCGAGCTGGACCTCCTGGACCGAAATCTCCGGTTGGACGCGCAGGCCGCCCATGGATCGGACGGGCTCCCGAGTCAGGCCGACGGTCACGATCGAATAGCGAGGCGACTTGTTGATCTCAGCCGCGGCCAGCGACGCTTCCCAATCGGCGAAGCCATCCAGGAGGATCAGATAGGCCAGGTCCGGCACGAGCGCCTCCTCGTCTTTGGTCGTAGCAAAAGGGTCATGGCGTCTAACGTTCTGAGGTTGCTGAACCGGCGCGTCCACACGTGCCCAGGTTCAGCTCCCATCGACTAATGAAGACCTGCCCATACGTGCCACGAACGCTCGCGCCGGTTTCTCCGGAGCGGCCCTAGCCGCGTAGGTAGCAACCGTGCTGTCATCCGTAGGTGATTCCGTGCGTGCCAGCCCCGCCAGGTGGCACTGGTGATGCCTCCTCTCGTCCGCGTTTCCGCGATCGGTCTCGGCTATCGTCTTATCCACGTCAGCAGGTCTTCATGGAGGTCAGCACGCACGTTCGCAAAGCTATGATCCGCACCGTACACGTCGAATGTCACGTCCTGGTCGCCTGCTCTTCGCAATGCCCTGTAGAGAGGCAGAAGCGTTCGGTCTACGGTCACGTTTTCGTCATCCCAACCACCCACAAGCAATATCTTCCGATCAGCCAGTCGCTCGACGTTTTCCAGGAGCCCGTACGTGGCCTGCCCATCCGCCAGCTCCCGGAGCGTTCGGTCGACGTCGAAGCGGATCGGGCCCCGAGGCGCAGCTGACTCCGCCAGGAGCGAGTGAAGCGTCGCCGCATACTCCGGATCCGACTGGTATTGCCGGATGAACTGCCCATGGTCCGTCCCCGCTATGGAGAACACCCTCCGCACAGACGAGTCCGTCGCGGCGTAGGCAAGGGCCATCCCTCCACCCCAGCTATGGCCCCCCAGCACTACATCCGATGCATTCAGCTCCGTTCGGCTCGATTCGCGAATCCACGTCAATGCCGCCCTAATGTCACCCAGTGCATTGGCGAAGGTCGCGACGCCTTCACTCTCGTGCCAACCGCGAGGCGTGAGAACCACAGATGAAACCCCCGCCTTCGACAAGGCCCCCCCTATCCCCAAGACGTCGGTCGGACCACCACCCCATCCTGGGACCAGCAAGACTGTCGCTGCTGGTTCCGGTCCTGCTGCCCATACCGTGAGGACGATCTTGGAGCCACCACTCTCGATCTTCACGGTGGACTGCGCGACTGCCGGGCATACTCCTGCCACGAGCAGGAAGCCGAGACACAGTGTTCGTGTCAGCATCGTAGCCTCCAGATGAGTCTGTGCTGTCTTCTCCTCGACTTGAGCTCATCAGCGCCCTGACTCAGCACGGGACCACTTTCAGATAACGTCCCCGCGGTTGCTGACGCCCGCGAGTTCCAGCGAGCGGGCGTCCCGCAGGGCGAGCCGCCGCAGGCGGCGAAGCGGCACCCGCCATGTTAAGCGATGGCCAGCGCCGACATTCAGTCTCCGTGGCGCAAGGGCCGGATCCTCACGATCCCCGGCTGAATGACGGCGAAGGCCATCTCGAGCTCGTGGCCGTATCGCGCCAGCACGGTGGCTACAGCTGCGGCTTTGCGCTCTTGGGATAGCCCGGCGAGGTGAAGGAGAACGACGCCATGAGGGGACCGCTGCTGCCGAAATACCAGCTCCCCAAAGTCTTTGTCGGTCGTTAGGAGGAGCGCCTTCTCCTGAGCGGCGCGGCGCAAGACCTCCTCGTCGGCGGCACCCTGGGCCACCTCGGCAATGTAAACGACCTCGTGTTCGCCTGCCCGAAGCCTCTCGACAATCTGTCGATCAACGCCTTCGTCGCAGACGAGCCTCACGTGGCGCGGTCAGGGCAAGGGGTGTACGACGTGGGCGCCCAGCGATTCCGCGGCGTATTCGAGAGCCGCACGCACGCCCTCGCGAGTCAGATGGGGTAGCGCGTCAACGAGCTGCTCGATCGATTCGCCCGCTGCGAGCCGCTCGAGGATGGTCTCGACCGTGATGCGCGTGCCCGTCACCACGGGCTTTCCCCCCATGACGGCGGGGTCCGACGTTATCAGTTCCGGCATTGTCCCTCCTGAACTCGCGAGCCACTCCAGCGCCTCTAATCTAGCTTCTCGGGCCGATGGGCTCAGCTATCCCAGAAACACAGCCCAGAATAAGCGCTGGCTGTCGCTTAACGTCCTTGCAGTTGCCGACGCCCGCGAGTCCCAGCGAGCGGGCGTCCCGAAGGGCGAGCCGAGCGAGGCCCGGGTTACGCGGAGGGCCGGAGGCCCGTAGCCGCCAGTGGACCTGTCAAGTGAAGTGACGCGGAGCACGACTGCCTCTCATGCAGCCGCGAGCACCCGAGCCACCTCCTCGAGAGACGCCCCGGATTTGACGAGCGAGCGAATCAGCAGATCGAGCGAGACCGAGGGATCTCCCGCCTCCATCTTGGCCACGCGCGACTGACTCGAGCCCACCTTCGCAGCAAACGCGGTCTGGGAGATCTTGAGCTCACGGCTGCGTCGATGTCGGAGCGCCTGTGCGAGCGCGACCCGAGCGTCGATCATCGCCATCTCCGCGTCACTGAGCTCGAGGAACTCTTGGGTATCGCTGACCGCAAAGCCAGCCTGTTCGAGCTTCTCTCGCTTGGTCTTCTTCATGGCCTTCAGTCTCCCGCCCCTGGCAGAGCATCGTATCGCTTGATCAGTGCCTTGCAGTCTTCGATCACCGACTTTGGTGTTCGACCACTCTTCTTGCTGAACACATGGAGGATCAGGATCGCGTCCCCATCGATGCGATACAGGATCCGCCAGCTCTGGTTCTCGTCTGGAATCCGAAGCTCGTGGCACCTCCGTCCGATCGACGGCATGGCACGCGACCTCGGCATCGAGAGCTTCTCCCCGCGCTGGAGCATACGAAGAAGAAACCCGGCCGCGCGCCGCGCATCGTCGGAGAACGGAGGGCTCTGTACCTGGCCTCGCACCCAGACGAGCGGCTTGTTGTTCGGACTCATGAGGGAAGCTATGTCGCTCTCGACATAATGTCAAGACTGACATAAATACATCAACGTGGGATCCCACGGCGAGCGGTATTTCACTTAACGTCCCCGCGGTTGCCGACGCCCGCGAGTTCCAGCGAGCGGGCGTCCCGGAGGGCGAGCCGCCGCAGGCGGCGAAGCGGCAGCCGTCGTGTCATGTGAAGTGGCAGACCTCAGTCTTCGAGCTCACCCAGGATCTTCCGGACCTTGGCTGCCAGGTCCGGGATGTCCTTCTGAACCATCTCCCAGGCGAGCCTGACGTCGATTCGGAAGTACTCGTGCATCAGGACATCCCTCACTCCGGCAATCTACCGCCACGGCACTTCGGGGTGCCGCTGGCGAAGGGACTCGGGGAGGCCCTTGACGGCTTCCCCGATGACCTCGATCCGGCGGGCGACGGCGTCCTGCTTCTCGAGGTTGTCCGCGAATTGCTGGTGGGAGATGCCGGCCGTGTAGCGTTCGAGCAGCTCGGCTGCCTCAAGGATGTCCCCGAGAAGGATCCGAGCCGAGCGCGTCACAAGATCGGGACCTGCTGCTCGAGGATACGTTCGCGGAGCTGGGGATGGAGAGAAGCCGGTGTGGCTACGTCAACGTCGCGCTCCAGAAGGTCCTCGAGATCCAGCCGCAGGCCAGCCAGGTCGAGGAGGGTCCGTCCCTCTTCCAGCTCGACGAGGAAGTCCACATCGCTCGCCGGGTGATCCTCCCCGCGGGCTACGGACCCGAACACACTGGCTCGGACGACGCCGCGTTTCCGCATGACGTCGCGCACCTGCTCCCGGAGCTCAGCCACCGCTGGAGTCATACCAGAAATCTAGCCTCGAACGGCGATGGCGCGCCATTTCACATGACGTCCTCGCGGTTGCCGACGCGCGCCAGTTTCAGCGAGCGGGCGTACCGGAGAGCGAGCTGCCGGAGGCGGCGAAGCGGCAGCCGCCGTGTTAGGCGGAGGGCACCCGCCGGTCGAGCACAGGCTGGCCGGTGACTTCCTCGTAGAGAGAATCGGGACACAGGTCGATCCCACCCGGCCAAGTCACTGTCTGGCTCTCCGGGTCGATCGTGACCTTCCGAAACGCGGTGGGGTCCTTCCAGGCCTCGAACACTCCTCGGCCGACGAGATCGGAGAGATCGACCTCGCCCTCGGCACCGTCTTCGAACCGTACCCACAGTCGGTAGCCCTGACGGGCTTCTACGTCGACGATCCTCTTCATCGGTGCCTCGCTACTTCAGGGGCTCGATTGAGACCAGCTGCCGGTGCTGACGCGCCCGGTCCCAATTGTCTGCCAGTTCGGTCTGGTGCTGACTCGCCCACTCCGTCACCAGTCCCAGGGCCCTCGGACTCAATTGCCCGCCGAGAACCGAGAGGTCATCGATGGCGAGCACCACCTCCTCGGAACCATACCGGGCGTGGAAGTGAGGCACGCCATGCTCCCGAAAGTACATGTAGATCGAGATCCCGAAGAACTCGCTGATCTTGGGCACGCGCGCCAAGCCTCCACGGTGGTCATGATCGGTCCTACCCCATCATGGGCT
>Ga0307440_1000696_pt1 | contig 16655 bp, 13 predicted proteins | sample SalMarWE160410MG_FD_202150 | JGI IMG/M metagenome (GOLD analysis project Ga0307440, IMG submission 202150) | Salt marsh sediment microbial communities from the Plum Island Ecosystem LTER, Massachusetts, United States - WE1604-10 | ecosystem: Environmental > Aquatic > Marine > Intertidal zone >... | reverse complement strand
TGCTGCGAGCGTTTGGGAGGCGCTCTGGTCGCACGAGGCCCCCCTGCACGTGATCAAGAATGGACGCGAAGTAACCGTGAAGGGCTAACCTACCATTGGATGGTCTCGTTGAGACCTCGTTGCGACGAGCAACGTATGTGAAATGATTTTCCTTCAAGGAGGGAAAGGCAATGAGAAGAAGTGTATTGCTGCTCGCAGGGGCACTCTTGATCCCGGCGTTCATGGCATTTGCAGGTGGCCAGAAAGAGGCCCCCGCTCAGAAGACGACTCCAGCTCAGTCGTCCACGAGCTCGCAGCCGGCTGCGAAACCGCTGCGCGTAGCGGCCATCTACGCAACGCCCATTGAGGAGCCGTGGGACGGAGCGATTCATACCGCACTGCTCAAGGCGCAGAAGGACCTGGGTATCCAGTACAAATGGGCCGAGAACGTGGGGTATTCGGATTTCGAGCGCGTCCTGCGCGAGTACGCCGACCAGGGCTACAACATCATTTTCGGTGACGCGTTTGGCTCCGAGGATGCCGTGCGCCGCGTGGCAAAGGACTACCCGAACATCGCGTTTGTCTTCGGTTCGGGTGGTGGGCCGCAGAACCCGAATCTCTCCGTATTCGACGACTGGATTCAAGAGCCAGCGTACCTGTGCGGGATGATTGCAGGCAAGATCACGAAATCGAATGTCGTCGGTGTTGTCGGCGGGTTGCCTGTTCCGGAAGTCAACCGCATCATCAACGCCTACATCGACGGTGCAAACTCCGTCAATAAGAAGGTGCAGGTGAAGGTTGCCTTCATCGGTTCGTGGTTCGATCCTCCGAAGGCAAAGGAAGCAGCGCTGTCGCAGATCGAACAGGGCGCTGATGTGTTGTTTGCCGAGCGCTACGGAGTCATCGATGCGGCAAAGAGCAAGGGCGTTCTTGCATTCGGAAGCCTCCAGGATCAGCATTCGCTGGCGCCAAACACCGTCATTACGAGCCCCGTCTGGAACGTCTATCCGATCGTCCAGCACGTAATCGAAGAGGTGAAGAAGAACGATTACCAGGCACAGGATCTGAAGGACTGGTCGATGATGGCAAAAGGAGGCGCGTCCCTGGCGCCGTTCTATGAGTTCAAGAACAAGCTGCCGTCGTCGGTCCTCGACATGGTTGCCAAGAAAGAACAGGACATAAAAAGCGGGCTGTTCCGCGTTCCGATCGACGAGTCGCAGCCGAAAAGTGACTGACGCGAGCAGCAACGCAGGCAATTTGCAGACTCACGCGTTGATGATCTTCGCCCCGCCGGTATGACCGGCGGGGCTATTGTAAAATCTGTGAGATCGTAGGTGGCCACATATGGAACAACTGGTTGGAATGAAGGGAGTTCGCAAGAGCTTTCTTCGGACGGTTGCGAATGATGGGATCGACTTCAGTGTCGGTCGGTCGGAAGTGGTTTCCCTCCTCGGCGAAAACGGGGCGGGGAAGACGACCCTCATGCGAATCCTGTACGGGATGTACACGCTCGACGACGGCGAAATTCGCATAGGAGGGAAGACTGTCGACATCGGCTCTCCGAAAGATTCCATCGCTCTCGGCATCGGAATGGTCCATCAGCACTTCACGCTGGTGCGTACGTTGACGGTGCTCGAAAACGTCATTCTCGGACTCCCATCGCCAAAGGGGTTTCGGTTGGACTATGCGTCTGCCAGGACGCGGATCAAAGAAATCTCCGCCAAGTACGGGCTTGAAATCGACACCGAGGCCTACATCTGGCAACTGTCTGTCGGCGAGCGACAGCGGGTGGAAATTCTCAAGGCGCTCTATCGAGACGTGAACGTCCTCATACTCGACGAGCCGACGGCGGTGCTGACGCCGCAGGAGGCTCAGGGGCTGTTCAAGACGCTGCGGATATTGAGAGACGAGGGCAAGGGCGTTGTGTTCATCTCTCATAAGCTCCAGGAGGTGATGGAGATCAGCGATCGCATCGTCGTCCTGCGCAACGGCAAGGTGAGCGGGCAGCAGATGAAGAGCGAGACGACGAAGGAAGAGCTGGCACGACTCATGGTCGGCCGCGACATCGTGGAGCTGCCTGCCGAGCTTACGGGAACGCCGAAAGAGGCGCTTCTTTCCGTTTCGAGCTTGGGGGCGGAGAACAATCAGGGAATTCAGGCACTGAAGGGTGTCTCGTTCTCGCTGCACGCAGGCGAGATCCTCGGCGTAGCGGGAGTTGCGGGCAACGGTCAAACCGAGCTCGAACAGGTCCTGTGCGGTGTCCGTTCGGCCACCTCCGGCAGTGTGCGGTATCACGGCCAAGAGCTTGCGAATGCGTCACCGAAGGAGATCATCGATGCAGGAATCGGCCGAATTCCCGAAGATCGAATGGAGGCAGGATTGGTGCTCGACCTGCCGCTCATGGAAAATCTGGTTATAGAGTTTTTCGATAAGGCCCCGTTCTCCCGGGGTATCCTGCTCAACTATCGGGCAATCGAGCGGGCGGCCGAAGAGCTGATGCGCGAGTATAGCATCAAGGCTGCAGGTGTCCACGAAGCAACTCGAACGCTCTCGGGAGGCAACCTACAGAAGGTGATTCTCGCACGTGTGCTCTCTCGAAATCCCGAAGTCATTATCGCCTCGCAGCCGACGCGAGGGTTAGACGTCGGGGCAGCGGAATACATACACAACAAGCTGCTCGAACAGCGCGAACGAGGTGCGGGAATTCTGCTCCTTTCGGAGGATCTCAACGAGGTCATCGCCCTGAGCGACCGCATCATCGCTCTGTATGAAGGGCGCATCATGGGCATTGTCCCTCGCAGCAAATTCGACCTCGAAGAGATCGGGCTCATGATGGCAGGCTCCACCACGGAGGATGGAAATGCACCTTCCGAAGTATAAGCTCGAAAAGCGGCTTCCCCCGCCGCTGTGGTTTCAGATTCTGACACCGGTCATTGCGGTTGTGATATCGCTCCTCATTTCTTCGATCTTCCTGCTGGCGATAAAGCAAGATCCCCTGCAGGCCTACCTCTACATGTTCCGAGGTGCTGTGGGATCGAAGTTCGCGTTTCTCGAGATGTTGGTAAAGGCAACGCCACTCATTCTGACCGGCGTCGCGGTCGCTCTCGCCTTCACCGCCAAGTTCTGGAACATCGGCGCCGAGGGCCAGCTCTATGCGGGTGCCTTCGCGGCGACGTGGGTCGGAATCATGAACCTGCCCTTGCCAGCGCCACTCTATATTCTGGTTGTGGTTCTCGCAGGGTTCGCCGGAGGGGCGATCTGGGCCTTGGTGCCGGGCTATCTCAAAGCTCGCTACAAGGTCGATGATGTGGTGACGACGCTGCTCATGAACTACATCATGATCTACATTGTAGGCGGCATATTGAGCGGCCCTTGGCGGAATCCGAAGACCATGTATCCGGCTTCGGTCGAAATCGCTCAGAATGCCGATTTCCCGAAGCTCATAGCACACTCGCGGGTGCATTTCGGCTTGGTGCTCGCAGTGTTGGCCGTGATTGCTCTCTATTTCATCGTCAGGCGAACCCGATTGGGATTCGAGATCCGAGCGACTGGCACTAATGCGGGTGCCGCGAGGTTTTTGGGAATCAACACATTGAAGACGATCATCTACGTCGCGATGATAAGCGGCGGAATTGCGGGGATCGCCGGCGCCGGAGAGGTCGCCGGAGTGCAATACCACCTCATCCAGAGCATCTCACCAGGGTACGGATATGACGGGATCGTCATCGCCATGTTGGGACGGCTCAACCCGGCCGGAGTCCTGCTCTCGGCGATCTATTTCGCAATGATCATAACGGGCGCTCAGGTCATGAGCCGTTCGTTGAATGTTCCGCCCTACATTGCTTCGGTCATCCAGGGTGTCACCCTCCTGGTCATGCTGGCGATGCTGCTCTCCTTCGAGTACCGCATTAGGAGGGAACGATGAGCGATTTCCTGACAGTCACCTTCTGGGTTGGCTTCTTGGCCGCAACCATTCGGTTGGCCACACCCCTCATTCTCGCCACGCTGGGAGAGACGTTCGCCGAACGGTCGGGAGTGCTCAACCTCGGGATCGAAGGTACCATGATGTTCGGAGCGCTTGCAGCCTTCCTTACCACCTATTTCACTCACAGTCTGTGGCTGGGAGTGCTCGCTGCCGTGGTTTCGGGGATGGTATTCGGGCTGCTTATGGCATTTCTCGCCGTCACTCTCGGGCTGAGTCAGCATGTATCCGGACTCGGGATTACCATTTTGGCGACCGGCCTGGCCTACTACCTGTATCGCGCGGTCATAGGCTCGCCGACGGTACCTCCGCATGTCGACTCCTTCAACACACTGCCCATTCCACTATTGTCGAAGATACCCGTGGTCGGACCGATTTTCTTCGACCATTTTGCGCTCACCTACATTGCGTTTCTCCTGGTACCGGTTGCCGGCTACGTCATCTATCGGACCACATACGGTCTGAGCCTGAGATCAGTGGGCGAGAATCCCGAAGTGGCCGACTCGGTGGGAATCAGCGTGCATAAGATACGCTACTCTGCGCTCATCATCGCAGGTGCGCTCATGGGGCTTGCCGGCTCGTTTTTCACGCTCGCGGAGTTCAATCTTTTCCTGTTCGACATCGTCGGCGGACGTGGATGGGTGAGCATCGCTCTCGTGATCTTTGCAAACTGGATCCCTGTGCGGGTGCTCTGGGGCGCCCTGCTCTTTGGCGGAGTCGATGCGATTGGATTGCGCCTCCAGGGAACGTCGATAGGGATTCCTTTCCAGATCTATCTAATCCTACCCTATCTTCTGACGATCATCATGCTCATTCTCATAGCGCGAAACGCATCCTACCCCAGTGCAATGCTGAAACCCTACAGGAGGGAGTAGAGAAATGGCAGACCTCGAACTGTCCCCCGCTCGGGTCGACGCGATCGCCAAGGTAACCGGAGAGGCCTGCTTCGTCGACGACCGCAAGTTTCCCGGAATGCTCACCTGCGCAGTGTTGCGCTCGACCGAGGCTCATGCGAAGATCCGATCCATCGACACACGGCGTGCCGCGAAGGCGGAAGGTGTGGAGGCGGTCATTACCGGTGAAGATTGCCGTGATTACGTCATTGACCTCGGCATCGGTGACCAGCATCCGCTGGCGGTCGGAAAGGTTCGCTACGTCGGCGAACCGGTTGCAGTCGTTGTCGCTCACGACAAGTGGGCAGCACGGGATGCTGCCGACTCGATATCGGTTGAGTATGAACGGCTCGAGCCGGTCCTGACCGTCGAGCAAGCGCTTGCCGACAACGCTCCGTTGGTCCACGAAGATCAGGCCTCCTACCACCGGCAGGGCGCCTACTACGAAGAAGGAACGAACATCTTTCACCACTACCGATTGAGGAAAGGAAGCGTCGAGGCAGCGATACAGAAGTCCGATTTCGTGCTCGAGAATACCTTCCGGATGCCTCACCGCGCACACGCCCAGCTCGAGCCGCACGGTGCCGTGGCACGATGGACGCGCGAAGGAAAGATAGAGATATACTCGAGCACTCAGTCTCCGTTCTTTGTTCGAAATACGCTTGCGGCGATTTTCGGTCTTCCGAGCTCGGACGTCCGTGTGCTCGTCGATTACCTCGGAGGAGGTTTCGGCGGGAAGTCCGACGTGACGATCGAGCCGCTTCTCGCAGTCGTAGCGAAACATCTTCCCGGCCAGTGGTTGAAGCTCGTCCTCTCGCGCGAAGAGGTTTTCGTGGGAACCGTTGTCGGCCGCGGCGCGAAGGTGGTCGTAAAGTCCGCCTTCAATCGAGACGGGCGAATCATTGCTGAAAAGATTCAACTCTACTTTGCAGCGGGGGCCTTCGGAAGCTATGCTATGCATGTCGTAACGGCCGGCGGCTATAACTGCAACGGGCCGTACGACGTTGAGAACGTCGAGTCGGACTCATACGGGGTATACACGAACGCTCCGCCGGTCGGCGCGTTTCGCGGCTACAGCCATCCGGAGACCCACTGGGCTATCGAGCGACAAAGAAACCTCATCGCGAAGAAGTTGGGAATGGATCCTGTGGATCTGCGAATGAAGAATATCCTTCGTCCTGGCTCCGTAAACAACCTCGGACAGACGATCGAAGAGCACAATGGCAATCTCGCAGGCTGTATCGAGGCCGTGCGTGAGAGGCTGAGCGACACTGCGCTCGCCGAGGTGGCCGAGCAACATCCAGAGTTTGCCGTCGGCCGCGGTATGGCTGCTCTCATGAAATCCCCGGTCATGGCCACCAATGCGGGGTCGTCGGCTATCGTTCGATTCAATGAGGACGGCAGCGCCGATGTCGCCTGCAGCGGAGTCGAAATGGGGCAGGGGACGAAGACTGCGCTCGCTGAAATCGCCGCGAAGGCACTCTCACTGCCACTTTCGCGGATTCGAATGAAGACATCTATCGACACCGACATCTCGCCCTACGGTTGGCAGACGATCGGAAGCACGACGACATGGAAGAGCGGGATGGCGATTCTTGACGCGGCGCGGAAGGCGATTCTGAGGATCAAGGAGAACGCCTCGCTCGTTCTGGGAGTCCCGGCCGACCGACTCGAATACGATGGTGAGCGAATATCCGCAACCGATGCACCCGAGAAGACCATCGATGCTCGCATGGTCGTCTTCGGTCACATGAGCGAGAACGGGCTCGTAACCGGCGAGCCGGTCCAGGCCTACGGAACCTATATGCCGCACGGCCTCACCTATCCGGATCCCGAGACGGGTAGGGGGAACTCGGCACCCGAGTACACCTTTGGTGCACAGGGTGCCGTTGTAGGCGTTGACCGCGTAACCGGAGAGGTCAACGTTCTACGTCTCATTACGGCGATCGACGCCGGAAAGGTCATCAACCCCGTTCTTGCGAAGAACCAGATCATCGGAGGGATGATCATGGAGATGGGAGGAGCGCTTCGAGAGGAGCTTCTCTATTCGAAAGACGGCAGGATGCGTAACAACAACTACACAGATTACAAGATACCGGCCTCCGAGGATGTCGAGACGACCGAGATGGAGGTCATCTTCTTCGAAACAGAAGAACCGATCGGCCCCTTCGGCGCCCGCGGTATCGCCGAGCATGGCACCGTCGGAATTGCCGCTGCGATCGGCAATGCAGTCAGCGATGCACTCGGGATAGACATCAACGAGTTGCCGCTGACGAACGAGAAGGTCTACGCGCGCATCTGCTGCGGGGAGGGAAAGGATGTTTAGAGGGTTCGACTACGTCCGACCGACCGATATCTCCGGAGCTATCGATGCCCTGAGCACTCACGAAGACTCCGAAATCCTCGCCGGGGGAACCGATCTACTGCTTCGTCTTCGCGAAACCTCCGGTCCGGACAAGCTCCTTGTCGATATCAAGCGCTGCGAGGGACTGCGTGGGATAGAAGAACGTCAAGCTGGTCTATTCATCGGGCCGCTCACTACCATTCGCGAGCTCGTGGAGAGTGCGTTGATTCGCGAGCGCTACCGCTGCCTATGGGACGCCGCATCTGTGTTCGGCTGCCACGAAATTAGAAATCGTGCGACGATCGGGGGTAACATCGTGCACGCGTCGCCGGGCGCCGAGAGCGGAACACCGCTCTTCGTCTTTGAGGCGAGCGTCGAGCTCACCGGGCCGAGTGGGAAACGCACGCTTCCCGTTCTCGAGTTCTGGCAGGGGGCTGGGAAGGTGCAGATGCAGCGCGGTGAAGTGCTTACCGGGATTCTCCTTCCGGAGTTCTCGGGCCCTATTGAGAGCCGATATCGGCGCATCAGCCGCACAAAGGGAATGGACCTTGCTGCGCTCGGAGTCTCGGTCCTCGTGACGTCGCCCGACAATCCGTCGCAACGCGAGATTCGCATCGCGATGGCCGCAGTGGAACAGGTGCCCTATCGAAACAGAGAGGTCGAGTCGCTCCTCAGCCACCGGGTCCTCGACGGAAGGATTATCGCGGAGGCCAAGGTGATGATGGCAGAGAGCATTCACCCCCGAGACACGAGCATCCGCGCGAACCCGAGCTACAAGCGGGCGATGGTGGGGAACCTCACAGAGCAAATCCTCGGCGAGCTCGAATTGATCGAGGAAGGGGCGGCGGAGAAATGAAAACCATAACACTGACCGTCAACAAACGTCTGCTTACGTTGGAGGTGCCGCCGAACATGAGCCTGCTCGAGCTCTTGCGAGAGCGACTCAACCTGACCGGAGCCAAGGAGGGCTGCTCGAACGGCGAGTGCGGCGCGTGCACCGTCATCATGAATGGCGACGCCGTTCGAAGCTGTCTCGTCCTCGGCGTCGAGGCGGACGGGGCGGAGATTACGACAGTCGAGGGCCTGAGCGAGGGGGATGTTCTCGATCCGGTGCAACGGGCGTTCATCGACGCCGACGCAGTACAATGCGGGTTCTGCGCGCCGGGCTACATCATGGCGGTGCGAGCCTTGCTCGACCGTAAGCCGAAGCCTTCGGCCGACGACACCCGCGAGGCCTTGAGCGGCCATCTGTGCCGATGCACGGGATACGAAGCCATTTTCGAGGCGATCCGTGAAATCCCGCAATCGCCCGGCAAGGAAGGATAGCGCCGCGCGTTTGCGGTCGACGAACCCATATTTTCCTTGACAACCGGTTTCTCGCAAAGTAGTCTAATGGTTCGGCTCGAGTGTTGCGAAAACTGATCATGCTCCCATGCAGATGTGTGAGTACTGTGCTTGAGGAGACAAGGCATCAGCAACCAAAGGAGTACGAATATGGACAAGTACCGCCACATCGGTCAATCCTTGCGACGCGAAGACGCGCTCGAGAAGGTCCACGGCCGAGTTCGATTCGCCGACGATTTGCACCCCCCAGGGTTGCTTCACGCCGCGCTGCTGACCAGCCCCCACGCATATGCAGAGATTGAGCAGGTCGACACCTCGGAAGCCGAAACGGCACCCGGAGTCCGCTGTGTCGTAGACGGAGAGGACTTCCCATTTCTGCTCGGCATTTATCTTGGAGATAGGCTCCCCCTTGCACGCGGCAAGGTGCTGCATCACGGTGAGCCGGTTGCCGCGGTCGTTGCGGATACGGAGGCACAAGCCCACCATGCGGCCTCACTCATCAAAGTACGCTACAAGCCGCTTGAACCTATTCGCGATCCGCGTCAGGCGATCGCTGCAGGAGCGCCAATACTTCACCCCGACATGGCCGACTTCTCTTGCATTCCGGAGATCCTCCCGGAACCGGGAACCAATATCGCGAACCGGACAAAGACCCGCAAGGGCGACATCGAACGGGGGTTCAAGGAGGCCGAGGTCACGGTGGAAACCGAGTGCTCCTTCCCCCCGGGAGACCACGTCGCAATGGAGACACGAGTCTCTATTGCGGAGATAAGTCCGGACGGGCAAGTCGTCATCCGCTCGTCGACTCAGGCACCGTTTGCCGTGCGCGAGCTTCTGAACAAGGCATTCGACATCCCGAACGGTATGATCAAGGTAATCGCCCCCCGTATCGGCGGAGGATTCGGCGGAAAGGTCGGACTCCAGCTCGAAGCTCTTGCCTATCTGCTGTCGAAGGAGGTCGGGGGACGCCCGGTGCGTCTCGCGAACACGCGAGAACAGGACATTCTGAGCTCACCGGGCCACACCGGACTCTATGCAAAGGTGAAGCTCGGAGCAAAACGAGACGGCACGCTCACTGCGGCCGACCTTCTGTTCCTCTACGATTCCGGGGCCTACGCAGACTATGCGGTCCACATCAGCCGTGCCGGCGGGTTTTCTTGTACAGGACCCTATCGCATACCGAATGTGAAGTCGGACTCGCTGTGTGTCTATACGAACCATCCGTACGCAACTGCCTTTCGCGGCTTCGGCCATGTCGAGATGACCTATGCTGTCGAACGCGGCATGGAAAAGCTGGCAGAAGCGCTCGGCATGGACCCGTTGGAGCTCCGGCTGAAGAACGCGATTCGCGCAGGCGATATCTCACTCGGCCAGGTAGAGTTCGATCGCAACACGGGGGATCTTCCGGCGTGCCTCAGGAAGGTTGCAGAACGGCTCGAGTGGAGCAAAGGCGTTCGGGAGCAGATATCTCCGACGAAGGTTCGAGCAAAGGGGATAAGCGCCTTTTGGAAGGCGCCCTCGATCCCGACCTTCACCTCTTCCGGCGCCATCCTCATCTTCAACGAGGACGGAAGCGTCAATCTCTCGACAGGCATAGTGGAAGTCGGTCAGGGGACCTACACCGGGTTGAAGCAGATCGTAGCGGAACGTCTGAAGATAGATCCGGAGATGGTGCACCTCAATCGGGAGGTCCAGACCGACTACTCTCCGCATGACTGGGAGACGGCGGCTAGTCGTTCCCTCTTCATGGCGGGAAGGGCGGCGATAGAGGCGGTGGACGATGCGGTGGCGCAGATCAAGCAGGTGGCCTCGGCGCCATTACGCTGTCCTACCGAAGATCTGGAGGTTGCCGACGGGAGAGTGTTTCTCAGGGATAACCCGCAGGTAGGCTTGCCCTTGAACGAGGTCGTCATCCACTACATGTACCCGAATGGCACAGCGATCGGCGGACCGATCGTAGGACGCGGGAAGTATGTCGCCCGTGGGCTGACCGCAATCGACCCCGAAACCGGTGAGGGCAGGCCCTGGCTCGATTACACGATGGGAAGCCAGGGCGTGGAGGTGGAGGTCGATTTGAGCGACGGCAGCTACCGAGTCCTGAAGGCGGCCTGCGCCATGGATGTGGGGACCGTCGTAAATCCACAGCTCGCCCGAGGGCAGGTTGTCGGTGGCATGGCGATGTCGATCGGCTATGCGAGCTCCGAGGGTTTCATCTTCGATAGCCGTGAGCGAGTCCTGAATAACAGCCTTCGCGACCTGAAAATCATGCGCTACGGAGACCAGCCGGAATACTTCGTCGATTTCGTGCAAACTCCGCAGGGCGACGGCCCCTACGGCGCACGAGGGATCGGCGAACAGGGTATTCTCGGAATCCCCGGGGCCCTGGCCGCGGCGCTCTCGCGAGCGGTGGGAAGACCGCTCGATCGGCTTCCGCTCACCTTCGAGGAGGTCTGGCGAGCGGTGCAAGGGGGCCATGAATGATCCCCTTTGATTTTGTCTACTTGCGGCCGGAATCCATCGAAGAAGCAGTAAGCGCCTTCGCAGAAACCTCGCGTGCAGGGCTCGATCCTCTCTATTACGGCGGGGGCACCGAGATCGTAACCTTCTCCCGTGACCGCATCGTACATCCTGGCGCGGTCATCGACATCAAGCGAATCCCCGAATGCAGAGAGCTCCGAGTGGAGGGCGACAGCGTCGTTCTCGGCGCGGCGGTCGCGCTGAATCGGATCATCGAGAGCGGCCTCTTCCCGCTCCTCGGCCGGACGGCAGCCGGGATCGCCGACCATACGGTGAGGAACCGCTTGACCCTCGGCGGCAACGTCGCAGGGCGACTGCCCTACCGCGAGGCCGTTCTCCCCCTCTTGCTCTCTGAAGCCCATCTCGTCCTGGTTGGACCGAACGGTCGACGGACGGTAGGGATCCGGGAAGTGTTCTCGAAGCGTCTGAAGCTGGAAGAAGGGGAGCTCCTCGTTCAGGCGAAGACGGCGGTGTCGACCACGAAGGCTCGATGGAGACATGTTCGCCGGGAGAAGGGAACTAGAACCGACTATCCTCTCGTTTCCGTCGGCTTTCTCGAGCTCGACGGCACGCTGAGGGTGGCGGCGAGCGGTCTGCTGGCTTTTCCGTTTCGAGACGATGAGGTAGAGAAAGCGCTCAACGAAACTCGCCGGACTGCGGAGAAGCGCGCCGACGAAGCATTGAAACGCCTCCCCGGCGAGGTGCGCGACGACCAGCGGGGATCGGCCGAGTATCGGTCGCATCTGTTCAGGAAGATCATCGTCGAGACCGTCGAGGAAATGGAGAAGAGCTCATGAAAGAATACCGTGATGTGGCAAAGCTGTCGCTCGAGATAAACGGCGAGACAAGAGAGGCCGTCGTTCGACCCTCCGATACGCTTCTGCGGGTGCTTCGTGAGCGGCTCGGCCTCGTCGGCACAAAAATGGGGTGCGAGAACGGCGATTGCGGGGCCTGTACGGTGCTCGTCGATGGAGAACCGGTGAAGTCGTGCATGCTGCTCGCGGTCGAGGTGGAGGATTCATCCATAACGACGATCGAAGGTCTCCGCGACACTCCTCTACAGAAAGCATTCGCCGATGAGGCCGGCTTTCAGTGCGGCTTCTGCACCCCGGGATTCGTTGCGAACGCGACCGCACTTCTCGAGCACAATCCAAATCCGAGTAACCAAGAGCTCACCTCATGGCTCGCGAGCAATCTCTGCCGATGCACCGGCTACGAGGGAATCGAGCGCTCGGTGAAAGCTGCACTGAACGCAAACGGGAAGCGTCGGAAATAGTCGGCGTCTGCGGCGCTGCTAAACGTTATGAGCTGGTATTGAGTGCGAAGTCGCTTGTTCGGAGGAGGGACTCGGCGTTGTGAGAGAGCGCGACGATCTCTGACGCGATGGAGAGTGCGATCTCTTCGGGGGAGGTCGCCTTCATGTCGAGTCCCACGGGACCATGGATTCGACTCAGGTCTTCTTCACTGAATCCTGCTTCGAGTAGCCGTTGTTTCCTTCGGGCCTGGGTCCTGTTGCTGCCGAGTGCTCCGATATAGAAAGCGCGACTCCGTAGCGCAGCGTGGAGGGCAGGGTCGTCCAGCTTGGGGTCATGGGTGAGAACGACGACGGCGGTTTCCGGGGTAATCGCCAGACTCTCGAATGCACGGTCGGGCCACTCCGGAACGAGCCGGTCAACATCGGGGAAGCGCTCTGCGCTTCCGAAGGTCTTTCTGGGATCGACCACCAGGGTGAGAAATCCGAGAAGCTTCGCGATCTTGACCAGGGCGATAGCGATATGGACTCCACCGACGAGGACGATCGTGGGCGCAGGGGGAAAGACCTCGACGAAGAGGTCGAGCCCGTCGTCCGTTTCCATTCGCGCCGACCTCGTGTGTTGAGTGACCATTTCCATCAGTCGCTTCACAGATTCCTGGTTCCCGTCGAAGGAGCCGACCGCGTCGCCCCCATCATCAAATGAAATCTTGCGCCCGATTCGGCTGTCGTGCGCGTTTATGACAGTGACACTGTAGGCGCGCTCGTTCGCAGCGATCCGCGCCTTGAGGAACTCGAGGTGTTCTTCGTTGAGTGGCTCCAGGAGCACATCGATCGTGCCGCCGCACGGTAGCCCCACATCCCAGGCCCGGTCGTCGCTGGTTTCGAAGTGCAGTACCTTCGGAGGGCTGTCCGCCCTCATCTTGAGCCCTTCGTCGATGATCGCCGATTCGACGCAGCCGCCGCTGATCGAACCCGTAATCCGACCGTTCCTTCCGATTGCCATCTTGCCCCCGACACCGCGCGGGGCAGAGCCGTAGGTCTTGAGAACTGTTGCGACGGCTATCTGATTGTCACCCGATGCGATCCAACGTTCGACATCGGAGATGATGTCCCTCATAACTGGCTCCTCGTTTTTGTAGAGGCGACTTTTTGACTTGAGTCCACGCAGTGAGGGGGTGATTCTATGCGAGCTTGGCGGTGAGCACCATTTCTACACTCTTGAGCGCTCCGGACACCGGGCATCCGTTCTTCGTATCTTCCGCGTGTTTCTGAAACGTGTCGTTGTCGATTCCCTCCACCCGCGCTTCGGTTGCGACCTCGATTTTCGTTATTGCGAAGCCCCCTCCATTCTGCTCGATGTGAACGCGGTCCACCGTCCGCACCGAGTCGACCCGAAATCCGGCCGCCGCAAGCCCCGCTGCGAGGGCCATGGAATAGCACGCTGCGTGCGCGGCCGCAATAAGCTCTTCCGGATTCGTTCCAGTTCCCTCTTCGAAACGAGAGCTGAAATTGTAGGCCATTCCGTTGAGAGCGCCTGACTGGGTCGCAAGCACCCCGTTTCCGGATTTGAGATCACCTTTCCATTCTGCATTTCCGCTACGTACCGGCATGTTAACTCCTTCGACTTCTGTCATTTGTCGATCTGATTGGTAAATATTACGCCGGATCGGACCCTTGTGTCAAAAGCGGGAGGGCCCGATCCGTAGTTGACCGGCCCGAGTCGGGCAACTATCATTTGAACGTGAGGCAGAAAAGCGACTTCCTGTCACCGACAACCCACGGCTTCGTGCGGGTCTCGGTCTGCGTGCCGAGGCTACGGGTCGCCGATCCGCAGTTCAACGTCGAGCAAACCATCAAGATGGCTGCCGGAGCCTCGGCAGAAGGCGCTGCGCTCGTGCTGTTTCCTGAGCTCGGCATCTCCGCCTATACGAACGAAGATCTTTTTCATCAGGATACGCTCCTTGACGGCACCGAGGCTGCGCTTTTGCGGCTCACCGAGGCGTCGCGCGAGCTCACCTCGTTGATCGTGGTCGGCGCACCACTGCGATTCGAGCAGCGGCTTTTCAACTGCGCAATAGCCGTCTACCGCGGAGAGGTCCTTGCGGTTACCCCCAAGACCTATCTTCCCAACTATCGAGAGTTCTACGAAAAACGCCAGTTTGCCGGAGCCAAGGACGCACTCGGGGGAAGCATTAGACTGCTCGGCCGGGAGGTCCCGTTCGGCAACGACGTCGTTCTCCGTGCCGCCGAGTTGCCTGAGTTTTCCGTTCACATGGAGATCTGTGAGGACCTGTGGGCGCCCATCCCCCCGAGCAGCTACGGAGCGCTTGCGGGCGCAACGATTCTTCTCAACCTTTCGGCGAGCAACATAACGATCGGCAAAGCAGAGTACCGGAAGGCCCTCGCGGCCGCGCAGTCGGGGCGCTGCGTTGCGGCCTATCTCTACTCGGCGGCGGGCCACGGCGAGTCGACCACCGACCTTGCCTGGGACGGAGACGCGCTCATCTACGAAAACGCTGAGCTGCTTGCGGAGGCCGAGCGCTTCGGCGGGACCGAGCAGCTCATTTGGGCCGATATCGATCTCGGTGCGCTCGTTCAAGACCGGATGCGTCTCACCAGCTGGGGCGATACTGCCTCCGCGCACCGAGAGCGGATCGCTTCGATTCGAATAATCCCCTTTGACTTCGAGCTGCCATCGGCCAAGCGGCCGCTTCGGAGAAGACTGGCCCGGTTCCCTTATGTACCGTCGGATCCTTCCAAGCGCGACGAGCGCTGTTATGAGGCCTACAACATACAGGTGGCGGGACTGCTCAAACGACTCGAGAACACCGAGCTGAAGAAGGTCGTAATTGGAATATCCGGTGGACTCGACTCGACGCAGGCGCTCATCGTCTCGGCGCGGGCATTCGATCGACTCGGGTTGCCGCGCAAGAACATTCTCGCCTACACTATGCCGGGCTTCGCAACCTCGACGACGACCCTGCAGAACGCTCGTGAGCTCATGGCCGCCCTCGAGGTAAGCGCCGCGGAGATCGATATCCGCCCTTCCTGCATGCAGATGTTCAAAGACCTCGGCCATCCCTATGCGGCGGGAAAAGAGGTCTACGACGTTACCTTCGAAAACGTTCAGGCAGGCGAACGCACCTCGCATCTCTTTCGTCTGGCGAACTCAAACGGCGCGCTCGTCGTCGGTACCGGAGATCTTAGTGAGCTTGCTCTCGGGTGGGCCACCTACGGCGTGGGCGACCACATGTCTCACTACAACGTAAACGCCTCGGTTCCGAAGACTCTCATCCAGTATCTCATTCGCTGGGTGGCGGACACCTCTCAGTTCAACGAGACCACGTCGCGGGTTCTCAGGCGAATTCTCGATACGGAGATCTCCCCCGAGCTGGTACCCGACCGTTCTGGCGAAAACGAGAAGCCGAGTCAGAGCACCGAGTCACAGATCGGCCCCTACGAGCTTCAGGATTTCAACCTTTATTACATCACACGATACGGTTTCAAACCGAGCAAGGTTGCGTTCCTGGGTCTCGAGGCGTGGGGCGACGCCGCACGCGGCGGCTGGCCGGATCCGCTGCCTGAGGAGAAGCGCCACTCCTACGATCTCCCCGCCATCAAGAAATGGCTCGGGGTCTTTCTCTTCAGGTTCTTTCAAATCAGTCAGTTTAAGCGCTCGGCCGTTCCGAATGCGCCGAAAGTCGGGTCCGGCGGCTCACTTTCGCCGCGGGGCGATTGGCGAGCACCGAGTGACTCCGAGGCGCGGATCTGGCTCGATGAGCTTGCGAAAAACGTCCCCGACTAGATGTGGATAGCCCAGCCCTCGGCTGCTCGCATCGATTCCATGACGGCCTCCGAAAGGGTGGGATGGGCGTGAATCATCGTGGCGATGTCCTCTGGAAGCAGCTCGGAGGACTTCGCAAGCAGTAGCTCGTGAATGAGCTCGGTGGCATCGGCTCCTACGATATGGGCCCCGAGGATCTCGTGCGTCTTCGGGTCGAAGAGAACCTTGACCATTCCCTCCGATCGCTCGACTGCTACCGATTTGCCCGCGCCGCGGTAGGGGAAAGTCGCTTTCTTGTAGCTCACCCCCTGCTTCTTTGCGGCATCCTCGTTCAAACCGAAGCTTGCCACCTGCGGCTCGCAGTAGACCGCCCCCGGAATGGCCATTGGGTCCACCTTCTTCGCGGGATTGTGCCCGGCGATGTACTCGACGGCAATCTCGGACTCCTTCGAGGCAACGTGTGCCAGAAGCGGCGAAGAGGTGACGTCGCCGACGGCGAAGATACCTTTGGTAGTCGTTTGGTAGTAGTCGCCGACTGGAATGAACCCCCTCTCCGT
>Ga0307440_1000695_pt1 | contig 16664 bp, 16 predicted proteins | sample SalMarWE160410MG_FD_202150 | JGI IMG/M metagenome (GOLD analysis project Ga0307440, IMG submission 202150) | Salt marsh sediment microbial communities from the Plum Island Ecosystem LTER, Massachusetts, United States - WE1604-10 | ecosystem: Environmental > Aquatic > Marine > Intertidal zone >... | reverse complement strand
CTCGAACAGCGTCCGATCGAGTCTCCGCAGCCAACGGTCCTGGGGCGCGAACAGGACCCGGTACATCCCCTTGAGGAGGCCCAGGATCCAGGCTGGAGCCCCCGGCGGCAGCGGTGAGGCCGGCGCCGCGCCAGGGTCGTCCCGGAGCTCCCGGTAACGACCCTCGAGGTTGAAGTCGAGTGAAAGCACCAGCGTCACCACCACCAGGGCGAGCCAGGTCGGCACGGCGGGCCCGTGCCGGGTCAAGGCCGCGAACAGCGCGATGTTGACGATCAGGTCGGCGCCGGTGTCCAGGTAACGGCCGGCCTCGGTGACGCGACCGGTGACCCGCGCCAGGCCTCCGTCGACGTTGTCGAGCAGGGTCTTGAGCTGCAGCAGCACGGCGGCCGCCACCAGGGCAGCGCTCGCATGGCTTGTCAGCAAGCCGGCCGCCGCCAGGCCCAGCAGGGCGTGCGCTGCCACCACCGTCCTCGGATCGATGCGTCGCCGTGCTGCCCACGTCACGCAACGGCTCGCGAGGGGCTGGACCACGACCATGATCCACTCGCGACGAGGGCGGGGCTTGCGGGCCTCGGGGATGTCCACGACGTCCCATGCTACCAGAGGCCGCATCCTCTCGAAGCCGTCCCTGCGCACGTTCCTGCCGGTGCGCCGGAGGTGGTACCGACGCTGGGAGGATATACTCGCGGCGATGTTCCCGGGTCCATTCGCTTCCTTGGCGGACGTGCTCATGTACGCCGCGCTGCTGGTACTCGCGCTCGCGCTCTGGCGCGTGAGCTGGCGGGGGCGGACCGTGCCGGGCGTGCCCGGCCGGCACACCTTGCTGGTAGGGCACCGCGGCACGCGCGGGGTCGAGCCGGAGAACACCCTGGCCGCCTTCGCGCGGGCCTTCGACGAGGGCTTGGACGGCGTCGAGTTCGACGTTCAGCGGAGCCTCGACGGTGAGCTGGTACTCACCCACGACGACGAGGTGGGGGGCCGGCCGGTGGCCGGACAGAGCTACGGGCAGCTTCGCGAACGACTGCCCGAGCTGGCGACCCTCGAGGAGCTCTTCGGGCTGGCGCGCCGCTATCCGGGACGGTTGCTCAACCTCGAGATCAAGGCCCGCGGCTGGCGCACGCACGGGCTCGAGCGCGCCGTGATCCGTGCCGTGAGGCTCTCCGGTCTTGCCGATCGGGTGCTGGTGTCGAGCTTCAACCCGCCGTCGCTGGTACGCGTCCGGCTGCTGGCGCCGGGGTTGCGCGTGGCGCTGCTCTACGACGAGTCCACGGCGAAGCTCCCGGGCGGGCGCCCGCGACCGGGCTGGTTGCACGTCGACGCCCTCCACCCGCGCTACCCGCTGGTGGACGAGCGCTACGTGCGGTCCGCGCATGCCCGCGGGCTGGCGGTCAACGTGTGGACGGTCAACGACCCGGAGGCCGTGCGCGCCTTGCGCGCCATGGGCGTGGACGCCATCATGGGCGATGATCCGAGCGAGCTTCGACGCTCGAGCGCAGGAGGGCAGGCACCATGGAACCCAAGTTCAAGTTGATCAGCTCCAACAACTTCGAGCTCTTCGAGACGCGCCTGAACGACTTCATCGCGTCCCTCGACCGGGATGCGTTGATCGTCGACGTGAAGTTCTCGTCGGCCGCGCTGGACACCACGATCGAGTTCTCCGCACTGGTCCATTACCAGGAGACCGAGGGCTGGGATGGCTGAGCTCGACGCGGCTGGTCGATTCCTTCATACACCGCCGACGAAGGCCCAGAGTAGACTCGGTTGATGTCGGCGACGCTGGTCATGGTCGTGGACGACGAACCCGGAATCCTCAAGGTCACGGAGTTGAGCCTCGTCGGTGCCGGGTACGCCGTGTTGACCTTCGACAATCCGCTCGAGGCCCTCGGCGAGTTGAACGAGGGGCTGAGGCCCGACGTCATCGTGTCCGACATCTCCATGCCCGACATGGACGGTTTCGAGTTCTACCGTCAGGCGCGCTCCATCCAGGAATTGCGCGCGGTGCCATTCTTGTTCCTCACGGCCCTGGAGGACCGCGGCTCGATGCGCAAGGGCATGGCCCTCGGTGCCGATGACTACCTCACCAAGCCCTTCAACAGGATCGAGTTGCTGGAGGCGGTCGAGGTCCGTCTCAAACGCATCGCGGAGCTGCGGCAGCCGCTCGAGGGCATCGTCACCGCCAAGGGGTTCGGTCATCCCGTCATCAACCGGGACGGAGAGAGGCTCGATTGGGACTCGCTCAAGGCCCTCGAGCTGCTGTTCTACCTGCTCGAGCACCGTTCCGGCGTCACCACCTTCGAGGTGGCCGAAGCGTTGTGGCCGGGCAAGAGTGAGTCGAAGGCCTCCAGCAGCTTCCACACGACCCTCTACCGTCTACGCAAGGTGATGGGCGGCGAGCTGGTGGAGTCGGCGAATCGCCGCTACTACCTGCACAGCAAGTTCAACATCGAGTACGACCTCGACCGGTACCGCAGCCTCGGCCAGCAGGCGCGTGAGTCCGGTGACCTGCGCGACTACCTGGAGGCCATGCAGGTCTACAGCGGGCATTTCCTCATCGGCTTCGACTCGGGCTGGATCGAGGCCATCCGGTCGAACCTGCAGGCCGAGCATCTCACGCTGTTGCAGGCGGCCGCCGAGCGCGCCGAAGAGCAGGGCGACCTGAAGCAGGCGACGATGGTCTATCAGAGGATGACCGAGCACGAGCCTTTCAGCGAGAGCGCCTGGGAGGGACTGGCGTCGGTGTGGGAGAAGCGCGGCGAGCGTGGCAAGGCCAGCGACGCGCGCGAACGCTTCGAGCGCCTCATGGCCGAGGGCTGAGCCCGGCAGCGGCGAGCCCGGATCCATAGCCACGGAAGGTAGACTGACGTTCGGCAAGCGAGCGAACGTCCACCGCGTGGTGTGCGCCGCGCAGGACGATCGGGAGGGATATTCATGTTCGGCATCGATCTGACCGGGAAGAACGGCTTGGTCATGGGGGTCACCAACCAGCGTTCGCTGGCCTGGGCCATCGCGGAGCCGCTGGCCCAGGCCGGTGCCCGCCTCGCCTTCAGCTACCAGGGGGAGCGGCTGCGGCCGACCCTGGAGAAGCTCACCGAAGGGCGCGCGGGAACCGTGCTGACGGAGTGCGACGTCACGAGCGACGCCCAGCTCGATGCGCTCTTCGACACGCTCGCGTCCGAGATGGGCCACCTCGACTACGTGGTGCACGCCCTCGCATTCGCGCCGCCGGCCACCTTCGAGCAACCGTTCGTGAAGACCCTGCGCGCCGACTGGCGCACCGCGATGGACGTCTCGGCCTACTCCCTGGTGGCTGTGGCGGAGCGTGCGGCGCGGCTGATGGAGGGCGGCGGCAGCATCGTGACGCTGAGCTACCTGGCGGCCGAGCGCGTGGTGCCCCACTACAACGTGATGGGCGTCGCCAAGGCCGCGCTCGAGTCCAGCATGCGCTACCTCGCCTACGATCTGGGGCCGCAGGGCATCCGAGTGAACGCCATCTCCGCCGGACCGGTGCGAACGGTGGCCGCGCGGTCCATCCGCGGCTTCGGTGATCTGTACTCCGAGGGGGGCGCGCGCAGCATGCTCGGACGCAACATCGAGAGCCGGGAGGTCGGCGGCATGGGGCTGGCACTGTTGTGCGAAGAGTTGGGCAGCGGCGTCACCGGAGAGGTCGTCTACGTCGACGCCGGCTACCAGGCCATCGGGATGTTCCTACCCGACACCCCCCGGGGCTGAGCAGCCGGCGCTCGGGGTGCCCGCGGATCGTCCCCGCTGCGCGGGCCGGACTCGGTATACTCTCGCCATGTCCGTGCTCCATTCCTGGACCGGGATCCTCGGGCGATGGCGCCACAGCCTCGTCTGAGGTTCGCATGATCGGCCGCCCGGCAGCGGTCTGCCCCCCGTACGGAATCGGAGAACCCCCCTTTGTCTGACCCAGCTCGTGTCCTAGGCCGCGTGCACCCGGTGTACCGGGAGTTGCTGGCCGACCTCGAGACCCCGCTCACGGCGTACCTGAAGGTCGCCGGCCATCCGTCGTTCCTGCTGGAGAGTGTCGAGCAGGGCGAGCACGTGGCGCGCTACTCGTTCATCGGCACAGGCCAACGGCGCCGCATCGAAGTACGGGGCGAGCAGGTGACCCTGACCGGCCCCCGCGGGACCGACAGCTTCACCACGAACGACCCGCTGCGTGCGCTGTGGGACATGACGGTGCGCCCGGCGGCGGCGCCGGCCGAGCTGCCGCCGTTCTGGGCGGGTGCGGTCGGCTACGCCAGCTACGATCTCATCCGACTCTACGAGCAGTTGCCCGACGCCAACCCCGACGAGCTGAACGTTCCCGACCTGCTGTTCGTCGAGCCCGAAGTCCTGGTCATCTTCGACCACCTGTTGCGGCGCCTGTACGTGGTCGCGCCGGCCATCGACGGTGATCCGGGCGACGAAGCGCGCGCGCAGGCGCTGGTGGATGCCACCTACCAGCGGCTACGGGGCCCGCTGCCCGGGGTCCCCGGCGATCGCGCCGGCCGCGTGAGCGATTTCATCAGCAACTTCACGCGGGAGGGCTTCATGGCCGCGGTGGATCGCGCGGTGGAGTACATCCGCGCCGGCGATGTCTTCCAGGTGGTGCCGAGCCAGCGGCTGAGCGCGGAGCTGGGCGTCCACCCGTTCGCCATCTACCGGGCACTGCGTTCGATCAACCCGAGTCCGTACCTCGGCTACCTCGATCTGGGCCCGGTCACGCTGGTATCGAGCAGCCCCGAGAGCCTGGTCCGGAGCGACGGCGTGCGGGTCGAGACGCGCCCCATCGCGGGCACCCGTCCTCGCGGCGCAGATGTTCGCGAGGACACGGCGCTGGCCGCGGAACTGCTCGCCGACGACAAGGAGCGCGCGGAGCACGTGATGCTGGTGGATCTGGGCCGCAACGATCTGGGCCGGGTGTGCCGCTTCGGGAGCGTCCAGGTTTCCGACCTGATGCGTGTGGAGCGCTACAGCCACGTGATGCACCTGGTGTCCCGAGTCGAGGGGGTGCTGGCTCCGGGGCGCACGCCGTTGGATGCACTAGCGTCGACCTTGCCCATGGGGACGGCATCCGGCGCGCCCAAGATCCGTGCCATGGAGATCATCGACGAGCTCGAGCCGACCCGGCGCGGCCCCTACGCCGGCGCCTTCGGCTACCTGAGCGTGTCCGGTGCCATGGACATGGCGCTGACGCTGCGCACGGTGGTCGCGACCGGCGGCCGTCTCCACCTCCAGGCCGGCTGCGGCGTGGTCGCCGACAGCGATCCGGCGGCCGAGTGGCAGGAGTCGCTCAACAAGCTGGCGGCGCTGCGCCGCGCCGTCGAGATGGCCACCGAAGGGCTCGGGTGACGGCGGTGGCCCAGGTCCTGATCATCGATAATTACGACTCGTTCACGTACAACCTGGTGCAGTACCTGGGTGAGCTCGGCGCCGAGCCGGTGGTGTGGCGCAACGACGCGTTCGAGCTGGACGAGGTGGCCCGCATGGGGCCCGCCGGCATCGTGGTGTCGCCGGGCCCGTGCACGCCGGCCGAGGCCGGGCTCTCGGTCGAGGTGGTGCGCCGCTACGGTCCCAGCGTGCCGATCCTCGGAGTATGCCTCGGTCACCAGGCGATCGGCGCGGCCTACGGCGCCGCCGTGGTGCGGGCGCGGCGTCTCATGCACGGCAAGACCAGCCCGGTGGAGCACGACGGCAGCGGCATCTTCCGGGGCCTACCCAGCCCGTTGACGGCCACGCGCTATCACTCGCTCGTGATCGAGGACCTGCCGAGCGACCTGGCGGTCAACGCCTGGACCGATGATGACGGCGAGCGGGTGGTGATGGGGGTGGCGCACCGCGAGCACCCGGTGTGGGGGGTCCAGTTCCACCCCGAGAGCATCCTGACGGACACCGGACACGCCATGTTGCAGCGCTTCCTGGACCGGCTGTAGGCGGTCGCGCCGTGCCCTGCCCGTACATCAGCGTGCTGACCGTCGCCGGAGGGCGGCCGCGCGAGTTGCGACGCCAGGCCGAGGCGTTGGCGGCGCAGACGCTCGATCCCGAGCGTTTCGAGTGGGTGGTGTGCCTGAACGGTGGGGACGATGGCAGCGGCGCCACCCTCGAGGCCCTGCGCCTTCCGTTCTCGCTCAAGCTGTTCGAGACACCCGAACGGCTGCCCGCCGGCGTCGCCCGCAATGCGTGCGCCCAACGCACCTGCGGCAGCATCCTGCTGTTCTCGGACGACGACTGCCTGCCCGCGCCCGAGGCTCTGGCCCGCCACGTGGCCGAGCAGGAGAGCGGGTTGTGCGTCGCCATCGGCAGTGTGGCGTTCGAAGCGGGCGGCGAGCGACGCTGGTGGAGGCCCGGCCGGGTGGGGTTCTGGAACCTGAACGGGGCCAACAGCAGCGTGCCGGCGGTGGCGTTCCGGCAGGTCGGAGGCTTCGACGAGACGCTGCCCGGCTACGGCGGCGAGGACCTGGAGCTGGGGTACCGCCTCGCGCGGGCGGGGGTGCCGTTCCGTGCGTTGCCGGAGGCCTCCGTCGTGCACCTCGGCCCCGACCCGCGGGAGGGCGGCGACCTGGCGAAGGCGCGTGCCGCCGGCGCCAACGCCGCGCGCGTGGTCGAGCGTCACCCGCCGTTGCGTTGGCGGCTCGGCCTCCACCCGCTGCAGGTGGTCGCGAAGCGGCTCATCTTCGGCGTCGGTATGGGAGGCTGGTTCCAACGGCTCGGCGGCGGCAGCGTCGCCTACGAGCGCGCCTACCTGGAGGGCGCATGCGAGCGTGAGGGGAGTACCGTGGAGGAGTCCCTATGAGCGAGCAGCCGAACCCGAAGTCCGATATCGCGGCGATCCTGGGGGCCGTCTTCGAGGGCGAGACGCTCAGCCGAGACACCGCCCGGGACGTCATGGGCCGATTGATGGACGGCCAGCTCTCGCAGATGCAGGCCGCAGCGTTGCTGGCCGCGTTGCGCACGCGCGGCGAGACCGTGGACGAGATCGTCGGTTTCGCCGAGGCCATGCGTGAACGCGCGATTCACGTGCCGGTGCGTCCCGACGGTCCCCTGCTCGACACCTGCGGCACCGGCGGCACCGGCATCGAGACCATCAACATCAGCACCAGCGCCATGTTCGTCATCGCTGCGGGGGGCGTCCGTGTCGCCAAGCACGGCAACATCGGGATCACCCGCAGGTCCGGCTCCGCCGACGTGCTGGCGGCGCTGGGCGCCGATCTCGGCCAGAGCCCCGAGCGCCTCGCCGAGGCGATCGACCGCATCGGCCTGGCCTTCATGTTCGCCCGCAACCATCACCCCGCCATGAAGTTCGTGGCGCCGATCCGTGCCGATCTGAAGGCGCGTACCATCTTCAACAACCTCGGCCCGCTCACCAACCCGGCGTCGGCGGACCGGCAGCTCATGGGCGTCTACGACGCCGAGCTGACGGAACGGTTGGCGGACGTGCTGGCGGGGCTCGGGGTAGAGCGCGCCCTGGTGGTGCACGGCGACCGGATCGACGACTTCACGGTGAGCGGTCCGACGAAGGTGACCGAGCTGATGCCCGGCGGCGAGCGCCGGACCTACGTGGTGACGCCCGAGGAGGTCGGGCTGGAACGCGCCCGTCTGGAGGAGATCGCCGGCGGCGACGCCGAAGCCAATGCAGCCGCCCTTCGCGGTGTGCTCGATGGCAGCATCGAGGGCGCCAAGCGTGACGTCGTGGCCTTCAACAGCGGCGCTGCGCTCTACCTGGCCGGCGTGGCCGACGACCTGCGCGGAGGCGTGGCCCGCGCGCTCGATCTCATCGCCGACGGCTCGGCACTTCGGAAGCTCGACGACTACATCGCCTTCACGCGATCCTGAGCCCGGCGCCTCGCTGGGCTGCGGCGCCGGGCGCCGTCGCGTATACTCCATGCGGTCGCGGTGGGGCTGCGGCACAATGGAGTTGGACGAAGGCGAGCGCGCGCCCCGGGCCGACGCCCGTGCCGGCGTGCTCAGCTGCCGGCGCGAGGGCCGGGCGAAGGCGAGAAGGAGTGGCCATGGCAGAGAAGACGGTGGGCAGCACCAAGGTGAAGACGGGCTTCGCCGAGATGTTCAAGGGCGGCGTCATCATGGACGTCGTCACGGCGGATCAGGCGCGGATCGCGGAGGACGCCGGCGCGACCGCGGTCATGGCGTTGGAGCGCGTGCCTGCCGATATCCGGGCTCAGGGCGGGGTCGCCCGCATGAGCGATCCCGGGTTGATCGAGCAGATCATCGACGCCGTCTCCATCCCGGTGATGGCGAAGGTGCGGATCGGGCACTTCGTCGAGGCGCAGATCCTGCAGGCGCTGGGGGTGGACTTCGTCGATGAGTCGGAGGTCCTCACGCCGGCGGACGAGGCCTACCACATCGACAAGTTCTCCTTCACGGTGCCGTTCGTGTGCGGTGCGACCACCATCGGCGAAGCGCTGCGGCGCATCGGCGAGGGTGCCGCGATGATCCGTACCAAGGGTGAGGCCGGGACCGGCAACGTGGTCGAGGCGGTGCGCCACGCGCGCGCTGTGATGGGCGAGATCCGCGCCATCCAGGCGTTGCGTCCCGAGCAACTCATGGCCTACGCCAAGGATCACGGTGCGCCCGTCGACCTGGTGCGCACGGTGCACGAAACGGGCAAGCTGCCGGTGGTGAACTTCGCGGCCGGAGGCGTGGCCACGCCGGCGGACGCCGCCATGATGATGCAACTCGGCCTCGACGGTGTGTTCGTGGGCTCGGGCATCTTCAAATCGGCGATGAGCGAGCAGGACGAAGGTAAGCGCCACGAGGCGTGGCTGCGCCGGGCCGAGGCGATCGTCAAGGCCGTCACGCACTTCGAGGATCCCGAGATCCTGGCGCAGGTGTCGCGCAACCTCGGCGAGGCCATGGTCGGCATCAACCTCGACACCCTCAAAGAGGAGGAGCTGCTCGCCACGCGCGGTTGGTGAGCGCAGCGGGCCGTTGGCGGCCGAGCGGCCGCCGGCCCGTCGGGGGCGGGGCCGGGGCACGAGCATGAGGCCCCGAGCGTGGCTCCTTACCTCCGGCTCATCGGCCGCCCTGGTAGCATGAACCTCGTGAAAGTCGTCCAGGGGCTCTACTTGTTCGCCCTCACGGCGATCCTGTCGCTCGTGGCCCTACTGGGCGCGTCGTTCCTTCACTGGGCGCAGGATCTTCCTTCGCTCGACCAGGTCGACGCGCTCGAGTACACCTCCAACACCGAGGTGTACGCGCAGGACGGAACGCGCATCGGGACGATCGTCCCCGCTGTCGGGAAGGACAAGGCGCCGACCAACCGCATCCCGGTGACGCTGAGCCAGGTGTCCCCGGCGGCGCTGGAGGCCATCGTGGCGTCGGAGGACGACCAGTTCTTCCGGCACTACGGTTTCGACCTTCCCGGGCTCGCCAAGGCGACCTACCAGGAGTTCTTCGCACACTCCAACCGCGGGGGCTCCACCATCACCACCCAGGTCATCAAGAACACGGTGTTGCAGAACATCGCCAGCGAGCGCTCGCTCGAACGCAAGGCCAAGGAGATCATGCTGGCCATCGAGCTGGAGCGGCGCCTGACCAAGCCGGAGATCCTGCAGCGCTACATCAACGTGGTGTTCTGGGGCGGCAACGTGTACGGCATCCGCGCCGCCTCGCAGGCCTACTTCGGCAAAGACCCGATCGAGCTGAACCTGGCCGAGGGTCTCTACCTGGCCCGGCTCATCCCGGCGCCCAACGCCATGCACGAGGACTTCCTCGCCGCCCGGCAGGGGATGAGGGACGTGCTGGACAAGATGGTGCGGCGTGGCACCATCTCCAAGGAGACCGCCCAGCGGGCGTGGGACTTCAAGCTCGAGCCGCGCGGCTGGAAGGTCACCTACGACGACAAGGGCGACGTGGTGAAGGCCACCCGCACCGGCGAGAACGTCGTGGTGCAGGCGAGCATCAGCTCCGACCTGTCGCGCGGCGTGGTGCTGGCGGTCCGTAACTGGCTGACGCAGCGCTACGGCGAGACCATGGTGTTCGGCCGCGGCGGCCTCAAGGTCTACACCACCATCGACGTGCAGGCGCAGAAGGCGGCGAACGAGGCGAGCCGGACCACGCAGGTCCCTCCGGGCGCCCAGATGGCGATCGTGGGCATCGACCCGCGAACGGGCGGCGTGCTGGCGATGGTGGGGCAGAAGCTCGGCCCCGGCCAGCCCCCGCAGGAGTTCAACCGCGCCATCCAGGCCTACCGTCAGCCCGGCTCGTCGTTCAAGCCCATCGTCTACGCCACCGGCGTCGAGCAGGGGGCGTTGAACCAGGCGAGCATCCTGGTCGACGACAAGACCATCTTCAAGGTCAAGGGCCAGCCCGACTACCAGCCCAAGGAATGGGACAACGCCTACGACGGCTTCCAGACGGCGCGCGAGAACCTCGACCGGAGCCGCAACATCCCGGCCGTCAAAGCGCTGGAGGCCGCCACGCCGGACGCCGTGGCGGAGAAGGCTCGGGAGCTGGGTTACAGCGTGAAGCCGTACCTCGGCATGGCGCTCGGCAGCTTCGAGGTGACCCCGCTGCAGCATGCCGCGGCCATCGCGGCGTTCGCCAACGGCGGCGTGTACACCGTGCCCTACTTCGTCAACAAGGTCGAGGACTCGCAGGGCAACGTGTTGTACGAGGCCCATCCGCGTCGTGCGCGGGTGTGGAGCCCGCAGACCGCCTACGTCATGCTGGACATGATGCACGGCAACATCGTCGATCGGAAGCCGTACTGGGCGCTGTCGTGGCGCGCCAACGTACCCGGTCACTGGCTGGCCGGCAAGACCGGCACCACCGACTCGGAGCGCGACATCTGGTTCGTGGGCCTCACCCCCGGGCTGGTGGGAGCGGTGTGGATCGGCAACGACGACAACAAGCCCATGCCCAAGTACATGACGGACACCGACGGCACCCGTCACCTGGTGACCAGCTCGCAGCAGCCGATCTTCGCGTTCAACACCTTCGCCCAGGGCGCGTTGCGCGGTCACTCCGCCGACCCCACCGGCTTCCCGGTGCCGGACGGCATCGTGTTCCATACCATCAACCTGAAGACCGGCGCGCTCGATCCGACCGGCACCAAGGCGGCGTTCAAGTCGACCACCGACCTAAGCAGCCAGGGCTTCCAGTCCACCGTCAAGCTGCAGCTTCCCATCGACAAGCGCACCGGGAAGCGGGCCACCATCGACACGCCCCCCGACCAGATCAAGATGATCGAGGTCGATCCCAAGAATGTCGACCAGTACCTTCCGGCCGGGGCGCAGGTCGGTGCCGCGGCTTCACCGGGCGCGACATCCCCGTCGGGCGGCGGCGCCCCCACCTCCACCAACCCGGCCGGACCCTAGCGCGGACACGATCGAACGGCGGGAGCCGTCGTCGTGTTCGCCTCCACGTGGCGAACGAGCCGCCGCGGAGCCTGGGAGGCGACCATGCTGAACGCCAGCCTGACAGCTGTCGAAGGCGTCCATGTCGGGCACTGGACCCACGCTGAAGCGCGTACCGGGTGCACCGTGGTGCTCGCACCTCAGAACGGATGCGTGGCGTCCGGGCTGGTGCTCGGGCCCGCCCCCGGCTCGCGCGAGACGGCGCTGCTGGAGCCGGAGAAGAGCGTGCATCGGGTCGACGCAGTGCTCCTGACCGGAGGGAGTGCTTTCGGCCTGGCGGCGGCCGACGGCGTGATGCGCTGGCTCGAGGCGCACGGCCGTGGCTTCGAGACGCCGTTCGCCCGCGTGCCGATCGTGCCGGCTGCCGCCCTGTTCGACCTGGCGGTGGGGGACGCTTCCATCCGGCCGGACGCCGAGGCCGGTTTCGCGGCCGCGGCGGCGGCGGGTCCGCAGCCGGTGCTCGAGGGCGCCGTGGGCGCCGGTACCGGCGCCACCGTCGGCAAGCTGGCCGGGATCGAGGGGATGGTGCGAAGCGGCGTGGGAAGCGCCATGCTGCGCCTCGAGGGAGCCACCGTTGCGGCGCTGGGCGTGAGCAACGCCGTCGGCAGCCTGGTGCACCCGGAGACCGGGGCGCTGGTGGCCGGTCCCGCCGAGGCGCTGACGCCGGCCGCCGCCGCGCTCGCCATCGACCCTTTCGGGAGCAACACCACGCTGGTGGTCGTCGCCACCGACGCACCCCTCGCGAAGGCCGAGGCGCGCGCTCTGGCGCAGAGCGCACACATGGGAATCGCGCGCGTCACGCGCCCCTCGCACACGCTCCACGACGGCGACAGCGCCTTCGTGCTGTCCACCGGTCGCGGGCCTCGCGTTCCCCTGGTGGGGCTCTCCATCGCCGTGCAGGAGGTCGTCGCGCGTGCGTTGGTGCGGGGAGTGGAGGCTGCGTCGCGCGGTGCGCCGTAGCCGTGCTCGCTCACCTGCCCTGCGTCCACCGGGACCGGGGGATCGGAGCGTCGCGCGAGCCGGGCCGGCGGTGGCCGTTGCCGTGACACAATGACTGCCGTGGACGACGCCTCCTCCTCCCGCCGCATCGGTGTGCTGGCCCTCCAGGGTGCCTTCCGCGAGCACCGACAGGCGTTCGAGCGCCTCGGCGCGACGGTGGTCGAGGTGCGCTTACCGCGTCATCTGGACGGCCTGCAGGGAGTGGTGATCCCCGGCGGGGAGTCGACGACCATGGCGAAGCTGATGCGCGACTACGGGTTGGATGTTGCGTTGAAGCGCTTCCACCGCGAGGGCGGGGCGCTGTGGGGGACCTGCGCCGGCGCCATCGAGATGGCGGTGGACATCGTGGGCTTCCCGCATCAACCCCGCCTCGGCGTCATGGACATCTCGGTAGCCCGCAACGACTACGGCCGCCAGGTGGCGTCGTTCGAGGCCGACCTGCACATCGAGGGGCTCGACGAGCGCTTCCACGCCCTGTTCATCCGGGCGCCGCGCATCACCCGGGTGGGGGAAGGCGTCCGGGTGCTGGCTCGCTACGACGACGACGTCGTGGCGGCCGTCGACGGGCGCCTGATGGCCACCGTGTTCCACCCCGAGCTCCTCGGTGACGACCGCGTGCACGCGCTGTTCCTGGAGACCGTGTGCGGCGTGCGGGCGGAACCCGCTCTCGAGACAGGAGAACCCACGTGACCAACCTCAAGGACATGAGCCCCGGCGAGAACGCACCGGACGTCGTGAACGCCGTCATCGAGGTGCCGTCCGGCAGCAGCAACAAGTACGAGTACGACCCGGAGCTCGGGATCTTCCGGCTCGACCGCGTCCTGTACAGCCCCATGCACTACCCGGGCGATTACGGCTTCGTTCCCGGCACCCTCGCCGACGACGGCGACCCCGTCGATATCCTGGTGCTGATCACCCGCGCTACCTTCCCGGGTGCGGTGCTGCGCGCGCGGCCGCTCGGGTACCTGGAGATGAGCGATGAGAAGGGGCGCGATCAGAAGCTGCTCGCGGTACCGGTGGACGACCCCCGCTACGACAGCAATCGCCACCTCGACACCATCTCGCGCCACCGGCTGCGCGAGATCGAGCACTTCTTCACCATCTACAAGGAGCTCGAGGGCAAGCACACCCACGTCGACCAGTGGCACGGCATGGACGAGACCCACGCCCTCATCGGATCGACCATCGAGGCCTACCAGCGCCAGCGGGAAGCCGCGATGGCCGCGGCGACGGACGGCTAACCGCCGCAGGGAACGCCGACGCCGGCTCGCTTACAGGGTGATGCCGGCGTTGTTCTTCTCGAGCGCCCGCTCGGCACGGTACGAGCTGCGCACCAGCGGGCCGGAGACCACCTCGAGGAAGCCCAGCTCCAAACCGATGTCGCGGTAGCGCCGGAAGTCCTCGGGGGGCACCCAGCGTTCCACGGCCAGGTGGGCCCGGCTGGGGCGGAGGTACTGACCGAGCGTGAGGATGTCGACGCCGACAGTGCGCAGGTCGCGCATGGTCTCGAGGATCTCGTCCTCGCGCTCCCCCAGGCCCAACATCAGGCTGGTCTTGGTGAGCACGTCCGGACGCGCCTTCTTGGCGTAGCCGAGGACCGCCAGCGTCTGGTCGTAACCGGCGCGCGGGTCGCGGACCGGGTGGGTCAGGCGGCGCACCGTCTCGATGTTCTGGGCGTACACCTCGATGCCCGAGTCGAGCACCCGTTGCACGTCCTCGGTGCGTCCGGCGAAGTCGGGGGTCAGCGCCTCGACCGCCGTCTCGGGGCTGGCCTGCTTGATGGCGCGCACGCATGCGGCGTAGTGGGAGGCGCCCCCGTCGGGGAGGTCGTCGCGGTCGACCGAGGTGAGCACCACGTAGGTGAGCCCCATGCTCTTCACCGATCGCGCGGCGAGCTGCGGCTCGTCGGGATCGAGCAGGCCGGCCGGGTTGCCGGTGGCCACGGCGCAGAACTTGCAGCCGCGGGTACACACCGAGCCCATCAGCATGATGGTGGCGGTACCGGCGTTCCAGCATTCGGCCATGTTGGGGCAACGTGCCTCCTCGCACACCGTCGCGAGACGGTGCCCGGTGACGTTGCGCTTCATGTCCTGGTAGGCGCCGCCGGACGGCAGCTTGACCTTGAGCCAGGAGGGCTTCTGCCCGAGCCCGCCGTCCTCGGCGAACTCCTCGCTGCGGCGGATGCCGCCCTCGACGGCCTTCACCTGGTTCTTGAAGTCACGCGAGTTGATCATGGGGTCGCCCGCTCTCCTGCCATCGCTCCCGGCACGGCCGACGCTTCGTCGGGTGCGTCCTCGCCTTCGAACACCGTGCGCAGGGCGTCGACCACCTTCGGCTTCACCTCGTCCATCGGGACACGGCGGCCGGTGAGCGAGGCGATGCTCGCCACGCCCTTGCCTTCCAGTCCGCAGGGAACGATGGTGTCGAAGTGCGAGAGGTCGGTGGTCACGTTCATCGCGAAGCCGTGGAAGCTCACGTCGCGCTTGATGGCCACGCCGATGGCGACCACCTTGTCGTTGCCGGCCCAGACCCCCGCGTAGCCGGGGCTCCCGACCGCTTCGATGCCGTAGCCTGCGAGTACGCGCACCATGGCGGCCTCGAGGTTGCGGAGGTACTCCTGAACGCGACGCCCCACCGGGAAGACGGGGTAGCCGACGAGCTGACCGGGGCCGTGGTAGGTCACGTCGCCGCCGCGCTCGATGTCGAACATCTCGAAGCCGCGTGCGCGCAGCTCGTCCTCCGGAACCCTCAGGTGTTCACGCCCGCCCTTCTTGCCGAAGGTGATGACGGCTGGATGCTCGACCAGCAAGAGCGTCGGCGGCACCTGACCGGCCACCACCCGGGCGTGCACCCGGAGCTGCTCGTCCCACGCCGGTCGGTAGGCCATGTGGCCGAGGTCGCGCACCACGAAGTGTTCCACACCCGGATTGTACCAGCGCCCCCGACGGCTCCCGCGGAAGCTGCACGTCATGGGCCGGACCGGCTCACGCCGTCACGGCACCAGCCTGTAGAGGACGCCGCCGCCGTAGTCGACCAGCAGCAGCTCGCCGCGATCGTCCTGGCCGAAGCTGGCGATCGCGAGCCCGGTGTCGAGGAGCTTCGCGACCTGCCAGGCACCGGAGGCGTTGCGACGGGCAGTCCACACCCGGCCGCTGCCGAAATCGGCGAACAGGTAGGCGCCTCGCAGGGAGGGGATGGCGGCACCGCGGTAGACGTAACCGCCGGTCACGGAGTTGCCCCAGGAGGCGTCGTGCGGGTAGGTCACGATCGGCGGCGTCTTGCCGGAGGGGTCGCAACCCCGCACCGGTCGGTAGCAGTGATCGCCCTCCATCACGTTCCAGCCGAAGTTCTGTCCGCCCTGCGCGCCGGCCGGCAGGAAGTCGATCTCCTCGAAGGCGTTCTGACCTACGTCACCGATGTAGAGGTCGCCCGTCGACCGGTCGAAGCTGAAGCGCCAGGGATTGCGCAGGCCGTACAGCCACACCTCCGGACGGGCGTCCGCACGCTCGAGGAACGGGTTGCCGGCGGCGGCCACGGCGCCGTCGCCCGAGACGTCGAGGCGCAGGATGGTGCCGAGCGGCGTGGCGGGGTCCTGTCCGTTGCCCTGCGGGTCGCCGCCGGAGCCTCCGTCACCGAGGCCCCAGTAGAGGAAGCCGTCGGGGCCGAAGACCAGGTGGCCGCCGTTGTGGTTGGCGTACGGCTGGCGGACCCGCCGCAGCGTCCGGCCGCTCGCCGGGTCGCCGCGGACGGCGCCGTCCACCTTCGCGAAGCGCGCCAGCACGCTGTTGCCGTTCCCGTCGGTGTAGTCGACGTAGAAGCGAGCGCTGCTGGCGTAGTCGGGAGGGAACGCCAGGCCCAGCAGGCCGCGCTCTCCGCCGCTGCGGACGCGGTCGCGCAGGTCGAGGAAGGGAGCGTCGGCGAGGGCGCCGTTCTCCACCACGCGCACGGTTCCCGCCTGCTCCACGATGTAGAGGCGCCCGTCCCCGGCCGTTGCCACGGCCAGGGGTTGCGACAGGCCGCGGGCCACGGGCTCGAGCCTCTGCCCGAAGCCGCACCCGGCGCCGAACAGGCCGATCACGAGCAGGGCGCAGACGATGGAGGAACGTCGCGCGGCACGCGTAGGCATGGCCCCAGCCTAGCCGCTCTCCCGTTCGGCGTCAGCGAGCGTTGCCACCGTGTCGGCCGGTAGCGACCCATCGGGGAGGAGCCGAGGGAACGGCAGCCCGCGTGCCTCCAGCCAGCGGGCCTGTCGTGGGTGGAGCCAGCGCAGCGCCAGTACGTTGCGCT
>Ga0307440_1000694_pt1 | contig 16683 bp, 7 predicted proteins | sample SalMarWE160410MG_FD_202150 | JGI IMG/M metagenome (GOLD analysis project Ga0307440, IMG submission 202150) | Salt marsh sediment microbial communities from the Plum Island Ecosystem LTER, Massachusetts, United States - WE1604-10 | ecosystem: Environmental > Aquatic > Marine > Intertidal zone >... | reverse complement strand
GAGAACCGGATCACCGGAGAGTCGGGCGGGAACAACACCCACGACCTCAGGCTCAACTTCGTCCCAAGGATGGACACAGACAAGCTCCTGGCGGGATACAAGCGGGTCCTCTCCGAAATCTATTCGCCCGACCGCTATTTCGACCGGTGCCTCACCCTTCTGAAGAACACCCGGAAACACAGGACCAGTGCCCGGAGAATAACGGGCGTGGAGATGAGGGCCTTCACGCTCTCTCTCCTCATGCAGACCTTCTCGTCCTACGGATGGTCCTACTGGCGATTCATGACCCGCGGCTTTCTCACCAAGCCCGGCCTGTTTTCGGAGACGGTGACCATGGCGGTGAAGGGGCACCACTTCTTCAAGATGACCAGGTGCCTCCTGGAACTGGAGAGCTTCAAGCAATCCCTGGAGCTGGTCGCGAACACCTTCCCGGAGAAGGCCGCCGTCGTGCCGGTGCCGGACCAGAGATCGAGGGTCGCGGAACTGGAGGCGTACCGAGATCGCGTCCTGGCCGAAATGCGCAGGCGGTACAGGAAGATCCACAAGGATTTCCGCGTCTACGCGGAGGACGCGCTGACAAGGTTCAATGCCAACATGGACGACCTCATCGCCAGGATCGCGGCGCAGGGTGCGCCCACCCCCCCTTCTCCTGCCTGACCTGTTCGGTCCTTTCGCGTGACTGGCAGGCGCTGGGGCTTAATACCCAAATCCAGGCCGATTCTGTGACTGCCCGCGCCGAGAAATTGCACATCCGCAGAGTGCGGTCTTCAGAATCGCGGTCGCCCGGCGACGTCAAATGTCCCGCTCCATCGCTCCGTAGTAAATACGGATACGCCCCGGCTGCGCTGCTATTTCCCGGCAACTCGCGCGGCATCGCTATCCGTAGCCCCTACTCTGAACACACGAACGGACGGAGGTTAGATTGATGGTGCTCAACGATACATCCGGCCCTCCCGTCGGTCGGGAGCCAGTGAGGAGATACAGCATCCATGAGTGTCAGGACCGTTCAACCCATCCCGAGGAAACCGCATCCGCCGGCAAGGTCTTCCTTGATGAAGAATCTATTCTTGCGCCGGGCAGTCCTTATGACCGCGAGCGATATCACAAAGAGGCGATCGAAATGACCGCCGGAGCCCGATGCAATCAAGCCTTTGTCTGCTCTCACACCTGAAGCGAGGGACCTGTGCCGATGCGGTCGCATGACCGATCAACGCGAGGTCACAGATCTCCGTCACAGGCATGACCTAGTGCAGTGTTGGCGGTCCCATGGGAGGTGACCACTGTTCGGACGGCGCGGTCACGAAAAGGCGATGCTTCTCAGGGGCGAGGTCCTCAGCCTCGAGGGCCTCGAGGAGCGGGCGAAGACGCTCGCCGCCGTCTTCACCATGGCACCCGCCTCACGTGGCGGCGGGCATGACGTGCTGCACCGTCTGGAGGACAACATCCGCCTCCTGAACGCGGCGTACCGCTCACTCGCTGAAGACATCCACGGGGGCGTCGCCGTACCTCCGGCCGCCGAGTGGCTCCTCGACAACTATCACCTCGTGGAGTCGGAAGCACGCGCCGTGCGCCACGACCTTCCAGTCCGGTACTACCGGAGACTGCCGAAGCTCGCGGCACGGGAGTTTAGGGGCCAGGCCCGCATCCATGCGATAGCGATCGAGCTGATCGGCCACGGCGACGGGCGGCTGGACGCGGAGCGGCTCACGCGTTTTGTCCTCGCCTTTCAGACCGTGGCGCCGTTGACGATCGGAGAGCTCTGGGCTTGTCCCATCATGCTCAAGCTAGCGCTCATCGAGAACCTGAGGCTCCTTGCGGATGGAATCCTCTCGGGTCGATCGGCACGGCTGGAGGCGGACGCCGCTCTCGCACGGCTGGAAGGCGGTGGCCGTCCCGGTCCTCTGCCCGATCCGCTCCCGAACGCTTTCGTGGCGCAGCTGCGGCAGCGGATGCGCGAGTACGCCCCCCGGGTCTCTCCCTTCGTCGCATCGCTGGAGCAGGAGCTGGCCGCGCGCGGGATGACGCCCGAGGATGCGGTCCGCTCCGAGAACCAGCGCCAGGCGTCCGACCAGGTCTCCACCGGCAATGCGGTGACGAGCCTCAGGTTCTGCGCGACGCTCGACTGGAGAGGTTTTGTGGAGCAGGTCAGCGCGGTGGAGGAGATCCTGCGGCGGGACCCCGCAGGTGTATATCCGCGCATGGATTTCGCCAGCCGCGACCGATACCGGCACGCCGTGGAGGAACTTGCCGAGCGAACCGGAGAGGCACAGGTCCGCGTCGCCCTGCGATCCGTGGAGAGCGCACGCAGCGCGGCGGGGCCAAAGGGAGTCGGTGAAAGGCCTTCGCACGTAGGCTATCACCTGATCGGGCCGGGCCGGCACGACCTCGAGAGCGACGTTGTCTACCGCCCGCGGCTCCATAAGCGTCTCCGCCGCTGGGCCTTCGCCCACACGACTGCCGCCTACCTCGGCGGAGTCGGCCTCCTGACCGGCCTGGGCGTATTCGCAGCCTACGCCTACGCGGGCGTTGCCGGCACGGCCTGGATGGCGACTGCCGCGGTCTTGATCGCCTTGCTTCCCGCCAGCGAACTGGCCGTCCTCGTCGTCCAGCGCATCGCGGCCGCGTGCGTTCCGCCGCGCAGGCTCCCGCGCCTCGATTTCGGCAACGGAATCCCCGAGAGCGCCCGCACGATGGTGATCGTGCCGGTGCTTCTCGTCAGCGTGGGCGAGGTCGAGCGGCTCCTCGCGCACCTGGAGGTGCAGGCCCTCGGCAACCTCGACCCCATGATCCACTTCGCGATCCTGAGCGATTTCAAGGATGCGCCGGAACTCTCTGTTCCCGGCGACGACGAGATCCTGGCCTCTGCAGTGGCCGGAATCGAGTCGCTCAATCGCAAGTACGCAGGCGATGGGAACGACCGCTTCTTTCTCTTCCACCGCGATCGCCAGTGGAACCCGAAGCAGGGTGTCTTCATGGGCTGGGAGCGCAAGCGTGGGAAGATCGAGGAGTTCAACCGCCTCCTGCGCTCTTCCGCCGACACGGCGTTCTCCGTCAAGGTCGGAGACCTTCCGATCCTTCCCTCGGTGCGCTACGTCCTTACCCTGGACGCCGACACGCAGCTTCCGAGGGACGCCGCAAAGACCCTGATCGGGATCATCTCGCACCCGCTCAACCGGCCCGTGGTGGACGCCACCCTGAAGAGGGTCACGGAGGGTTACGGCATCCTCCAGCCTCGCGTGAGCATCAACCTCGCGAGCGCCGGCGGGTCTCTCTTCGCCCGGGTGTACGCCGGGCATACCGGCGTCGATCCTTACACGACGGCGGTCTCGGATACCTACCAGGACCTGTTCGGCGAAGGGAGCTATACGGGCAAGGGGCTGTATGACGTCGACGCATTCCAGGCAACCGTCGGCTTGCGCGTCCCCGAAAACACCCTGCTCTCGCACGATCTCTTCGAGGGGCTGCACGCGCGCACCGCGCTCGTCACGGACGTGGAGCTGGTGGACGACTACCCCGCCAACGTTCTCGCCCATGGGCGCCGTCAGCACCGCTGGATACGCGGCGATTGGCAGATACTCGCCTGGCTCTTCCCGGTGGTCCCGACCCCGCAGGGCTTCGTGAGGAACCGCCTTCCGCTCATCGGCCAGTGGAAGATCCTCGACAACCTCCGTCGCAGTCTCGTGGCGCCCGCGCTCCTCGTCTACTTCGCGGCCGCGTGGACCCTGCTGCCCGGAAGCCCTCTCGCCTGGACCCTCGGCGGCCTCGCGGTCGTTGCCTTCCCGCTCGTCACCTTTCTCTTCAATCTCTTGAAACCGCGCCCGGCGCACGAACCGGCTCGCGTCCACCTGCGCACCATCGCGGAGGATCTCGGCGCGACTTCGGCACAGGCATTCCTGGCGCTGGTCCTTCTCCCATTCCACGCCTGGGAGAGTGTGCATGCCATCGCCCTGACCCTTGTTCGGCTCGCCATCACACGGCGCCACCTCCTGGACTGGGAGACGGCGGCCTCGCAGGCGATCCGGGCGGCCGGCTCTTCTCGAAAGGGGGTTCGCTCCTTCTTCGTGGAGATGGCCGCGAGCACGATTCTGGCCGCCGGAATCCTGGCCCTGACTGCAGCCGCGAAACCCAGCGTGCTGCCTCTCGCGCTCTGGTTCTTCCTGCTGTGGGGGGCGGCGCCCGCCTTCGCTTACTGGCTGAGTCGGCCGACCGTACAACGCCTGCACGAGCTGTCGGCGCAGGACCGCGACCACCTCAAGGAGGTGGCGCGAAAGACGTGGCGCCATCTCGATTCCCTCGCCGGTCCGGAGGACCATTGGCTCCCTCCCGACAACTTCCAGGAAGAGCGTGAGCCCACCGTGGCTCACAGGACTTCGCCGACTAATATCGGGCTTGGCCTCCTCTCGACGCTCGCGGCGTACGATCTGGGCCTGATGCCGGCGGATGCCATGGCCGAAAAGCTCGACCGGACGCTGACGACGGTCGAGGCGCTGGAGCGCCACGAGGGACACCTTCTGAACTGGTACGACACGCAGACCCTCTCGCCGCTGCTTCCTCGCTACGTCTCCACGGTAGACAGCGGCAACCTCGCGGGGGCGCTCCTCGCCCTGGCGGAGGGGTGCCGGCAACTGAGCGGTCAAACGGACGCGTCGCAACCGGGCCTGGCATCTCGGCTGTCCGACGTCGCCCGCCGGGCAACGGCCCTTGCGAACGGCATGAACTTCACTTTCCTCTACGACCGTCAGCGCCAGCTCTTCTCGATCGGTTACCGGATGGCCGACGTCGGCGGGCCTGGGCGTCTGGACGGCTCCTACTACGACCTGCTCGCCTCGGAATCGCGCCTCGCGAGCTTCTTTGCCATCGCCAAGGGCGATGTCCCGCAGAGGCACTGGTTCCATCTGGGACGGCTCGTCGTCAGCGTGAAGGGCGTCCCGACGCTCGTCTCCTGGAGCGCGACCATGTTCGAGTACCTCATGCCGCTCCTCCTGATGAGAAACTATCCCGGAACGCTTCTCGGACAAAGTTGCCGCATGGTCGTCAAGAAACAGATTGCATACGGTCGCAAGCGGCACGTCCCGTGGGGGATCTCCGAGTCCGCCTACGATCTGAAGGACCGGCTCGGCAACTACCAGTACAAAGAGTTCGGCGTCCCCGGGCTCGGGTTGAAGCGAGGGCTGGCCGACGAACTCGTCGTCGCTCCCTACGCAACCGCGCTGGCCGCCCTGCTGGATCCGGCCGGCGCTGCGAAGAACCTTCGAAGGCTGACGAGCGAGGGGGCCGAGGGGGAATTCGGATACTACGACGCCATCGACTACACGGCGCGGCAGCCGAGGGAGAGTGGCGACTCCGCGGCGGCGAAACCTGCGCCCGGTGTCGCCGTCAAGATTCACCTGGCGCACCACCAGGGGATGATCCTCGTCGCCATCGCCAACGTCCTTTTAGGCGACGTGATGGTCGAACGCTTCCATGCGGACCGGCGAATCCAGGCGACCGAACTTCTCCTGCAGGAGCGGATTCCGCGCGAGGCGCCCGTCATCGAACCGCGTTCCGCGGAAAAGGCCCCCGCCGAGCCTCCCGCGCTCGTGCGCGCCCCGCGCCGCATCCGTTCGCCCCACACGCCCTACCCTCGCGCGCAGGTCCTTTCGAACGGCAACTACGTTGCAATCGTCACGAACGGGGGCGGCGGAACGAGCTTCTGCCGAGGCCGCGCCGTGACGAGGTGGCGGGAGGACCGCACCCGCGATCCGGGAAGCCATTTCGTCTATCTGCGCGATGTCCGCACAGGCACCGTCTGGTCCGCGGCCTACCAGCCCGTCTGCAAAGAGCCCGACAGCTATCTCGTGGAGTTCCTCGCCGAAAAAGCGACCTTCGAACGGGTCGATGACGACATCACGACGCGGCTCGAGATCGCCGTCTCGCCTGGGGACGACGCCGAGGTCCGGCGCGTGTCCGTGACGAATCGAGGCGACACCCCTCGCGAAATCGAATTGACGAGCTATGTCGAGGTGGGCCTTGGTTCCGTCGACGAAGACGTCGCAAATCCCGCCTTCGGGAAGCTCTTCGTCGAGACGGAGTGGATCGCCGAGAACACGGCGCTACTCGCTCGACGCCGGCGCCGCGGCCCGAACGACCCGGCGCTTGTCGGCTTCCACGTCCTCTCCATCCAGGGACCGACGCAGGCGGAAGTCGAGTGGGAGACCGACCGGATGCGTTTCCTGGGCCGCGGCCGCGGGCCGGACAACCCTGAAGCCATGGACGGGCGCGCGCTCTCGGGAACAACCGGCGCGGTCCTCGACCCCATCCTGAGCCTGAGGACGCGGCTGCGCCTCGCACCCGGAGGATTCGCCCGCGTCTCGTTCACGACAGGCGTCGTCACCGACGTAACGGCCGCACGGGCCTGCGCCCAGAAATACCACGACCACGGCGCCGCCGCCCGCGTTTTCGCCCTGGCTTTCACCGATGTGCAGATGTCCTTGCGACATCTCGGGATCACCATGGAGCAGGCCCACCTCACCGAGCGGCTCGCCTCCCGGGTCTTCTTCTCCGACGCCTCACTCCGGGCCGACGGGGAGACCCTGGCAAAGAACACCCTCGGACAGGAGGGACTATGGCGGTTCGGCATCTCGGGCGACCTCCCCATCGTCCTCGTCCACGTGAAGGAGCCCGATGACCTGCAGCTCGTTCGGCAGGTCCTGACCGCCCACGAGCACTGGCGCCTGAAGGGGTTGAAGGCGGACGCCGTGATCGTGAACGAACACCCGGTCAGCTACCGCGAAGAGACAAGGGAGGCGCTCACCCAGATCGTCGACGGCGGGCCGTGGAGCGCCTGGAGGGGAAAGCCCGGCGGCGTATTTCTTCTCCAGGGCGACCTGATCTCGGAGGCCGAGAGGATTCTTCTGAGCGTGGTCGCCCAGGCCGTCCTCTCCGGGGAAGGCGGCACCCTGAAACAGCAGCTCGACCGACCGGCGGCGGAGCCTCCACTGCCGTTAGGCACCGTGCTGGTCGACGAGGTCCCGGACGGCCAGCGGCCGGAGACTGAACCGGAGCCCCCGCCGCTTCTCCTCGACAACGGCCTCGGCGGCTTCACGCATGAAGGCCGCGAGTACGTCGTCGTGCTCGAGGGCGACCGGGAGACGCCCCTTCCCTGGATCAACGTTCTCGCCAACCCGCGCTTCGGGAGCATCGTCACCGCCTCCGGGTCGGCTCATACCTGGGCCGGGGACAGCCGCGAGAACCGCCTCACGCCCTTCGCGAACGACCCCGTCACCGACCCGACCGCCGAGGCGATCTTCATCCGGGACGAGGAGAGCGGCGCCGTGTGGGGCGCGACGCCGGCGCCCCTGCGGCGCACGTCCCGCTCTCCACGCTGGGTGGTGCGCCACGCGCCGGGCGTGACCCGATTCTCCCGCGCGGCGCGGGGCATCGAGCAAGAGTTGGCTGTCTTCGTGGCGAAGGACGAGCCCGTGAAGATGTCCATCCTAACCTTGACGAACCGCTCCGACAGGCCGCGGCGCCTCGCCCTATTCTCGTACAGCGAATGGCTGCTCGGCCCCCCCATCGCGAACGGCCCGAGGTTCGTGGCGACGGAGCGCGACGCCGAGACCGGCGCGGTGTTTGCCCGCGACCTCTACAGCCCGGAGAGGGCGCGCGTGGCGTTCGCCGCAGCGAGCGAGCCCCTCCTCTCCGCCACGGGGGACCGCTTGGCGTTCATGGGCCGCAACGGCTCGCTCGCTCGCGCGGCCGCCCTCGGCCGGCCGCTGCTATCCAACCGGTTCGGCGCCGGCCTCGACCCCTGCGCGGCGCTGCAGACCGTGGTGGACCTGGCACCCGGTGCGATGCGGCGCGTCGTCTTCCTCCTCGGGCAGGGACGAGACGAGACCGAGGCCCGCGCGATTCTGAGGCGGTTCGCGGGCACCGACGGCGCCGCCGCCGCGCAGGCCGAACTCGCCCTGGTGGAGACCTTTTGGGAAGACACGATGGGAGCCGTGCGCGTCAGCACCCCCGACGACTCCTTCGACATTCTCGTGAACGGATGGCTCCTCTACCAGGACCTCGCATGCCGCCTTTGGGCGCGCTCCGCCTACTCCCAGTCGAGCGGGGCGTACGGCTTCCGCGACCAACTTCAGGACGTCCTGGCGCTCATCTTCACGAGGCCTGACCTCACCCGCGAGCACATCCTGAGAGCGGCCGCGCGCCAGTTCGTGGAGGGAGACGTGCAGCACTGGTGGAGCGCGCCGGGCGGCCAGGGCATTCGCACGCACTGCTCGGACGACCTTCTCTGGCTACCCTACGCGACCGCCGAGTACGTCAAGGCCACGGGAGACAGTGCCGTCCTCGATGAGCGGGTGCCCTTCCTGGAGGCGCCCGCCGTTCCGCCCGGAGAGGCTGAGGCGTACGGCATCCCGGCCCTCTCCGGCGAAAGCGGCACGTTGTTCGAGCACGGACTCAGGGCGGTGGATCGGGCGCTCACCACCGGTGCGCACGGCCTGCCGCTCATCGGGAGCTGCGACTGGAACGACGGCTTCAACAACGTCGGCCCCGAGGGCCGCGGGGAGAGCATCTTCGTCGGATGGTTCCTCCATTTCGTATTGGGAGCCTTTGTCCCCCTGTGCGAAAAGCGGGGTGACGCGTCAAGAGCGGCGCGCTACCGCGCCGAGCGGGAGCACCTGGGAAAGATGCTTGAGCAGAGCTGGGACGGCGAGTGGTACCGGCGCGCCTATTTCGACGACGGTACCCCGCTCGGCTCGTCCCAAAACGACGACGGGAGGATCGACTCGGTGGCCCAGTCCTGGGCCGTCCTCTCGGGCGCCGCGTCGACGAGCCGTGCCGAGCGCGCCATGAGTGCCGTACGCACCCACCTGGTCAGGCGCGGCTCGGGCGTCATCCTGCTCCTGTCGCCGCCCTTCGATCATTCGGCTCTCGAACCGGGGTACATCAAGGGCTACATCCCGGGGATCCGCGAGAACGGAGGTCAGTACACCCACGCGGCGGCGTGGGTCGTGCTGGCGCTCGCACTTCTCGGGAGCGGTGACGAGGCGATGGAGCTCTTCCACATGCTCAACCCCATCAACCACTCGCGGACTCCGAGCCAGGTCGAGCACTACATGACGGAGCCCTACGCGGTCGCCGCTGATGTCTACGACCACCCGGCGCACCGGGGGCGCGGCGGTTGGACCTGGTACACCGGGTCGGCCGGTTGGATGTACAGGGTCGGATTGGAAGGGATCCTCGGGCTCCAGCGCCACGGCGCGTTCTTCACGGTGAACCCCTGCATCCCGTCGTCGTGGCCGTCCTACACCATCCAATGGCGCTTCGGGAAGTCGCTCTACACCATCGTCGTGGAGAACCCGAAGCGGCGATGCCAGGGCGTAGCGAGCGTGGAACTCGATGAATCCCCTGCCGATCCGGCGGCGATCCCGCTCGAGAACGACGGGCGCGACCATCGCGTGCGGGTGGTGCTCGGCGCCAGCCGACGCACACCCATTGCATCGGCGCGGCGCCGATCGGCCCAGGCGAACGCCAAGTCGAAGTGAGGAGAGGGTGGCGGAGCGTGGGTGCCGCTCCAAGGCAGGAAGGGACTCGCCGCACACAAAAAGCCGGGGCAGCAGCCCCACAGAGAAAGGAGCACGGCATGGAACTGGGCATGATCGGGTTGGGCCGCATGGGAACGAACATGGTGCGGCGTCTGATGCGCGACGGCCACCGGTGCATCGTGTACGACATCCAGCGGGAGGCCGTGGAGGCGCTCGTCAAGGAGGGTGCCGTCGGTGCGACCTCGATGGAGGACTTCACGCATGCTCTGAAAAAGCCCCGTGCCGTCTGGCTGATGGTGCCTTCCGCCGTGGTGGATCCGATGCTGAGGACACTCATTCCGCTCCTCGAACCGGACGACGTGGTCATCGACGGGGGCAATTCTTACTACCACGATGACATCCGCCGCGCCGCCGACTTGAAACCGAAGGCTATCCATTACGTGGACGTCGGGACCAGCGGAGGGGTCTTGGGATCCGAGAGGGGCTACTGCCTGATGATCGGCGGCGAAGAAGCCGTCGTCCGGCGCCTCGACCCCGTCTTCGCCGCCCTGGCTCCGCGCATCGAGGAGGCACCGCGAACCCCCGGACGCGAGGGAGTGAGCGGCACCGCGGAGCATGGCTATCTCCATTGCGGGCCCAGCGGCGCGGGCCATTTCGTCAAGATGGTCCACAACGGCATCGAGTACGGCATCATGGCCGCCTACGCGGAGGGGCTGAACATCCTCCGCCACGCCGACGCGGGCAGCCGGCCTGCAGCCGCGGATGCCGAGACCACGCCGCTTCGCCACCCCGAACACTTCGCCTACGACCTCGACCTGGCAGACATCACCGAGGTCTGGCGGCGCGGCAGCGTCATCGCCTCCTGGCTCCTGGACCTGACCGCCATGGCCCTCCTCAAGAGTCCCGACCTGACGAAGTTCACCGGCCGAGTGTCGGATTCCGGCGAGGGGCGCTGGACGATCAAGGCCGCCATCGACGAAGCGGTCCCGGCTCCCGTGCTCAGCACGGCGCTGTACGAACGCTTCGCCTCGCGCGGCGAGGCCGACTTCGCGGACAAGCTGCTGTCGGCCATGCGTTTCGAGTTTGGAGGCCACGAGGAGAAGGCCGCCGATCCGGGGGGAGGTGGCCGATGACCGCGTCCCGATCGGACGCCCTGGTGCTCTTCGGCGTCACGGGCGATCTCGCTCACAAGATGATCTTCCCCGCCCTCTACGCCATGGCGAAACGAGACGCTCTCAAAGTCCCGGTGGTCGGCGTCGCCCTCCCGAAGTGGAGTCCGGATGATCTGCGGGAGAGGGTTAGGGACGGCATCGAGCGGTCGGGCGGGATCGGTGACAAACGCGCCTTTCGCCATCTTCTGTCTCTGCTCAGGTACGTGGGCGGCAACTATAACGACCGGGCAACCTTCACGGCGATAAAGGCCGCTCTGGGTGGTGCTCGCCGGCCGGCGCACTACCTCGCCATCCCGCCCGCGCTCTTCGAGACGGTGATCAAAGGGCTCGGCGCTGCGGGCCTGGCGGACCACGGGCGCGTCATCGTCGAAAAACCTTTCGGACGAGACCTGGCCTCGGCGCGGGAACTCAACAGCGCCGCGCACTCGGTCTTCGCTGAGGACTCGATTTTCCGCATCGATCACTACCTCGGGAAAGAGGCGATCATGAACATCCTCTATTTCCGCTTCGCGAATTCGTTCCTCGAACCGTTCTGGAACCGCAACTGCGTGGCCAGCGTCCAGATCACCCTGGCCGAGAATTTCGGCGTGGAGAAGCGAGGCGCCTTTTACGAGAGCGCCGGATGTTTGCGCGACGTGATCCAGAACCACCTCTTTCAGGTCGTCGCGCTCCTGGCCATGGAACCGCCGGCCTATAGGGATTATGGCGCCGTGCACACGGAGAAGGCCAAGGTATTCCAGGCCATGCGCCCCCTCAAGCCAGAGGACCTGGTGCGCGGCCAGTACGCCGGCTATCGGAAGGAGCCGGGCGTGGCGAAAGGCTCCGACGTGGAGACGTTCTGCGCCCTGCGGCTCTTCATCGACTCGTGGCGTTGGGAAGGGGTGCCGTGGTACCTCCGATCCGGCAAGTTCCTGGCCGAAAGCGCGGCCGAGGTGCTCGTCGAGCTGAAACCGCCGCCGCAGAGGTTATTCGACGATTCCGCGCCGAGGACGGGCCTGGGCAACTATCTGCGCTTCAGGCTCTCCCCGAGCTCGGCCGTCGCCCTCGCCGCCCGCGTCAAGCGCGCGGGGAAGGAGTTCGTCGGCGATCAGCGAGAGCTGTACTTGGCCGAAGAACAACCGGGAGAGGAATCACCCTACGAAAGGCTCCTAGGAGACGCCATGCGCGGAGATGGTGCGCTCTTCACCCGGGAGGATTCGGTCGAAGCCGCCTGGGCGGTGGTGGATCCGGTTTTGGAAGTTCACGAGCGGGCCCGCCCATACAGGCGCGGCAGCTGGGGACCTAAGGAGGCGGGGGCGCTGATCGCAGCAGACGGCCGCTGGCACAACCCCAAGCCCATGAAGGAGCCGGAATGACGCGGACCGACCCGGTCGCGGCCCGGTTCAGCGATACCGCAGGTGCCGAATGAATGTCCCTGAAGATGTTCCCACAAACGTAAGTCCCCTGGCGGGCAAACCGGCCCCGCCGGCCATCCTCGTCGACGTGCCCAAGCTCATCACCGCCTACTACACCGAGACGCCCGACGCCTCGGTGCCCGAACAGCGGGTGGCCTTCGGTACCTCGGGCCACCGCGGCTCCGCATTCGACGGGTCCTTCAACGAAAGGCACATACTCGCCATCAGCCAGGCCATTTGCCTCTACCGCGAACGGAAGAAGATCGACGGCCCCTTGTTTCTCGGCATGGACACGCACGCGCTGTCCGTGCCGGCTTCCGCCAGCGCGGTCGAGGTGCTGGCGGCCAACGGCGTGGACGTCATGATCGCAGAGCGAGACGAATACACGCCGACCCCGGCCGTCTCTCACGCGATTCTCACCTACAACCGCGGGCGAAAGACCGGGCTCGCAGACGGCATCGTTATCACGCCGTCGCACAATCCGCCGCACGACGGCGGCTTCAAATACAATCCTCCAAACGGCGGACCGGCGGAATCCGCCGTCACCGGCTGGATCGAGACCAAGGCCAACGAACTGCTGGAGAATGACCTTCGGGGCCTCAAGAGGATGCCCTTCGAGCGAGCGCTTCGCGCTCCTGCGACGCACCGGCACGACTATCTCAGTGCGTACGTCGCCGATCTCGCCAACGTGGTTGACATGGACGCCGTCCGCGCCGCGGATATCCGCATGGGTGTCGATCCGCTCGGCGGGGCTGGAGTCCATTACTGGGGGCCGATCGCCGAGCGCTACGGCCTGAACCTCACCGTGGTGAACGAGACCGTCGATCCGACCTTTCGATTCATGACGGTCGACCGGGAGGGTCAGAAAGACGAGCCTCCCGGATGAACGTACGAGAACACCGCGGACAAAGGCCCAGGTTGCTGGCCCAGGGCGGTGCAGGCCGCCCTGGGCGCCGCAGGGATGATCGTCGGCCCGATCCCCCGGCCGGCGCTTGTCCCGGAGAACGCCATCGCCTTGCCAGATTCTCCTGCAAAGACCGTCCCCTTCGACTCGTCCGGTGCGGAGTCGGATTCAGAGGTGGGTGTCGTTGGCAGCGCATGGGGCCAACCGCCCCGTGCTCTCCGCAAGAAGTACGGATACCCACCCTTGTTGCCGCAATTCCCCGACGTCCGGTGCGGCATCAAAATCCGTAGCCAATACGCTGGTCAGCACGCCAGGCAGAAGATAAGTTCTAAAGGAGGACGGATTCGACCCGCCTGCCCACGGTCTGAAACCGCGTCAGGGGCGAGGCGGGATCACCGCGAGCCGGTCACGTTGCAGTCTTTAGATCGGCCCTGCACTCTTTTCCCTCGGGCGCGCCGACCGCGCTCACCTTCAAGTCCGGACCGGTAATGGCGCGGCTTTTGCCCGCGAAGGGGGCGTAGAAGGCTGATGGCTACGCCAGCGGGGACGAACACGATCCGACCATTGGCTAGTGAACGGAGGCAAGACGATGAAGAGACTCCTATTTTACGTTGCGGCCATCGGGCTACTGGTTCTCATGGCGGGGTGCTGGGTCCGGGGCCCCGAACGCCGAGGGTTACACCATGATCGTGGCAATCATGGCCAGCATCAGGACAACCGCCACAACCGTGACAACCGCGGACGCCACCAGGACAACAACAACGACCACAGGTGAGGCACCACGTGAGTGAACGAGCTTCCATCATCGACTCCGGCCCGGTGGAGCGCGCGAGAACGCGACAGAGCCACGACCTCCTGTCGAGCTGGTCATGAGCGCGTCATGGCAGGGCGGTGACGAGCCGGTACCAAGCAGCGAGTCAGCCGCGAGTCCGGACCAAGGGGCGGGACCTGGTCTTCCTATCCAGCCAGGCGCCGCCGAGCCGGCGAACCCACTCCCCCCGGCTCACGAGCGGATGAAGGCACTCTACGCGCGCCTGCTCGTGTCCAGACGCCTGGCCGCACGGCTGAAGGCCACGCGCCGTCGCGTTCTCATGCTTCTCTGCCTTGCGCTCTTTTTCCTGGCGCTGCCGCTCTTTCCGGCGGCGTGGCTGGTTTACCACGTGTACCTCGACCGCACCAACCTGCCCGACCTCGAGTCCTTCGTCCAGTTCGAACCCCCCACGACCGGCATCGTCCGCGACGTGCACGGCAAGGTGCTGATCAAGCTTGCGCGCGAGTACCGTCAAATCGTGACCTACAACCAAGTGCCGCCCATCCTGCGGCAGGCGATTCTGAGTGCCGAGGACAAGCGCTTCTTCACCCATTCCGGTGTGGATTACCGCGTGTTGCCGAGGGTCGCCGAGAAGACGGTGGCGCGATCGCTGGATGAATGGTGGAAGGGCGGTCACGGGATGAGGCTGCTCCTACCGCAGGGAGGCTCGACGCTCACGCAGCAACTCGTCCGCTGTTACTTCCTTCAGGATATGGCGAACCGCACCAACCGCGATGCGATCTTCCATGCCGGTCTGGGCGCACCCAGGCTCCTCTCCCTGTTCCTGGGCGGCTCCGCCACCAACAAGCTGCTTCGAAAGGTCGAGGAGGTGCGCCTGACGCTCTGGCTCGAGCACGAGATGCGCAGGCGTTACGGCTCAAAGGAACAGGCCAAGCGCCAAATATTCGCCCGGTACGCCAGCTTCATTTACCTGGGCAACGGGCGCTACGGCTTCGCCGCCGCCTCCGAGTACTACTTTAACAAGCCCCTGGCGAGCTATTCGTCCGCCGATGCGGGCACCGCGGCCCTCCTGGCTGCGATCGGCAAGTCGCCCGAGGTCTATGCGCCCAAGCCCCGCAGCCGGCGGGCGCGCATCCGCCGCAACCAGATTCTCGCCATGATGGCTCGCAACGGCTACATTCCCGAGAGCCTCGCAAAGCGCTGCCAGGGCGAACCGATCCGCGTCGTCCCCCGCAGCCCGATCAAGACCAATGCTCCCGCAGCGATAGAGCAGGTCCTCGACGATTTGCGCAAGCGGGGCGGGAGCCGCTGCCGGGTCGAAGACCTTTTCCAGGGCAGGATTTCGGTCAACTCGACGATCGACGAGCGCGTGCAGACGATCGTCAACGAGGCCCTCGAGCACGGTCTTGCCAGGTACGAGAAGCGCAACCCAAAGGGGAAAGGCGTGATCCAGGGCTCGGTGGTCGTGCTCGGAAACGCGGACGCGGCGATCCTCGCGGAAACGGGTGGACGGCGGGTCTACCAGGATCGCGACGTCCGCTACTCCGACTTCAATCGCGTCACGGACTCGCTGCGACAGCCGGGCTCGGCGATGAAGCCGCTGGTGTACCTGGCCGCATTCGAGTCGGGAATGGGTCTCGATACTCCGGTGCCCGACGAGCCCATCGCCGTCCCGCTCGGAAGCGCAGGCGGTGTCAAGTGGATCGCCAACTACGACAACCAGTTCAAGGGCACGATTCCTATACGGCAGGCCCTGGCCGAGTCGCGCAATGCCGCGGCCGTCTGGATCGCGCGTGAGATCGGCGTGAAGGCCGTGATCCAGAGCGCCAATGAGATGGGGATCCGCACGCCGCTGCAACCGTACCTTTCCACCGCGCTCGGAGCATCGGAGGTGCGGCTGCTGGAGTTAGCGGATGCCTATCGGGCCATCGCCTCGGGCGTCGTCGCGGAACCCCACGTCATCGATCGCGTGACCGACATCTCCGGGGATGTGCTGTACGCGCCGCCGCAGGGTAAGCGGGCGATCGACTCTGCGGCCCTGCGCTCTATCCAGGAGGGGCTCCGGGGCGTGGTTCGACTCCCCGGTGGAACCGCCCACAGCCTCGACCGCCGCGATTTCCCGGTCCCGGTGATGGGCAAGACCGGAACGACGAGCAATTTTCGCGATGCGCTCTTCGTGGGGTCCACCTACGGAACCCAGGGGATCACCGTGGCGGTCCGGATCGGCTTCGACGACGATCGCCCCCTGGGACAGAGGGAGACCGGCGCGCGCACCGCGCTGCCGATTTTCCGCGAGATCATGCTCCGCGTTTACCAGGACAAACTCCTCGGGAGTGTGCCGTCCTTTCCCCGTGAGATCGAGGACGGGATCGACCAGTACCTGGCCAAGCAGGACATGCCGCTCGTGAGCCGGGCCTCGCGGCCGGGATCGAGCCGCGGCACGCCATCTGGTGCGAAACCGGCGCCCTAGACCCGAGCGAGCGCCACGACACCGCAGGCCGGGGCAGAGACCGCCCGAGAGGGGCGCGCCGGGTGCCGTTTGCCCAGGGGCCATGCTCAGGCCCCACTTTTGGTAACAGACCGCGTGAAGCCGCCCGACCACCGGGTGTTCGATTCGACTGTCGCGCCCGTGATGGCCGGAAAGCCCGCGATCCAGCGCTGCGGGTCTTCATGTGAGCCCGGCAAGGTCATGGATGCCGAGGCGGCTGGGCGTGTGCGTAATTCACGAGGACGCTTTCCGGGCAGACGCGGTGAAGAAAAATTCGGCTCCGATCATCCCCGGTGGCCGGGGAGCGTGCTCCAATGCGGGGAGCACGGCCAGGATGCTCGGACCCGCGAGGGGTTTGTCATGACCCGTCGACTCTCCGTAGTCCTTACGGATGTTTTCCCTGCACTCTGGGATTTTCCCGGC
>Ga0307440_1000693_pt1 | contig 16703 bp, 14 predicted proteins | sample SalMarWE160410MG_FD_202150 | JGI IMG/M metagenome (GOLD analysis project Ga0307440, IMG submission 202150) | Salt marsh sediment microbial communities from the Plum Island Ecosystem LTER, Massachusetts, United States - WE1604-10 | ecosystem: Environmental > Aquatic > Marine > Intertidal zone >... | reverse complement strand
TCGGTTCGGGAGAAGTAGATGCCGAGAATCTCATTCCCTGGCATCTCGCGTTCGTGGAGTATAAGGATCTCAAGTTCGTTGGACCAGTATCGGGTGTTCTCTTGGGAGAATCCGAACTCCTCCGCGAGGTATGAAAACCACCTGGTGACCATCCCTTGGAAGTCAGTCTTCATACTCGTCCCAGCTTCTGGAGCCGATCTGATCATTTGGACAATATGATCCATAGTCCTGCATCAGGATCGGCCACCGGTTCTGAATAGCCAAGCCCGACAGGTGCATCAATTTCCCGCTGCGTCGTTGATGTGGCTGGCGTCTCCTACGCTTCATGGGGGCTAGATCCCAGGTCAATGTGACCGGATACGTAGGCTGCGGGGTGCCAAAGATGCCACCCCTGAGTCGCCTGCCAAGAAGGCCTGCATATGAGATTCTCCATTAGCCGGCGCTCTGATCCCTAAGCTGTTGAGATGGATTCCTTGGGTCGTATCGCTTTGGGCCAGAGGTTCGCATCCAAAGCATGCCGATGATCATGGCGATTAGGCAGACCGATGCGGAGACGCGCATGGCCACTCCGAAGTCGGCCGCGAATTCTGGGCCGGATACCATCGGACCCCCACCCGCCCCTGCCACCAAAGCGCTTCCCACAGCGATTCCCGCAGCCATGCCCAGATTGCTGGCTACCTCGGCGATTCCGGTGGCGACTCCCAGGCGACCGACCGGAGCTGCGCCTATGAGAGCACTGTTGTTGGGCGTGTAGAACAATCCAAAACCCATCCCAATCACCGCCACCCGCCAGGTGGCATCCCATAGGCTCGAATGCAAACTCAGTCCGCCGAGCGCCCATAGGCCAATTCCGGTGGTCCCCAAACCGATCAAGACCAGTACCTTGCTTCCAAACCGATCTGAGAGACGGCCACCAATCGGCCCCGTGAATATCGACAAAGCTGGCTCCGCAGTCAGCACGAGCCCGGCGAGCGCTTCGGGTTGTCGCAGGATGTCAATCAAGAAGAACGGCAACAAAAGGACGTACACATACAGCGCTAGGTAACCTAGAAAGGCATCAAGGGTCGAAGAACGCAGGACCGGATCAGTGACGAAGGCGGGACTCACCAGCGGAGAGGCAGTGTTCCGGGCATGCCACACGAGAACGATCCCCGCTATGAGCGAGACGGACGCCAAAATAATCCCGAGATGGAATGTGGTCCCCGGGAGGAACTTAAGGCCCAGGACGAGGCTTGTCATGCAGACGAACGTCAGACCAGCTCCCACAAGGTCGAGAGGATCGCCTCGACGCGTGACTGTGTCCCTTGGCACGGCTCGCCAGGCGACAAAAGTCCCAACCATAGCAATTGGGCTGTAGAACCAAAAAACCCAACGCCATGACAGAGCGCTTACCAGGCCGCCGCCGAGGGCGGGCCCGATACCTACCCCAGCAGAAGCAAACGCGGCCGCCATCCCAAATGCCCGGCCACGCTCGCCAGCGGGGAAACACGTGGCAAGGATGGCCAAGGCGTTGGCAAACATCATTGATGCCCCGATCGCTTGCAAGGCGCGAAACACGATCAGGATCTGCAAATTGGGGGCCAGCCCGCACAGAAGGGCCATGATTGAGAAGAGGGCGAAACCGCTGATATAGATGCCCCGACGACCAAATAGGTCGGAGAGTTGCCCAAGGAGGAGCAGGCTTCCGGTGACTGCGAGCAGATAGACCAGATTCACCCACGAGACGGCGGACAGAGACGCGTGGAAGTCGCGGGAGATGGCAGGCAGTGCGATGTTAACGATCGAGGCGTCGATCGTGGTAGAGAGAATGCCCAAGCTGACGGCTGCAAACGCACGCCACTTGGGCCCCGGGGCAAGTTTCGTCACCGGGGTTTCCGCCTGAGACCGCGGTACAGTTGAACGCCTTCGCCGGTGGGAGGCGAGGACGTTCTAGAAACCCTCAGCAAAAGCATCGATCACTGGCCGGATTTCGTCCATCATAGGGTACAGAATAGGGCAGGTGACGCCTGCGTCGACGTACTCGCCGACCTTAGCTCGGCATTCATCGGATGTTCCTACCGCCATGAGCTGACGAACCACTTCGTCCGGTATTACCTTGCTCGCCTTGAGGTAGTCTTGTTCTGTCGCAGGCCAGCTCATAAGACTCTGGACCCTTTCGAGCAGCGATTCGTCGACGCCACTGGCCTTCATAATATGCGGTTCGGTGGCGAGGTAGTAGGCGACAAGCTTCTTGCCTTCGGCCATGGCGGCGTCCGGGTCGTCGTCGCTGAGGCAACAGACCAGTAGTTCGGGGCGATCCACATCTTCGAGGCTCTTTCCTGCCCGTTTGGCACCTTGTTCGACCAATTCAACCGCGTGACGGATATAGTCGACTGATACCACGTAATTGAGCACGACTCCGTCGGCGATCTCGCCAGCCAGTTCAAGCATCTTGTCGCCGGTGGCGCCGACATAGATCGGGATGTCACGTGGGGACGTGTCTCCGAATGCGACATCCAGTCGAATGCGATCCAAATGTACAAATTCGCCCTGGTATGTCACTTCGTCCATGGTGAAAAGTTGGCGGCATGCCTCCACGATCTCACGCATGGCCTTCAGAGACTTGTGCCTCCTCACACCGACGCGACTCGCGATGGGCTCCCACCATGCCCCCAGGCCAAGCATAACCCGTCCCCTTCCATCAATTTGGCCACCAAGCTCCCACATGGTGCTCCAAGTTGCGGCAATCACAGCTGGGTTTCGTGTCCAAATGGGGAGTACCCCTGATCCGATCCGCAGCCGACGGGTGTGTGTCAGGAATGCACTCATCATGACCACACAGTCTCGTGCCAGACGAGTGTCAGCCTGCCAGATTTCCGAAATGCCACGATCTTCAGCGTAGCACGCCATCTCCAGCTCGTAACGCATATCATGCTTATCCTGCATGTAGAGAGCCACGCGTTGATTTGTCATCTTGTCGACCTCTCTTGGTGAAATGGTTTGCGCAGGGCCTTATGGTTGAGGCCCGAATTCTCGGACGCCAATCGGCTTCTGACCGTCGTCCGCCCTCCTTGCAAAACAATGCAAGTGGCCATCTGCGTCGGCCTTCTAGCCATCACTCACTCGCGTCACCCAACCCATGGCGTCTCCCAGGTGCCTGCAGACGCCGAGGCGCAGATTGGGAACCCCAACAGCCAGTCGGGTCTGTAAAGTCCCACCACACAGACGAGCGCACAGGATCAGCCGCCTTCCTGACCGCACGCGCCGGCGAGACCTGCCCGCTTGACCTAGAAAAGCCCCGTGTCCTGATTTCTTCCCCGCGAAAAGCCTTGGGCGAAGGCCACGTGCCTCTTCAGCCCCAGAAGGATGCCACATTTGTTCAGGCATAGCCAAGCGCAATTCAGATGGCGTGAAGCATCCCACACCCTGTCGACGTCTCTGGGAGCCGCATTTCTGGGCAACCAGTGCTGCGCCATGGCCAGTACGGAGCTTTGTCAGGCTCTGCGGGTATCATGACTTCATCGATTAGCACATGTGGCAGTAGCAGGCCGGCTCCGCTCTAGCATACTGGGACTAAAATCGTGAGAAATGTGTCAACTGTCACTTGGCTGGCTTGTTTAGTATCACTTAACATCCGATCGATGGATGCTTGGCCCTGCTCGATCTAGATTCGTCAGGATCCTGCTCCATCATCATGACCTTGGACGACCCCCGATGGCATCTGTCTGGAGGACGAGGAGGATGCCACGAGAATCCGGCGGGGCCGTATCGGCCCCGTTGGCCGCGATTATGGCCCGGTCGGACCTCCCCTGAGAGGCGGAAGAGTGCCGGCCGATTGGATCGTTCGACTTGCCCGGCATATGCCTTGAACTATCAGGCGTCGTGTAAGGCAGAAGTCAGAATCAACTGGAGCCAGGGATTTGCGAGTCACCCAGCGGCTCGAATTGAAGCCTTTGTGGGCATCCGAGCATAACTGGCGAAATGAGGCTTAGCGCGAGGAGCGAATTTCATGCCATTGCAGCCGCTTCATCCCGACACGGAAGCTTTCCTCCGGAATTCGCCCGTGAAGCACGTCGTCGGCGGGAAGCTGGTGTCTTCCTTGTCGGGAGAGACCTACGAGGCCATCAATCCGTCGGATGGGGCGAGTCTCACTGAGATCTACGCTGGAGGGCCGGCCGATGTCGACCGAGCGGTCATAGCGGCTCGGGCGGCGGTGGACGGCGAGTGGGGCGCCTTGGTGCCTTCCGAGCGGGAACGATTGCTCCGGCGTTGGGCGGGGCTGATTGAGGCGCACAAGGACGAGCTGGCACAGCTCGAAAGTCTCGACAACGGGAAACCCATAAGAAACACCCAGCAGATCGATGCTCTGGTTGCAGCCGAAGAGGTCTTTCATTTCGCAGGGTGGCCAACCAAGATACAGGGTGAGACCCACCCCGTATCGATACCGGGCAAGTTCGTCTACACGCGCCGGGAACCCGTTGGGGTCGTGGTAGTCATCATCCCCTGGAACTACCCCCTGATTCATTCGATGCAGAAGTGCGCACCAGCTCTGGCTTGCGGCAATGGGGTCATCCTGAAGCCGGCCAAGTCCGCCACGTTGGCTATGCTCCGTCTCGGTGAGCTGGGACTGGAAGCCGGGCTTCCTCCCGGGGCCTTCAACGTTCTGGCGGGATCGGGGAGCCAGATTGGGGGCCACATGGCATCTCACCCTCAGGTGGACAAGGTAGCGATCACCGGTTCCACTGAGGTCGGGCGAAGTGTCATCCACAATTCAGCCGAGACGATCAAGAGGCTTTCCTTGGAACTCGGCTCCAAGGCACCGAACGTGATCATGGCTGACGCCGATCTGGACAAAGCGATCCCAGGAGCATTTGCGGCGGCCTTTGGGAACACGGGACAAAGTTGTGTGGCCGGCTCGCGGCTGTATGTGCAAGCCGAGGTGTATAACGAAGTGGTCGAGGGGGTGCAGCGTCTGGCTGATCGGGCGAAGACCGGCCACGCCATGGACCCAGAGACCGAATTCGGCCCAATAATCGACCGCTCCCAGTTCGAAATGATCATGAGCTACTTGGCGCGCGGTCGGAAAGATGGAGTCGACATCTTGGCTGGGGGGGGAAGGCTAACTAACGGCGGACTACCTGAGGGAGGCTATTATCTGCCGCCGACCATCCTGGCCGATGTCCCGGACGATCATCCGATTAGCTTGGACGAAATCTTCGGCCCTGTGCTTCCGATCTACCAATTTGAAACAGAAAACGAACTGGTCGCGCGAGCCAACGACACGGTGTATGGTCTGGCCGCCGGGGTATGGACACGGGACGTCTCTCGTGCTCATCGGATAGCCGCCGCTCTCAAGTCTGGCGTGGTTTGGGTCAACACCTACAACCTCTTTGATGCCAGCGTTCCTTTTGGTGGGTACAAGCAGAGCGGCTATGGGCGGGACAATGGCGAGCAGGCCATCGCCGCTCTGACAGAGACCAAGTCTGTGTGGGTTGACCTTTCCGACTAGAGAATGAGGGAATGCGATGAGTGCGCAATCATCGACAGCTGCGCAAACCAAGGATCTGGGCTCCTATCCGGACGACCTTCTGGGTGAACTCTACCGCCGGATGGTCCTTATCAGAGAATTTGAACTCCGTGCGATTGAAGAGCGGCGTCGGGGGTTGATACCGGGCTTTATCCATTCTTGTGTCGGTCAAGAGGCCACTGCAGCCGGAGGCTGTTTGGCACTGGAACCAGGAGATGTCATCACCAGCACCCACAGAGGGCACGGCCATCTCATCGCCAAGGGCGGGGACCCCAAGCTGATGATGGCCGAATTGGCTGCCCGTCGCTCAGGCTACAACTTAGGCAAGGGAGGTTCACTCCACATCAGCGACTTCGAATTGGGCATCTTGGGGGCCAACGGTGTGGTGGCAGGTGGCATCCCGATCGCCGTGGGGGCAGGGTTGGCGTTTCAGATGCGGGATGAGCCACATGTCGCTTTGGCTTTCTTTGGAGATGGGGCAGTCAATGAGGGCGCATTCCACGAAGCAGCGAACATGGCTGGATTGTGGAAGCTGCCGGTCATCTTTCTATGCGAGAACAACCTGTATGGGGAAGGGACTCCCCAGGCTCAACAGGCCCCTGTGTCCGACCTAGCGATCCGTGCCGAGGGATACGGCTTCCCAGGCCAGATCATCGATGGAAACGATGTCCTGGCCGTCTATGAGGCGGTCGCTGCAGCCGCTCAAAGGGCTCGCCGGGACGGCGGCCCGACTTTCATCGAAGCCAAGACGTATCGTCAACGTGGGCACTTTGAGGGCGACCCCATGGTGTATCGAACGGAAGAGGAGATGGCTGAGTGGAAGGCCCGAGATCCGATTCCAGCGTTCCGCAGCCGGCTGCTCGAGTCGGCTACGTTCAGCGAAACAGACCTTGAGGAAACCACTGGCACCATCCTGGAACTGCTTGACGAGGCCGTCGTGTTTGCGTCCGAAAGCCCCAAAGCCGATCCCTCGAGTGCCCTCGAAGGGGTGTACGGTGATACCGACGACGGCTTGGTCTTCTAAGGTGGAAGGTGTAGGGACGATCAATGCCATCTGAAGATGGCGTGAAGGCGGGCGGAATGCGAGAGATTTCTTACTCGGATGCGATCAGAGAAGCGCTGTCGGAAGAGATGCGACGAGACCCTTCGGTGTTCCTGATGGGCGAGGACGTAGGTGTCTTCAACGGTGTATGGGGCGTCTCGTCAGGGATGCTGGACGAGTTCGGCCCCGATCGGATTCGCGATACACCCATCAGCGAGATAGCCATCATCGGAGCCGGGCTGGGGGCGGCCCTTATGGGGATGCGGCCAGTGGTCGAGATCATGTTCGGTGACTTCCTGATGTGTGCCGGTGACCAGCTCGTCAACCAGGTTGCCAAAGCGCGCTATATGAGTGGCGGAAAAGCGGATGTCCCATTGACCATCAGGGTTGCCGCCGGAGCGCCAGGCTCGGCAGCGGCCCAGCACTCCCAAAGCCCCGAGTCGTGGTTTATGAATGTCCCTGGGATCAAGATCGTTGTGCCAGCATCTCCGGCCGACGCCAAGGGACTGCTGAGGACGGCCATCCGCGGGCACGATCCGGTCTTGTTCATGGAGCACAAGATGCTCTATGCCGCGCGCGGCCCAGTGCCTGAAAGTGACGATTTCGCCGTGCCCTTCGGGCAGGCAAGCGTACGTCGTGAAGGGACCGATGTCACCCTGATAGCTCTGGGTGGCATGGTGCCCAAGACGATGGAGGCGGCAGAAGAACTGAGCCGCATCGGGATCAGTGCCGAGGTGATCGATCCTCGAACCTTGGTGCCGTTGGACAGGCAAACGATGATTGACTCAGTCGCCAAGACGGGTCGCGTGGTGGTCGCGCATGAGGCCCACAAGAGGTCCGGCCCAGGAGCCGAGATTGCCGCTATGCTAGCGGAAGAGGCGGTCGAGTACCTCGATGGACCGATTATCCGTGTGGCAGCCAAGAACACCCCGATCCCTTACAGCCCGGAATTGGAGGCTTTCGTCTTGCCAGATGTGGCGGAGATTGTGCAGGCGGCACACGAGCTCTTGGGTCGTTGATGTTGGACGGATACGAGGTTCGTTTGAGGGGAAAGCATGACGGGTGAGGCGACCGATTGCATAAGCCCGGCGCAAGCACGTCAAGCAGCCCTCCCGCGCGTGGGTGAAGCACCGGACTAGCCGGGGGGAGACAACATGGAATTCACGGGCTACTTGGATTTTTGGTTCAAGGATCTTCCGATTGTGGAGCGGGTGGAGAAGTTCGCTGACCTCGGGATCCATCGATTAGACGTTTGGCTTTGGCGCGAAAGGCCGATGGAAGACATCTTCTCCGAATGCCAACGCCACAACTGCCTGATCAATTCGACCTTTGATCCCAAACTCGGCAATCTAGTGGACGCACACGACCACTCGCGATGCGTCGATGCCTGGGAAGAGAGCTTGGAGATGGCCGAACGTCTCCAAATTCCGCACCTGTTCGTGTTCTCCAACCAGATTGAGGTCCGGGATGACGGTCGTGAGTGGGTCACGCCTCTCACACAAGACTACACGCCGGGGGAAATGTATGTCAATCTGTTGGACGGACTATCGCGAGTTGTTGAGTTGGCCGAGAAAACCAATGTAACCCTTTGGTTTGAAGGGCTCAATACGTTTCACATCCACGGGGGCGTCTTCGTTAGCACCCACGATCAGGTTGCCGCAATCGTGCGGCGTTTCAATCATCCGAAGCTGAGAATGGCATTTGATTGCTACCATCAGCAGCGGACGGCCGGCAACCTGATCTACGGGCTTGAAGCCTACCATGGGCTGTATCCAACGGTTCATATCGGAGATGTCCCCACGCGGCAGGAACCGGGTACAGGCGAGATCAACTTCCCGAATCTGGTGCAGAAGCTCCGCCATCTGGACTTCGACGGCCTCATCGGCATGGAATTCGCTCCATCCAGCGATGAGGCAACAGCCTATCGCCATGTGCGAGAGTTGTTTCTGGATGCGTAGGCTTGTGCGACTTTTCACGGCATCGAGCCAGGTCTTGCGCGTCTCTCATCCTCACCGGCCCATGCAGATCAGGAGCGGCACGTTGCGTGCGGATGGACTGCCCCGCCCAGGCCTGGAAGAGTCTTGGGGGCAGGATCGGGCTCGCGGGGTTAGGAATGCGTTTGATCGAGGTTCAACCGGGATCGTCAGCTCTTCGGATTGGAATGCGAGATGAGCGCAAGCCACGCTGAACCGTACATCGTTGTGATGCCGAAGCTTGGCCTTTCGATGACCGAAGGCACCATCGTGGAGTGGATCAAGCACGACGGTGACTGGGTCAACAAAGGCGAAGACCTGTTTACCTTCGAAAGTGATAAATCGGCGATCGTGATCGAGGCTCCCGTCAGCGGGCCACTTCACATCCTTGTTGACATTGGACAGCCAGTCGAGGTTCAGACCCCAATCGCTGTCATCGGTGAAGACTCCGCTCCCACAAAGCATGAGCAACATCCTCCTCAGGGTGAGACAGGTCAACAATCGGGACCCGCCAGGGCAAGGGAGAGCGGACAACCACCATCCGGGAGTTTGGCCTCCCCACGTGCTCGCGCACGAGCACGAGAGATGCACCTTGATTTGGACGGCATCAGGGGCACTGGAATAAGGGGCATGATCGTCGTTTCTGATGTGGAGCGGGCACGGCAGACGGTTGATATCCAAGCGACCCCTGTCGCCAGGAGGCTGGCCAAGGAGGCGGGGGTGGACCTTGCCGGCATCAAAGGGACGGGGCCAAGCCGACGGATCACTCGCGCCGATGTTGAATCGATGATAAACCGATCGGACAGACAGGTGGGCGGCCTGACAGGTCTGAGGGCTATCATCGCCGATCGTTTGTCGGCTGGATGGGCCGAGCGGCCACAAGTCACGCTGCACACTCAAGCAGACGCTGTCAATTTGGTCGCCATTCGAGAGCGGCTGGGCCAAGAGATGAGTATCAGTGTTCCATTTGACGCTCTCTTTGTGCGAATCGTCTCTCACGCTCTATCTGAATTTGCTTACATGAACACCTCGCTGACTGCGTCTGGGGTGGAAGAGCTTAAGGAGATCAACATCGGCGTGGCCGCAAACACTGACCGGGGGCTGCTTGTCCCTGTTCTGCACCAAGCAGATCGATTGTCTCTGGCTGAAACGTGCCAGATGCTTGAGAGACTGCTGGAGCGCGCCCACCGAGGCACCAGTCTGCCAGATGAACTTGGCGGAGGGACGTTTACGATCACAAACCTTGGCATGTATGGCGTCGATGCGTTTACGCCGATTATCAATCCCCCTGAGGCAGCAATCCTGGGGATTGGCAGTATCGTCACTCGCCCGACGGCTTGGGGCGGAGGCGTTGCCCTGCGCGAGCAGGTCACCCTCAGTCTCTCGTTTGACCACAGACTGGTCGACGGAGCCCCGGCGGCCAGGTTTTTGGCGCGGGTCAGGGATCTTGTCGAACAGCCGACGGAATTGTTTGGACAGGAATAGACCTGCATTATCGTGTTGATGGCGCTCGGGCAGACTTGCTCGGTTCCGCGGTGGTCTATCCGCTAAGCCTGCCTCGAGATGTGTTGCAGGGTTCAATTCTCAACGGTCTGCTGGCAGCAACGCTGGCGAGCTCAGCCTGTCGGCCGGTCCGCATCAGGGAGGCGACGTCAAGTCATGAAGATTGAAGATTCCGTTGTTTTGATCACAGGCGCAGCCACGAGAGTGGGGCGTCATGTGGCACGCCATCTGGCGGGACTCGGTGCGAGCATCGCCTTCTCCTACTACTTGGAAGATGAGCCCTGGAAGGAAGCCAAAGCGGAGTTCGAGGCTCTCGGCCGCCCAGCATATGCTCAAAAAGTCGAAATCCGCGACCGAGCACAGGTCTTGGGATGGGTCCATGGAGCGGCGGAGGCGTTGGGGCGAGTGGACGCCCTGATCAACAGTGCCTCGATCTGGCTCAAGTCCCCGCTGCTGGAGATCTCAGAAGCCGACTGGGATCTGGCCATGGATGTGAATGTCAAGGGGCCCTTCATGTGTTCTCAAGCGGCGGCGGAAGTTATGCAGAAGCAAGGGGCAGGGGTCATCATCAACATTACCGACCTATCGGCATTCCAGGTATGGGAGGGGTACGCGCACCACGCGGCAAGCAAGGCGGCCCTGGTCTCGCTCACCAAGTATATGGCCATGGAGTTGGCGCCGACGATCCGGGTGAATGCCGTCGCTCCCGGCACCGTGATGCTGCCGGAAGGCGCTTCAGAAGCGAAACGGGAGTGGGCGGTGTCCAAGTCCGTGCTCGGTCGAATCGGTTCCCCCGAGGACGTTTCCCGAATGGTCGAGTTCTTGATCGAGAACGATTTCATCACCGGCAGCGTTCACTTTGTCGACGGTGGACGCGCTCTCACGTGAGGCGACGTTGAACGAACTAGGCTACGTCCGTCCCAAGACTCTCGACGAAGCGCTGGCAAAGCTCAACCAACCCGATCTGAGAGTCCGGGTTCTTGCTGGCGGCACGGACTTGCTGCGCGGTCTCAAGAGAAGGGTCAATGGGATCGATCTGCTCGTCGACGTGGCGGAGGTGCCGGACCTGAAGCGGATCGATGGGACCGGGGACGGCCGGATTGTCCTTGGGGCCGGTGTGACCATGACCGAAATCCTGGAGAGTCCGAGTCTGGTTGAACGCGTCCCCCTCTTGGCCGACGGTTGTCGAGTGGTAGGCGGGCCCCAGATTCGCAATCAGGCGACGGTCGGAGGCAACGTGGCTAATGGGGCTGCTTGTGCCGACCTTACCACCGTGCTGGTGTGCTTGGAGGCGGATGCTCTCGTCGTGAGCGCCGCCGGGGAGCGCCGTATCCCAGTAGCCGACCTGGTGGCCGACCTTCCTGGCGGATTGCCCGGCGGCAGCCTGATCCGTGCCTTCGAGTTCACTCCGCCTCACCCTGCTGAGACGACGGCCTACCTGCGCCTGGCGCCCAGGGAAGCGATGAGCATTGCGCGGGCGGCCCTTGCCATTTTGGGTGGACTTGGGGACGACGGACGCGTGACTTCGCTTCGGCTGGCTTGGGGTGCCGTCTTTCCGCACCCTCGCCGCGTGCCGGAAGTCGAAACCATCCTGCATGGCCGAAAACTCGAAGATGGCGTGCTTCAAGAGGCAGTCCGAGTCATGGAGAACGTATTCCTCCAAGAGTCTGGTGATCGATGGTCGGCGCCGTACAAGCGGAACGTGGTGACCGCTTTCACAGAACGCGGCTTGCGACAAGTCTTGGGAGGCCTAGCGTGAAGATTCACTTCGACCTCAATGGGCAGGAAGTGGAGGTTGAAGCCTCCGCCTCGACAACATTGCTCACCTTGCTCCGCGAGACCCTGGGTCTTACCGGCGCCAAGCCCGCCTGCGAGGTCGGCGAGTGTGGTGCCTGTTCGGTGATTGTGGACGGCCGGGTGGTCGACTCCTGCCTGATGCTGGCGGCCCAAGTTGACGGGCGCCGAGTAGTGACGGTCGAGGGACTGGTTGCCGCACAGGACGGCCCGAATGACCTGCAGCAGGCCTTTCTCGACGCAGGCGCCGTCCAATGTGGATACTGTACGCCGGGATTCATTGTGGCGGCCGAGGCCCTGTTGGCCAGGAATTCAAATCCAAATCGCCAGGAGATCCGGCAGGGGATTGCCGGCAACCTGTGCCGTTGCACCGGCTACCATCAGATTGTCGACGCGGTTGAGATGACCGCGGCCCGCCGGCGCGGCTACAAGTCCCAGGGTAACCGTGGTGGGCACGCAAAGGATGCCTTGGCATGAGCGATCTCCACGTGGTGGGTCATCCGTTCTGGGCCATTGATGGCGTGGACAAGGTCATGGGGCGGGCGCGTTATGTAGGAGACATCCACCTACCGGAAATGCTCGTGGCAAAAGTGTTGAGATCCCCCGTGCCTCATGCCCGCCTGGCAAGACTCGAGATGGCGCCCGCGCTCAAGATGCCGGGAGTGGTTGCGGCTGTCTGCGCCGACGACTTCTTTGAGCACGGCAGTCTTGGATACCCGGTCAAGGATGCGTTTGTGCTTGCCCATGAAAAGGTCCGCTATGTCGGGGATCCCATTGCTGTCGTGGCCGCCGAGACGGAGCAAGCGGCGCAGGATGGCGTGCGCGCGATTGTCTGTGATCTTGAGGAACTGCCCGGATTGTTTGATGTCGAGCAAGCCTCGATGCCGGGCGCACCTCTCATCCCGCTCGTGCCGCCTCTTGGAAAGGGCAACCTGGTCGCTGAACAGATCGTACGTTACGGCGAGCCGCGGCCGGTACTGGACGGATGTGAGTTCGTCTTGGATGAGCGCTACGCCTGCAACCACCAGGAACACGCCTACCTGGAAACCGAAGGGGCACTCGCCGTACCGGACGAAGACGGCGGTGTCACTGTCTACGCCAATGACCAGAGCCCGTTCATCAACCGGGACAACCTGGTGATGGTCTTGGGGATCCCTCCCGACAAGGTTCGAGTGATTCAAGCGGTTGTTGGGGGTTCGTTCGGAGGAAAAGATGACATCGGCTATCAAACGTCAGCTCAAGTTGCCGCGCTGGCTCTAAAGACCGGCCGGCCCGTGCGCCTGACGCTCACACGCGAAGAGTCGATGCTCGCTTCCTACAAGCGTGAGGCCATGCGTTATCACGTCATTCTGGGAGCCGACTCGGACGGCCAGTTGAAAGCGGCGAAAGTCGAGATACTGGCCGACAGCGGCGCCTATGCCTCCATGACCCCGCTGGCAGCGTGGCGGGCCTCCGTGCATGCGGCTGGCGCCTACCGCTATGAAGCGGTTCATGTCGACACGCAGGTCCTTTACACGAACAACGGGTACTCGGGCGCCTTCAGAGGTTTTGGCAACACGGAATCGGTCGCGGTCATCGAACAAGCGGTGGACGAGCTTGCGGATCGTCTGGGTGAAGATCCGCTGGCGTGGCGGCTCAAGAACTGCCTTCGGCAGGGCGACCGAACGATGACCGGCGCTTTGCTTGACCACGAGGTGGGCTTGACCAGATGTCTGGAGTGGGTGCGCCAGCATTCAGACTGGGATCGGAAGCGGACAGCCTATGCGCGGCAAGCACCGCAGGATATCCGGCGCGGCATCGGTGTGGCCTGCTACTTTCATGGGTCAAGCCTTGGAGGCGAAGGCGAGGACTATGCCACGGCGACCCTCGAAGTGGAAGACGATTTCAGTCTGACATTGACCTCCGGATTGACTGATTTTGGGCAGGGCAGCCGGACGGTGTACACGATGATTGCCGCGGAAGCCTTGGGGGTGGAGCCACAACGCATTCATATGCCGCGGCCGGACACCCAGATTTCCGTTGAGTCAGGTCCGACCGTGGCGTCTCGGGCCACGATGGTCGGGGGGAATGCCACCCAGGTGGCGGCCAAGAAGCTGGATGGGCTGCTTCGCAAGGCTGCTGGGGACGCCTTGGGCTGCCTTCCGGGAGATGTGGCCCGCTTTGGCGAGAAGTACGTCTCGCCCAGCGAAAACGCCCTCGACTTTGAAGAGGTTGTCAAACATGCGCGCCAGATGGGCTTGGTCCTGTCCGTCCGAGGCCGATGGCAGATCCCGACGATCGAGTGGGATTTCGAGCAAGGGACGGGCAAGCCGTACTTCTGTTACGTGTTTGGCGCTCAGGTGGCCGAGGTGTCGCTCGATACGCGCACAGGTCATACCGAGGTACTTGGCGTCTGGGCAGCCCATGACGGTGGTCGGATCATCTATCCACAAGGGGCGGCGGGACAGATGTTTGGGGGGATAGCCCAAGGAATAGGGTACGCGTTGATGGAGGACATGCGTTTCGACCGTGGTTACTCGCTTCACACCAATCTTGACGGCTATCTGGTCCCAACCGCCCTGGACGTGCCGCCGGTAGATCTTAAGTTCATTGAAGAACCCTTCGAGCAAGGCCCGTTTGGGGCGAGAAATCTGGCGGAACCCGTCATGATCGCTACGGCACCGGCGCTGGCCAACGCACTGGCTCAAGCCAGCAGCTACCGGCGGAGGGCGCTTCCGCTGACTCACGAACAAAGGGTGCTGGGCGATCCACTTCTTCCTCCCGGTTCGCGTCAGCGCTGCCTGACTGCTATGGATCTCAACGCATGAAAGATGGTGAAGTCTTGCTGATTTGGGGCGGAAGAGTCATGTCCGCCGATGGGTGGCTGGATCCAGGCTATGTCACCGTGCGAGGCGGGACCGTCGAGCAGGTAGGTCGGGGGGTGCCTCCCGATGAGGTCCTGCGGGGCACAGGTCTCAAGCTGGATGCCTCCAACCATGCTGTGATGCCAGGCCTCGTCAACGGGCACACGCATTTCAGCCAGGTGTTCATGCGTGGTTTGGCAGCAGGCCGGCCCCTGCTGAGATGGCTGAGTGAGGTGGTCTGGCCCCTGCAGGCCGCGATGACGGTTGAAGATATGCACTTGGCGGCCAGCTTGAGTTGTGTCGAGAATGTACTCAGCGGCGTGACCACCGTTGTTGATCACCACAAGATCTGCGCCACCAAGGAGTATTCTGAAGCCGTGTGCAGCGCGGCAGAAACCGCGGGCATACGGCTGGTGTTGGCACGCGCATGGGCGGATCGAGGCACCGGTGGTGAGAAGTCAGACCAGATCCTGGAGGAACTAGAAGAACTGTTTGCGATGTACAAAGGTTCTTCGCTCGTGCGGATAGCCAACGGGCCATTGACTCCATGGAGGTGCTCAGCTAAGACCCTGCAAAAGACGCATGCCCTTGCTCGCCGATTCGACGCACCAACCCATATTCACCTCTCGGAAACACGAGCCGAGGTGGAGAAGACGATCGCCGAGACAGGAGTTCGGCCGGTCGAGTGGCTCGAAGAACTGGGTGTGTTGGGGCCGAGCACACAGGCGGTCCACGGCGTGTGGCTCGAGATGACAGAGATTGAGCGGCTGGCCAAGCATGACGTCTTGATGGTTCACTGTCCTGTGAGCAACGCTGTGTTGGGGTCGGGTATCGCGCCTGTCTCAGAAATGTTCAGGTCTGGTTTGCGGCTGAGACTCGGAACAGATGGGGCCGCGAGCAACGACTCGCAGGATCTTTTTGAAACGGCGAAGATGGCGCTGTGCCTGGCGAGGGCGGCCGAGTGTGATCCCGAGGTGTTATCCCCTTCCGATGTCCTGTCTTGGGCGACGGATGGACAGATCTTGGCGCCAGGAGGCCAGGCCGACATCATCATGGTGAATCTCGACACGGCTCGGTCTGCCCCAGTCAACGACACCACATCGGCTTTGGTGCTGTCAGCCTCCGCAGCAGATGTGGATACGGTGATGGTCGGCGGTGACCTGGTGGTGGAGAACCGACGCGTGAAAGGTGTAGATGAGAAACAGCTGCGAGATGCCTGCCGCAGCGCATCCAAGTCCCTGAAACAGCGGGTTGGCCTGTCCTAACTCGGACGAGGACGGAGCCCGATGCCAAGCATTCCTGCTATCAAGCCTATCGAATCTGTCCCTGTCGAAAGTCAAACACAAGGTCAGATGGCCGCCATGACTGTCCTCGCTCCGATCGCGGCATCGCTGTCATTTCTGATGCGATGCACAGGGGCCGCGCAGGACTCTGGAGCCAGGGCCGACACTCAGCGCCGCCACGGGAAGTGGAGACATGCCAACCGGGAACGCAAGAGCCGGCCGAACACATCATTTCGGGGTGCCGGTCCGAGCCCCTGAGGTTCAAAGCGGGAGGTCAAGAGGCGATCCCTTCCCTACGAGAAGAGAAACGTGGTTGGCAGTGAGCATTCATGTCGCATGCCTCATCGGTCGTTGTTATCGGGCGAGGCCGAAAGTGGCCACGCGCAAGGTTCGTTGGTGCACCGTGTGGGTTGATATGGTGTTTACTCCCCGATTCTCAGGCCGCGTTGATTGAGCGCATCAACCAGTCTAAAGATGATCGGTGTACCTCCTACAAGGATCACCAATTCACTCAACATGATCAACGCGCTCAGATATAAGAAACCGCCCATGCCAAGCAAGAAGAGCATCAGACCAACGGCCAAGCCCGTGGTTGCCGAATAGAGAACCATGGGTAGGGTAGGCCATCGTTTACCTATCAATAGGTACATTCCCCAGGCAGCCAGACCCCCGATGACATCGCTGAAGGGCATCCAGATCAGTTCCAAGGGCCCCACAAACGGGCTGGCCAAGTTGGCAAAGAATGTCCCAATACCGATT
>Ga0307440_1000692_pt1 | contig 16707 bp, 14 predicted proteins | sample SalMarWE160410MG_FD_202150 | JGI IMG/M metagenome (GOLD analysis project Ga0307440, IMG submission 202150) | Salt marsh sediment microbial communities from the Plum Island Ecosystem LTER, Massachusetts, United States - WE1604-10 | ecosystem: Environmental > Aquatic > Marine > Intertidal zone >... | reverse complement strand
GCTCGGTGTCCGCAGCCAACAGGCGAAGAATCGCTTCCGCAAACGCGTCCGGGTCCTCAGGCGCCACCAGCAGTCCCGTTTCCTCATTGACGACGATCTCCCGAATGCCCCCGATGTCGGTCGCGACCACGGGGCGTCGCATGGCCATCGCCTCGAGCAGCACCATCGGGCATCCTTCCCAGCGCGAAGACATGCAGAATATGTCCAGGGCCCCGAGCAACTCCACGGCGTCCGTGCGCCAACCCAGAAATCTCACACATTCCGTGATTCCTAAGTGCGCCACCAAATCCTCGAGCTTGTTCCGCTCCGGCCCATCGCCGGCAACCAGTGTTACCAGATTGGGAATTCGGTACACGACGTGCGCTATTGCCCGCAAAAATACCTCATTGGCCTTCTGAGCCTCGAGTCGTGTAACAGTGCCGATCACGGGGCAACCAGCAGAGATGCCCAGCGCGCTACGCTTTGCGGCAGCGTCGAAAGTCGACGGCAGGTGGTCGAACTGTATTCCGTTCGGAATGACGGTGACCTTCTCGGCGCGATATATCCCAGCGCGCACGCCCTGATCCCGCAAATCTTCGCTCACCGCAACGTAGTAATCCGTAAACCGATCGAGGAAAGACTCGACGCTGCGAATCAGATGTCTTTTCCACGCCCGATGCCCGGGATGCGCGCCTAGTCCATGCACGGTCCAAATAACGACTGGGGTACGTGCCGCCCAACCCGCAAGCCGACCGATGACTCCGCCAATGGACGTATGAGATTGAAGGATGTCGTACTTCCCGCGGGAGAGGATACGGTAGACTTCCAAGGTTCCCTTTAGGATTGGCCAAACCCCGACACGGCGGGATATGGCGAGGGTGTGGATAGTTACGCCCGCGCGGTCGAAACTCTGGTCGAGAAGGTAGCCGCGCCCGAAGGCGACCTCGAGCTCGAAGGCTCTACGATCGAGGTGCTTTACAAGAAAAAGAACGAGAAGGCCCACACCGCCCGTTGTCGTGGCAGTAACGTGCAGTATCCGCAAACGATTGTCTGTTGTCTTCGTATCCATAACCGACGATATTTGTTACGCGTTATCGGGACAAAATACGCTGATCGCCAGTCGTAACTGGTTGTTTGTCGGCTCTGTTGGGGTGTGACCTCGCCTCGCGGACCTAGCCCGCGGCGCCGCACCCGGCGGTTGAACGCGAAGCCAAGACATCGTAGAGACAATGAGCTGCATCAGCGCATACTGCTGCTGTCTTCAGTGTGGGTAATAGATAGCCCCTTGGGAGCGGGCAGGGGTGAGGGAATCGGTCACGGTGGCATCGACTTACATTCTCCGGGGTGACGCTAACGCCCTGACCGGTAGCATAGGCTGGGCCACAACGCTGCAGAGTAAACGGCCCAGATCATCCAGTGGGCTAGAATCGGGCCGGTCACGGCGTCACGTCGGCATCTTTGATTGCAGCCTCCGTCTCCACCTCCACCTAAGACCGTTCGGCGTGCCCGAAATATATTCCGGACGCTCTCTGCCGACAATATACGACAAAGAGCAAGAATGGAGATACATCGCTTTCAGGGGACCGCTTGACGCTCGGGTCGCAAGCGGTCAATCAGAAGGCGCGCGCCGGGCGATTGTCTCTCAACCGAACGCGCGGGCTTGTGCGTAACAATGGCCTCGAAATCTATTGCATGAGAAGGCCCGAACCCGATCAAGGAGACGAACCCGATGCCAGGGTGCCCGCCTCTCGTTCCACCAGCCGTCGAGGTACTTGAACCGTTTGATGGTTGCTCCGACATCGGCGCGAAACGTCGTCGGGCCGAGCAGTTCGCATTCCAGCCGCGCGAAGGACCTATCGCCCATGGTGTTGCCGTAGCCATCGCCCCGCCTTCTCGCCGTAAGGCGGGCCCTCCGGTCGCTCGCAGCACAGGCCGAAGGCGATCAAGGCGTACCACGTGTTCTACTAGGAATGGTAAACGAGCGCCCACGATCGTCATCGCCCGATCGCCATGTAGCGCGCGGAACTCACGAAGCGAACCTTCACGAACGACGCCCCTGAGCGGGGGCTTCGCCACGCGGTATCCAAGCATGCATCGGGCCAAAGGATCTTTTGCCGCCGCAGCGCGGACCACGTCTCTCATGTAGCCGCATGCCCATGGTGGAACCTGTCGACCGGCCAATGCCGGTTGAACATCGAAGCCACTGCATCCGCCCACACCCCGCCGCCTAAGGTGGCAAACACCGGGGTGTTGGCCCAAGTCGTTACGCTATCGCTTTGTATAATATAATGTAGTCGGCAGGAATCTTCAGCCCCGAACGTAACATTTCAGTCCTTCCCGCTCGCCTCGGACGCGTGCGGGCACGCCGGAGACCGGCCGCTGTCGAAGATCGCCGGGCACGCGAACAGGTCGCGGCGAAGAACCGGGCTTGCGCAGTCGGCTTGTTCTCACCCTCAAACGACACGTCGAACATGATCGGTCACCCCCGCGGCTTAGGAGGTATCGTGCCTGAGGGCGATCTGCGGCGGGCGGATGACGGATTGGTAGAGCGCTGGGAATCAGGCACAGATCGAAGGGGTTGCGTAGCTTGCGCCACGGCCGGGTCTTGCTCTTGGCGGCCGTCACGGCGCCCTGGAAGAGGCGGCTCCGCTGTCTTGGCAACCGCGCGAATCGACGCCTAAAGAAAATTCTATGGCCCAGCCCTGTCCAAAGACGGCCGCACGCGCCTATGCTTGGTCTGGAATCCTCAGGGTGTGCCTCGACAAACACTCCCTGCGACATTTACACGCGCGCGGACACCCGCAGTGACGAGCCGCGTTCCCGCCGGCCATGTCGGCAGCTGAGGCACAGCACTAGTCGTCACCAATTTGGACATTCGCACGAGCCCTTTGTATCACTTGCCGCTCCAGGAAAAGATGAGACCTCGCATGGCTACTCCAACTCTGATTTTCGCAGCATTATTGTGTGTTGCTGCGTGGTTTCCGGCCACCGCGGCGGGTAGCCCTTCGGACGTGCAAGTGCACCTTGACGTCCGGCGGCAAATGGGACCGGTGCCGTACGCCTACCGGGCAGGCGTGTTTCTGAACTCGCTGCCAGTCGGCCACCCGGAAGATGTGTTCTTGTCCCAGCAACGGCCAGGCATGGCGGAGTTCTCTTGGGAGTTCTACGGACTCTTGCTCAACGCCCCTACAGAATCGGACTTCTTCGCACGCCTGCCCCAGTCCAACCTCACGGCGTGGGTGCGCGGTACCGCAGCGGCCGGCGGCGAGCCGTACATCCGACTCATGCCGGTACCTAGGTGGCTGTGGTCGGGCGAGGACGGCGCACGCAGGCCCCCGGCGGATTTGCAGGGATGGGCGCGATTCGTCGAGCGCTTGGTAGACTACTTCAACAATCAGTTGAAGATCAATGTCCGTTACATCGTATGGGACGAACCGAACTATTTCTGGAAAGGTACGACTGAGGATTACCTGCAGCTTTACAAATACGCCGCGGCCGGTCTTCTGCGCGCCAACCCGAAGGCCCGGCTCGGAGGGCCGGCGCCATCCGACTTCGACAGCCGGATCGGCAATGGCCCTCCCCTGCTGCGCACCTTCGTACGGTTCTGTGCCACTACACCTCTCCCCGGTCTTGCGCCGCGTTTGCCTCTCAACATGCTTGTCTGGCACGCCTTTAACATTGCGCCGATGTCTCCTGGCCAATATGACCTTCAGGTTAAATCGGCGCGAAGCCTCCTGCGTCAAAACGGCTACGGGAAAGACGTGGAACTTAATATTGGCTCATGGACGGTTACAAAAGACTACCCTCAGGTAGGCACCGACCTCCGCAACCGGCCTTTCCTGGGAGCGTACATCGTCGCCTCGGTGATCGCCATGCAAAGAGCGGGCGTCGACCGCCAAGCCTTCTTCAGCCTGTACGGAGACTGGGATAGCAATTCGAACGGGCATGGCCTGACCACCGCGGACTTCGTCGACAAGCCGGGATACTACGCATACCGATTGCTAGGGCGCCTACGGGGAAGTCAGGTCTTAACGCACGTGTCCGACCCCGTCGTCCAAGCCGCCGCGGCTCGTGAAGGCCGCACGCTTCGTTTAATCGTGGCCAATTTTGCTCCGCCACTTCGCATGTTGGCGGACCGGACGCTGGCACAGTTGGCCGCGGAGGGGCACACGGTCGAGGAGCTGAAAGCAATGGGCTTCAACCGGGAGACCGTCAAGCAATTGCTGAGCGACCGCCAGAAAATCGAGACGATGAACCTGCCCGCCGACATTCGCGCTGCAGGCCTCCAGCTGTACGACGACGCAAGGCTTTCGGCCCAGCGTCGGCGTGAGCCATTGAAGCTGCAAATTACGGTAGCCGGCCTGCCAAGCGGCCGCTACCGGCTGGGAGCGTACCGTGCCAACAACAGGTCCGGCAACCCTTACCCGCTGTCCAAGGAGGCGATTCAATCGCTGCGCAGCGCCAAGGAGGCGGGTTTTGCCGCCGCCAGGAATTACCTGGCAAAACGCTGGAGCGCATCGGAGATGGCGCGGGCGGAAAGCTTCATCAAACGAGGCGCGGTAGGCTTAAAGGAACGCATCCAGGCGCTGCCGCCGGCTAGACGACGAGAAGCGAAGGAAGCGATTGCACTCTACCGGCAAGTCAGATATGCACCCGTCAAGAAGATCAACGCCAGCGTAGAACCTCGGGAAGAGAACGCCACCGAGGTTACGGTAAAAGGCGGCCACGCAACCTGGCACATTACTGTACCTCCCTATGGAGTCGTGTTGCTGAAGGCGGAACGTCTCGGCTAGAGCTGCTGCCCGCGTCGGTCCGTCTCCGCTTCGTTCCGGCCAAGAATGGTCCGCACCAAACGGAGGGTGCGAACGCTGCGGGTCTGCTCGAGGTAGTTCAGGAAGAATGCGTAGCCAACGCCCGCCAGCGTGCCGGCAATCAGTGCCACCAACAAATTGAGCCACCAGATTGGAAATGCCGGGCGCGTCGGCGGGTCCGCGTGATCGAGCCGCGCCACCACTCGCATCTGCCTTTCGCTCTGCAGCTGTGCTTCGGTCAAGTTGATTTCCAACTGCCCCTGCAGACTTCTGTACCGGTCAACAGCCGAATTCAGTACCGCGCCGCGGGCCTTGATCGCCGGATACGCACGCAGCTTACGGTCCAGTGCAACGACAGACTCCAGATTGGCCTGTTTCTGAGCCAGCAATTGCTGTTCCTCAATCGCCACGTCAATAAGCTGCTCCCGAAGGCTTTCCAAGTGGCTGCTTCCGGGTTTGACGCGCGACGCAATCCAGCGCTTGATCTCCTCGCGCAGCCTCCGTTGCACCGCCTGCGTTTGCTGGCGTTGCGCCACAAGCTCTAAGTTGTTACTTCCGAGCTCGCTCTCAAGCACAGATAGCTTCGTCAAGGAATCTGCCAATTGCTTGCGCAGGTCCTCGATGAGAGGGCTCGTGATTGCCGCCTCGCTAGCGTCAAGGTCCCGCCCCTCGCGCTTGAACTCCTGCGCCAAAGCCTCTCTCTTGGCGCGAGTCGCAGCGATTTGTACTAGCGTATCGTCCACCTTGTTCTGTAACGCTGCCTTCTTGGTGGCAAGGGCGAGCAACTCGGCGTCAAGGTTAACGAGATGGTGCTTCTTCTCAAAGTCCTCGAGTGCGCGTTCTGCATTCTGCAGCTTTTCACTGACGCGGCTTAGTGCGGAGGTGATGAAAGCGGGCTCCGAATTCACTTGATCCCGGGAGGTCTCCGCGAGAATCTTGTCGAGGCCTTCCACGTACGCATTAGCCACCTCGGCCGCGAGCTTCGGGTTGTGATCCCGGGAATAGACATTAACGACTAATTCATCGCTTAGCTCAAAGTCCATGTCGGAACGCAGCAATTTTGTTACCGATTTCGCTGGGTACCGAGCGTGAACCATTTCCGCGAGATGAACGCTCTTTAGCATGCCGAGATACGGCTTGTATTCGGTCTCCTTGGTAATGGGAAGATCTTGGTCGCGCACCAGCGTGGACGTCGAATCCCTGGCGACGTAGGAAATTGGCTCGAATTCACTGGGAATGTAGAAGGACGCCCTCGCTTCGTACACCGGCGTCACGACATTGTCAATGATGAAGGTCGAAACAACGGATCCAACAATGACAAGAAGGACAGCGACGCGACGGTCGTAGAGGATCACCCAATAGTCAAGAAGTGATCTCTCTTTCATCTGTCTCCCCTTAAATATTTCGCCGTAGCGGTGCGCGCCGGTTGGTCCCTGCGCGGCGACACGGACCCCTTGTGCTCAATGAAAGGACGCTACTATGAACGGCCGCTGCACGCGTGAGCTACTCGCAAGTCAGATCCGGCAGTGGTGAGGGTGAGCCTTGCCTCAACGGACGATCTCCATGGAGCTAGAAGCGAATGCGTAGCATGCCTGGCTTCGAAGCAAAGCCTGGCGGCGCGGGCGGCCGACACCTCTGACTTGAATGCGCCCGCTCCGTGTTGTAGTGCCCGACCCAGGTCCCGACGATCAGGCAGCTCCTCCAATCCGCAAAAGCGCTCGCCATCGTGCAGCTCGTCGCGTCGCGTACCGTTAAGGCTCTCGCAGTAACGGTTTTCCTGGGGACTTCCCGAGTCGATGGACAAGGGCTTCGCGTCCAGAGCCTCGAGCCAATGGTGGAGGCGCTTGGCCACGAACTCGGGGCTGTTGTCCGAGCGAATGGGCTCAAGCATCCCGCGCTTGAGCATCACGCCGGCCAGCACGTCGATCACCCCGCGGCGCCGATGTTCCGTGCGCCGTGGATCGCCAGGCACTTCTGGCTGTACTCGCCGACTAGCGTGAGCAAACGGACTTTGCGCCCTTGGGCATCACGCGCACGGTCACGAAGTCGTAGCTCCAGACGTGGTTTTGCCCGCGGCGCCCGGAGCCGGTGGCAGGAGCCCTCATTGAGCATCGCCTCCCGAACCGTCGAATCGGCCACCACCGGCTTCAAGTCGCGTTCTCGGCCTCCGGCTCCTTGGGGCGCTTCGCCCGAACAAGCCTCAGGCCCCAGTACGCCTTGCGCCTGCGGTTACAAATCTGTTCGCCAATTCTCGACGCCTTACAGGCCTCCGGCAGGGCCTTACCATTGGTCTGCAACACTTCGATTTGCCGGAGTAAATGGACGATCTACCCGGCCCCGAACCGCTTCCTCGCGATCCCATGTCCGGTGCCCCTTTCGTTCCAGTTTGACGACAGTTCTCTCTAAGAAACTGGACCCCAAAGGGCGCGCCGCCTACGCGCGCAGGCGACCGGGTTGTGGGACTCCTCCAGATAGCGACCAGAATACCCCTCTTCGCGTTGGAACAGCCGATCCTGACGTCGTTACTGATGACGCGTTCTCAGAGAACCAGACATGCCGGTTTCACTTCGTACCCTCCGCGCGCTCCACGAACGCAGCTCGATCCACTCGAAGAAAGCATTCGACGGGAACATTCTGCCCGGGCAGGCAGGTGACTCCCCGGTAGCGCGCCAAGTTGGTCAGGGCGGCGACACATAACTCCCGCTCCTCCATCTCGCTGCAGTAGATTCGGACCGCCCGGATCTTGCGCTCCAAATCGAGGGCTACCGCGCGAGTCGCCGGAACGGGTGCCCAAACCTCGTTCAGATAGACCGGCATGGTCCAGGAACAGGCCGCCAGTGCTCTCGCAGCGATCAGGCATGTCACCCGATGGTCCCGATGGGTGTCAAACGGTGAAGGCGCATACCAGACGTCGGGACGCTGGGCCTCGAAAAGGCGTCCAATCTACCCAACCGTGGGATCAGACATTTCGAGGGCCGTGTCCGGATTGCGCGGAAATAGGCTTTCGCTTATCCCCATGGACGCCCCCGCATCCCGCGCCTCGCGCTCCCGCGCCTCGACCAGCGCATCTCCCTGAGCCCCCGCGCCATTTCGTGGCCTTGGCTGCCGTCGGTCATGTAAACTGCAGTCACACGATCGCCGGCCAAGTGATGCTTATAGACCGTGCCACCGCATCCCAACGCCCCGTCATCCTGATGCCGCGCCAGCACCAGTAAACAGCGGATCAGCGCGCTCGCGCAGGGCAAGCAGCCGGCGAAACTAGGAAAATCCAACATGCGCGTCGGCATCACTACATCGCCAGCGCAGTCCCATGGGGAAGCCGCTCAGGAAGCGTCCGGCTTGGCGACCACAAAATTCTCGATTACGAGATGGTTCATCTCGCAGCCCAGGAATGTCGCCAGCGCATCCTCGGGCGAGCAAACAATCGGCTCGTCCACGTTGAACGAGGTATTGAGAACCATGGGAATGCCGGTGATCTCCCCAAATCTGCGGATAAGCCGGTAGTAGCGCGGGCTCCCCTCCTCCGTCACGCCCTGCGGTCTCGCGGTTCCATCCGTGTGCGTGACGGCGGGTATCGTCGGACGCTTGTCGGGCTTGACCGGAAACGTGAACAGCATGAACGGCGAGGGGTGGTAGCCTTCGAAATACTCCGTGGCGCGCTCCTCCAGCACCGACGGCGCAAAAGGCCGGAATGGCTCGCGCTTCTTGATGATGCGGTTTATCTTTTCTTTGATGTCGGGACGGCGAGGATCCGCCAGCAGGCTACGCGCACCCAAGGCCCGCGGCCCCCACTCCATGCGTCCGTGGAACCAACCGACCACGTCGCCGTGCGCCAGGAGTCTTGCAACCTTGTCAACCAATTCGTCCTCGTTGCACTCCGTATAGGAGACGCCCGCCCCTCGCAGCGCTGCCTCGATTCGATCGCGCCCGTAGGACGGCCCCCAATAGGAGTGCGGCAGGGAGGCGGTCGAGCGCTGCGGCCCCGGATTGGTCCAGTACAGCGCCGCGCCAAGGGCGGTGCCATTGTCGCCTGCGGCCGGCTGGACGAATACCTCCTGGAACGGGGTGCGCGTGAAAATCTTCCCGTTCGCGGTACAGTTCAGCGCGACGCCGCCGGCCAGACCCAGGCGCGGAGATTGGGTGCGTTCGTGCAGGTGGCGCAGGAGGTTAAACAGGGCCTGCTCGAGCACGTGCTGGACACTCGCCGCAACGTCGGCGTGGCGCTCGCTGATGTCCTCGTTCGGCCGGCGCGGCGGGCCGAAGAGCTTCACCGCGCTGGGTGAAAAGCGCGACGAGCGGGCCATATGGTAATCGAGAAAATAAGGCTTGACCCAGAAGTCGCCGTCTGCACGCAAGGAGACCACGTTGTCCAGCAGGTACGCTGCGTACCTTGGCGTACCCATGGCTGCCAGGCCCATCACCTTGTACTCGTCATGCTGCACTTTGAACCCCAGGAACGCGGTGGTCGCGGAATAAAGCTGTCCCAGGGAATGTGGCAACCGCACCGCGGCGAGCTTGCGCATCTGCCTGCCTTGACCATGCCACAGCACAGTGGAATCCTGCTCGCCTGCGCCGTCAACCGTCAGAATGGCAGCCTCCTCGAACGGCGAGCACAGAAACGCGCTGGCCGCATGAGCGAGGTGGTGCTCAAGATGCCGGACAAGATAGCCACCACGCCCCAGGTGCCGCCCAAGAAGCTTTTCGAGGGTAAACAGCTCCTTCCACTCGCGGCCCATCTGACCGGCGCCGCGCTTTGCTTTGGACACGAAGGCGTAGGGGGAACTTACGACGCTCTTTAAGGTGAGCATGGCGCGCACTTTCAGCACCCAGGGACGCCATGCGGCCACCACCACGTCCAGATCGCCCGCCCGCAGCCCAGCGGCCTCCAGACAGTAGTGCATGGCGTGGACCGGGAGGCCCGAAGCGTGCTTGACTCTAGAGAAGCGCTCTTCCTCAGCAGCGGCGACGATCCGGCCGTCTATCACCAGCGCGCATGAGGCATCATGCATATTGTTGATACCGAGTACAACCACGACTCCGCTCAGCCTTATCGATGGAATTAAATGCGCCTTCCATCGGCGCGGCGCACGACTCCACGGAAGCAGGAGTCAGCCGCAGATGGAAGTGGGCGAACCTATCGCCATCATCACCCGTAAGTCAAACACAGGTTTTCATCTTCACGATATCTGACGGTTCATGTTATCCAACATTGCCGTCGCGTGATGCTTGTCAGCAGCGAATCAAAAGGGAGGACTGGAACCCGTCTGAAAAATGGTTGCCCTTGCCTGCGCCCAGGCCCCGGCAATAGCAATAGCGCGCCCGTGCAAGCCGAGCAGCGCGCATTGGCGCGCAATGCTCAGGCGCCGGTGGCTCGGCTCGATGCAGCGGCACTTCTCCGCCACCGTTAGCCGAGATGTCCGGTCTTTTGTCAGCCAGTCCACTTCCACCTGCAGCTTGCCAATCTGCTGGTAGAGCCGATCGCGCTCGGCCTCGCGCTGCGCCTCCTCGCGTGCCTCGTCCCGTCCGAACACCTCGGGCAATGCCTCCAACGCCTGCTTCTTCGAGGTGTTGATCTGGCTGACATGCGCATCGTACTCCGAGGCGAGCTCCGCGGCCGTCTTCTGCCCCTTGATCGCCTCCGCCGCCACCCGCGCCTTGAACTCTTCGCTGGAACGCTTACGCTTCATGTCCGCCCCTTACTACGACTGTCGCTCTAGCTTAAGGGGCTGGCTCAAATTCGGGGACCATTGTAATGCTCATGGGTCTGCTTGTTGTTTTGCATCTGCTGGTTCCGCATCGAGTTTTCGGGCGGCCGAAGGCGCTTCAGTGGGCGTTCTTCGCGGACAGGACGGCGGGTACGGTGAGGGCGAGAATCTTGATATCGAGCCAGGGGGACCAGTGGGTGATATAGTAGAGATCATGGCGAAGGCGCTCTTCCATCTTGTCTGGGGCGTCGGTCTCGCCCCGGTACCCGTGCACTTGAGCCCAGCCGGTCAATCCCGGTTTCACGCGGTGACGCTGCATGTACCCGCCCACCATATTTGCGAATTTGTCGTCCAGCCAGACCGGGTGAGGCCGCGGGCCCACGAGGGACATCTGCCCCTGCAGCACGTTGAATAGCTGAGGTAGCTCGTCAAGGCTCGACCGACGCAGCCACCTGCCGACGCGCGTGACGCGAGTGTCATTAGGGATGGCTTGTTTTGCGATCTCCCCCTCCGGGACCGCGTGCATCGTGCGGAATTTCCAGACTTCGATCGGTCGACCTCCCAGCCCTCGCCGCCGTTGCTTGAATAGCACCGGGCCAGGCGAAGAAAACTTCACGGCTAGAGCCAGGGCGAGAAGAAGCGGGGCCGCCAACGCGACGACAGCAAGAGAAAGAGCAAGGTCCTCAATCTCCTTCACCAACTGGCCGTGACGGTCAATCCGCGAGTCGGAGAGCAGGACCAGGGGGCGACCGACAAGATAATCCGTGCGCGTGCCGAGCGGCTGCGTCAGCGAGAAGTCTGGAATCCAGTTCACGTTTACCGGCACGTTGATGAGCTCGCGGATCACTCGTTCAGCGTCGACGGATCGCTCGAGCGGCAAGGTGACGTAGATCTCGCCGAGCGACAGGTCGTTGACCAGCGAACCAATGTCGCTGATTCTACCCAGGTACCGCAGTCGTTCGGCAGGCTTACCCCCGGCCGCCCCGGCCGGGCCGGTGCAACGTCCGGCACTCGGCCCGCACCCGTGGCGCCTGTGTTCTGGATTCTCGCGAGACCAGTGCGGCTCGGCAAGGTATCCCTCGATCGAAATTCCGAGCCATGGATTCTCGTTTATAAACTCCGCGAAGCTCTCGAGCGGTTGTCCGCAGCCAACCAGCACCGCGTGGCGTATGTTGTAGCCGCGCGCCCGCAGTGAATGCAGGGTCTTGCGTATTCCCGCATGGACGAGCATTTGCGCAAAATACGCGGCCACGGCCCAGGATAATAGCAACTCCCGCGGATACAACCCATGCAGGTCGAACAGATACTGAATCAGCAACAGGAGACCAAGTACCGTTGCCCAGCCGCGCAACAGGCGCCACACCTCTTCTGCAAGCGTACGGGTGCGCAAACGGTAGAACAGATCCGACCAGGAATACACAAAGGCCATCAATACGGCGGTGACGCAGATCAGGATGGCGTACTCGTCATTGAAAGGGGTGCCGCTTACCCATGACAGTGCGTAAAGGACCGCCCCTGTCACAGAAGCATCGAGCAGTTGCCACAATTCGGTGAGCAAAGGGTAAAGGCGGCTCGATCGCCCACGAGGAAAAAACGAATGCGCCGATCGCTCGGCTTTGTCCGCCGGACCAGGCTCCGCATCGTAGGCCGCCTCGACATTCGCAGGATCTCTCAGAATGGGGGTGTCTGCAGTCGCGCCCGGGTTGACGTCGGTCAGGCGGCCGCGCCGCAGCGGCTCACCGGCTGGGATGGCAGCGTCATCCGCAACGTTGCGATGGCTGATTGGCTTGACGACGGGTACCTTGGCTGCACCCGCTTCCTTGATATCCTGTAAATCCATTGTTTTTTCTCAACAGATGGAAGCGCTGAAGAATACGCTTTTTCTGGTGGCATCACCTTTTCTGGTCATTTTTTTCGGTGATTGGCGGCGATCTGCCACTTCACCTTGCGCCCACTGTTCTTCCGGGCGTTTCGCCACGCCCGTATAGCCGGCATCCGCGCCGACACTCTCCTCCTTGCCGGGCAGGAGCTTCTCGGTCTGGCTCACATCGGACACGTTGGCGGCGGTGCACTCGACACGGTGCAGCAGCCCCGAGTCGGTATCGACCCCCATTGCGCCTTGGCTCGGAAGCACCACTAGTTGCCTTTGCGGGTCTGGTGCATCTCGGGGTCGCGCGCCGTCTCGCCATTCTTGGTGGAGGCGGGAGCGACGCTGATGGCGGCATCCACCAAGGTGCCCCGCTTTAGCAGCAGCCCGCGCTCATGCAGCAGCGCGTTGACCGTCTCAAAAAGCCGATGGGGCAGCGCCTTCTCCTCAAGCTGGCGGCGAGAGTTCAGCAGTGTTGTGGCATTGGGCACCGCCTCGCGGACGAGATCAAGCCGCAGGAAGCGGCGAAACGCCTGGCTGTCATAGACAGCGTTCTCCAGCGCCCCGTCGGCGAGCCCAAACCATTGCTGCAGGAAGTACATGCGCAGCATCCGCTCCAGCCTGATCGGGGGACGTCAGGCGCCTTTGTCCGCATGGGGGTAGTCGTGCGGCGACTGCATCTCCAACAGCCTCGCCCATGGCGCCACCTGCTCCATCTCGGCGAGAAAGCGATCGCACCGGTTGGTCTTCTTCTTGGCCTCAAACTCGGCTTGGGCGAAGGACAGCTGCTGCATGGGCCGGACTCTCCGCAGAGGGCTTGGTGGATCCAGTGTTTCTGCGTGCGGTCTTATCACTTAGACTCCATCGATTTGGAACCCGAATAAATCAGCGTCCCCCTAAGCTCCCGGCAACTACTGCACGGTCGCCTTCCACGATCGATATGGAGACGGTTGGGCTTACCACGTTTCGCACCTGTACCATTCCTGAAGGGCTTAGGTCCCGCCTTCGCGCCGACAGTGCTTCATCTACGCGGGGAGAACACCGAACTCGCCGACCTGACGGCCCACCTCTTCGTTCATGCGTGTCAGCCTCTTTGGCATGGTGTCCGTCACGACGGCTCAGCAGCGGTTCACCCGCGTTGGCCATGCCCTTAAACCCGAGCTCCCGACGACCCTGCGGCTGGCAGCCACAACTCCCTCACGGGTCGGTTGTCCGCTTTGTAAGGCGAAGGCTACCTTGTCCCAAGCGCTTCCTACCCCGGGGTCACCGGCAGCGCACGGCTCGGTAGGGTACCGGTGGCAGAACACCGGATCTCTAAATTTCCCTGCCAACCATAGGTGCGACCTCGTGCGGCACCGGCGTGTCGCATGCGCTTCCATGCCGCCTCCACGGCTTCGCGACCCAGACCCTTCGCCACTGCGGCGGCACGCCCGCGCCGACGCCCACCGGGGGCCGTTCGGCTTCGCTTCGCTATCCATGCCTCACGGAAAAGAGGTTCGCACGGTTGTTGTGCTGCTCGCAATGGTCGTTTATCACGAATGCGATGTCCTGATCTGCGCATTCTTTCAAATCCAAGCCGCGGTGTCTTGATCTGCGTCAACGGACTGAAAAAATATACTGGGGTATGCACTTGGCTCTCGGAAGCACGATATCTTGTCGTCATCAGCCATTCCGGGTACTATTTGTTGTGGTAACTTGAACCAAGTGCATACCCCAGCAAATATAATGTGAACTAGCTCAAGCCGCAGTGTTTTGATTTGCGACACCGGACGGCAAAAAGAAAATAAACAAAATAAATGTGAGCCAGGTCTGGGCAGGAGAAGCCTTCCTGGAGCTAAGAATGTCCGAGGATGGCTGCCACGCATACACGCTCGGAGTTCAGAAAATGCCTATCTCACTCGTCGCAACCTTTCAACGAATGCGCGTTCTGGCGTTGCTCTTAGTTCCCTTCGCCGCGTTCGCACAGGTGCAGATAGATCTCGATCAGTCGGCCATTTCCGTGATGAGAGCGGGCTTGGTCAACGGACCGAATGGCTATATTCCACCCTCACCGCAGACGGATAAGGCCGACAGTTTGATCTCCCAGACTAAGCCCGAGACGTGGCGCTTCTCTAGTGTTCGCGGTTACGGCTACGGAGGGGACATATATAAGTTCGTGGTCGAGGATTACGATTACCCTGCGCGCTTCGGGACCCGCACGGTCCTGGTCCTGCAAGACATATTCAACGCGAAGTACGGCAAGCCAATCGTTCTAGGTTGCAGTACAGGGAGCAACTGCTTCGAAACCTTCGATGACCTTGAGCAGTCATGGTACGAAACCCTGTGGGATTTTCTCGTCGATACGCAGGACGCGCAAATCGATTTCTACGAGCTGATGGCCGAGCCGGATGCGAGCTTCTTGTACGTTTCCCCCGAGCAGTGCCCTGAGCAGTGCCAGAATCAGTGCCCCGATCAGTGCCCAGATCAGTCTCCCGATCAGTGCCCAGATCAGTGCCAAGATCAGTCTCCTGATCAGTGCCCCGATCAGTGCCCCGATCAGCTCTACACGCTGATGCCCCCCCGTCAGATCTACACGCTGATGAAGGACGCATATGCGCTCGTAAAGGAGATGCGTCCGCAGGCAAGAATCGTCGGCCCCAGCCTCGTATCCTTCAAGCCAAGGGTTCTGCTGACCCTCGCCCGGAACATGAGCCGGGACGGACTCCGCTTCGACGCGATTTCGTGGCACGAGCTGGGGAACGATCCGGACGTCGTGGCAGGTCACGTGGCCGCGGTGCGCGCGGCGTTCAAGGCGTACCCGGCTATCTGCAATCCCTCCTGTCCGCAAATCCATATCAACGAGTACCAGGGCGAGAGCACGACGCTAATCCCCGGCTACAGCGTCGGCTGGCTGAGCGCGTTGGACTCGTCAAATGTCGACCAGGCGAACCGGGCCTGCTGGGGCGGTGACGCCGGATCGCCAATTCCGTACAAGTCGTGCTGGTACGGCTTCGGGGGCCTGCTCATGCCGGACAGTGTGACGCCGCAGTCGCTGTTCTGGGTCTATAAGTTCTACAGTGACTTGAGTGACTCCAGGTTTGCCTCGACAAGCTCAATCCCGAAGATCGCCGCGATAGCGGGAAGCTTGGACGGCAACACCATCGGCCTTCTCGTCGGCAACTACGGCGCCACGCAGAACAACGTGCAACTCCAGCTTCTCCACTTTACGCAGGCGAGCGCGCAGGTTGACGTGATCCGGATCCCAAACACCTTCAATCAGGCCACGGCCATGCCAACCCCGAGCGTCGTCGAGAGCTACACTGCGGTGCCTTCCAGTTCGGTGCTTACGGTGCCAATAGCAAGCTTCGCCCAGGGCGACGCGTACTGGATAACGGTCACTCCGGAGCCGTAAGGGGGGTCACGGCGCTCGCTCATCGAGCACATGGCCGTCCTGATCCCGTCGCGCCGGCACCCCTATCACGGGGTGCCGGCGCCCGATCCAGTGGCGACAACCCCACGCGACGAGAGGGCGTCTGTTTCGCCAGCGCATTACCTCGGGGCGATATTGCTTGCACGTGTGTTCGAGCCCTCGCCGCTGACGTGCCTGATGTGCGGCGCCGACATACGCATCGTCGCCTTCGTCTCGGAGTGTCGCGGGTCCCCTCATGACACCCGGCGCGTACGTCCTATGCCGCCGGGGACTCGGGGACTGGCGACAGGTTTCCTTGTGCCCCGGCCGTCCGGCCGTCCTTCCGCCGCACTCCCGGAACGTCCGAGATCGTCATCGATGACGATCACCTGCGACTGGGGCCATCCCAGGGCGACCGCGCGGTCCACCAGTGCAAATTGTAGGCGGGTCGACTCTTGGTGCCGGTCGACTTGCCGCATCGTTGATTGGCGTACATCGACCACGGCGCGCCGGTCGAGGTGCCCACTGCGGACTTTCGCCCGGAAGGAGTGTCGCCGTGCTCGCGATACATTTTGGGACCTCCAAGCCCCCAACATGCCGGCGCTCGGCGACACTCGAATCGAACCGGCTGTCCATCACACGAATCCCCACAGGCCATCGAGGCGCGCGTTTAGCCACGCCAAACCGTTCGGTGGTCGCGGATCATGGGCGTGCTGCCATCCTCGGGCCGGCCACACATCCGACCGCACTCCCGTGTCCTGTCCGGATGGCCGGCGTTAGACCCAATGCTCGCCACAAGCACGCCCTGACTGGACCTCCAGGGAGATGACCTTCGCCGCCGTGCCGTGCCGTGGGACAGCTCGATTCCAAGGGATCAGCGCGATATCCAGGACCTCCTCGACCCGCTTGCAGGCGTAGCTCTCGAGCCAGACCCGAATCCTGCAGGAATAGCAACGA
>Ga0307440_1000691_pt1 | contig 16713 bp, 16 predicted proteins | sample SalMarWE160410MG_FD_202150 | JGI IMG/M metagenome (GOLD analysis project Ga0307440, IMG submission 202150) | Salt marsh sediment microbial communities from the Plum Island Ecosystem LTER, Massachusetts, United States - WE1604-10 | ecosystem: Environmental > Aquatic > Marine > Intertidal zone >... | reverse complement strand
CCACCGAGAAGCTGCAGGACATCTTCATCGACTACCGCCAGATGCAGTTCCTCTTCTCGGACGGCGATCAGTGCACCTTCATGGACATGGAGACGTTCGAGCAGCCCCTTCTCAGCCGTCAGCAGATCGGCGACGCGGCGCGTTTCCTCAAGCCGAACCTGGAGGTTACGGTGGACTATTACCAGGGCAGGCCCCTCAAGGTCACGCTGCCCAACGTGGTCGAGCTGGAGATCACCCAGACCGACCCCGGCGTGCGCGGGGACACCGTCTCGGGCGGCACCAAGCCCGCGGCCTTGGAGTCCGGTGCGACCGTGGCCGTTCCCCTATTCATCGAGCAGGGCGAGGTGATCCGCGTCGACACCCGCACCGGCGAGTACCTGGGGCGGGCCTGATGGACGTCAAGGACATCAAACGGCTGCTGGATGCCTTGGCCGCCTCGGAGGTGCGCGAGTTCAGTTACGAGACCGAGGAGTACAAGCTCAACGTCAAGCGCGGGCCGGGGTTGGTCGAGGTGCAGGCGGCGCCGGCGGCCTTCGCCGCGGCGCCTCCCCAGGCGCAGCCGCAGGCCGCGGCGGCGGCCGCTGCCTCGGCCGCCGCGGCCGCCGAGGAGGCTGCGCCCCCGTCGCATTGGGTGGAGGTCACAGCCCCTATCGTCGGTACCTTCTATGGCGCGCCCGCGCCCGACGCCCCGCCGTACGTCAAGGCCGGCGACCGCGTCGAGCCGGGTGCGGTGCTGTGCATCATCGAGGCCATGAAGTTGATGAACGAGATCGAGGCCGAGACCTCCGGCGTGGTTCGCGAGATCCTCGTCCGCAACGAGGAGCCCGTCGAGTACGGCCAGGTGCTCTTCCGCATCGAGCCGAGTTGAGGCTCGCCCGAGGAAGCCTGTGTTCAGGAAGATCCTGATCGCCAACCGCGGCGAGATCGCCCTCCGCGTCCTTCGAGCCGCGCGGGAGCTCGGCATCCAGACCGTGGTCGTGTACTCGCAGGCCGACGAGAACTCGCTGCCGGTGCTGTTGGCCGACGAGTCGATCTGCATCGGCCCGGCGCCGGCGACCGACAGCTACCTCAACGTGCGCAACCTGCTCTCCGCGGCGCTGGTCACGGGGGCGGAGGCCATCCATCCGGGGTACGGCTTCCTCGCCGAGAACGCCGAGTTCGCCGAGAAGTGCGAGGAGCACAACCTGGTGTTCATCGGGCCGCGTGCGGAGAACATCCAGCGCATCGGCGACAAGGCGGCCGCCAGGCGGCTGGCGGAGGAGGCCGGCGTGCCCGTGACGCCCGGCTCGGACCCGCTCAGGGACCTCGAGGCGGCCCGCGGGTTCGCCGAGCGTATCGGCTTCCCCCTCATCCTCAAGGCGTCCGCTGGTGGCGGCGGTCGGGGGATGCGCGTGGTCCACAGCTACAACGACCTGGAGCGGCAGTTCGTCAACGCCCAGGAGGAGGCCAGGGCGGCGTTCGGCAACCCCGAGCTGTATATGGAGAAGTACCTCGAGGAGCCCAAGCACATCGAGGTGCAGGTGTTCGGCGACGGCCAGGGCGAGGTGATCCACTTCTTCGAGCGTGATTGCTCCATCCAGCGGCGCTACCAGAAGATGCTGGAGGAGGCGCCGAGCGTGGCCGACGACGACCTGCGGCGCCGCATCACGGAGGCGGGCGTCAAGCTCGCGAGGCACATCGAGTACCGCGGGGCGGGAACCTGCGAGTTCCTGGTCGACCGCGACGGCAACTTCTACTTCAGCGAGATGAACACCCGCATCCAGGTGGAGCACCCCGTCACCGAGATGGTCACGCGCTTCGATCTGGTGCAGGAGCAGTTCCGCGTGGCGGCGGGCATGGGGTTGACGCTGGCGCAGGACGAGGTGCGGCTCGAGGGGCACGCCATCGAGGTGCGCGTCACCGCCGAGGACCCGGACCACGACTTCCGACCGTCGGCCGGCACCATCTCCGACGTGCACTGGCCCGGCGGCCCCGGCATCCGCGTCGACTCGCACGTCTACGCCGGCTACCGGATCCCGCCGAACTACGACAGCCTCATCGCCAAGATCATCGCCTGGTCGCCTACCCGGCAGGAGGCGATCGCCCGCATGGAGCGTGCCCTGAGGGAGACGGTGATCGAGGGGGTGCGCACCACCGTGCCCTTCCATCTGAAGGTCCTGGACAACGCCTTCTTCCGGCGTGGCGCGGTGTACACCAACTTCATCGCGAGGAGGATGTCGTCGTGACCGAGGGCGTCGACCTGGAGATCTCGCCGGACGTGCTGTACGGCATCGCGCAGCTCGCGCTGGACGAGATCGAGGGGCTGCGACCGATCCAGCCGCCGCCGCGGGTGGGCGAGTTCTTGAGCGGCCGGCGCGCCAAAGGCATCACCATCGAGCGCGAGGGCCACGACGTGTTCGTGGACCTGTGGGTGGCGGCCGCCTACGGCGTGGAGATCCCGGCCGTGGTGAAGCGGGCGCAGCGTTCGGTGCGCGAGGCGGTCGCCTCGATGACCGGGTTGAAGGTCGTCAGCGTCAGCGTCAACGTGGAGAGCGTGGACGTGCCGGAGGAACCGCCCGGTGGCTAGACGCAGGGCCCGAGAGCTGGCCTTCCGAGCCCTGTTCCAGTCCGAACGCGGCGGCTCCCCCTTGCTGGAGGTCTGGGAGCAGGTGCGGGAGGATGCGGTCGAGGAGGAGACCGAGCCGGAGGCCGACGCTGCTTACGGGGAGGCGCTCGATGCCACCTCGCTGGCGTTCGCCGGCGAGCTGGTGGCGACGTTCGCCAGCCATCGGGAGGAGATCGATCGCGAGCTGGCAGAGCTCGTCACCGGATGGAGCTTCGGCCAGATGGCGCAGACCGACCTCAACGTGCTGAGGCTGGCGGTCACCGAGATGCGCTACGCCGGCTCGGGCCCGCCGAAGGTGGCGATCGAGATGGCCGTGAGGCTGGCCAAGAAGTTCGGTGGCGAGGAATCCGGACGCTTCGTGAACGGCGTGCTGGCCAAGCTCTACCGCCGGCTCGCCGCCGAACGCGCCTGACACGGTCCGCTCGCCACGGACGGGACGAGATGGGGTAGTGCAGTGACAGCGATCAGGCTCGACGGCAAGGTGGTTTCCTCGGCGGTGGCGGAGCGGCTGCGGGCGCGCGTGGCCGCGCTCGACTTCACGCCCAGGCTGGTGTTCGTTCGCGTCGGTGAGGATCCCGCCAGCAGCTACTACGTGCGGTCCAAGGCGCGCATGGCGAAGCGCGTCGGGGTGACCTCCGAGACGCGCGCGTTGGCGGTTGCCACCGACCAGCTGGAGCTGGAAGGCATCGTTCGTGAGCTGGGCGCCGATCCGGAGGTCGACGGCATCCTGGTCCAACTGCCGCTCCCGGGCCACATCGACGCGCAGGTCGTGCTCGACCTGATCGCGCCCGACAAGGATGTCGACGGGCTCCACCCCGTGAACGTGGGTCGGTTGTGGACGGGCCGGCCGGCGCTGGCGCCGGCAACGCCACGCGGCCTCATCGCCCTGCTGGACCACTACCAGGTGCCCATCGAGGGGCGACACGTGGTGATCGTGGGACGCTCCAACCTGGTGGGGCGGCCGGCCGCCGCCCTCTTCCAGCACCGCAACGCCACCGTCACCATGGCTCACTCGCGCACCCGCGATCTGGCGGGTGTGGTCCGCCAGGGGGACATCGTCGTGGCGGCGGCGGGGCGAGCGCGCATGATCACCGGCGCCATGGTCAAGCCGGGAGCGGCGGTGCTGGACGTGGGCATGACGCGCGAGGACGACGGCATCGTGGGGGATGTGGCGGTGGACGTGGCGGAGGTCGCGGGGCACCTCACGCCGATGCCTGGAGGCACCGGCCTGATGACGGTAGCGATGGTCATCGACACCACCGTCGAGGCTGCCATCCGGCGGCGCAGTAGCGGATGAACTCGGTCCTGGCGAACAGCGGGCTGCTCACCGCCCTCATCGCCACGGCGGCGGCGCAGGCGATCAAGGTCCTGCTCATCCTGGTGACCGAGCGGCGCCTGGCGTTCGGCCGCTTGCTGGAGACGGGCGGCATGCCCTCGTCGCACACCGCCGCCGTCGCGGCGCTGGCAACCACCCTGGGGCTGAGGCTCGGCTGGAACAGCCCCGAGTTCGCGATCGCCATGGTGTTCGGCGGGATCGTCATGTACGACGCCACGGGCATCCGCCGCGCCGCCGGCATGCAGGCCGAGCTGATCAACGACCTGGTGCAGGAGCTCGCTCACCTCTTCGACGAAGGGTTCCAGCCGCAGGCGCTCAAGACCCTGCTGGGGCACACCTACCCTCAGGTGCTGGTCGGGGCGTTGGTGGGGATCGGGACGGCGCTGCTGGTCTCGCTGTGACCCTCGCGGTCGGGCGCCGGCTACCGCCGCTGCCGGCGGCGATCGGCGCGGGCGACGACCGCCAGCCGCACCTCCGCGGCGCCGGCGGCGAGCAGGGCGCTGCGGCAGGCCTCCGAGGTGGCGCCGGTGGTGAGCACGTCGTCGACCAGCAGGACGCGGCGGCCGGCGATGACGGCGCCGGGCGACGGCGCGAAGGCGCCGGCCACGTTCGCCGCTCGCGCTGAGCGCGACAATCGTGCCTGGGGAGCGGTGGCTCGCCGGCGGCGCAGCAACCGGGCCCGGGGCAGAGCCAGGGCCGACGCCACCGCGGCCGCCAGCAGCGCCGCCTGATCGTAGCCGCGCGCCCGGCGTCGCGCCGCATGGAGCGGCACCGGACACACGACCTGAGGCCGCCAGCCGGCGGCCGCGACCTCGGTGGCGAGGGCGCGGCCGAGCCAGACACTGGGGCGGGTCGCGCCCCGGTACTTCAGGGCCCGCACCAGCCGGCCGAGCGGACCCGCGTAGGCGCCCAGCCACAGCCTCGGCCCCTCGTGCCCCGGGTGCACGGCACGCCGGCGGCAGGTCTGGCAGCACCCTTGCGGCCCGGCTGGCCGCGCGCCGCACCCTGGACAGGGGAGCAGACTGCCCCACAGGCGGCCGCCTGCGGCCAGCAGGCGCCGAGCCAGGCGGTCCTTGCGGCCGCTGCCTCCGGTGGACGCCAGCGCTTGGCGCCCGGACGCGGCTCGCTCCCGGCCGCCGCGGACCCTGCGCGCTGCCACACCGCGTGCCATGGAGAGAGGCTAGCGGCCGGCCGCCGCCCCCCTGCCGGCCGGCCCGGCAGCTGCCGAGCCTCCGTCGGCTCGCGCGGCGCGCGCGAGCACGCACGACGACGGACGGGGCGCTCCGCGGAGCGCCCCGTCCGTGGGTCGTCCACTGGGGCTCAGGGCCGCCGGATGCAGGCCTTGAAGTGCCCCGGGCCAACCTCCTCGAGAGGCGGCATGACGTGGGCGCAGTCGTCCACGGCGATAGGGCAGCGGGTGCGGAAGACACACCCGGAGGGAGGGTTGATGGGGCTGGGGATGTCGCCCTGCAAGATGATCCGCTCGCGTGTCACGGTCGGGTCGGGGATGGGCACGGCCGACAGCAACGCCTCGGTGTAGGGGTGCACCGGATTGGCGTACAGGTCCTTGGAGGGCGCGATCTCCATGACGCGGCCCAGGTACATGACCACGACGCGGTCGCTGATGTACTCGACCACGCCCAGATCGTGCGCGATGAACAACAGTGTCAAGCCGAGCTCGTCCTTCAGGTCCTGAAGCAGGTTCACGACCTGCGCCTGGATCGACACGTCCAGCGCCGACACGGGCTCGTCCGCGACGATGAACTGCGGGTCCACCGCCAGCGCCCGTGCGATGCCGATACGCTGGCGCTGCCCGCCGGAGAACTCGTGGGGGTAGCGCCGCATGTGGTTCGGCGACAGGCCGACCCGCTCGAGCAGATCGGCGACGCGCTCCTCCTTGACCTTGCCGCGCGCCAGGTTGTGGATGGTCATGGCCTCGCCGATGATGTCACCGACGGACATGCGCGGGTTGAGGCTGGCGAACGGGTCCTGGAAGATGATCTGCATCTCCTTGCGGAACTCGCGCATCCTCGCCTTGGGCAGCTTGGCGATGTCGGTGCCGTCGAAGATCACGTCACCGGATGTGGGCTCGATCAGGCGCAGGATGCTGCGCCCGGCTGTGGTCTTGCCGGACCCGGACTCGCCGACCAGGCCCACCACCTCGCCCTTCTTGATATTGAACGAGACGTCCTCGACCGCCTTGACGTTCGCCACCACGCGCGACAGGATGCCCCCGCGGATGGGGAAGTACTTGCGCAGGTGGTTGACCTCGAGCAGGCTCTCCCTGGCGTCGCGAGCGGTCTCCGCCTCGGCTCGGCTGGGAGTCGTCATGCGACCATCTCCTGCGTGAGATCGAGCTCCTTCCAGCGGATGCAACGCACCATGTGGCCGCCACCGGTGTCCTCCAGCGAGGGGATGGCAGCCTTGCACTGATCCTTGGCGAAGCGGCAGCGCGGGTGGAAGGCGCAGCCCTCGGGCAGGTAGAGCGGGTTGGGAACGTTGCCCGGGATGGCCTCCAGACGCTCCTGGTGCTCGGCCGCACGATCGACGCGTGGGATCGAGTTCATCAGGCCCAGCGTGTACGGCATCTGCGGCCTCGCGAAGATGTCGTTGACGTGCGCCTCCTCGACCGCCCGCCCGGCGTACATCACCACCACCCGGTCGGCCATCTCGGAGATGACGCCGAGGTCGTGGGTGATGAACAGGATGGACATGCCGATCTCCCGCTGAAGCTTGCGCATCAGGTCGAGGATCTGAGCCTGGATGGTGACGTCGAGCGCGGTGGTGGGCTCGTCGGCGATGAGGAGCTTGGGGCCGCACGAGAGCGCCATGGCGATCATCACGCGCTGCCGCATGCCGCCCGACATCTGGTGCGGGTAGTTCTTGACGCGCTTGTCGGGCTCCGGGATGCCCACCAGGTCGAGCATCTCCACGGCCAGCCTCATCGCCTCGCGATAGCTCTTGCCCTGGTGCAGGACGATCGCTTCGGCGATCTGGTCGCCCACCGTGTACACCGGGTTGAGGCTGGTCATCGGCTCCTGGAAGATCATCGAGATCTCGTTGCCGCGGATGCGGCGCATCTCCCGCTCGCTCTTGGTCACCAGGTCCTGGCCCTCGAACAGCATCTGCCCGGAGGCGATGCGGCCCGGAGGGGTGGGGATGAGCCGCATCACGGAGAGGCTGGTGACGGACTTGCCGGAGCCGGACTCGCCGACGACGCCGAGGGTCTCGCCGCGGTCGATGTGGAAGCTCACCCCATCGACCGCCTTGACGGTTCCCTCGTCGGTATCGAAGTAGGTCTTGAGGTCCTTGACCTCGAGAAGGCGGTCGGAACTAGGCATCAGCGCTTACACTCCTCACAGAGTTCGATTGTACCCGAATAGCAGAGGGTAGACAGGATGAGACTGCCGTCCGGGACGTGGACAATCCAACACGGCGGAGGACGCGCGAGCGCCCTGCGAAATACCCCCATTGCTCGGGAAATACCCGGTGGTCGAGGTGGTCGGCGCGCTGCTTCCGGCCGCGGCGAGGAGGCCCGCATAGCCGGGCCAAGCCCCCTTCTGGAGAAGCGACAAACCGGTCTCAGAGAGAATATAGCGTGGCTGCGCGGAGGTCAAATCCCCGGGGAGCGGCCACCGGGAGCCTGCCCGCGCGGGGCTCACCGCCGGCTCTTCGGGTCGAAGGCGTCGCGCAGCCCGTCGCCCAAGAGGTTCCAGGTGAGCACCGCCAGGAAGATCGCCACGCCGGGCGTAAAGATCCACCAGCGGTCGGTGAGCCCGGTGACGCCCGCGAACGACTGCGCCGTCGAGAGCATCAGGCCCCAGCTGGTGGAGGGCGGCTGCACGCCCAGGCCGAAGAAGCTCAGCACCGACTCGGCCAGCGTGTACTCCGGGATCTGGATCGACATCGAGATGATGATGAAGGAGAGCGTCTGCGGCAGCAGGTGACGCGTGATGACCCGCATGTTGCTGGCCCCCAGCGCCTGCGCGGCTACGGTGAAGTCGCGCTCGCGCAGGCTCAATACCTGACCGCGCACGGCGCGCGCGATCTGCCCCCAGCCGATCACCGACAGCGCCACGATGATGAGCATGAACTGCGTGGTGGAGGGCAGGTGCAAGGGGTAGAAGACGGCCGACAGGGTGAGCAGCAGGAACAGGAAGGGGATCGCCGACAGCGCCTCCACGAAGCGCAGGATGATCTCGTCGATCCAACCGCCGTAGAAGCCGGCCAGGCCTCCCATGAGCATCCCGATGACGATCGCCACCAGGCTCGCCAGGATGCCGATGGTGAGGCTGATGCGGGCGCCGAACATGAGCTTCCCGAAGACGTCGGAGCCGAGGTCGTCGGTGCCGAGCAGATGGATCTGCGCCTGGCCGGACGGGTCGGCCACGCCGAAGAGGTGCAGCGTCGCCCAGCCGTGGATGCCCAGCACGTGCCTGAGCTGCACCGGGATGAGGCTCACCGGGAACGGCACGTAGCGGTTGCGGACGCCGCGCAGGTGCACGAAGAAGCGAAGCTTGTAGGCGTGCGAGGTGTCGACCGTCCATACCGACTCGAAGGTCGTCATGTCGATCGACTTCTTCTGAGCGTAGATGTAGGGCCAGGTCAGGTGGCCGCTGGCGTCCAGGAAGCGCACGGCCGTCGGCGGCTCGAAGGTGGCGTTGGGGTTGATCTGATGCTCCGGATAGGGCGCGAAGAAGTCGGCGAAGGCCGCCAGGCAGTACATGATGCCGAGGATGACGAGCGCCGTCCGTGCCAGCGGGTGCTTCTTGAACTGCTGCCAGGCGATCGTGGTGAGGCTGGCACCCTGGACCGACCCGGGCGTGGCCTGCGCAGCCTCGGCACGGGTGCTGGTGGCAGCGTCCGCCACCTCAGTACCGGATCCGCGGGTCGATCATGGCGAGCGCCAGGTCGGACAGCAGGTTGCCGACCATCAGCAGCAGCGTGAGGATCGTCAGCAGCGCCATCACCACGTAGACGTCCTGAGCGAAGATCGAGCGGATGAACAGTGGCGTGATACCCGGCCAGCCGGTGACGAACTCCACCGAGCCGGCCCCCGAGACCAGGCCCGGGAGCGTCGAGCCGATGATGGCGACGATCACCAGGATGGCGTTGCGAAGCGCGTGCTTGACGTTGACCGCTCGCTCGGAGAGGCCCTTGGACTTGGCGGTGCGGATGTAGTCCTGGCCCAGGACCTCCAGCATCTCGCCACGCATGACGCGGCTCACGAAGGCCAACGACGACAGCGTCACCACGACCACCGGTCCGATCAGGTGCCAGCCCACGTCGATGATCTTGTGCCAGCTGGAGAAGCTGCTGAAGTCCGTGCTGGTCATGCCTCCAGTAGGAAGCAGGAACCAGTGGTAGGCGTGGAACCACTGCACCGAGAAGGCCAGCACGATGAGCGCCAGGAAGAAGTTGGGCACCGCCAGCCCCAGCAGGCTGAACACCGTGAGGATGCGGTCGGCGATGGAGTACTTGTGCAGCGCCGAGTAGACCCCGATGGGGATGGCGATGGCGAAGGCCAGTGCGGTCGCCGGCAGCAGCAGCACCATGGAGTTCCGCATCAGCGGCAGGATCAGGGCGGTGACGCTGGCCTTGCTGGTCATGCTGGTACCGAGGTCGAAGTGCAGCACCACGTTCCGCAACCAGTAGAAGTAGCGCACGTACCAGGGATTGCTCAGGCCCAGCACTTCCCGGATGCGCTCGGCCTTGTTCGGGTCGACCTGGTTGAAGGCGAACTGGCTGGCGAAGTCGCCCGGCGCGGCCTGGATGATCCCCCAGGCGAGGAAGGTGGCGATGATGAAGGTGGGGATGAGGTTGAACAGCCGACGGATGACGTAGAAGATCATCGAGCGGGGAGCCTCCAGGTGGTAGGTGCCGAGAACCAGCGAGGGGGCTGGCAGGTCCCATTGGGACACCGACAGCGCATTCTATGCCAATGCGCCGTCGACCCACCGAGAGGTTCTTCGCCTACGACATCGGGAGGGCCGCAGCGGGCCCTCCCGATTGCCGGAGCCTTCGTCTCTGCCTCAGCGGACGCTGATCAAGGGGCGATAGTTGCCGGGGTTGATGGGGCCCTGGATGCTGTTCGCGTCCAGCTTGTCCTTCGGCCAGGTGTTGCCGAGGTCGGTGTAGAAGCTGAAGGCCTGGCTGATGAGCGGGGTGATGGGCAGCCACTGACGCAGCAGTGCCGCACGCTTGTCGTAGAGGGCGACGCGCTTCTGCAGGTCGATGGTGTCGTTCATCTCTGTCGTGTACTGGCCCATCAGGACCTCCCACGGCTGCACATCCTTGGTGCTCTTGTTCCACGAGTTGAGGTTGGCGCCGGGCTCCAGGCCGTTGGGGAAGCTCGGGTTGTCGACGTCGCCGCCGGACAAGCCCCAGATCTGCGCGTCGTAGTTCACGGTTCGGCCCTTCGTGGGGTCGTAGTCCGCGCTGGTGCCGACGATGGAGTTCGCCCAGATCTGCGTCGAGACCTCGCGCGGGTTGATCTTCACGCCGTAGGGAGCGAGGGTCTGCGCGATCACCTGCGCTTCCTGGCCGCGCCGGTTGTTGCCGCTGTTGTACTGCAGGTCGAAGGCCGCCTTGCAGCCGGTGTCGGGGTTCGTGAGGGTGCCGTCGGCGTCCTTCTTGGTGAAGCCGATGTTCTTCAGGAGCTGCACCCCGTTCTCGGGGTCGTGGGGCAGCAGTCCCAGATTGGGCGCGTCGAAGGGCTTGGCCGCCGCCGTGCTGTTCCAATCCTTGGCGGGGTAGCCGAGGCCACCCACGGCGGCGTTCACGAGCGCCTGCCGGTCGATCATCTCGCTGATGGCGCGGCGGAAGTACACGTTCTTGAACATGTCCGCCTTGCACTTGTCGGTGTTGTTGAAGTTGTAGGTGATGAAGTCGACGGCGGTCGCAGGGCCGAGGTTGGCGTAGAGCGTGCCGTGGATGTCTCCCTTGTCGATGGCGTCCTTGACGGCCTTCACCTGGTCGAGGGTGACGGGCCAATAGAAGTCGGCCTGGCCGGTGATCACGCGGCTCAAGTACTGGTTCGTGTCTTGTGTGAGCGTCACCACCCACTGGTCGGGTCCGGGCAGGCCCGTGCCGTCCGCTGCCTGCTCTTCCTTGGCGTACTGCGGGTTCTTCTGGAGCACCACGCGCTCACCGGGCCGGAACTCCTTGAGGATGTAGGGTCCGCCGGAGACGATCTTGCTCGGGTCGGTGTCGACGCCCCACAGGGCCTTGATGCCGGCGGCGCCCTTGGCCTTGTAGACGGGCATGAAGATGTGCGCCGGGATCAGACCGTTGAGGGCAACGCAGTCGTTGTAGGCGATCGCGTTCACCTGCGGCTTGGGCAGCGTGATCTCGTACTGGTACTTGCCGAGGATGTCGAGCTTGGCCTTCTGGTTCCCGACCACCGAGCAGGAGTAGTTGTTGGACTCGACCTTCGGGTCGCCGACGATGGTCCAGGTCGCCTGCACGTCGTCCGTGGTCATCTCGACGCCGTCGGACCACTTCCAGCCCTGCCGGAGCGTGACGATCCACTGCTGGTCCGGCTTGATGACCTTGATGCTCTTGGCCCAATCGAGGTTGTAGCTGCCGTCTGGCTTCTGGAACGAGCGGTTGCCGAGCCAGTCGCGGTATACGGGCCCTGGACCGCTGTAGAGGCCGATGATGACCGACTCCTCGATGCTCGACGTGAGCACGGGGTTGAGCGTCGTGATATCACCGATCTGGGTCTCGTTGACCGTGCCGCCCTGCTTCATCGTGGGGGCGTAGTCCTTCGGCCAGGTGTGCGCCTCCACCTGTGCCGATGCCACCGCCAGAAGCGCGGCCGCAACGACGAAGAGCAGTGCTCGCTTCACTCCATACCTCCTCGGCGTCGTAAGGGACGGCTGGCCTACGAGCCGCCCCGCAGGAACAGGCACATCCGCTTCGACGTACGCCGTAGCCTACCCGCTGCCCTCCCGCATAGCAAGAGCGCTCGATTGCGACAAGATCGCCTCCTGGGGCGCGTTGCGGGCGTCCTGGGAGGGGTGGTCTCGAGGGTGGAGCGCCGGCCCGCGGTGGGCCGGCGCGGGGTCACGCCCTGGGAACCACCTGCAGCGCCAGCGCCAGCAGCCCCCAGATGACGCCCAGCCAGATGGTGAGGCGGTGCAGCCCGCCGGCGGTGCCGCCCATGGTGCCGAAGTCCGCGCCGCCGCCGCCGCCGCCTCCGAGGGCGTCGCCCAGCCCCGACTGCTTGGGCTCCTGCATGAGGATGATGATGGTGACCAGCACCGAGACGATGACGAACAAGGTGAACACTATCCAGAACATGGTTCCTCCAGGCTGCTGCCGTGGCCGCGCGGCCGACGCGCGACGTGCGCGGCCGCTGGTACGCGAAGGGTGGTGCCGAGAGCGGGACTCGAACCCGCACGGGTTGCCCCGGTAGATTTTGAGTCTACTGCGTCTACCGATTCCGCCATCTCGGCGCGTGCCGCAGAGCCCCAGGGCGCCGCGCGGCCGCCTCCAAGCCTACCGGGAGGGCGCCGCGCCAGGCAAGGGCCGCCGCGCTTCCGGGGCTCAGCCTTCCGCCTTGTCGGCGAATCCCTCCAGCCGCAGTAGCGCTTCGCCGAGCGTGTCGATCAGCATCCCCAGGCTGCCGATGGTGAAGAGCCAGATGCCCGCCGTCTGGAGCGCATCCGAGAAGAAGAAGATGCTGCCGATGAAGAAGCAGGTGTTGCCCAGCAGGCCGAGGCCGGTGTGGATCCAGGGGTAATCCTTGGCGATGCGGTGTAGCGGCATCACCTGCGGCAGGGTCATGAGTCGGCGGAACGGCGACGTGGACAATTTAGGACCTCCAAACGCTCGGGTGAGGCGTGCGCCGCCGGCGTCAACCTGGCGGCTGTCGGCTGGTGGTAGAGTACGCCCGTCTTGCAGCCGCCTCGGCTGCGGGCGTCGCCCCGGCGTGGGGCGCTCGTCGGCCCCCGGGCCCCAGGATGACCATGACGATCGCCGTTGTCCGTTTCCCTGGCAGCAACTGTGACGACGATGCGCGTCACGCCTTCGAGTTCGTGCTGGGGGCGCCGGTGCGTTACGTCTGGCATCGGGAGACGTCGCTGGGGCGGGCGGACGCGGTGGTGCTGCCCGGCGGCTTCAGCTACGGCGACTACCTGCGTGGCGGCGCGCTCGCCGCGCTGTCGCCGGTGATGGAGGCCGTGCGGAGCTTCGCGGCGCACGGGGGGCCGGTGCTGGGGATCTGCAACGGCTGGCAGATCCTCACCGAGGCACACCTGTTGCCGGGCCAGCTGGCGCGCAACCCCGCGCTGCATTTCAAGTGCCAGGACGTGTGGCTGCGCGTGGAGCGCGACGATCTGCCGTTCACCCGCCGCTACCGGAAGGACCAGCTGCTGCGCTTGCCCATCGCCCACAACGAGGGGCGCTTCTACCTGGACGAGGCGACCCTGGCGCGGCTCGAGCAGCGCGGCCAAGTGGTGTTCCGCTACGTCGACGCCGCCGGTGAGCCCACCGCCGAAGCCAACGCCAACGGCAGCGTAGGCAACATCGCCGGCGTCACCAACGAGGCCGGCAACGTGCTCGGCATGATGCCGCATCCGGAGCGAGCGGTGGAGACGCTGCTCGGCTCGGCCGACGGCGCCCCCCTTCTCCAGGGTGTGCTGGACAGTCTGGCGGGGGGCCGGCCGGCCGCATGAGCACGCACCAGCGGGCGGCGGCGTTCGGCCTCAGCGAGGCGGAGCTCGGCCGCGTGGCCGAACACCTGGGCCGCGAGCCGAACGATCTCGAGGCTGGCGTGTTCGGGGCGCTGTGGAGCGAGCACTGCGGCTACAAGAACTCCAAGCCGCTGCTGCGGCGACTTCCCACCGAGGGCCCCCAGGTGCTTCAGGGGCCCGGCGAGAACGCCGGCGTGGTCGATATCGGCGACGGTTGGGCGGTAGCCTTCAAGATGGAGAGCCACAACCACCCGAGTGCCGTGGAGCCGGTGCAGGGGGCCGCCACCGGGGTCGGCGGCATCCTGCGCGACATCTTCGCCATGGGCGCGCGGCCGGTGGCCGTGCTGGACTCGCTGCGCTTTGGCGGGCCGGAGGACGCGCGCAATCGCTTCCTGCTGCACGGCGTGGTGGAGGGGATCTCGCTCTACGGCAACGCCGTCGGCGTGCCCACGGTCGGGGGGGAGATCGGCTTCCACCCCTGCTACCGGGAGAACCCGCTGGTCAACGTCATGGCGCTGGGGTTCATGCGTCACGACGAGATCAAGCGCGGCACCGTGGGCAAGGCGGGCAACAGCGTCATCTACGTCGGCTCCAAGACCGGCCGGGACGGGCTCGGCGGCGCGGTGTTCGCCTCGGCCGACCTCAGCGAGGCGTCGGGTGCCGACCGGCCGGCGGTGCAGGTCGGGGACCCGTTCATGGAGAAGCTGCTGCTCGAGGCCTGCCTGGAGGCGTACGCCCGCGACCTGGTGGCCGGCGTGCAGGACATGGGCGCCGCCGGCCTCAGCAGTAGCGTGGCCGAGATGGCGCACCGCGCCGGGCTCGGCGTCGACCTCTACCTGGACCGCGTCCCGCGCCGCGAGGAGGGCATGAGCGCGCTCGAGGTGATGCTCTCCGAGTCCCAGGAGCGCATGTTGCTCACCGCCGCACCGGGCCGTGAGGGCGAGCTGCTGGCGCTGCTGGAGCACTGGGAGCTCGACGCCCAAGCCATCGGCGTGGTCAAGCCGCACGGGCGCCTGCGCCTCTACGACGGTCAGCGCCTGCTCGGCGACCTGCCGGTGGCGGCGCTCAACGAGCCGCCGACGTACACCCGCGACGGTACCGAGGACGCCGAGACGGCCCGGCTGCGGCGGGCGCGGCTGTCGGTTCCGGAGACCAGCGACCCGGCCGGCGCGCTGCTGCGCCTGCTGGAGAGCCCCACCATCGCCTGCAAGGAGGCGGTGTTCCGCCGCTACGACCATCAGGTGATGACCAACACGGTGGTGCTGCCGGGACAGGCCGACGCCGCGGTGCTGCGGGTGAAGGGCACCCCACTCGGCGTCGCGGCGACCGTCGACTGCAACCCCCGCTACGTGTGGCTCGAGCCGCGCCTCGGCGCCGCCCACGCGGTGGCCGAGGCCGCTCGCAACCTGAGCTGCGTGGGGGCCACCCCCCTGGGCGTGACCGACAACCTCAACTTCGGCAACCCCTACCTGCCGGAGGTCTACTACCAGCTGCAGCAAGCGGTGGAGGGCCTCACGGAGGCGTGTCGGGCGCTCGACACCCCGGTCGTCGGCGGCAACGTCAGCCTCTACAACCAGTACCGCGACGGCAGCGGCTACCGCGCCATCCACCCCACCCCGACGGTGGGGATGGTGGGCGTGCTCCCCGACATCGAGCGCCGCGCCACCATGGGGCTCAAGCGTGATGGGGACGTGATCCTGTTGATCGGCCCGGCCCTCGGCGAGCTGGGTGCCAGCGAGATGCTCTACCGCCTCCACGGGCTGGAGGCGGGGTCCCCGCCGCCACTCGACCTGGAGGTCGAGGCGGCCGTTCAGCGCGTCGCGCGCACGCTCATCCAGGAGGGCACCTGCGACACGGCGCACGACGTATCCGACGGCGGCCTGGCGGTGGCCCTGGCAGAGATGGCGATCGAGGGTGGGCGCGGCCTGCAGGTCTCGCTGGCACCCTTCGAGGGGGCGCGCGAGGATGCCGCGCTCTTCGGCGAGGCGCCCGCCCGGATCGTGCTCGCGCTGGCCGGCGACAGTGCCGAGCGCGCCGAGGCACGCTGCCGCGCGGCGGGCGTGCCCTGCCAGCGGCTCGGCGTGAGCGGCGGCGACGCCCTGCGGGTACGCACCTCGCGCGGCGCCTTCTCCGTACCCGTGGCCAGCCTCGTGGCCTCCTACCACCGACCGCTTCGCGACGCGCTAGGCTGAGGGCAATGGACATGGCACCCTGGGACATCCTCGGCGACGACAAGCTGCACGAGGAGTGCGGCGTCGTGGCGCTCCACCTGCCGCAGGCCGGCGACGTGGCCTCGCTTCTCCACCTCGGCCTGTTCGCCCTGCAGCATCGCGGGCAGGAGTCGTGCGGCATCTGCGCAGCGTCCGACGAGGAGATCCGCATCGAGAAGGACATGGGCCTGGTCAGCGCGGTGTTCACCGAGGAGCGGCTGGATGCGCTCCGCTTCGGCGGCGCACGCACCGGCATCGCTCACACGCGCTACTCGACGACCGGCTCGAGCCTGCGCTTCAACGCCCAGCCCATCACGGTGCGCTCCAACAAGGGGTTGCTGGCGCTGGCGCACAACGGCAACTTCACCAATGCCAAGAGCATGCGCGCGCGCATGCTGGACGAGGGCGCCGTGTTCCAGACGACCAACGACAGCGAGGTGATGATCAACCTCATCGCCCGCTACAGCCACCTCAGCCTGCGCGACGCTACCGCCAAGGTGATGGGCGAGCTGGAGGGCGGCTTCGCGGTGGTGTTGATGGATCGCCACCGCATCCTCGGCCTGCGCGACGCCAACGGCGTGCGCCCGCTGGTGATCGGCGAGCTCGACGGCGGCTTCGTGCTCGCGTCCGAGCCGTCGGCGTTGCACGTCATGGGCGCCAGCTTCCTGCGCGACGTGCGTCCGGGCGAGCTGGTCATGGCCGACGACGCCGGCTTGCACAGCTACCAGGTGCTCGAGCCCGCCCCCACGCCGTGCGCCTTCGAGTGGATCTACTTCGCGCGCGGCGACTCCAAGCTCGACGGCGTGGAGGTGCACGCCGCGCGCGTGCGGATGGGCGAGATGCTCGCGACGGAGGCGGCGGTGC
>Ga0307440_1000689_pt1 | contig 16736 bp, 15 predicted proteins | sample SalMarWE160410MG_FD_202150 | JGI IMG/M metagenome (GOLD analysis project Ga0307440, IMG submission 202150) | Salt marsh sediment microbial communities from the Plum Island Ecosystem LTER, Massachusetts, United States - WE1604-10 | ecosystem: Environmental > Aquatic > Marine > Intertidal zone >... | reverse complement strand
CGCCTCCAACCTCGATGTGACGGTGGGCCAGGCGTACGCCGGCGTCACCGCCGCCCAGCACCGCTACGCGAGCGCGCAGGAGAGCCTCGCCACGTCCTCCGAGGACCTCGCCGCGCAGAAGGCCCGCTCCGACGCCGGCACGCTCGCGCCGCTCGCCTATCAGGAAGCCCGCCTGACCCACGACAGGACGGTGGCTTCGGCCGCCGCCGCCCTGCACGACTGGATCCTCGCCGCCTTCGATCTACACCTCGCCATCCTGAAGTGAGGCGACGTGCTGCCGGTGACCCTGTGGGCCGTGCGCCAACCCGGCTTCCGAGCCTTCAGCGAGGGGCTCGCCGCCGCACCGACCTCGACACCGACCGCAGCCGGACCTAGCGAAGCGTGAGCGTGTAGAGCCCAGGGGCGTGCAGGGCGCTCCGGCAGCAGGGCAATCATCCCTGCCGGGGCCGGCGGCGGGCAGCTACCATCGAGGGCGCGGCATGGCCGAGAACCCGGGCTTCGGAGCTCCGCGGCCGCGGCGGCGCGCGTCCTTCGTGCGCGTTCGCGCCATCGTCGCGAACGTCGTCGCCTCGCCCGCCACGTGGTTGTTCGCCGGTCGTGCCCTCCATGGCACGCGTGCCGCTGAACAGCCTCGGTTGAGTCCCACGGCCGCAGGCAACGTCACTGGGAGAAGGGGTACCGACTTCATGGACGCTCACGCGCTGGGACTGCTCGATATCGTGATCCGAACCGTAGCGGCGCACACCGTGACCTACACCGTGGTCGGCATCGCCGCCATGAACGTCTTCCGCTACAACCGAGCCATCCGGGACGACCCCGTGCGCCGGGCGACGCTGCGTGACACCTCCAGCCCGTGGGTGATGGCCGGTCCACTCCTCCAGCCCCTTCGCGGCGCGCTCTTCGGGATCGTCTTCTACCTGCTCAGGGACACGCTCTTCGCCCCCGACGGCTGGCTCGTCCTGTGGATCATGCTCGTCTCCGTCGGCATCCTCGGCACCTTCGCCCCGGCCCCCTCTTCCATCGAGGGCTGGATCTACCTCGAGCCCTCCGCGAAGGGCCCTCTCTGGGGGGGACTCGTCGAGGTCCTTACCCAGTCGTTGCTGCTGTCTGTGGTGAGCTTCCTGTGGATCACGCACCCGGCCGCCGCGTGGCTCGACTGGGTCCTGGGGATCCTCTTCGTGCTGTCGTTGGCGATGCCCGCCCTGGGCCTGGCGGCGGCGCGCGGCGCGCGGCGCTCCACGTAGACGCCAGGGCGCGTCTCGGCTCACCCCCGGCAGACCGCACCCGCCGACCGCGGGCCACTGGGCCGGCACCCAGGCCTCGGGGCCAAACGCCATCTCGCTTCCGGTGCGCCGAACCCCTACACTACGGGTGGAGCGGCCGTCGAGGGAGTCCCACCATGGCGGACGTCGGAGCAACCCCCCTGCAGTATCTCGACAGGGCACTGGGAACGGTCCGCGAGCTCGGCCTGATGCCCGAGCGCAGCGGCGACCAGGAAGCCCCCATCACGGCCTTGCTGAAGCGGATCAGCAGCCTCGACGAGGCGAAGGTGGTCGTGATCGCCCGCACGCTCGACCAGGCGTCGCTGTTCAACGACGTCGTGCGCGAGCAGGTGGGCGCCAGCGACATCGCCACCCGCTACGAGACCATCACCCACGCCTTCAACAGCATCCGCGACGACGCCAAACGCATGGTGGACCAGATCGAGGACGGCAAGATCACCACCTTCGAGCGCCTCGCCAACGTCTGGATGAAGGTGACCCGCGGCGACGTCGCCTCCCGCTTCGACACCATCAAGCGCAGCTTCCTCGAGGTCACGCGGTCCACGCTGGATCAGGTCGAGCGTGAGCAGCGCATCCTCGAGGCCTACCAGGACTTCCGGGGGGCATTGAAGGAGGCCGAGATCCTGGCGCTGGAGGTGCTGAAGGCCGCCGACGCGGAGCTGGCCGGCGCCCGGCAGGCGGTCGCCGATGCCGCCGACCATGTGGCGGCCGCCCCGGCGGACGACCTGACGGAGCGTGCGCGGCGCGAGCTGGCGCGCGACGAGCGCGTGCGTGCGCTCCAGACGTCGGAGGCGCGCTACCAGATCGCCAAGGACCTCTCCGACAACCTGACCGTCGCCTACCACACCTCCGAGGTCATCATGACCCGGCTGCTGCAGACCACCAACGCCAAAGAACGCGTGCATGCGCAGTCGGTCAGTTTCTTCTCCACCAACGAGACCGTCCTCACGGCGCTCAGTGCCTCGTTCACCGGAATGTTCGGCCTGAACGAGAGCACCCGCACCATCGAGGCGATGAAGGAAGGGGTCGGCAAGTCGCTCGAGGACCTCGCCGAGGTCGGCGGCCAGGTGCAGGAAGCGGCCCTCCGGGCCGGCTACGGGCCGACGATTCGCGCCGAAGCCGTGAAGAAGCTGGTCGAGTCGGTGGTGGCCTACCAGACGCACGCACGCGAGATCATCGAGGAGATGCGCGCGAAGAGCACGGCGAACGCGCGGGAGATCCGGGAGGCGGTAGAGGACGGCAAGCGCCGCCTGGCGCGCCTGGCCGAGCGTGGCGAGGCGTCCGTGCCGACGGCATGACGCAAGCGCCCGCCACCCGGGCCGGGGCCCCGCTCGACGACATCATGCTCGCCATGGACGTGGTGGACACGCTGCGCCAGCGGCGCCAGCTGGTGGAGCAGGAGCTCGACGAGCCGGCGCGCGCCCAGGACCTCATCGAGCGTCTGCGGAAGATCTACGCCGCACAGGGGATCGACGTTCCCGACGACATCCTGGCGCAGGGCGTGGCTGCCCTGGCGCAGGAACGCTTCGTCCATCGACCGGCACCGCCGTCGTTCGCGACCGCGCTCGCCAGGATCTACGTCACGCGCCGCCGCTGGGGCGCATGGCTGGTCGCCTGTCTGGCGCTGGCCGCGGTGGCGTTCGGCGCCTACCGGACCGAGGTCGTCGCCCCGCGCGCCGCCCTGTCCGGGGAGCTGACGGCCGCGCACGCCGCGGTCCTGCGGCTCGCCGCCGTACCGGAAGCCACCGACCGCGCCGACACCCTCTACGCAGCGGCGCGCTCGGCCCTGGGGCAGCGCAGCTATGCGGCGGCCCGGGCGGGCCTGGCCGACCTTCAGGCACTCACAGCGACGCTCGAGCAGACCTACACCGTGCGCGTGGTCAACCGTCCGGGCCAGCCGTCGGGGGTCTGGCGCGTCCCCGACGTGAATCCCACGGCACGGAACTACTACCTCATCGTCGAGGCCCGGGGGCCGGACGGGACCGCCGTGACGGCCACCGTACGCAACGAGGAGACCGGCGACAGCGTTCCCGTCGAGCGATGGGGCGTTCGCGTCGACGAGGCCACCTTCCAGGCCGTGGCACGGGACAAGCAGGACGACGGCATCATCCAGGAGGACATCGTCGGCGTCAAGCGGCGCGGCGCACTGGACCCCAGCTACACCATCCCCACCACCGGAGCGGCCATCACGCGCTGGTAGCGCTCGGAACGGACACGCCATGATCCCGGGACGACAACCCCTCGCCTCCATCGAGTCGGAGGTCGACAGCGAGCGCAAGGCCATCGAGGAACTGGACCGTCGCGTGGCCGAGGGCAGTGCACGCCTCATGGAGGTGGGCAAGGCGCAGACGGCCGCCTACCGCGAGCTGGCCCAGCTGCGCGTCGGCTCACTGGCATCCGGGACCGTCACCGAGACGCTCGACGCCGCCGAACAACGGGTGAGCGCGCTGTTGCGCAGCCGCGACGCCGCCATCGAGGCGTTGGCCGACGAGCTACGCTCCGCCCAGGAGGGCCGCGCCGCGCTGGAAGCCCAGCGCGCGTCGCAGGCCAGGGCCCTGGACCAGGCCGCCGCCGCTGTCGACGCCGCCGAGGCACGCACGCAGGAGCGCCTCTCAGCGGAGCCGACCTACCGCTCGCAGCTCGATCGCGCCGAGAAGCTCGACCGCATCGCGAAGCACGCCGAAGAGAAGGCCACCCGGAGCGAGCAGGAGCTGGACGAGAAGGGGCGGGTATACCGAGAGGACCCGCTGTTCATGTACCTGTGGAACCGGCACTTCGGGACATCGGACTACCGGGCCGCCCCGCTGTTCCGCTGGCTCGACGGGAAGGTGGCACTCCTGGCGCGCTATACAGAGGCCCGGACCGACTACGCCCGCCTCCTGGAGATCCCCGTTCGCCTCCGGGAGCACGCCACCGCGTCCCGCCGAGGCGCCGACGTCGAACTCGACGCGCTCGCCGAGCTCGACCGTAAGTCGCGCGCGGCCGACGGCATCCCTGCCCTAGAGTCGATCGCAGCGGAGGAGGCGCGGCGGCTCGAGGCCCTGGACCGGGAGCTCGAGCAACGGGCGGCGGAGGTGCAGACGCTGCTCGATCGCAGACAGCAGTTCGCGGCCGGCGAAGACGACGCCTACCGCGAGGCGATCGACGTCCTCGCCGCCGGCCTGCGCACCGAGCAGCTCCAGGCCCTGCGCCAGGAGACGCTGGCGACCCCCTTCCCCGAGGATGACGTGGCCATCGGACGTCTGATCGACCTGCAACAGGAGCAGCATCGTCTCGAGACCGCCGCACAGGAGCTCACCGCGGCGCTGCAGCAGCATCGCGACCGCCTCCGTCAACTCGAGTCGCTGGGCTCGGAGTTCAAGCGGCGTCAGTACGACCTGCCCGGGCACGGCTTCCAGGACGGAGCCCTGGTCGCCACGGTACTGGCCAACGTCATCGGCGGGATGCTCTCCCGCGACGCGCTGTGGCGCGTGCTGGAGCAACAGCGCCGCTACGCCCCGCCGCGGTCCAACCCGACGTTCGGTTCCGGCGGCTTCGGCCGCGGCTCGCCCTGGGCCGGTGGGCACGGTCCACGCGGTGGCGGCGGTCACGGCGGCGGCGGTCACGGCGGCGGGTTCCGAACCGGCGGCAAGTTCTGAACCTGCGCCCGCTGCTGCGACGTTGACGTTGCGCGACCGAGCGCGCACAGGACGATCGGTCGCGGCCCTCATCGTCCTCCCACTCCTCCTGCACGGTCCTTGCACCCGGCATCCACCGCTTCCTCGAATCGGACGCCTAGCCTCGGAGCCATCGGGAAGCGCCCGGAACAAGCGCCGGGTGAACCCCGCACGGCCCCCGCCCCAGCGACCCGCGGTACGGCCAGGAAGGGAAGGACCATGACCACGATCACACCCCAACTGAAGCGAGTCACCCTCCGGTTCGGTACGACGCTCGCCGCGGCTCTCGCGCTCGGCCTAGGACTGGCGTTCGCACAGCCCAGCATCGCCATCGGCGACCTGACGATGCAGGCCGGAACCATGGCGCCCTACCTCACGAACAGCGCCACCGGCGGCACCACAGGCCTGTGCTTCCAGAACAGCACCGGCAGCGGCAGCACCAGCTACGCCTGCTTCGAACGCGCCCTGAGGGTCAGCGGACTCGGCGCCATGGTGAACGGCTCGAAGGCGGTCACCGTCTTCGCACCCACCGATGCCGCCTTCGCCCACCTCGAGGACACCGTCGGCGTCGGCGCCTTCCAACGCTTCATGGCCAGCCCGACGGCTATGGCCGCCTTCGTCAGGAGGTCGATCGTGAACGGTACCACCACCGTCAACGACCTCGCCTACCACGCCCCCATCGCGACGGCGGCGACCTCCGTCACCACGGTGGCCGGCACGCCGCTCGCCGTCTCCTTCGGCTCGGTCGGCTACGGCACCTCCAGCACCACCGTCGATGTCGGCCCATCGAGCGCGGTCGACGGCCAGAGCTTCGTCATCGGGACGCCCGTCATGTTCGCCGACGGTGGCGTACTGATCCCGCTCGGCCGCATCACCCTCACCTCCTTGGGCGCCTAGCGACCCCGAGAAGGACCTCGCCCCGAGGGCACGCGGAGCGAGGTTGGGCGCCGGGACCGGTGGTCCCGGCGCCCACGTCTTGCGCGCGCCCGCCGGCACGCCCCCACCGACATCCGGCCGGCGACGACTCCCCACCGACGACCGTCAGTCACTGCGCCTTGCCCGGGCCGAGCCGCTCCTCCCACGCTTCCAGCGACCGCGGCCAGTCCTTGCCGAGCAACCGCGACAGCGAGCGATCGGCGAGCACCGTGCCGCCGGTCTGACAGGTGGCGCAGTAGTCCGTCTCCCGATCGACGTAGCGGATGCGCTGCACGGGATCGCCGCAGCGGGGGCAGGGCTCGCGGTAGCGACCGTGCACCGCCATCCCCTCCTGGAAGGCCGTGATCTTCGGCCATCGGCCCCCATCGACGCCTTCCGACAGGCGCGCGATCCAGGTCGCGAGCACCTCACGAGTGGCAACGTAGAGGCGATCGATCGCCTCCTCGTCGAGCGAGCCGGTGAGCGCGACCGGGGACAGACCGGCGGCATGCAGGATCTCGTCGGCGTAGGCGCCGCCGATGCCGGCGAACAGGCTCGGCGTGGTGAGGGCGCGTTTGAGCGTGTGCCGTTCGCTCTGCAGGACGGCGGCGAAGCTCCGCCGGTCGGCCTCGAGCGGCTCCAGCCCGCCGGCGTCGTGCGGGATCAACCCCGCCTCACCCGCCACCGCGTGCAGCGACGCCATGCGCCGGGTGCCGGCCTCGGTCAACAGCAGCGTGCCGTGCCCGAAGTCGAACGCGGCCAGCCCGCGCTTGCCGGGCAGCCCCGCTCCGGGCTTGCCCCACGCCAAGCGCCCGGCCAGCATCAGGTGCAGCACGAGGAACAGCGGCGGTGCCGGCTCCTCGAACGCCAGCACCAGCCGTTTGCCGATGCGGCGCGTGCCCGTGACGAGGCGCCTCTGGAACGCGTCCAGCCCGGGCTCCACCGAACGCAGCAGGAACACGCCGCGCAGGCGCACCCCGATGAGCTCGTGGCCCACGACGCGCTCCGACAGCGCCGCGCGGTAGGCCTCGATGTCGGGCAACTCGGGCATGAAGCGCTCCCCTCTCGGCCCGGTCGCGGGTTCGCCCGGGCGAACTGTGCGACTCCTCCACCGATGATAGCGGTGCCCATCGCCCGTCGCATGCCGGGCGCCGCCGGGGAGATAGATGAAGCGCATTACACTCCCGCCGGTGGCGGGGGCATAATGTGAGTCCGGTCCACACCTGAGGGGACCGTTGAAGGGACGCTCGAGGAGACCGCGCGCACGCCGTGGCGTTGCGACTCCCCGCCCACGCTCGGCTGCGCCGCCGCATCGGCCGCGTCCACGCACCCGCCTGCTCGCAGGCGCGGCGCGGGCACCGCCCGGGGAGGACCCTTCATGAGCGACTTCTTCCACGATCCCACGACCGACGATTCAGGCGATACCTTCGTCATCCACACCGCGGACGGATTGACGATCGAGCTCTGTCCCAGCTGCCTGACCGTGCGGTCCCGTGGCACCGCAGACACGCTGGCGCTGGCGCGCGTGCCCCTCAACCTCGACCGCATCGAAGGCGTGGCGGCGGGGAGCCAGGTCACCGCCCACGCCACGCACGCCCACCTGCTCACCGTCCGCCGCGAGCCCGGAGGGCTCGACGTACGCGTCAGCACGCCGCACCTCGAGGTCTTGCGCCGCCACCTGCCGATCCCGCCCCAGGTTCGACCCGCGGCCACCGGCCGGCCCTAGACCCGTGGGCGGCCGCGGGCCTCAGCGGTGCCGCTCGAGGCCCGCCCGCTGCAGCACCAGCGCCGCGAGCTCTTCCACCGACAGCGTGCTGGCATCCTGGAACGGTATGGCGTGGCGCCGGAACAGGCGTTCGGCCTGGCCCACCTCGAACGCGCAACGACGCTGCGCCGCGTAGGCGCTCCCGGGCCGGCGCTGCTCCCGCAACTCATGCAGGCGCTGCGGTGCGATCGTCAACCCGAAGAGTCGGCCACGGTACGGCGCCACCGGTTCCGGTAGCCCGTCTCGCTCGAAGTCGTCCTCGGCCAGCGGGTAGTTCGCCGCCCGCACCCCGTACTGAAGCGCCAGGTAGAGGCAGGTCGGGCTCTTCCCGACCCGCGACACCCCGATCATCACCACCTCGGCTTGCCCGTAGCGCCCCACGTTGGTCCCGTCGTCGGTGGCCAGCGAGTACTCGACCGCGTCGATGCGCGCCTGGTAGCTCGCCAGGTCCCGGATGCCGTGGTAGGCGCCAACGCGCGCCTGCGGCGGGCTCCCGAACAGCTCCGACAGCGGCCCCAGGAAGGGTTCGAACAGGTCGAAGTGGGCGCACGGCGCCGAAGCGATGCGCGCCCGGATCGTCATGTCCGTGATCGTCGAGAACACCAGCGCGGTCTCGGGCAGGGCCGCGAGCTCCGAGGCCAGCGCATCGGCGCGCTGCAGCGTGTTCACGAACGGCCGCGTGGAGGTGCGGATGACCAGGCCGGCGAAGCGGGCCAGCAGGCTGTGCCCGAGCACCTCGGCGGTGACGCCGGTATGGTCCGAGACGAAGTACACCGGCCGAGCGTTCACGGGCACTCCCGGCAGCCCGCCGGCCGCGCCGGAGGGACGTCGTCCCCACGAGGCCGGCGTCGTGCAGGCCGTGTACCTCGGTCGGAACACACGGACCGCTGGGTGCGGTAGCTTGGGGCCGGACCGTGCAGGTACAGGCCAGGGGAGCGCCGCCGCTTCGAACCATCGTCGCTTCGGACCATCGTCGCTCCAGAGCATAGGCCGCGCCGGGAGGAGACGTCGTGGAGTACATCGTCCCGTTCGAAGAAGTCGGGCTCGCCGACATCGCCAGGGTGGGGGGCAAGAACGCATCGATCGGCGAGATGATCGGCCACCTGCGTGACGCGGGCGTGCGGGTGCCGGAGGGCTTCGCGACCACCGCGGCGGCGTTCGAGGCCCACCTGCACGACACCGGCCTGAAGGAGCGCATCGCCACGTTGCTCGAGGACGTCGACGAGCAGGACGTCGGCCGCCTGAGCGAGCGGGGCCGGGCCGTGCGCGCGCTGGTGCTCGCCACGCCGCTCCCGGCCGAGCTGGGGGACGCCGTGCGACGGGCCTACCGCGCCATGGGCGGCGCTGCCGAGGCCACGGTGGCCGTCCGCTCGTCGGCGACGGCCGAGGATCTGGCCGAGGCCTCGTTCGCCGGCCAGCAGGAGACGTTCCTCAACGTGCGGGGCGAGGCCTCGGTGCTCGAGCACGTACGCAAGGTGTACGCCTCGCTCTTCACCGACCGCGCCATCGCCTACCGTCTCCACCATGGCTTCGAGCACACCGAGGTCGCCATCTCCGTCGGCATCCAGCGCATGGTCCGTAGCGATCTCGGCGCCAGCGGGGTGGCCTTCACGCTCGACACCGAATCGGGGTTCGACGGGGTGGTCTTCGTCACCGCCGCCTACGGGCTGGGCGAGCTGCTGGTGCAGGGTGCGGTCAACCCCGACGAGTACTACCTGTACAAGCAGGGCCTGCGCGCCGGCAGGCCGGCCGTGCTGCAGCGGCGGCTGGGCTCCAAGGCGGAGAAGATGGTCTACGGCACGGGCGACGCCCTGGTGGAGACGGTGCCCGTCCCCGAGGATGAGCGGCGCCGCTTCGCTCTCGCCGACCCGGAGCTCGCCGACCTGGGGCGCCAGGCGCTGGCGATCGAGGAGCACTACGGCCGTCCCATGGACATCGAGTGGGCCCGTGACGGCGAAGACGGCCTCATCTACGTGCTGCAGGCGCGGCCGGAGACCGTCCGGAGCCGCAGCGGCCGGGTGCTGGAGCGCTTCCGCCTGCTGGAGCAGGGTGAGGTGCTGGTGACCGGCCGCGCCGTCGGCTCGCGCATCGCCGCCGGCACGGTGCGGGTGATCGCGTCGGCCGACGAGATGGACCGCGTCGAGAAGGGGGACGTGCTCGTCACGGACATGACCGATCCCAACTGGGAGCCGGTGATGAAGCGCGCGTCCGCCATCGTCACCGACCGCGGGGGCCGCACCTGCCACGCCGCCATCATCGCGCGGGAACTCGACATCCCCGCCGTGGTCGGCACCGGCGACGGCACCGAGCGGCTCGCGACCGGCGCGGACGTGACCGTGAGTTGCGCCGAGGGCGATGAGGGACGCGTCTACCGGGGGCGCCCGCGATACGACGTGGAACGCGTCGAACTCGATCACATGCCGCCGCTGGCCGTCGATCTGATGATGAACGTGGCCTCGCCCGATCGCGCGTTCGCCTTCGCACAGCTCCCCAACCGCGGGGTGGGCCTGGCCAGGCTCGAGTTCATCATCAACAACGACATCGGGGTGCATCCACGCGCCTTGCTCGCCTACCCGGACGTGCCGCCCGGGGTACGTGAGGGCATCGAGCGGCGCAGCACTGGTTACGGCTCGCCCGCGCGCTTCTTCGAAGAGAAGATCAAGGAGGGCGTCGCCACCATCGCCGCCGCCTTCGCGCCGGCCCCCGTCATCGTGCGCATGAGCGACTTCAAGTCCAACGAGTACGCCCACCTCCTGGGAGGCGAGGCCTTCGAACCGCACGAGGAGAACCCGATGATCGGGTTCCGCGGCGCCTCCCGCTACCGGGCGGCGAGCTTCGCCGACGCTTTCGCCGCCGAGTGTCGCGCGCTGTTGCGGGCGCGCACCGAGATGGGCCTCGCCAACATCAAGGTGATGATCCCGTTCGTGCGGACCGAAGAGGAGCTCCTCGACGTGTTGGAACGCATGGCCGAGCATGGCCTGCGCCGCGGCGAGGACGGTCTGCAGATCATCATGATGTGCGAGGTGCCGTCCAACGCCATCCGGCCCGACGCCTTCCTCCAACACGTCGACGGCTTCTCGATCGGTTCCAACGACCTCACGCAGTTCACGCTGGCGCTCGACCGCGACTCGGGCCTGGTGGCCGACCTCTTCAACGAACGCGACCCGGCCGTCAAGGCGCTGATGGCCAACGCCATCGACGCCTGCCGGAAGGCGGGCAAGTACATCGGCATCTGTGGCCAGGGCCCGTCGGACCACCCGGACCTGGCGCGGTGGCTGCTGGAGCAGGGCATCGACAGCATCTCGCTCAATCCGGACACGGTGTTGAAGACCTGGCTCTACCTGGCCGGCGAGCGCGACGCCGCCGGCGCCGACGGGGTGAACGGCTGAGATCCCGGCGCCGCCCACATGCGGTCTGCGGCCAACCGGCCGACGCGCTCACGCCGGCCGGGCCGCTACAGTGGACGCATGAGCGAACCGAGCGCACGCTCCTCCGACGATCCCGCCCTCGCCACCGCCACCCTGGCCGGCGGTTGCTTCTGGTGTCTCGAAGCCGTGTACATCGAGCTGGACGGCGTTCGGAAGGTTGAGTCCGGGTACACCGGCGGGCACGTCACGGCCCCCAGCTACCAGCAGGTCTGCAGTGGCACCACCGGCCACGCCGAGGCGGTGCGCATCCATTTCGATCCCAGCGTCATCGGGTACCGCGATCTGTTGCAGGTGTTCTTCTCGATCCACGACCCCACCACCCCGGACCGCCAGGGCAACGACGTGGGCACGCAGTACCGATCGGCGATCTTCTACCACGACGACGCACAGCGCGCCGACGCCGAGGCGGTCATGCGCGACGTCGAGGAAGCGGCTCTCTATGACGCCCCGTTGGTGACCGAGCTCGAGCCTGCCGGCACCTATTACCCGGCGGAGCCCTACCACCGCAACTTCTTCGCGCAGAACCCCGACCAGGCCTACTGCCGCGTCGTCATCGCGCCCAAGGTCTCGAAGTTCCGCAAGCAGCACGTGGGCCGCTTGAAGCGGCCCGTCAGCAGCGACTGAGCGCGCCGGTCCGAGCCGGGAAACGGGTGCGGGGCCTGCCGTGGCAGGCCCCGCACCTTCGTCGTGGCTGCAGCGGCGGTCAATCGCCGGGGGTGGCGTCCGATCCCGGCCCGGCGGACTCGCGTGCGGAGGCCGGGTAGATGGCGCGCAGCAGGCCGTAGGCGATAGCGCCGACCACGAGCGGCCCGCCGATCACCAGCAGCCACAGCAGGCCGGTGGTCAGCCCCAGGTCCTCCTTGTAGGCGCCGATGGTGGCGGCGATGAAGAACGTCAGCACGCCGATCACCGTCGCCGTCCGCACGGGGTGCTCGCTCGGCAGTTCGATGTAGCGCAGCTTGTGCTCCGACGGCTGCAGTAGCGGGAACGCGAAGCCGAACAGGATGAGCACCGTCGGGATGAGCACACCGATGAACTCGGGGCCCACGAACACGCCGAACACCGTGAAGTGCCACGCCGACGGGATCATCTTCAGGAAGCCGTAGAGCCACAGGAAGTACCAGTCCGGCTTGACGTTGGGGGTGGCCGGCCCCGGAGGCCCGAAGTGCTCGATCGGGTTGGCGTTGAACAGGCCTCCGACGAGCGCCAGCACCGCCACCATGACGGCGAAGAGCACGCCCATGATGAGCGCCTGCTGCGGCCAGAACGGCACGCCGAGGATCTTGTTGGGCGCGACCTTCTCGGCGTACTTGGGCTGAGTGTGCTTCTGGAGGAACATGATCAGCACGTGCGCGCCGATCAGCGCGCCGATGACGAGCGGCAGCCACACCATGTGGATGGCGGTCAGGCGCGGGATCGAGTGCTCGGTCGGGAAGGTCCCGCCGAAGAAGAGCTGTGCGATCCAGCTCCCGATGATCGGTATCGACGAGGCGATCTCGTAGCCGACCTTGGTGGCGGTCGCGGAGAAGGCGTCGAAGGGCAGCGAGTAGCCCGTGAAGGCGGCCACCACCGCGAAGCTCAGCAGCGCCAGGCCGATCAGCCAGTTGATCTCGCGCGGCTTCTTGTACGCACCCGTCAACAGGATCCGGATCATGTGCAGGAAGGCAGCCGCGATGAACACGCTGGCGGCCCAGTGGTGCATGCTGCGGATCACCAGCCCGAAGGGCAACGAGTCGATGAACTGCACCGAGGCGTAGGCGGCGGGGAGCTGCTTCGCCCCTACCTGCACCATGCGGATGGAGGGCTCGAAGTTGATCGACAGGAAGATGCCGGTGAGCACCAGGATCACGAACGAGAACATCGTGATCTCGCCCAGGAAGAACGAGTGGTGCACCGGGAACATCTTGCGGAAGAACTTCTTGTACATCCTGGACAGAGCCAGGCGCTCATCGAGCCACTTACCCATGATCCACCCCCCTCAGCTGCATCCGACGCTCGTCATGAATCCGCCGGCCACGGCCAGCTGGCCGCCGGTCATCTTGAGCGGGATGAGCGGGAGCGGTCGGGGCGCCGGACCGCCCATGACCTTGCCATCGGCGCGCGGGTCGAACTGGGAGTGGTGGCACGGACACAGCATCCAGCCGTTCTTGGCGTCCCAGTCGCTGACGGTGCAGCACAGATGGGTGCACACGGCCGAGTAGCCAACCACGCCCTGGGCGGCGTGCGGCGCCGTATCGGGCCCGAGCTGCGTCGGGTCGAAGCGGGTCAGCATGATCAGGTTGTTGTCCGTGCCGCTCTTCACCACGCCCGACTTGGGATCCTTCGGATAGCACAGCGTCTGCTTGGTGTTGGTCTGGAGGTCGCTCGCCTGGACGAGCCTCTTCTGGTCGTCGGCGTACACCAGCACATCGCCGTCCGCGGGCGGCTCCTGCTGCGGAGTGATCTTGGCGATCGGTCGGAGGCTGCCGGTGACCGTCAGCGCCGACAGGCCGGTCACGGTCAGGGCGACGGTCACACCGACGCTCGCCTGCAGGAAGCGGCGTCGCTGGATCAGATTCTCGCGCTCGTCGGCCTCGGTCGGCTCGACGATCACCGCGTCGCCGTTGCCCTCCGGGTCCCCCTGCGGGGAAGCCGTGCGCTCGTCATCGTTCGGCATTACCAAGGCACCTCCGAATCCTCGGACTCGATGTGGACCTCATCGTCCTGGTAGTAGTTCTTGTACAGCATCAGCAGCCCCGCCACGCACAGGCTGATGGCGGCGAAGATGATGCCTTCCGCCGCCGGGTGGTTCTCCTGCGTCCTGAGGCTATGCACGATGGCCTGGACGAACAGCCCGGATAGCGCGACGGCCAGCGCCGAGAGCGCCATGCCAACCCACTGCGCACGTCCGGGACGCGCTTTGTGCACACCCGGCCGCAGCTCGGAGCCCTCGAGCCACACCGAGATGAAGCCGATCACGCCGTAGACGAGGAAGACCAGGCCCAGGCTGATGAGGCCGATCTGCCCCACCGACAGCGGTTGCGGCTTACCGCCCGACAGCGCGGTGATGTAGCGACCGTCCATGTACGACATGAAGAACAGGGCCGCCGCGATGACGAGGGTGAAGAACGGGATCACGCGGTCGTTGCGATACATCTCAACACCCCTTCCCACGGCCGACGACGCGCGAGCGCGGGTGTCGGCGGCGCCGCGGCCACACCGCGATCACTGCGCCGCCTTGGGCGCGGCCTGCGCCGCCTGGTCCGCGCTGACGGGGCCGAAGCTGTTGCCCCAGCTGTTGCGGATGTAGGTGGCCACGTTCGCCAGCTCCTTGGCGGTGTAGCTGGGGTGCGACGGCATCGTTCCCTTGCCGTCGAAGATCCGCTGCACCACGGCTGTGGCGTCACTCAGGAAGCTGTTGCCGGCCAGCGCCGGGAAGGTCGGCGGCATGCCCGCGCCGTTGGGCTGGTGGCAGCCCTCGCAGTCGGCGCTGTAGAGCTTCCCGCCGGCCTGCATTGCCTCCGATGCGGCAGCGGGCGCCGTCGCGGGGGCGGCCGTCGCGGACGACGCCGTGCTCGCGGATGTGCTCGCGGACGAAGTCGCGGACGAGGTCGCGGACGGCGCCGACGACGCAGTGGATGACGACGTGCCCGTCGAGGCAGCGGCCGATGCAGCGTTCGAAGATGCGGTCGACGACGTGCCCGTGGCCGGCGCAGCGCCTCCGGAACTCGCTGCGGGCGCGGCGGCGGAGGCGTCGGCGACGCTCACACCGCCATAGCTGTTGCCCCAGGTGTTGCGGACGTAGGTGGCCACGGCCGCCAGTTGGGTGGCGGAGTACGAGTGGTGCGAAGGCATCGCTCCCGAACCGTCGTAGATCCTCTTGACGACGGCCGAGGCATCGCTCAGGAAGCTGTTGCCGGCCAGTGCCGGGAAGGTGGGGGGCATGCCTTCACCGCTCGGCTTGTGGCAGCTCGCGCAATCCGAGGTGTAGAGCTGCTCCCCGGACTTCAGCAGCGCCTGATCGACCGGCGGTCCAGCGACCTGCGCGCCGGCCGACGCCGTGCTGGGCGCCGGCACCAGGCTGCTGTAGATGGGCACGATCATGAAGAACAACCAGATGCCGCCGAGGATGAGCACGGTGGCGAGCACGTAGAGCCAGGTCGCGGGACCCCGTATCGGGGCCGCGGCAGACGCGGGAGCGGACCCGGCGGTGGGCGTCCCGGCGGGCGTCACCACATCGATGTCGACGCGGCCCGTCACGGTGGCGCCGGGCTCGAGCCCCCGCACCTCCAAGCCAGGTCCGCGCTCGACGGTGAAGGGGATGGTCCGCTCACGCCTGCGCCCAGCGGCATCGAGGCGTACCAGGCGGAGCGTGTGGTCCCCTTCCTCCAGCGCCGCCGTGTCGAGCTTGAAGCGGAAGGGCGGCGCGGTCAGGACCTGCACCGCCTCCGGCCGACCGTCGAGGTACACCTCGACGCGGACGGCCGCTTCGGACGAACTGGAGCCTTGTCCACTCACGACAGATTTCCTCCCCACGCTGAAAGCTCGCGTGTCAGCAATTTCTCGTTCCCTGGGCAGCCGGGCGCAGCCGGACCGGCAACCTCGTGTGAGCCCCGCGGCACCTGCCACGGCCGCCGGGGCACGGCCCGCTCCGTGGAACGACGCCGCTCCATCGACCGGCGTCGCCGCTCAACCATGGCCGTAGTCTATAGGCAGCCGAACCGTATGGTGCATCCCATCGAGCTCCTTCGGTGTCTTCGTTGCCGCGCCAGACCCTTTCGGTCCGCTCGGGTCGTCATCGCCTGCGAGGGTTGTCCGCCCGCGCCTTGGCACCGCCACGAACGGGATCGCGTCGCACCTGCGGCGCGCCCGGCAGGAGCCTACCCCACGGGACGAACGTCCCGGCGGGGCAAATGTCCCTCAGCGCAGGACCCTTACTGGCGCCCCCGAGAGACCCGAACCGAACCCCGAGCACCCCCGGTCTCGATCCCCGGCGGGGGCGGCGGCATTCTACGCCAGGAACGCATGAGACGTCATCCCGCGCTCCCCGCGGTGCTTGGCCGCCACCGTCGCGTGCCCCCTCTCGACCTCATCGACGCGCGCCATCCTGGTGCTCCCGGGGCTCGGACGAGGCACACTAGGGTATGACCCCTGCGTCGGCCGCCGTTCCCCTCGACTTCGAGACCATCAGTCGACGCCTCCACGACCTGTCGATCCCGGCGGTCGACGTGGTGGTGGGGATCGCCTCCGGAGGCACGGTCCCGGCTTCGCTCCTGGCGCACCAGCTGCGCAAGCCGCTGGCGTTGGTGACGATCAACTTCCGCGCTCCGGACAACACCCCGCAGCGGCCCGCGCCGGAGCTCCTGAGCGAGCTGCCTGACCTGCCAGCCGGCAGCCATCTGCTGCTGGTGGACGAGGCCAGTGTGACCGGCGCCACGCTCGCGGCAGCGCGGGCGTTGTTCGCGGACCATCCCGTCACCACAGTCGTGCTCAAGGGCAAGGGGGACCTGGTGGTCTTCCCGGAGGTCCGCACTTGCGTGGCGTGGCCCTGGAAACGCTGACGAGCGCAAGGTAGTCCAGCACGACAACCGAAGCATGACGTCCGGTGCGCAACGTTGTCTGCGTCACGGGCCTGACGTTCCAGTCCGGGACAATTGCACGTTACAGGGCGCCGGGCCGCGGCACGCATGTCCTGCCCGCCCGGCTGCAC
>Ga0307440_1000688_pt1 | contig 16760 bp, 14 predicted proteins | sample SalMarWE160410MG_FD_202150 | JGI IMG/M metagenome (GOLD analysis project Ga0307440, IMG submission 202150) | Salt marsh sediment microbial communities from the Plum Island Ecosystem LTER, Massachusetts, United States - WE1604-10 | ecosystem: Environmental > Aquatic > Marine > Intertidal zone >... | reverse complement strand
CTGCGCTCCATTTCGGCCAGATAACTCGGGAGCAGGCATTGAAAGAGCTGAGTGAAAGAGGCTATTACAGACAACCCGATGCCCTGGCCCCATTGATGGGGCAATTGGGAATCTCGCTTGCCGAGGCAGGTGGGTGTCCGGGAGAGCTGCCGTGTATCACCGATGGCTGCCGGTTTTAGCCCGAAGGTCAGTCCATGCGGCGCCATCTTCTTCAGTCTTTTGGCAGTGTACATAGCCTACTATCGGTTCACTGCCAAAAACTTTGAACCTGACGCCGCCTGAACTGATGAAAAATCCGGTTTTAAGCCTTAAAGATGAGAAAACCCAGATAGAGAGCGTAACAGGCGAGCAGTGTTCCGCCGTTGGTACGGCTCAAGGTGCAGGTTTTACGCATCATAAAATAGGGCAGGGCACTGACTACGATCATCACCAGGAAGTCGATCCATAATCCTGAAGGGAAGAAGCCGCCGGGTATGGTAATGGGGCGTATGGTTGCAGACAGTCCCAGAACGCTCAAAATATTGAAAACATTGCTGCCGACCAGGTTGCCGATGCTGATGTCCATTTCCTTGCGAACCGCCGCCATAGCAGACGTTGCCAGTTCCGGCAGGGATGATCCGAAGGCCACAACGGTCAAACCGATGAATTTCTCCCCCACTCCCAGGGCCGCCATAATGCTTACTGCCGCGTCGACCAAGAGTTCCGCTCCGAGAACAACACCGGCCACACCCGCCACGATCATACCCAGCTGTCGGGATCGTGACTGAACATACCCTATTTCCGGGACCTCATCTGTTAGTGCTTTGGCCCTGATTCCGTTGCCGTTTTCTTTGCTTTTGCGAGCCCAATAGTAGTTGAGATATGTGTAGCAGACAAGACCGATTACAAGACCCAGTCCTTCCACTCTCCCGATGTGGGAGTTGAGGGAGAGGAGTAACAGAAGGATGGATATCCCTATCATTATTGGTATGTCGCGGCGGATCACCATGGGATGACTTCTGATGGGAGAGAGCAGTGACGAGAGACCCAGGATCAGAGCTATATTGCAGATATTGCTTCCCACGACGTTGCCCACGGCTATCATGCTTTTTCCCTTGATGACCGAAACGATGCTGATCACCAGTTCGGGAGCCGAAGTGCCGAAGGCGACAATGGTCAAGCCGATGACGATGGGGGAGATATTCAGGCTGCGTGCCAGACTGGAGGAGCCTTTGACCAGATAGTCGGCACCAAAATAGAGCAGGCTGAATCCGATCAGACAAAAGATGATTTGCAGGCCCATAACGTAATCCCTTCTTGTTCGAGAAGACCTCTTTCCTCTTGGGCAAATTCAAAGAATTCCACGAAATAAATCATTGGTTGTCCCTTTGTGGGAGATGATGAAAATATCTTGTCATACCCTAACAGACAAGGTAAACTTTTCCAAGAAGTTCCGGTTGCTTCTGGTGGGAAAACGCCGGTGTTTGTCGGGAAATGAACGCTTTTTTTGTCACGGACTTTCCCCGCCGTCGCTATCCTTGGTACACGATGGGATGAGAATTTAAGGTCTGGGGACAAAAATGACAACCCTTGGGGAGGAATTGTGCCTAAGATTTTCTTTGTTTTGCTTGCCGCGTCTCTACTGACGGGATGTGCCACGCTGAGTCGTCAGCAATGTCAAAGCGGTGACTGGTATGGAATTGGTCTGGTTGACGGTCGAGCAGGAAGGCCGGAAACCTTGATAAACGAGCACAGCAGCGCCTGTTCTGAATTTGGTATTCGCGTAGATAGCCAAAAATATTTTGAGGGGAGAGCCCAGGGACTGATCGAGTATTGTCGGCTCGACAACGCATTTGCCACCGGGTTGAAGGGGCAACGATACCGGCATGTCTGTTCCCCTGGGATAGACGCCGTCTTCGACCGCTATAACAGAGCGGCCTATGACACTTACAGGATGAGGAACGAACTCGACAGTGTGGACAGTCAGATCAGCAGCAAGGAACACGAACTACGGAAAAAAGATCTTTCCGACGATAAACGGCATCAAATCAGGTCCGATATCCGCAGCTTGGACAGACGGCGGGACCGGTTGCGTGACGATCTTTATACTAAAGAACGCTATATGGACCTGCTGATGAACGAGGCAGGGCATCGTAACCGTCGCACGCATTGACAGGCGGACCGGTAGCCCGGATATTTTTGTTTTGTCCTATTTCTCAATCTATCGGTATTATCGGCCGTTGTTTGAATACTTGTTTCTGCAATTTAACCCAGGCGGGCAACCAGCAGAGGATTGGGAGCGGTAATTTTAATCCAAAAGGCAATAGGGGGAGGGGAAATGAAAGGGTTAACGAGACATTTTGTTATCATCGCGCTTGTTTTGGTCACGGTTGTTTTACCGGGCTGCAAGGATGGCAACTCGACGACTGGAAATTCCCAGGGAAAAATTATAGACCCCTGCGAACTGATTTCCAAAGCTGATGCCGAACAGCTGGCAGGAGAGGTGTTCAAGGATGCGGAAAAGAAAGAGAATAAGGTGGTCGGCCAGAAAATCTGCCTCTACGATTCAGCCAAGGAAGACTCGTTCAGACTGTTTCAGATCAGCCTTACCCAGCAGGCATTTATGCCCAACAATGGCCAAAGTCCAAAGGCAATCTATGATGCCCTGAAGGCGAATTTCCCTAATGCTGCCAAGGTTGACGGTATCGGAGATGATGCCTTTATTGCTCCTCCAGGTCTTCATGTTCTGGCCGGGGATTATTATATCACCATAGCCGTCGGCAATTCCGATAATCCTAAGAATCGACAGATTTTAAAGGCTGCCGGAAAAAAAGCCGTTGTATCTTTGAAAAAATTGACCGGAAAGTAATGTCCAGTCTCGTTTAGCTGCCGGATACGTTCATCTGCCCCGATTACCTCAGAGATTGGGCGGGTCTGTCGCTCTTCTGAAGGGTTTCCTTAAGGGCCTGCTCCTCTATTGAAATGAAAGACTGATCGGCCTGCTCATCGTTAAAAAACAACACGTACAGTAGATAAACGTAAGCGATAACGGCAATAACGGCAAAAAAAGAGTAAAAATATCCCAAAGGGCAGAGGATGAGGACCGTCAGCCAGTGGAGGAAGATGATCTCCCTGGAGTGCAGACGGATCGGGAAATCCCGGCGTCGGATTATTACGACCAGGCCGCTCAGGTTCCAGCCATAGAGCGCGGTGAAGGCATGTAGGCGCAGAAGCCAAAGGGTCTTGTGCGGGTCATAGTTGGCTGAGAAGGCGAGCAGGATATAAATGATTCCTGTTATTGACGTGACCAGGAGAAAAAGGATACCTGAAGTTAAGAAGGCCTTTTGCTGAAGGCGAATTCCTTGATGCCAGTACAGGTCGAAGACCATGCCGACGGTAAGGAAGAGGATGACGGCGATAACGACCTGCGGCAGAAACATTTTCCCCAGGATAAAGAGAAAGAATATTATCACCCCGAGGTTGATAAGCCAGAAAGCGGCTTCCTGGAGAACCGTCAAGAGCGGTGAGACCTCTTTTTTCATCAGGGCAAAGATAACCGACATACTTATCAGCGAAAGCGGAAAGGAAAAGCCCAGAAAGAAGGTGTCGAGTTTCAGCTTTTCGAGTGTCATCCAGTGAGTATAAATATTGTTTACAATGACCAAGGACGACTGGAATAGCCCCAGAGACAGGCAGAACAGGGAGGCCTGGTGGAATTTTCGGGAGACACTCTCCTGTTTTGAAAAGAGGCCCCACGGGATACAGCTGCCGAAATGGTGGATACGTACCCACTCGACGATAACGGCCAGGGCCAGGGGGAGGAACACGGTCGGCAGATACCATTCCATGAAAGCACAGACCGTAAATGCCAGGGAGAGGGCCAGAAAGAGCCAGGTCCTCAAGGAGGGGGATTGCTTGTCTTCGGTAAAATATATAAGTATCGTACCACCACTGCAAAGGTTGAAGAGAAAGATGTGCAGTCTTTCAAAATTCACAACCTCTCGTGGAACAACGTGATGCATGAAACCGAAAGCCAGGGCTGTTCCCATGAGCACCATCAGTATGGTTTTGAGTCCTCGACTCATCCCATTCTCCTTTTCAGGTTATTCCGACGGAACTCGTGAACCGCGTCCAAGCTGGTTGAGAAGCAGTCCTTCCAGGGTGGGGTGTCGAAAACGAAATCCCGAAGCTGTGAGTTTTGCTGTAGAAACATCATTTCCGGATAATAGTATTTCTGTTGCCATCTGTCCATAGATTGTCTTCAGCAATCCATCGGAAAGGGCAGGGAGCAGCGGCCGGTGTATGACCCGGGCCAGAGTCCGCATCAGGTCCTCGTTGGTTACGGGATGGGGGGCGACGAGATTGACAGGACCCTCAAGATCAGGGCAGACCATGCAGTGTAGCATCGCGCCGATGACATCGTCGATACTTATCCAGCTTATATAGTGTTTTCCGCTGCCGAAACGGCGGAAGAAACCGATCGGTGAGGTCACAAGGATCTGTTTGAGTGCGCCTCCTCTCGGGGTCAGAACGACCCCGATCCGCATGAGGATTGTCCGGATGCCTGCTTCCCGGGCCGGGGTTGCGGCCTCTTCCCAGTTGTAACAGACCTCGGAGATAAAATCCCCGCCTGGTGGTGTATCTTCAGTGATTGCTCTTTGCCTGCTGTCTCCATAATACCCAATGGCGGAGGCGCTCAGAAAGACTTTCGGCGGGTTCGGCATGGCGGCAACCGTCCTGGCCAGCAGGGACGTGCCCTGAACCCGGCTGTCCATAACCCTCTTTTTTTTCTCGGGGCTCCAGCGATTTAGCCCGATATATTCTCCAGCCAGATGGATTACTGCGTCAATGTCCGGTATGGATTTGGTGTCGATAACGCCAGCTGCCGGATCCCAGTGAATCTCCTGTTTTGACAGGTCGGCGGGCCTGCGAACCAGTCTCCATACCTGGTGTCCTCCGGTGGTCAGAAACGGTACCAGCGCCCTGCTCAGAACACCGCTTGATCCGCTGATCAGAATCTTTAACGGGGTTTTACTGTAGGCTTTGTGCAGAAGCAGGTCCTGGTAAAGGGTGGCATGGCGGTAGGGAAAAGTTCTTTCTAAGACACGGTGTACATTGGCCTTTACAAAGCCTGGAAGGAGAGCATGGGCAGGCAAGGAGAACTCGATGCGGTCCTCGAGAGTCGCCCCGGTCTCGTGGGGTTGAAAGAGGTGGGTGTGGGACCAGGAGGCAAAGGGGCCGTTTTGCTGGATATCGCGAAACATTACCCCCGGTCTGTCCTCCACATGGTGAGCCACCCAGCGGTAGGGAATAGGTCCCAGGTGCATACGCATCTCAACCCTGCCTCCGGGAGCAACTCCCCCCTTCCGTGACACAACCGAGGTCCTTTCCCAGGGCGGTATCAGTCGCTCAAGGGCACCCGGCCGGCTATGCCAGGTATAGAGATCTTCTGCCGAACAGGGGAAATGTGATCGGTACGAAAAGACGTCGGTTTCAGCCACCGAGAATCTCCTGTAATGCTTGTTTGAGACTGGGATGGACAAAGGAATATCCCTGTTGTAAAAGCTCCTTCGGCACGGCTTTCTGTCCCTGAAGAAGAGACCTGCCAAACTCGCCAAGGGCGAGTTTCATTGCCCATGATGGAGCCGGGAGGATCGTTGGCCGGTTGAGCACCTGTCCAAGAGCCTTCACGAATTCCTTTTGCCGGACCAGTCCGGGGGCTACAAAATTATACATTCCCCGGCAGTTTTTGTTGGTAAGCAGAAAGGTAAAGGCCTGGACCAGATCGTCGAGGTGAATCCATGGAAACCACTGACGACCGTTGCCGATGGGGCCTCCAAGGCCCATCTGGAAGGGTGTCTTCATGGTGGCAATAGCTCCGCCCTTTGCTCCAAGAATTACGCCGAAACGCATGATGGCTACCCGTGCCCCTTTGCGATCGGCTTTTTTAGCTTCAGCTTCCCATTCCCGGCAGACCTCTGCCAGAAATCCGTTACCGGCGGGGGCGGACTCATCTTTTTCATGCTCGCCGCCATCTCCGTAAAATCCTGCTGCCGAGGCGTTTAAAAGTACGGCTTGGCTGTTGTCTGCAATTGCCTCTACCAGGTTGCGGGTCGTCAGAATTCGACTGTCTCTGATCTCCTGTTTGTACTGTTTGGACCAGAGATGAAAAATCGAGCGTCCAGCCAAGTTTACCAGAACATCCTGCTCCGGTACAATTTCCTGCCAGTCGCCTTTTCTGCTTGTATCCGCCACAAGGCGGTTAAACCCTTGCCGGTCTGGCAGGTTCTCGTTTTTGCTGCTGCCCGTGACCGTCACCTGGTGACCCAGGCTCAGTAGATGATCGGCCAGGGCTGAGCCCACAAAGCCTGTTCCTCCTGTTATGAGTATCTTCATGATTACAGGGTCCTTACCAGTCGGCCAAAGCCGCCCGGTATCGTTCCGGATGACCAGAAGGCCCGTCCCTGTTTATAATCAACAAACCAGTAGCCACCGGGCTGTCGTTTGGCTGCAACGAAGATGAACGGTTGTTCCTTGGAAAAACAGGGGTGCAGGTGTGTCCCTTTTGGGTTGACTGTAGATTCCATCAGGGACAGTGCCTCTTCGAGGGTCGGCAGCCGCCAGTCGTTGAATCCCGCAAAATTACTGCTGTTCAATTCGTTGATATGTTGGTTCATTCTGCGAATCGAGGTGATATCGATGCCGTCTCTTTGCCACATAAGAGAAGTCCTGGCGTCTATTATCAGCCGGTCGTCGTGGGTTTTGTACAGGGCGTTTTCAAACCGGCCATTGGGATGTAAGGCCTCTTCGAAAAAACCCCAATGGTTCAGGATTCCAGGCAGTTCCTCTTCCTGCAAAACGGCGGGTTCGGAGGGGAGTTGGCATGCTTCACCTGTAAACAGGCCCGCCTTGAAAACCGGAAGTTCCAGCCCCATATCCTCCCGGGTCTCTTCTTCCATAACCGGGAATACCAGGGAGTTGTCCTCACCGTCCAGAACAGTTTCGATCAGCCACTTTTTCAGCGATTCGTCTATTGCGAAGCTCCGTTCGAAACGGGCGACTTCTCCATGGTCTTTAACACATTTTTCAACCATGTCCTCCGGCGCATTGATTTTGGCCAGGATTTTTGCATGTTTAACACCCCTTTCCATCAGGCATACCTTGGGGGTTTCGCCCCAGGCATCGACAAAGAAATAATAGATCCGCTCATTATTGTTACGAACTCGTTCCCGTCCGCCCCATGACTCGTATGTACCAAAACTCAAATCAGGGGTCATTTCCCAATCTATGGGGCTAATAGTTCTGTCTCCAAGTTTTAATTTTTGATACATATTCTTCTCCTCAGGCTCGATCTGTTGTATTTTTTTCTTCTTGATTCCAAAATCCTACGCTAAACTGAGGATACAGGTGGGACTCTGGATGAGCCACCGGCATCAAAATAGAGTCTTTTGTCTCTAATCGATTATAGTAATCATTATCACATGTGTCCAAGACAATTTCAATGATACCAAAAAAAAGAGGCTATCCTATACCACTGGGAGCAACCGTCGCCCCGGGCGGAATCAACTTTTCTCTATTCTGCCGTCACGGCAAGTCCGTAACCCTGGTGGTTGAATGGTCTCAAGATACGGACAAACCCGGCCGACGCCTGGAAATCCCTCTTTCGGAAATGCTCAACAAGACGGGAGATATCTGGCATATCTTCCTCCGGACGAAACCGAGAGGCCTTCGCTACGGGTACAGGATTGACGGGGAAAAAGAGCCGAAGATGTCCGGTCAGATGTATGATCCAGAGAAGATCCTGATCGATCCCTATGCCCATGTACTGGTTTCCAGGAAATGGGGGAAAAAGGCTGATTTCGGTCGCATTCCTTGCTGTGGAATCGTCCAGCACGATTTCGATTGGCAGGATGATCGTCCCCTTAAGACCCCTCTTAACCGGACCATTATCTATGAGATGCATATCCGCGGTTTTACCAGACACAAAAGCTCCGGGGTCGCCCACCCGGGGACCTACCGGGGTGTCATCGAAAAGATCGGCTATCTGCAGGAGTTGGGAGTCACGGCAGTTGAGTTGATGCCGGTTGCGGAGTTTGATGAGAATGACAATTTTTTCAGCGAGCCGGGAACTGGAAGACCCCTGAAAAATTTTTGGGGGTATAATCCAGTATCGTTTTTCGCGCTGAAGTCCGGCTATGCGGCTGACCCGCCAAATCATATTGATGAATTCAAGCATATGGTCCTGGCCCTGCACACGGCGGGAATCGAGGTCATCCTCGATATGGTCTATAACCATAGTGGGGAAGGGGGATATGACGGGACAACCAGCAGTTTCCGCGGTATTGACAACCCGATTTACTATCTTCTCGATCCGGAACACTCATCGTATTTGAACTTTTCCGGCTGTGGAAATACCATGAACTGCAACCATCCGGTCGTTAGAGAATTGATCCTGAAATCGTTGCGTTACTGGGTTGTTGAGATGCATGTGGATGGTTTTCGTTTCGATCTGGCCTCAATACTCGGCAGAGACAAATTGGGACGGGTCTTGCCAGATCCACCCATGATTGAAATCATTGCCGAAGACCCGGTGCTGCGTGATACCAAGATCATTGCCGAGGCCTGGGATGCGGCGGGCCTGTACCAGGTCGGGTCGTTTTCCAGCGATGTCCGCTGGGGAGAGTGGAACGGCCGTTTCAGAGACGATGTTCGGGCTTTCATGACCGGGCAGGCAGGGAGTATAACCAGCCTCGCCACCAGGATTGCCGGGAGTTCCGACCTCTATCAACCAAGCTCAAGAGGGCCGTGCAATTCCGTGAATTTTATAACCAGTCATGATGGTTTCACCCTTCTTGACCTTGTGAGTTTCAATGAAAAACACAACCTGGCCAATGGTGAGGATAACCGGGACGGCGATAATGCCAACATGAGTTGGAACAGTGGCAAAGAGGGCTTTCCCGCCGGAAAAAAGATAACAAGGTTTCGTCTGCGGCGCATAAAGACCATGGCCCTTATCTTGTTTCTCTCCCAGGGAGTCCCGATGCTGGTTGCCGGTGATGAGTTCGGCCGTACCCAGCTTGGCAACAATAACGCCTGGTGCCAGGATAATACTATTGGCTGGTTGAACTGGTCGCTTGCCGAAAAAAATGCCGGCCTTCTCAGGTATTATAAAAAGTGTATTGGCTTGAGAAAAAAATACAGCCTCTTTCGCCGGGAAAAATTTTTCAAAGATACCAGCCGGGAGAAAGGCAATGAATCGTTTCGAGAGGTTCTTTGGCAATCCGTATCACCGGGAGTGGTCGATTGGTCTCTGGAATGCCGCACCCTGTCTTTTCTGCTCGATGGCAGAGGGGCGGAGGGAGAGGAAGAAGATGATTTTTTTGTCATGCTCAATGGGCACCGTGATCAGGACATACTCTTTACCGCACCTGAAGTTCCGGCTGGTCGTTCGGTGAGGAAATGGTGTAAAATAATAGATACTTCGGCAGATACCCCCACGGATTTTCTCGATATCGAAGAGGGCGCGGAAGAGCTTTCGAGTCCAAGGATAAAAGTTGAGGCTATGGCTGCTGTGGTTTTACAATCGGCAAAGAGATGAGTTGATGGCGTTGTAAAAACTATCAATCTACTTCGATACTGCAAATTTTGAATTGATACGATGTATCCTTAGTGCACCGTATCAATTCAAAAATTTCGCGCCTTCCATAGGGAGCTTCTTCCTGAGCCTTCCCTAATGCAAAAGCTTTTATGAGATTGTCATGAGCTGAAATGTCTGATCAAAAGAGGATGAATGCATGAAACTCCGAAAGGATACAAGGGCAACATCATAATTCAACTGGGTATACTCTAGGCTGAACCGTCTTCCGGCAAATCTTTTCCGAAGACGGCAAAAGGTGATTTTCTTCTCTCTTCTAATCCACTATTTATTGCAATAATCTCAATAAAAGGATAGGTTGCCATTACAAAGTTGCACCTGTTTCCGGGGGGGACGGAGGGCACTCTTTGCAACAGACATGGTCTGTTTGCTGAGATAAGATTGCTGCAAGAGATCGAAATTTAAAGAACGGCAAAGAGATCTGACGAAAAGACGGTGATCGGCAATCTTATAAAGGTCCTCGGCTGTTGTAAGCGATGTTAAGAGTTTTCCAGATAGGACGAGGTTTTCCATCGTGTACCGGCCTGCTGACAGCACCGGAATAATGGATTAACTACAGCAAGGGAAGATGGAGAGCTTTTACTGACGCTGATTTTCAGGACCGGAAAAGATGGCTTTATTCGGAAAGATCTCTGTTGCCAAACAACATATTAGATTATGAGCCAAGCAACATTCCTTTTGCTCGGGGATTCCCTGATTGCCGATTTTGACTGGCAGGGACGGATACCTTCCTTCAAGGTGTTCAACCATGGGGTTCCCGGTGAAAAGATCGAGGATCTTCTGGCTAGGCTTCCTGCAATAGAGAAGGATGTCAAGTCTCCAGACGTCATTCTGGTCATGAGTGGGATAAATAATGTTATTGCACAGGATTATGTTTTTATTGACGTTCTGCGAAGAATCGTTATTCGTTTGAGCAATACCTACCCCAACGCGGAGATTATTCTCAACAGTCTGCCCCATATCAACATCCCCTTCCTGGTCGATGATGCCGTTCGTCTTCTCAATAACAATATCCATACGGTGTCGCAGGAGTCGGGATGCTGCTATCTCGATAACTTCGTGAAATATTCGGATAAAGGGCTTGATATTTTCCAGGAAGACGGGGTCCATATCAAAAAAGAGACCTATGAGTCCTGGGCCCGGTCCTTTCTCGAATATGTTGCCTTCCTGGTTGAAGAGAGTTAAATAATAAAGAGAAGCAAAATAGGGTCTGCTTGCCGTTCAGTTCGAAAAAGGTGGGCGGATTCCCATGGGAGATCGTCAATCATGCTTAAAGCAAAAGTGTTTTCAGTTCATTGTTTTATCGTAGCCGTGGTCCTGGCATGCGGCCTACAGTTCTCAAGTGTCGTGAGTTCCAGGGCGGCAGACAAGACGCCGCAATCTTTTACCGATGCGGTCAAGGCCGAAAACAAGGCCGTTCCGATTCCTCCTAAGCAATTGAGCGGTGGCAGTGCGGGCGCACGCGCGCCCTATGCCGAGGTCAAGGTGACTAAGGCCACAGGCCCAAATGCCTATACAGTGGCCGAAATATTTGCTAAAAGCAAGGAACTGAACGGAAAGATTGTCCGTGTCCGTGGCAAGGTCGTACGTTTTAACCCGGCAATTATGGGAAAAAACTGGATTCATCTCCAGGATGGAACGGGAGACCCCATGCACAATACCCATGACCTGGTGGCAACCTCCATGGCACAAGTAACCGTGGGTGAGGTCATAACGGTGGAGGGTAAACTCGCCGCCGACAAGGATTTCGGTGCCGGGTATGTCTATGCCGCCATCATTGAAGGGGCCAAGGTGATAAAATAATCGCCTTGATCGGGGAGATGGTATGCGTTTTGTCCTCGTGGGACCAGGGGCCCTTGGTTGCCTGATAGCCTCAAAACTGGCCGAGGCCTTAGCCAAGACCGGCGACGATCTCCTGATCCTCGATCATGACAGGAAACGGTCGGAGCTTATAAACAGCCGAGGAGTCCTCTACGAGAGGGGCGAAAAACAAACAGGGTATCCTATCCAGTGTTGCGCCGATCCCGAACAGATCGGTGCCGCCGATGTCCTTTTTCTCTGTGTCAAATCCTATGATCTCAAAGCAGTGCTCGATTACTGTCGACCGCTTCTGGTTGCCGGGACACTGGCGATTTTCATGCAAAACGGCATTTCTCACCTGGAATTTAAAGACCAGGTCGGGGATGCCGCAGCAGCCTATGGATGCACCAGCGAAGGTGCGACCTCTCTTGGTGTTGGCCATACCCGGCATGCCGGTGCTGGAAAGACCTTCCTCGGATTTCTTGAGAAGCAGGATGAGGCCGTCCGGAGATTGTTGAACTTGTCGGTGTCCAGATTACAGATGGGGGGACTCGTGGTATCGGAAACCGAAAATATACTCGATCGTCTATGGGCAAAGCTTTTTGTCAATGTCGGAATCAATGCCCTGACGGCAATCCACGATTGCCTGAATGGAGATCTGCTTTCGCTTCCCGGAGCCACGTCTGAGATGAAGGGGGCAGTTCAGGAGGCAGTGCTGGTGGCAAGGGACAAAGGGATCACCGTGGCAAACGATCCTTATTCGGCAACTCTTGAGATTTGCCGGGCTACTGCCGCCAACATCTCATCGATGCGCCAGGATGTCCTGAAAGGGAAAAAGACGGAGATCGATACGATCAATGGAGCAGTGGTCCGAGAAGCGGCCGGACTTGGTATCCCGGTCCCCGTGAACGATTCTCTGGTCAGGCGTGTCAAAGAGATTGAAGATGGGTATAAGGGGACTGTAGAGGATTGAGGAATCGTAAAAGAGAAGGAATTGGAAAAAGGGGTATGGAGCCAAAATACTATGCAATTCAACCCGGCGAGATCGGTTTTGATTTCGACGGCGTAATTGCCGATATTGCTGAGGCATTCCTGCGGATTGCCTGTGAAAAACATAACTACTGTTCCTTTACCATCGACGATATCACCAGTTTTCAGGTGGAAGAATGCCTGAATATGCCCTTTCCCCTGGTCGAAGGTATCTTTAATGAGATACTTCGTGATTCTCTGTCTACCGGGCTAAAACCGATGCCGGGCATGCGGGAGGTAATTAATGAACTCGCGGCTCTTGCCCCGGTGACGATCATCACCGCCCGCCCTCAGGCACAACCGGTTGCCGATTGGCTTGATACTTTCCTGCCGGCACGAACGTGTGCCAAGATCAATCTGATAGCAATGGGAGATCATGACGGCAAGATAAACTATATCCGGAATGAAGGATTGAAATATTTCGTTGACGACCGGACAAAAACTTGCCAGATTTTGCACGATGCCGACATTATACCTTTTGTCTTTTCCCAGCCCTGGAACAGAAACCGACACTCTTTCCTGACCGTTGAAAGCTGGCCGGAGATCCAGGCCATGGTTTGTCAGCGGAACTGAAGAGAGAACCGGGGAAAAGTAGGCCTCAGCGTATTGACCGGAAGACAGAGCAGTGAAGCAAACGCAATGAGACTTCGGAGGCAGACGGATCAGCTCGCATTCTAGTTAGTTGCAGCAGTAATGGGCCTGGGCGGTGATCTTCGCCTGCCCCACATCAATGCCGAGATCTTCGCTGGGTGAAAGGATATTCATCTGGTATTTCTGGGAACGCTTTCCGGGGTTGGTAGGCTGATAGATACGGATGATGCCGAAGATCGGCGTTTGATCCTGTTCGGCAAAGATGTCTTCGTCCCGGAGTGGCTGGTTTTTTCTCTTGACCTCGGATGCCAATTGTTTGTTGAGCATTTCAAAGGAGAAGGTAGCAAATTCCCCGAATTTACCGATCCCCAGGATCCTGGTAAGACCCGTGAAGCTGTTCTTCTTGTACCGGGTATCATGACAGACGATGATATAGGGTGGATAGAGAACCTTGCCGTCGACTGAGAGCGGCGCCTCTCTTGCTCTGTCGAGATCCTGTACGAATCGTTGGGACTGTTTCAAGGAAAAGTTCAACTCGGTCTTGTTGTAGGTAAAAAACATCGGTGGGTCGATCAGACCGACGGAGACACAGGTGCTGATCCTGGTCCTGGCTCCGTAAGGCGGTTTCATATAGGTCGGGCAGTGGCTCTTGAGGATATCGTCGGAGCTGATTTCAATCGACGATCCTTTTACGATTTTCTTGGTGCGGCGATAGGCCGCCTTTTTGTAGCTGAAGATTCGGCGGGCGGCTTTGGAAAAAAATCCTCCATCAAGATTGATGCCGCCTGCAATCCCGTCCGGGTAGAGCAAGGTCGCATTGTCGTAACACATCGCTTCCCTGATTGTTTGCCGAAATTCCGTAGAGGTCGGTTGTCCGTGGGATTTGTACCTGATAAAGCGTTCATCGACATCCTGATAGATCAGCCCTCCCGGAATGAAGATGGCCCCTTTATTGTCATATTTGCCGGTCGCCCCTTCTTCGTTGATTTCCGGAAGGAATCCAAGCCGGTCTTGTTCCAGCATACGCCAAAGCGTGTCAAGGCGGATGGAGATAATCTCCTTCATTAATTCGTTATCGACGAGTTGTCTCTTGGTGAGCATGGAAAATCGTATGGTATCGAAAAGTGATTGTTTATCGAAGTTGCCGATAGAATAAATAAATTATCGCACAAAACTGCAAAAAACAACAGGAAATAGTTGTATCTCCGAATCATTTTTTTTCAGCATAGAAATTTGGATACCCTTGGAAGGGGCAGGTTCTGCCCAAGCTTCTCATCGTCTGAGGTCCAGGGTCTCCGGTCCACGAAGATAGGAGATGACCACGCCTGCACAGGCGATCACCATGGCCCCGATCATGGCGGTATGAAAAGCAGACATAAAAAGTGGTTCCAGCGACCTGGTATAAAGATTCAAATGTGCTCCACCGCTTAAGCGTTGAAAAGAACTGTTGAATACAGCCCCGCTCACGGCAACTCCCATAACCATCCCCAGATTCCTGGCTGCGGCGACTGTGGCGCTGGCTATCCCCCGTCGTTTCGGCGGGATGTTGCTCATAGCCGTGGCACTGTTGGGTGGTATAAAAACAGCCATGCCGATTCCAGCCAAGGCCAATCTCCAGACGATGTCCAGAACAGTGGCCTCGGCTGGCAAGAGGGAAAGAAGGTAGAGGGAAACGGCAACGATGCCGGTTCCGAAGGTGCAGAGTAGACGGGAGCCGATTCGATCAGATAACGATCCCGAAAGAGGTGATACTACAAACAAAAAAACAAAAATCGTGGCCATCAGATATCCAGCATGGTCGATGGAGAACCCCCCGGGATCGAGGAGATAGAAGGGCATAAGAAAGACCAGACTGAAGAGACTCATAAAGATGATGACAGCAGCCAAAATGGGGAGTGCGAAGAGACGAATGCGAAACAGTTCACTGTCTAGAATCGGATGGACCGCCCGTCTCTCCACCAGAACAAGTCCGATGGTGCTAATGACAAACAGACCTGCTAACAGCAGGATGGGTGTTGAAGAATACCCCCATTCGTATCCATGGGTAATTGCCAGAAGAAGCGAGCCCAGACACAGGGCCAGCACTATGGCTCCCTGCCAATCAAAGGTTTCCCGTCGCTGAATATCGGCCTGGCTGCCCTTGAGCAGGAAATGGACAAGAAGGGCGGTAACCAGGCCGATGGGGATGTTAATCAGGAAAATGACCCGCCAGGAAAAGAAATGGAGCAACAGCCCGCCAAGTACCGGGCCGGTGGTGAGCCCCGAGGCCACCACAGACCCGATAAAGCCCAGTGCACGACCCCGTTCGGCAGGAGGAAAGGCGTCGACGATCAGGGCAGGCGTACAGGCCATGATCATGGCGGCGCCCAAACCTTGGGCAAATCGGGCTCCAATCAACCAGTAAATACCCGGGGCAAGACCGCAAAGCAGTGATCCCAGCGAAAAGACAGCCAGACCAAGACTGTAGACCTGTCGCCGTCCGCGTATATCGCTCAAGCGTCCAAAGCTGAGCAGGAGAGAGGTTACGATGAGCAGATAGATCATCACGACCCATTGTACGGAGGCAACCGACACCTTGAGTTCCTGCATAATGGTCGGCACGGCAATATTAACGATGGAGCCGTCCAGGGTGGCCATGAATATTCCCACGGCCACCAGGAAAAATACCAGTTGGCGGCTGGGAGAACTTCTTTGAATCTCTGATTGATCGGTATCGTGAGGCAACATATGGGTCACAGGTATTTGTATGCTCGGATCATTGCTGCTTATGTATTCTTTCGCAGGTGATTTAGCAATACTATTTTTCAAATGAAAGGCTAAGGTTATTTGTATTACAATACTCACTCTGGAGACTGCCTGTTATTATTTTTTTGCCAGCCTGACAGGGAAAAGACAATATTCTCGATGGACATGCGGAATGGGTAAAGTCGCAGGGATCTGGTTTGACTTTTTTGTTGAAAACGACCTGAATTGCAATGAAAGAACGCAAATGAAAGGGGAGGGGTAAAAACAATGTTTCCAGTCCGCGGAGATAGCCTGAATGATGTCGTAAATCAGTACTCAAAAATTTGTTCTCTTCCTTGGTCTTATCGTGGTGGTCTTTGTCGCAGGTGAGTATTCTCTTCGTTTCCACATCATACTGCCGGGATTTGCAAAATTCTCACCGGTATCGTCAGCTGTCCCGAACTTATGTTGATGAGCCTCCAGGAAGTATATTTTTTCTAAATAGTTGCAACACATCATCCAGCGGTTTTCATGAACTGCGGGCTAAACACCCGGCCGACAGCCCGGCAGAGGTTTATCAACCAAAAGTTAATCATTACCCACGATTTCGCTTCCTTTGACGCTGGTGGATTCGTTGAATCAGATCTGATACATCTCTTTCCTGTAAGGGTTCATGATTTCTGACATAGTCTTTCCACCTCCAGGGGGTATTCATAATCTCTGAACCGATGGTCATGGTCCCGTTCTCCGAAATGAACCATTTTGGTTTTACAAACAGTCTGAAGTAGTGTTCTTTCATCGGGATTAAAAGCATCATTGTTTTGGCGTCGGTATGAATAAACCTGGGTAGATCGGTTATACACAGACCATATCTGGAGATATTGGAAACCGTCCCTTCAGAAAAGCCTATCCCATCGTTGACTTCTGCGAACAGGTTTTTTATCGCCATTCGTGGATGTCGTCTGTTTTCCATTTTCTCTTG
>Ga0307440_1000687_pt1 | contig 16784 bp, 15 predicted proteins | sample SalMarWE160410MG_FD_202150 | JGI IMG/M metagenome (GOLD analysis project Ga0307440, IMG submission 202150) | Salt marsh sediment microbial communities from the Plum Island Ecosystem LTER, Massachusetts, United States - WE1604-10 | ecosystem: Environmental > Aquatic > Marine > Intertidal zone >... | reverse complement strand
AGCGAATCACGGCGAGCCGGTGAGCCAGCGCCAGGCGCGGTCGATCGCCTCGAGCGCGGTGATCCCGTCGAACAGGCGCGCGTAGTGGAGCGCCCACTCCTGGACCTCCTTGACCGCGAGCAGCCCGGCCATCGACCCGACCAGCGACGCCCGCGTCCAGGGCACGGGATCCCAGCGATGGTGGAGCAGCGCGACCAGCAGGAACCACGGCTCGAACACGTTGGGGAACACGACCAGCAGGGCACGCTCGCCGCTCAGCTCGAAGGCCGCGAACCCGATCATCCGCCACCCGAACAGCGCCACGCTCACCCACCGGTCGGGCCCGGTCCAGCGGAGTGCCACGATCAGGAACGTTGCCATGTAGGCGAGATCGAGGACCTTGTCCAGCCGCTGGTAGTCGGGCACGCCGCCCAGGTCGAGGACGTTCATCAGCAGCAGATCCGAGAGGTCGACCAGGATCGCGAGGATCCCGCCTGCCAGCGGCCACCGGAGCACCGGCAGCGAGCCGGCGATCCTGACCAGCGCGATGACCAGGACCTCGAGGGTCATGCGCCATTGCTCTCCGGGCTCGACCTCGCGATCAGGCGACCGTGGCCATCACCGCGCGCTCGGCGAGCCCCAGTGGCAGCGCCCCCGAGGAGGTGATCGTGTCGTGGAACCCGCGCAGCACCTCGACCGGCACATCGGCGGGAGGCACATCGGCGAGCCCGCGCGCCGCCAGGTACCGCTCGCGGATCGCGAGGATCTCCAGGCAGCCGGTCAGGTACGAGGAGGCCTGTGTGGGCCACCAGCAATAGCGGCCGACCTCCACCCTGGCCACCGGCTCGGGCATCGCCGCCCGGTCGTGCATGAAGTCGACCGCCTCGTCGAACGACATCTCGCCCAGGTGAAGCGAGGTGTCGACGATGATCCTGGCCGCCCGGAACAGGCTCGCGTTGAGATGGTGGAGCTCGTGGATCGGGTTCTCGAAGAACCCGCGCTCGCGCATCACGCGCTCCGCGTAGAGCGCCCAACCCTCGCTGAAGTACGGCGTCGAGTACACGCGCCGGACCTCGGACGCATGGGCCTTGCGCATGACGAGGTGCCAGTGGTGGCCCGGATAGGTCTCGTGGACCGTCGTGGACGGGATCGATCCGTATGAGTTGCTCGCCAGCCGTGACTGGACCTCGGTCTCCGACGCCCCGTCCGGTGCGAACGGGACGAAGAAATGCCCCTTCCAGCGATCCGAGAAGGACGGCGGTGCCGTGTACGAGGCCACGCCCAACACGGGTCGCTGGAACACGGGCGAGGGCACGACCGCGCAGGTCTCGCCGGCCGGCAGCGTGACCAGCCCCGTCTCGACCAGGAAGGCCCGCGCCCGCGCGGTCCACTCGGCGTAGCTGTCGAGCATCGCCTGCTCGGTGGGCGGGTGATGCTCGTCGTCGTCGCGCAGGACATCCACGTAGTCCGGGTTGCCGGTCGCGTCGCGGGCGAGCGCGGTCATCTGGGTGTCGAGGCGTTCGAGCTCCTGCCAGCCGCGATCACGGAGCGAGTGGGCGTCGTCGCTCAGGACCTCGCGCTCGCGAAGGATTCGCGTGTAGCGCTCCTCACCCAGCTGCCAGGTGCCGCGGGCTCTGCTGCGCAGGTCGTCGAGGTGGGCGACCCAGCGCTCGAGGTGCGCGGCGGCGGCCGCCCCGGCCGTCTGCAGCCGATCCCGACCGCGATCGTCCTCGACGTCGAGCCAGACGAGGTCCCGGACGTAACGAACCGCACCCTTCGCGGCGCTCATGCCGCGCTCGACGATCAGCGGATGGGCGAGCGAAGCGTCGAGGTTCGCGATCCCCGAATCGACGGCGTCTGCCACCTGCTCCAGCCGCGCGATGGCGGCATCGACGAGGTCGGCCTCCGGACGCAGACGCTGGAGGAACAGGGTGAACAGGCCACCCGTGATCGGCCCGGAGTACACCACCGGATCTCGCTTCCAGGCTTCGAACGGCGCCATGATCAGCCGGCCCCCGAGCGTCGAGCGGGCCAGGTCGCGATCGATGGCCTCCTCGGTGGTCAGCGGCGCGACGTCGATGGCGTCGAGGCGCGCGAGGAAGGTTGCGGCGTCCGCGTCCCGGGCTCGGAAGGCATCGGCCGACAGATCGTCGAGGCGCTCGTCGAAGTCGGTCAGCCCGAGGGCGCTGGCGGCAACCGGCGCCGCGTCGAAGTCGGCGGCGAGCAGGTCGCGCAGGACGCGTTTCAGGGTGGCGGCCGCGTCATCGGAACTGGGCATGATCGGTCTCCGGGCTTCGCGTTGGGCGGGGATCAGGGTGCCTTCGGGTTCACGAACCGGCAGCGGTCGGCGATGGGGCACAGCTCGTGCTTTGGGTTCTGGGCGTGGCACATGGCTCGTCCGTGGTGGATGAGCAGCACGTGTGCGGCGTACATCTCGTCAGGCTCGAGCAATCCGAGGAACAGGTCGTGGGCCTGATCGGCCGTCGCCTTGGGTGGGATGAGGCCGATCCGCTGGCTGACCCGCTCCACATGGCGGTCGACCGGCATCAGCGGCATCCCGAAGCAGAACAGGAGCACGATCGAGGCGGTCTTTCTGCCGATGCCGTCGATCGCGGTCAGCCAGTCGCGTGCCTCGAGCGGGGCCAGCTCGCCCAGGAACGCGAGCGAGTAGTCGCCGCGCCGCTCCCGGATGTAGCGCAGCATGGCCTGGATCCGGGGCGCCTTCTGGGGACCCAGGCCGCCGGGCCGGATCACGTCGACGAGCTCCGGAAGCGGAGCGTTCTCGACCATCGACCAGTCGGGCGGGGCCGCCGTGGACAGTCCCTCCCCGCCCCAGCCGATGCCGGGCCGATGGATCTCGGGCGCCCGATCGCTCGGGTACGCGATCCGCAGGGCCCCGTACGCCTTCTCGGCGTTCACGTCGGCGGTGTTCTGGGTCAGAATCGTGAGCACGAGCTCGCTCGTGGGGTCGAGGCGAGGCTCCCAGTGCTGCGCGCCGTAGACGCCGGTGAGACCGTCCAGCACGTAGCGCTGGAGCCCAGGGCGGTACCGGCGCAGGTAGCTCGCCCACTTGAGCGTCGGGTCGATGGTCTTGCGGGCCTTCCGCGACGTCGCGCTCCTGCGCGCGGCCATCTTCGGTGCGGCCATCTTCGGTGCGGCCATCTTCGGTGCGGCCATCTTCGGCGAAGTGGGGCCCGACCTCGCCCGCCCACCGCCGGGACTAGCCACGTTGGGCACCCAGGGTGACGAGGCGAGCCACGCGCTCGCCGCAGCGCTCGAGCGGGGCCGTCCCCGCGGTCATCGCCGCCTCGACGGTCTGTGGATGCTCCACGACCGGCACGGCCACCGCGTCGACGGTCGCCATGGCCTCGACTCCCTCGGCTGTCACCCCACCACCGATCGCGATGCACGGCTTGCCGGCGGCCTGCGCCCGGAGGGCGACCCCGAGCGCCGTCTTGCCGAACGCGGTCTGAACGTCGATCCGCCCCTCCCCGGTGAGCACGAGATCGGCGCCCTCCAGGGCCCGGTCAAAGCCGGCCTCCTCCATCACGAGGCCGATCCCGGGCCGCAGCTCGAGCGACGCGAACCGGTCTGTCAGGCACAGCAGCCCGAACCCGACACCACCGGCCGCGCCGGCGCCCGGCGTATCGCGCTCGCGCCGCCCGGTTGCCGCCTCCATCGCATCGGCGAACCGCGCCAGCCGGGCGTCCAGCAAGGCGACGTCATCCGCGTCGGCGCCCTTCTGCGGACCGTAGGTGGCCGCCGCACCGGCCGGTCCCAGCAGCGGATTCGTCACGTCACACGCGATCCGAAGCCGCGTCTCGGCGAGTCGCGGATCGAGCCCGGACAGGTCAACCGTGCCGAGGTCGTCGGCGACATACGCGCCGAGCGCACGCAGCAGGCCTGCGGCTCCATCGGTGGTCGCGCTGCCCCCGATCCCGAGAGCGATGTCGCGGATCCCGGCGTCGAGCACCGCGCGAAGCAGGTCACCCGTTCCGTGGCTGGTGGCCCCACCGGCGTCGCGTTCCGCGGGAGCCAGCCGCGACAGGCCCGACGCGACCGCCATCTCGACGATCGCGGCCCGGCCGTCATCGCGCGCCAGCCAGCGTGCGCGCATCGAGCGCCCCAGGGGGTCGAGCGCATCCGCTTCTCGCCACTGCCACTCGCCGGCCGCCTCGATTGCGACCAGCGTCCCCTCGCCGCCGTCCGCCAGCGGCGCCAGCCGGATCTCGTCGGCGGGTCGGGCTCGCATCCAGCCCAGCTCGAGCGCGCGAGCGACCTCGACGCTGGTGAGCGAGCCCTTGAACGAGTCGGGGGCGATGAGCACGTGCAGCCGATGTCCCGCACCAACCCGCGCGCGGTCCATCGTCACGCGCGATCCATCGTCAGTCGGCGTGATCGTCGCCGGCGCCCGTCTCGGCGCGACGCTTCTCGAGGTACTCCGGGATCCGGACCATCGGCGGCCGCTCGTGGTCGGCCAGCTCCTGGACCTCGAGCGAGAGCCGGCCACGCCCCGACCGAGGCAGCTTCATCGTGGACCCCAGCTCCGCGAACAGCCGGACACGACGTCGCTCCTCGAGGCGCTTCATGACTGCCTGGAGGATCACGAACGACATCCGGGACAACCCTTCGAGCTCCTGGTTGCGGTGGACGCGGCGCTCGAGATCGACCTGGCCCAGGCCGCCCAGCCCGGCCCGCTCCACGGCGTCGATCAGGTGCCCGATCTCGACGGCGTAGCCGGTGAAGAACGGCAGCTGCTCGAGCAGCGACCGCCGTCCGGCATATTCGCCGGAGAGTGGCTGGATCAGCCCCGACAGCTCGGGAAAGAACAGGTTGATCAGAGGACGAGCGACGAGCTCGGTGACCCGGCCGCCGCCGCCCTCCTTGAGCACGCCGGCCTCGACGATCGGGCGCTGGTAGTAGCCCTTGACGTACTGGAGGCGGGGCTCCACGAGCAGCGGGCCCAGCGTTCCGTAGACCATCCGCTGGTGCCAGTTGCGGACGTCGGTGTCGGCCCACACGACGATATCGCCCGACGTCTCGTAGAGCGACTTCCAGAGCGCCTCGCCCTTGCCCCGGAACGAGCCGTACCTGGCCAGTACGTCCGGGTGCTGGACGACTCGAGCGCCCTCACGCACCGCGATCTCGCGAGTGTCATCGGTGGATGCGGAGTCGATGACCAGGATCTCGTCCACCAGCGGATACCGCTGCTGCATCACCCGGATCGCGCGCCGCACGATCGGCCCGATCGTCTCGGACTCGTTGAGCGTCGGCAGCACCAGGCTGACGGTGACGCCCTGCTTCTCCTTGAGCGCCGAGAGACGGGCGAGGTCGGCGAACTCGGAGTGGTGGAAGTTTGCCTCCGCGAACCAGCGCTCGACGCGGGCGGGGATCGCACGGGCCTCCTCGGCAGCCCGATCGGCCGCGGCCAGCGACTCCGCCTTCTCGGCGAGATGCTCGAAGGTCTGGCGGCCGATCGGCTCGCGAGTCTTGACCACGATGACGGTCGGCCGGGCGCGCTGGGCGATGGCCTCGGGCAGCGACCCGAACAGCGAGCTGCCCGGATCGCCCGGCGGGGCCGAGGCGCCCATCACCACGAGGTCGGCATGCTCGGCCTCGCGCAGGATCGCGGTCCGCACGTTGGCGGTCTCCCGCAGCACCTGCTCGGATCGGCTGGTGACGTGCTGGCGGACGAACGCGGCCAGCGCGTGCTCGGCCTGCGCGCGGACCGCCTCGGTCACGCCGGCGGGGACGAGGTGCATGACGGCGACCGTGGCTCCGTAGCGGTGGGCCAGCGCATCGGCGAACCGCAGGGCCAGCTCGGCGTGCGGCCCGCCGCGGACCGGAACGAGGATCCGGCGGACCTCGTTGGCCCCGCGCTGCTTGACGACGGCGATGTCGCAGGGCGATTCGCGGACGACCTCGTCGATGGTGGGCGAGATCACCGGCCCGCGCGCGTCCTTGCCGGGCGTGGACTTGCCGCCCCAGCCGAAGATCATCAGGTCCGCTTCCTGCTCGGCGGCGGCCTCGACGATGCCCGCGGCGGCGTGGCGGCCGATCCGGACCAGCGGATGGATGATGGTGCCCTCGGGCACGTAGTCGAGCACCTTCTGGAGCAGGCGCCGGGCCTGGCGCGCTCGCGTCGCACCGTCGCTCAGGGGCATCCCCTCGGGGACCTCGACGATGCCCAGCGCGGTCAGCTCGCCGGTCCGCTGATCCATCAGCGACGCACCGATGCGGACCAGCTCCTCGGCGGTGAGCGGGTTGGCGACCGGGATCAGGATCCGTGCGGGGAGGGGCTCGGCGCTCATGAGCTCGCGGCTCCGTCCCTGTCCGCCGACGGCTCGTCCAGGGCCTGCCAGCGCTCGACGAGGTAGGGCTTGAGGAGCTCGAACTGGCGGGCCTGACGTTCCACCCTGTCCTCGGCGTCAGCGGTGGTCAGGTGGCGGTTCTCGATCACGAAGCTGCCGACCCGGCCGAAGTAGATCGGGACCAGCGCGGCCACCAGCTGCGCGTCGTCCACGCTGGCCTTCCGGGTCGCGACAACCAGGTCATAGATCACCCGCGCCCACAGGTCGTCGGGGAAATGGAACGCGGACAGCGCTTCCGCCATATCGAGCGTGGATACGGGCGCCGAGGTCTCCGCGCCCAGCCCGAACCGCCGCGAACCTGCATCCACGAGCTGGCCCGCCTCGGCGGCCAGGACCAGCACCGCGTCCGCGTTGACAGGGTCCAGCATCCGGCGCCAGGTGTCGGCGACGGTCAGCGAGCCGGCATGGAATTCGGACAGCAGCCGAAGCGCGTTCACCTCCAGCGGCGGCGGATCGATGATCCGCTCGAACCCGTAGGCGGGGATGTCGTGGCTGCCGTGGATCTCCAGCCACGCCTCGGGATGGGTAGCGGCCATGCGCAGGATCGTGCTCACCACCTGGCGGAACATCGGGCCGAGGTCGGCGCCGGGATCCTTGGGGTCGTGGACCTTGGCGCCCAGCCGTGTCTGGCACACGGCGTACCCGCCGGTCAGGGCCGAGGTCGTCATCCAGATGTCGATCCCGAACTTGCTGATCTCCTGGGTCCAGTCGTCGAGCTCGAGGTAGTGACGGACCAGGTCGCCGCTGACGCCGAAGTCGCCCCCGATCGGCTGCCGGATCCGGTGACCATAGAGCGCCCGGGTGAGCGGGTAGGTGACCGTGTTGGTGATCGTGCCGTCGTACTTGTAGCGGGCGTAGAGCGGGGCGACGAAGTCATAGCCGCCCTTGAGGATCGGCCCCGCCAGCAGCTCGATCCACTCGGGGAGGATGCTCCGCAGGTCGCTGTCGACGACGACCAGGGCCTGGACCTCGAGCGCGGCCGCGATCTCGAAGATCGTGCGCAGCGCCGCACCCTTGCCACCGACGCCGTCGATCTCGGGGTAGGTGAGCGTCACCCGTACCAGCCGATTGGTCGGCCTGACCAGCAGGATCGACTCGACATAGTCCGGGGGCTCGGTATCGACCACCACGCGCTGCGTCCCGTCCGGGCTGCCGGCGTCCGAGTTGACGAGCACGGGCTTGAGATCCGGAAAGTACTGGACCAGACCCGCGTGCGCGGCGCGTACCACGTAGCCGATCGTGGCCGCGTTCTTGAAGCTGGGGATGCCGACCATGATGTCGGCTCGTCCCAGGCGGGCGATCTCCTCCCGGATGGCGGGCGTCAGCGTCGTCGCGGGCACGCATCCACCCTACCACCGGCGTGGCCCGGCCGAGGAACGGGTTACGGCTGGCGCCTGGTCGCTGCTGCCGGCTCGCGCGCGTTTCGCGGCGCCGCCCCGATCGCCCAATCCGGGTTCTCGCGACCGGCGAGGTAGCGGCTGTTGCTGCCGCGGTAGGAGAGCTCCGTGAATCCGAGCGCGCCCCAGGACGCCAGGACATCGGTCGATGAAGGGCGGACGAAGGCCGAGACGCGGACCAGGTCCGACACCGCCAGGACGGCCTCGAGCAGCCGCTTCCGTTCCAGCAACGGCACGTCGTCGAGCGGCTGGCCGTCGAGCAGCAGCAGGTCCGTCGCCACGAACGCATGGCGCTCGCCGCTCGCGAGTGAGTCCAGGGTCGCCTGCTCCTGCCGCGCCAGCCGGATCTCCCGATCTCGGGCCGCGGCATCTCGACGAGCGGGCGATCGCCGGCGGATCCACCGAGGCACGAGCAGCGCCGGGCGCTCCACCTCGGGCGGGCTCGGGACCGCGCCACGGTCGCTCTTGAGGGCTGCTGTCGTGACGTGGCCCTCGACGATCGCCTCCAGGGCGGTGAAGCCAGTCACCAGCGCCTGCACGAGCTCCCGGGCGACCGTCAGCTCGGCCCCGTCGCGGAACAGCGCGGCCTCGTCCGGAGTCAGCGCCGCGACCGTCCGCGCCCCACCCCATTCGGGCTCCACGATGGCGTTCGGAATGTCGTGAACGAACCGCTTGCCGGGTCGTTGCGGCTGCCAGGCTGCTGCGACGTCTCGCGCTGTGCTCCCTGCCGTCATCGACCGAATGCTAACGCGAGCGGGCACGGGCACGGGCACGGGCACGGGCCTTCGGGTCTCGATGCGGGACTCGGCCGTGGACCGCGCCCGGCAGGTGGCGGTGTCGCGTCAACCCGCGATCCGCAACCTCGGCCAGCCTGCGCCGCCGACCGCCTGATCGGCGACCTCGCGGGGCCACCGGCAGAGGGCGACTGCACGGTCGAGGCCCGTTCGGATGACCCCGGCAGGACGAACGTACGGTGTCGGGCGGCACCGCCGCAAGGTCTTATTCAAGGCACGCAGTCGTATGTTGCGGGTCACGTCTGCGCGCCGCTGACGTGTCACCCAGAGGCCAAGACGGTCGTGCATGAGCCAAGCCCCACGTTGATCACCTGGACTCCGCTCCCAGCAGCCTTGCCTGTGCGTACCTACCGTGCCACAGGGAGCGCGCCGGGGATGAGCCGTACCGTCCGCGCCACGCAGCGCTCTCACGGGACGCGACCAGGGCACCGAGGACCCGGACAGGGTGGTCAGGCGCTGGTCGAGTTCGCCCTCGTGTTCCCGATCCTGATCACGATGATGATGGGCTTGCTCGAGTTCTCGTTCATGTTCAACGCGCTGCTGTCCATTGGGCATGCCACGCGGGATGCGGCGCTCGTCGCAGCCGAGGCCGGGAACGCCTCGGCCGCCGACTGCATCATCCTTCAGCAGATCGAGAACGACGTAACGGCACCGGCTGACCCCTCGCGGATCGTCCAGGTCGTGATCTACCGGTCGGACCAGAACGGGGCGGTGTATGGCGGGCAGGAGAACATCTACACGCGGACCGGCTCCACGTCCTGCGTCCTGCCCGGTGGTCAGGCGCTGACCGTCCCCTATTCCGCCGATCCGGGGGAGCTGACCTACCCGACAGACAGCCGGTGCAACGTCCTGGCCGGTGACGTGCTTGGCGGCTGCCTGCCCGGCCATGACACGGTGGACACGATCGGCGTGAAGATCGAGTACCGGCACACCTGGGTCACCCCGCTCGCGAACCTTGTCTCCCTCGGCGGGTCCGGCACCACCCTGGTCCAGTCCAACGCCATGCGCATGGAACCCGTGCTGTGAGCGGGCGCCTGGCAGGGTGGCCGCTCTCGATCCGGTCGCGCGCGGCGCGGCCGCGGACATTCGGGCAGCGGGGTCAGAGCGTCGTCGAATTCTCAATCGTCGTCCCGGTGTTCCTGCTCCTGTTGCTCGGGATGCTCGAGTTCGGGATCGCGTTTACCCACGACCAGACCCTGACCTACGCCACCCGTGAGGGCGCCCGCACGGGTGCGTCCCTCGGCAACGGCTCTGCCGGCTACCCGTGCACGACGCCGAACTTCGACGCACCGATCGTGGCCGCTGTCGAGCGCGTCCTGGAGTCACCGGGCTCGCCCATCGACATCACGCGGATCAGCACGATCACGGTGTACCGGGCCAAGACCGACGGAACCTCGACCGGCTCAGCCAACGTGTGGTCCCTCGACGTGGGCGGCGGGCCCACCGTGGACGGACGAGCCCTCGACTTCAAGGAGACGTTGACCGGCTGGGCGCCGTGCTCGCGCAACAACGGGGTGGGCGCCGATGCGCTCGGCGTCTCGCTCACCTACCACTACCCGTTCCAGACCTCGCTCGGCGGGATCATCGGCTTCTTCGGAGGCTCGAGCTGGTCGTCGCTGACCATGTCGGACAAGACCGTGATGAACCTGAACCCGACCAACCAGTAGGGACGACCGATGCCCTCGATCACACAGCTGCATCCCACCGACCGCCCTGGGTCCCGTGCGCGCGGACGGTCCCGTGGCCAGGTTGCGGTCATGTTCGCGCTCTCGATCACGCTGTTCGTGGCGCTGTGCGCCATCGTGGTGGACATCTCCTTCTACTGGGTCGCCACCCTGCGAGTCCAGCGAGCAGCCGACGCCGCCGCCCTGGCCGGCGCCGTCTACCTTCCGGGTGACACCACAACCGCGTACTCGGTGGCCAGGACGTCGGCGACCGAGAACGGCTACCCCGATGGCGGGGACGTGACCGTCACGCCGGTCCAGGACGCAGGCGATCCGCGCCAGCTTGACGTGACGATCAGCGCCAACGTGCCCGCGTTCTTCGCGCGCGTCGTCGGGATCACCTCGTTTCCGGTGACCCGGGCGGCCAAGGGTGTGTACGTCCTGCCCGTCCCGATGGGCAGCCCGCTCGCCTACTACGGCGTTGGCGACTTCAGCGTGAACACCGTCACCACGGTGACCAACCCGCACACGGACGTCTCCAGGCCCGGGTACACCTCGAGCTCTGGCGCGTGGTCGAGCCCGGAACGCGGGTGGTTGACCGGCACGAGCGCGAGCCGCTTCACGACGTCTTCCTCCAACGGCCAGCGGCAGGCGTGGACCGCGTTCAACATCCCGAGCATCAGCGGCTCCACGCTGGACGGCCTCGTCGTCTCGTTCAACGCGAAGGTCAGCACGGCGTCCTCCGCCTGCCGGGTGCAGGCCGAGCTCTCATGGAACGGTGGTAGCAGCTGGGCGAACGTGCCGCTGGAGACGGGCACGCTCACGACCGGGAACAACGTCAACTACACGCTGGGCTCGGCGTCCGCCCTCGCGGCCTGGGGCAACAACCACACGTGGGCGGCGGGGGACTTCGCCAACAACAGGCTCCAGGTGCGCCTGACCTATCTGAAGGGCTCCGGGTGCGGGACCCTGTCGCTCAACACGATGCTCGTGACCGTCCACTCGCACACCGTCTCCACGACCTCATCCATGACGACCACGCACGGCGTGAGTGACGGCGGGACGTTCCTGGCCAGCCAGGGAGGCTGGGGCGCCATCATCACCAAAGGTGGCAACGAGCAGAACGGGGACGCCTACGCACCTGCCAACAACGGCGGCTACTCACCGGCCAACAACGCCAAGTACGACGCGAGCGGTTACATGTACGTCACGCAGCTGCCGTCGGGCGGGACGGTCAAGGTGTTCGACCCGGGCTTCTGCGCCATGGGCTCGAACGGCGTCGCCGGGTCGATGGGCGCCGGCGATCACTGGATCGGTAGCAGCGGCACGCCCGTTTCCACGTACTACACCCTGTGGAACACGAACGGGAAGGTGGGGCTGCCCGCCGCCTGGACGCAGGTGTACACGTCCGGCACGAAGTTCGAGAACCAGAAAGGCTATGACCCCGCCAACACGGCGCCCAACGTCGCCGATGGGTCGGGCCCGTCAGGCGCAACGGACAGCTGCGACGTCTACCACAACACCTGGTGGACGCTCCCGACCGGCGCCCTGGGCGGCGGTACGTACGTCCTCCAGGTCCAGACGTCGAAGACGAGGCCGCCCGCCAGCAGCGCCGACGCGTCGATCAACGACGGCACCAATGCCGAGAACATGTGGGCCATCGAGATCGTCGGCAGCGGTGCGAACGTCTACGGCAACGGCCGGATGACCGTGTACAACAACCTCCAGGCGTCCGGCGCGGGGCAGCAGTTCTACCTGGCCAAGATCGACCAGGTGACGGGCATCGGGAAGACCGCGTTGATCGACCTGTTCGACCCGGGAGACCTGGGCAGCGGGGCCAACGGCGTCCTTCAGATCTTCAGCCCCGACGGCGGAACACCGCATGCGGTGACCTTCGACTACACGACGGACGGGAACTGCGTCGCCGGGCGCAGTGACGATTGCTCCGGGACCGGCGTCAGCCAGATCCAGACCTCCAAGAACGGCTCCAGCAGCTTCAACAACACGTGGATCCACATCAGCACCCCCCTGGGCAACACGTACGGACAGGCCGGCGGTCTCTGGCAGGGCGGCTGGTGGCAGATCGTCTATACGACCCCGCAGGGTGGCAACGACACGACGACGTGGCAGGTCTCCGTCGTGGGCAACCCCGTCCACCTGCTGGTGCCCTGACCGCCGGACGGGCGGATCCCTCCGCCGACTTCCGGCAGGCGTGACGCCGGTGAGCTTCAGTCCGGGTAGCCGCCGGGGTTGGCACGGCGCCAGGCCCACGCGGACCCGATCATCTGGTCGAGGTTCGACCGGCGAGGCGCCCAGCCGAGGATCTCGCGCGCCCGCTCGTTCGCCGCCACCAGCACCGGCGGGTCACCGACACGCCGGGGACCGACCGAATGCGGGATGGGCCGGCCGACTACCCGCTCACCCGTGGCGAGCACCTCGCGGACGGAGAACCCGGAGGCCGTGCCGAGGTTGCAGACGAGGGGCATCGATGCCCCGCTCCCGCCTGCGGCTGTGGTGCGCGGATCATCCGGCGCCGTTGCCTCCAGGGAGGCGACGTGGGCATCCGCCAGGTCGGCGACGTGAATGTAGTCGCGGATCGGGGTGCCATCGGGCGTCGGATAGTCGCTCCCGAACAGGGTGAGGGGCGGTCCCCCTTCGGCGGCGATCAGCATGTTCGGGATCAGGTGCGTCTCGGGACGGTGGACCTCGCCCAGCCGCTCCGTCGCGCCGGCCACGTTGAAGTAGCGGAGGATCGCGCACCGGAAGCCGTACGCGGCCTGGTACCAGCGCAAGGCACCCTCGAAGGTACGCTTCGTCTCGCCGTACGGGTTGATCGGGCGCAGCGGCGCATCCTCTGGGATGGGGGTCGTGTCGGGGGTTCCGTACACGGCGGCCGTGGACGAGAACACGAAGCGCCGGACACCGGCCGCCCGGGCAGCCTCGAGCAGCGCGATGCCTCCGGCCACGTTCTCCCGGTAGTACCTCGCCGGCTCCTGGATGCTCTCCCCGACCAGCGACCTCGCTCCGCAGTGAAGGATCGCGTCGACGGCAGTCCGCTCGAGGAGAGCACGGACGAAGGATTCGTCACCGTACGAGCCCACCACGAGAGAGGCGTCCGGGTGAGGGATCCCGCGATGGCCGGTGGACAGGTCGTCGAGGACGACAACCTCGTGGCCGGCCGCGAGGATCGCCTCGACGGACACGCCGCCGACGTAGCCGGCGCCGCCGGTGACGAGGACCTTCATGTGCGATTCCTCCCAAGCAGGCGATCGATGAAGCTGCGTCGGCGTGGCGGGACGGGCCGAGCCTGTGGAGCGGATGTGGCGATGGGGGGCATTGGTCCCGCCACCCGGCCTGGCACGGACGGTGCCGGCGGGGACGCGGCACGGATGTCGTGTCCTGAGCTCGCGAACCCGGTGCCCGGCGTGGTGGCGGCCTCAGGCTGGCGACGTTCCGCGGCAGGGCCTGCGGCAGGAGTCCCGGATGCTCCCGTTTCGGCGGGCCGCCGTCCAACGGACGTTGCCTCGCCGGCCGCCGGCGCCTTGCCTGTCGGCGGTTCCAGACCGCGTTCGAGGTCCGGGCCCGAGCGCGCGGGGGACGGGGCTGCTCCCGCCGGCTCCGCCCTCGCCGACACCGCGGCCGATGGCGCTCCGGAAGGACGGGGTTCGGCCGGGACAGCGGGTCCGGCATCCGGTGGGACAGGTGGGACCTGGCCGGCCGGTGGCACGGGGCCCGGCAGGGGCTGGCCACGGTGCGCGAACACCTCATCCAGCCGGGCCACGAGCCGAATCGCGGCCACGTTCTCCGGATCGATCGACAGCGCGCGCCGCGCCTGCCGATAGGCCTCCGCGTCGTCGGCGCGTTCGAGCGCCACCCGGGCCAGACCGACCACGGCGATCGCGTTCCGGGGGTCCGCGTCAGAGGCCTGGCGATACATCCGCTCGGCCTGGTCGACAAGACCGACGGACAGCGCCCGCTCCGCCTGCAGCAGCAGCTCGATCATGGCACCGCCGGCCCGGCGTCCGCGTCCGCGTCCGCGAGCATGCCCTGGGCGAGCAGCAGCAGCGAACCCCGATCGTTGAGCGCCGGGTTCGCGATGACCTGGTCCGTCAGGGCGTTGAGGATCCGCCCGAGCGTGGGCCCCGGCTCCAGCCCGAGCTCGCGGATCAGGTCGTTGCCATCGATCCGCAGGGCATACCGGTCGAGGGCGGCCTCGGCCTCGATCTCCGCATCCACGCGAGTCTGGAATGCACGCTGATCGGGGTCGTCCGGTGGCATCCCGCTGCCGATGTCGTCGGCACGTCGGAGCTCGAACAGCGCGTCGACGTGCTCTCGACCGACGCGCTTGATGAACCGCCTGACGGCGGCGTCGGTGGCGTCGGGATCGACCGGGAACATGTGATGCCGGATGAGGTGTGTCACCTCGTCGGCGGCGGCCCGCGGGTAGCGCAGGCGGCGGAGCAGCGCATCGGCCTGACGGGCGCCAACCGCATCGTGGTGATGGAAGCGGTCGTCGGCCAGCGTTGCCGGCTTGCCAATGTCATGGAGGAGCGCCGCGAGCCGGACGACCGGCCGGTCTGCTGGCACGGCGTCGACGGTGCGCAGGGTGTGGTCCCAGAGATCCTCGCCGGGCACCTTGTTCTGCGCGATCCCGCGCTGCGCCGCGAGCTCGGACGAGAGGACCTCCAGCAGGCCGGTCTGCTGAGCGATCCGCAGCCCGATCGACGGTCGTGGCGCGGCCAGCAGCCTGGCCAGCTCGCCACCGATCCGCTCGCCGGACAGGTGAACGATGAGCGGCCCGTTGGACGAGATCGCGCCCAGCGTGGCGGGCTCGATCTCGAGCTCGAGCACGGCGGCAAGTCGGACGGCGCGGATCATGCGCAGGGCGTCCTCTCGGAACCGTGCGTCGGGATCGCCGACGGCGCGCAGGCGCCGGCTCCCGAGATCGTCGAGGCCCGCGAACGGATCGACCAGCTCGTACGCGTCAGCATTCGGCCCGGCTGCGTGCCCCCAGGCCATCGCGTTGATGGTGAAGTCGCGCCGGGCGAGGTCCGCCACGACGTCGTCGCCGAACTCCACCCGATGTGGTCGGCGGAAGTCCGCGTACTCGTGCTCGGTCCGGAAGGTGGTGATCTCGAACACGCCCTCGTCGCGTCGAACGGCGACGGTGCCGAATCGGTTCTCGTACACGGCACCATGGAGCAAGGCGACCAGCCGATCGGGTCGGGCATCGGTGGCCAGGTCCCAGTCGACGGGCTGGCGGTCCAGCAACACGTCCCGGAGCGAGCCACCGACCAGGTAGGCGGCGTGCCCAGAGCGATGAAGCTCCTCGAGGAGCGAGCGCACCCCCGGGGGGATGGCTCGCTCGAGCCGATCGCTCGCGTCCGAGCCGTGGCGCGACGCCGCTCCGGCCAGGTTGGCCATGGCTCCGCTCAGTTGCGCCCGAGGAACAGGTACGTCCTCCAGGCCTCGTTGCGGTCGTCGACGAGGTACGGCGTGAACAGTGAGTACAGGTCACTGCGGGGCTCGAACGGCGCTCGCACCAGTCGCAGGCGCGCCTCCTCGGGGGTGTGCCCGCCCTTGCGGTGGTTGCACGGCTTGCACGCGGCGACCAGGTTCTCCCACGTGTGACCCCCACCCCGATGGCGCGGCAGCACGTGATCCAGGGTGAGGTCGTTCGACTGGCGACCGCAGTACTGGCAGGTGTTCCGGTCTCGGCTGAAGATCTCCCGCCGGGTCAGCTTCACGCGAGGGCGCGGGCGCTTGATGTGGTGCTGGAGACGGATGACCGATGGCGCCTTGTACACCGTCCGGACCGTCCGGATCTCGGCGTGGTTGTACTCGATCACCTCGGCCTTGGAGCCGAATACCAACCGGAACGCCCGCGGGATGTTGCACACGTTCAGCGGCTCGTAGTTCTGGTTCAGCACGAGCACGACGCCGTCCATCGGCCGAACGATAACAGGACCGCCGAGAGGGGCGGCCCGAAGGGTCGGGAAGGCGACCGAGGTCTCGGCGGCTGGCTCCTTGTCAGACCCTCGGCGGGTCCATCGCCCGCTCGATCCGGGCGATCTCGACCTCGATCCGGCCGACCTCGCTGGACGCCTGCTCCCACTCGGGGCTGCCGAGCGCCGCGGCGTTGCGCCGCCGCCTCGCCTCGTCATGCTGGACCAGGAGCTGTTCGCGGGCTCTGGCCGGCCGGCCGTCACCGGTCGTAGATGTATCGGGCATCGTTCCTCCGGGAGATGCTCGCCAAGCGTACCGCGCGACGCCGATCGACGGGTGATCGCCGTCTCGCTACCCGCTCATGTCTCCCCCGTTCGTGTTCCGCACTCCGCCGCGTGTCGACGCCGCCGACCTTCGCTGCTGCTGACACCTGGCCAGCCACCCACCACGCGGGTGCCGATTCCAGGTCCCGGCCCGGGATGTGTCCACCTGCCCGTGCCGCGGGTACCAGGGGCAGAATCCGACCACGGACTTCGCCAGCTACCCGCGGCATGGGTGTTGGCGCAACTGGGTCGATCGCGGACCTGTCCCACCGCCCGCCCCCCGGGTATCTGGCCAGGTCGGGCAACGAAC
>Ga0307440_1000686_pt1 | contig 16792 bp, 10 predicted proteins | sample SalMarWE160410MG_FD_202150 | JGI IMG/M metagenome (GOLD analysis project Ga0307440, IMG submission 202150) | Salt marsh sediment microbial communities from the Plum Island Ecosystem LTER, Massachusetts, United States - WE1604-10 | ecosystem: Environmental > Aquatic > Marine > Intertidal zone >... | reverse complement strand
CCTCTTCGACATCCTGTTTGGAACCTTCGCGAACCCGCGGGGCTTCGCCCCCGCCTCCGGCTTCTACGATGGGGCGTCCTCGCGGGTGATCGACATGATCGCGTTTCGTGACGTGTCCCGGCCGCCTGATGGCCGTGAGACCGTCGGCGCGGCATGAACCGCGGGGGGCACCCGCCAACAGGCGGCGGGTGCCCCCATTCTGAACGAGACCGGCTCGCGCCGGCTCTGTATTCAAGCCGACCCCGTCCACCTGTAGGCGGAAGCCGATAGACCGGATAAGCAATAAACGAGTCCAATCGACACCATCAGGCGGTATTCCCCGTCGGCCTTGCGGAAGGTGGCAGAGGCGAGGAGTGACCAGCCCCCCAATTCAATAGGGGCTGAGCCACTCCAAGGCATGGGCTCGCTCCACACGCGGGAAATGCCGCACATCCGCCGCGACGAAGTGGCTCGCGAGCTGAGAAAGCTGTGCCAAAACCGCTGCGTGTGTGCCACCCAACCAGGCTCCGGACAGACTATTCGCAGACCCAGCGTTTTGCCTCGGCGAGGTCGCGATTATGAAATACGCGAACATGCCCCGGGATCGCCAGTCCGAAGACCTTCAGCGCCCACCGGACCCACTCAACGTCCGAGACCAGGGCAAGCCTTTCCCAGCCTGTAAGGTGCTTAAGGCCCAGCTTTGTGTCGTCCCACACAGCGGCGGCGTCGAATCCTGAGAAGTCGTCGCCAAGCTGGTAGATGAGCCGGACTTTACCCTGGCGAGAGAACATCGCCTCCACCGCTGGAATGATGACCGACTCGTAGTCGTTCGCGGTCACCGTCCCCTTTGCGCTAAAGCCCAGAACGTTTTCCGGTAAGTCTGGAATCCTCTCAATCATCGCTTGTCTTCCTCCGCCTGGATGCAACCCCTTCGGTCGTCTTGACGGTACCAAACATCACCCGTAAGCGCTGCACCAGGCCCGCGGTGCAGCTGAACGTTCCATTTGATACTGTTCGTTAGAGTGCCTTCGGTTGCATCTGGTTCTGACCATGCGCGTTGCCCTGTTCGTTACCTGCCTGGCCGACCTGTACCGCCCCCAGGCGGGCTTTGCAGCCGTGCGTCTGTTGGAATCGGCCGGCTGCCGAGTGGAGGCTCCGGTGCAGACCTGCTGCGGGCAGCCGGCCTACAACAACGGCGATTTCTCCAACGCCCGCGCCATTGCCCGTCAGGTCATTGAAGCCTTCGGCGGATATCGCCATGTGGTGGTACCGTCCGGATCCTGCGCCGGAATGCTCAAGGTGCACTACCCCCGGCTGTTTGCCGAGGATCCGCGCTGGTGCGAACGGGCCAGGGATCTCTCCGGCCGCACCCATGAGCTGCTGAGCTTCCTGCACGACGTCCTTGAGCACCGCGACTTCGGCGCCTGCTTCAGCGGCTGCGTCGCCTACCACGACTCCTGTTCGTCGTTGCGCGAGATCGGCGTGCAGCGACAGGCACGCGAGCTGCTCTCCCGCGTCACCGGCCTGCGGCTGGCTGAGCTGAAGGACAGCGAGGTCTGCTGCGGTTTCGGCGGCACCTTCTGTGTCAAATATCCGGAGCTCTCCGCTCGCATGGTGGATGACAAGGCGCGATCCGTTCAGGCCACCGGCGCGGACGCGCTGCTGGCCGGCGATCTGGGCTGTCTGCTGAACATCGCCGGCCGACTTCGCCGCATCGACAGCAAAGTACGCGTCTATCATGCTGCCGAAGTGCTCGCCGGCATGGCGGACGGGCCGGGAATCGGCGACCGGAGGCACCCGTGAGATCCACGGCCCACAGCTTCCGGAACAACGTGCACGCCGCGCTGCGCGACCAAGGGCTGCAGAGGGCGCTGCACCGAGTCAGCGGCGGATTCGCCGACAAGCGTCGTGCCGCGGTGGAGGCCTTACCGGAATTCGAAGCGCTGCGCGCCGCCGCGCGCGCCATCAAGGACCATACCCTCGCGCATCTCGACGAATATCTGGAGTGTTTCGAGACGCAGGTGGTCGCCGGCGGCGGAACGGTGCATTGGGCGGCGTCGGCCGCCGCAGCGCGCCGTATCGTCATCGACTTGTGTCGCCAGTCCGGCGCGCGGCGGGTCACCAAGGGCAAGACCATGGTGGGCGAGGAAATCGCCATCAACCGCGCTCTCGCGGAAGCGGGCTTCGAGCCGGTGGAGACCGACCTCGGCGAATACATCGTCCAGCTGGCCGGCGAGCTGCCCAGCCATATCATCGCGCCTGCGATCCACAAGACCCGCGCCGATATCGCCGATCTGTTTCGCGCCCACCATGGTCGCCAGCGGGAGCTGGACTCGGCGCGGGCCATCGTGGACGAGGCACGGGACGTGATGCGCGAGCGTTTCTTGAGCGCCGATGTGGGCATCACCGGCGCGAACTTTCTGGTCGCCGACAGCGGCTCGGTGGTGCTGGTCACCAACGAAGGCAACGGAGACCTGACCGCCACCCTGCCGCAACGGCATATCGTGCTCGCCGGCATCGAAAAGGTGGTGCCCACGCTGGAGGACGCCGGTATTCTGCTGCGGCTGCTGGCCCGCAGCGCTACCGGGCAGGCATTCACCGCCTACACGACGGTGTTCACCGGACCGCGCCGCGCCGACGACCGGGACGGCCCGGCGGCGTTCGACGTGGTACTGGTGGACAACGGCCGCAGCGCCATGCTCGGAAGCGAGTACCGGGAGATGCTGCGTTGCATCCGCTGCGGGGCCTGCCTCAACCACTGCCCGGTCTACGGCGCGGTGTGCGGCCATGCGTATGGGTGGGTCTATCCCGGCCCGATGGGCTCGGTGCTGACTCCGCTCATGCTCGGCCTACGGGAGGCTGGCGACCTGCCCAATGCCTCCACCCTCTGCGGGCGCTGCGAGGCCGTCTGTCCGGTGTCCATTCCGCTGCCCACGCTGCTGCGGCGCCTGCGGGGGCGCCAGCATGCCGAGGGCCAGGCGCCCGCCGCGAGCCGGCGGGTCCTCGCCCTGTGGGCCGCGCTGGCGCGCCGCCCGCGCCTATACGGCTTCGTGATGGGCCTGGGTGTCCGGCTGCTCGCCGCGTTGGCCGGTCGCCGCGGACGGCTGCGCCGCGTGCCCGGGGCTGCGGGCTGGACGGCGAGCCGTGACCTGCCGGCGCCGGCGGGACAAACCTTCCAGGCCGCCTGGCGGCGCCAGCGGGCGGACCATGCACGATGATCGGGCCAACGTGCTCGGCGCCGTGCGCGCCGCTCTGCGGCAGGGTGGTGCGCAGGCCGCTCCGCCAGCGCCGGAGACGCCCGACGAGCGCCTGCGGGGCCGGCCTACGGGCCCGCAACCGGCGCTTGGCCCGGACCGGATCGCCCACTTCACCGATCAACTGGATGCGTCCGCCGCCACTTGGACCCGCGCGAGAACGACAACCGAAGCCGTAGAGGCAGTGCGGCAGGTTGCGCAGTCGAGCGGGCACAGCGAATTGGTCGCCGCCGATCACCCCTCGCTGCGTATGTTGCCCTGGCCGAGCGCTGTTTCCATCCGCTTCGATGCTCGAGCCCAAGAGGCGCGATGCGCCGTGACGTTGGCCGAGCTCGGCATCGCCGAAACTGGCAGCCTGCTGCTGTGCGCATCGCCGGCTACGCCCACGCTGCTGAACTTCCTGCCGGACGTCCTCCTCTGCCTGCTGCCCACGGATGCGGTGGTCGGCCATCTGGAAGACGCCTGGCGCTGGCTGCGTGCACACCGCTCTCCCCTGCCGCGCGCCGTGAATCTGGTGACCGGCCCGTCCCGCACGGCAGACGTGGAGCAGAGATTGCAGCTCGGTGCCCATGGCCCACGCCTGCTGCATGTGGTGCTCGTCGACAGTGGACTGGACGCTTCAATAGCCTGGAGGAGACCGTAGAGCATGTCTGACACACCGCAGCTGATCGTCTCCAAGAAGGCCCTCGATGCGGTGATCTTTGATCTCGACGGGGTCGTCACCCGTACCGTGGATGCCCATGCCGCTGCTTGGAGGCGCCTCTTCGACGACTTTCTCTCCCATAGAGCTGCGCAGGGCGGGGAGGATCTCAGACCCTTCGACATCGAGCGCGACTATCGGCGCTACGTCGACGGCAGGCCGCGCTATCAGGGCGTGCGCCATTTTCTTGCCTCACGCCACATCGAGCTGCCCGCGGGCCAGCCCGACGACGCCCCGGAGCAGGAAACCATCTGCGGGCTTGGTAACCGGAAGAACCGGATGTTTCGTCAGGCGGTCGAGGAACAAGGCGTCGAGCTCTACGGATGTGCGATTGCCCTGATCCGCCGACTCCGCAACGCAGACATCAAGACTGCGGTGGTCTCAGCAAGCAAGAACTGCACCCTGATCTTGAAGCGCGCCGGAATCGTCGACCTCTTCGATGCCCAGGTAGACGGCGTCGAGGCAGAACGCCTCGGACTCGATGGCAAGCCCGATCCGGATACCTTCTTGGAGGCAGCGCGCCGATTGGGGGTCGAGCCCGCCCGCGCGGCGGTGTTGGAGGATGCAATCGCCGGGGTGACAGCGGGCAAGCGGGGCCGTTTTGCGCTGGTGATCGGGGTCGACCGCGGTGGCTACGGGCGCGACCTCTCCGAGCATGGGGCCGATTTCGTCGTTGAAGACCTCTGCCGCGTCGAGGTGGAGGGGACGACTGCCGAAGGCGGGCTGCCTCCGCCTGCCCTCGCTGACCTGAATCTGATCTCCCAGCAGCTTGCCGGCAAGCGGCCGGCCTGTTTCCTCGATTATGACGGCACCCTGACGCCTATCGTCGAGCGTCCCGAGGATGCCCTTCTCTCCGAAGAGATGCACCGAGCATTGACGGAGGCCGCGCGCCGTTTTCCGGTGGCCATCATCAGCGGGCGGGATCTGGAGGATGTGCGCCGGCTCGTCGGTATTCCCGAGCTGGTATACGCGGGAAGCCATGGCTTCGACATTGCTGGACCGGAGCTCCGGCTCAAGCTGCCGGAAGGTGCTCATGCCTTGGGCCCCCTTCAGGAGGCGGCGCGCGAGCTCGCGGAACGGCTCGAATCGGTGCCAGGGGCGCGCCTGGAGGCAAAGCGCTTCGCCGTTGCGGTGCACTATCGCCAAACCGTCGCGGCGGACGTCCCGCGCGTGGAATCGGCGGTGGATGAGGTCATCGAGCACCATCCGCGACTGCGAAAGACGGGTGGCAAAAAGATCTTCGAGCTGCGGCCGGCGATCGAGTGGGACAAGGGCCGCGCAGTGAGCTGGCTCATCGCCGAGCTGGGACTCGACCGCCCCGACGTGCTTCCCATCTACATCGGCGACGATCTTACCGACGAAGATGCCTTTCGCGCCTTGCTCGGACGCGGCCTTGGCATCCTGGTGGCGCACCGGCCGCAACCCAGCCTGGCGACCTACCGGCTAACGGGACCCGACCAGGTCCGGGACCTGCTGCTCCACCTCGTCACTCACGCGGAGACCGGCCATGAGTGAATGGACCTGGACCTACCACGACTATGCACCGGAGCAGGAGCGGCTCCGCGAGGCGCTCTGCACTCTCGGCAACGGCTATTTCGCCACCCGGGGCGCGGCGCCCGAGGCGCGGGCCGACGCCGTTCATTACCCGGGTACCTACCTCGCCGGAGGTTATAACCGCGCGATGAGCGAGGTCCACGGGCGTGCCATCGAGAACGAGGACCTGGTCAATCTGCCCAACTGGCTGACGCTCTGTCTGCGCATCGAAGGCGGGCCCTGCTTCGATCTCGCCGAGTGCGAGGTTCTCTCATACCGCCAAGCACTGGATCTGCGCGACGGCATCCTCATCCGCGAGCTGGTATTCCGCGACGCGGCAGACCGAGAGACCGAGCTGGTCCAGCGCCGGCTGGTCCACATGGGGATGCACCACCTGGCGGCCCTGGAAACGGTGATCCGTCCGCTCAACTGGTCCGGCTCGGTGGAGATCCATAGCGCACTGGACGGACGCGTGGAAAATGCCGGCGTGGAGCGCTACCGAGGACTCGAAGGAAAGCACCTGGAGGCATTGGAATCGCAGGCCGTCGGGGAGGACGCCATCTACCTGAAGGTCAGGACCCGCCAGTCGCGGATCGAGGTGGCCATGGCCGCGAGGACGCGCGCCTACCGTGACGATCACCGGTTGGACATCGAGCCGAGCATAGAGCATGAAACGGACTACATAGGGCAGACCTTCCGCGTCACCCTGGACCGCGACGTGCCGGTCAGGGTGGAGAAGATAGTCGCGCTCTATACCTCGCGCGATCACGCAGTTACCGAGTGCGGCCTGGAGGCCCGCGAGGCCGTTGGACTCGAAGACCGGTTCAATGAGCTGCTCGCGAGCCACGTTTTGCTCTGGCGCCAGCTCTGGCGCCGTTTCGACCTCCAGCTCGCGCTGCGTGAGGATGACGAGGGCAGGACCGCGGCCATCCTGCGTCTGCACCTGTTTCATCTGCTTGCCACAGCCTCCCCGCATGTCATGGACCTGGATGCCGGCGTGCCGGCTCGCGGACTTCACGGCGAGGCCTACCGCGGCCATATCTTTTGGGACGAGCTCTTCATCTTTCCGCTGCTCAACCTGCGGCTGCCGGAGGTCACCCGCTCGCTCCTCCTTTACCGATACCGACGCCTGGCCAGCGCCCGGGCCGCGGCGCGCGCGGCGGGTCTGGCCGGCGCTATGTACCCCTGGCAGAGCGGCAGCAACGGTCGCGAGGAGACCCAGCAGTGGCATCTCAATCCCCGTTCCGGGCGCTGGACCCCGGACGAGACTCAGCTGCAGCGCCACGCCAACGCAGCGATCGCGTTCAACGTCTGTCAGTACTACGAAACGACCGGCGACACGGAGTTTCTATCCTCCTACGGTGCCGAGATGCTGCTGGAGATCGCGCGCTTCTGGGCGAGCCTGGCCACGCGCAACCAGGACCTGGAGCGCTACGAGATACGCGGCGTCATCGGCCCGGACGAGTTTCACACCGGGTACCCGGACCGGGAGCAGCCCGGCGTCGACAACAACGCCTATACGAGCTTGATGGCGGTCTGGGTCATCAGTCGCGCCCTCCATTTGCCCGAGCATCTGCCCGCGGAGCGCTGGGAAGAGCTCACCGAGCAGCTCGCCGTGTCCGAGGACGAGCTGCGGCACTGGGACGCGGTGAGCCGTCATATGCGAATCTGCTTCCACAGCGACGGCATCATCAGTCAGTTCGAGGGATTCGAGACGCTCGCGGAGCTCGACTGGGAGGGATACCGGCGCCGTTATGGCGACATCCATCGCCTGGACCGGATCCTGGAGGCAGAGGGCGACAACGCCAATCGCTATCAGGTGTGCAAGCAGGCCGACGTGCTCATGCTCTTCTATCTGTTCTCGGCGGAAGAGCTTGGACAGCTGTTCACGCGATTGGGCTACCCTTTCTCCCCGGACACCATCCCCCGCACCATCGACTACTACCTGCCGCGTACGACCCACGGGTCTACGCTCAGCCGAGTCACCACGGCCTGGGTTCTGGCCCGGTCCGACCGGCCTCGCTCCTGGTCCCTCTTCACCGAGGCACTGGAGAGCGACGTGTTGGATATTCAAGGCGGGACGACCGCCGAAGGAATTCACCTCGGCGCCATGGCAGGCACCGTAGACCTGCTGCAGCGCTGCTATACAGGTCTCGAAATCCGCGACCAGCACCTTTGGCTCGATCCTACCCTCCCCGACGAGCTCAAGTGTCTACGCATCCGTGTGCGCTTTCGCGGACAGACCGTGGAGGTCGAGATCACCGGGGACCTCGCGCGGGTGCGGGCCATCTCTCCCGACAAGGAAGTGATTCGGTTGCGACTCAACAGCCAGACGCTGTCACTCCAGGCCGGCGAAACCCTCGAGGTCAAGCTCGCACGCACACCACTGTTCGTCGACGCCCCGTGAGCCGAACATCTTCCTCTGCCCAAGCTCCCCTGCCCCCTGTCATTGCCAGCAGTGTCTCCTCGCCAACTCTACGATTCCTCCACCTCGCCGCCACCCATCCCAACCGCGCTGCGGCACCGGCCGGCAGTTGCCGGAAGACGCCGGAATCGACAACCCACATCTGCCGCTGAGCTTACGGCCGCCAGCGACAGCTTAGGGGCCGACAACGGACATCGCTTTAGGCCCGGGTGCCCAAAAGATCGGCCTAAGGCATCCGTTTGCTGAGATGCATCAATGAAAGACCTGGGCAACCTGGCAATGGTTGCCTGCTGTGAGACAGCCGCGAAAGCGGGAAGCTCTCCCTAGTAAGGGTTGGTGTCCCGATGCGCGCCAGCAAACGGGCGCCCTCGACGGCCCACGCGGGCGGTGGCTCGGCAGCGGTGGCGGCAGCGAGGGACATGGCGCGACTCTAGCGTGCTTCCGACGGAGTCGCACTCGTTTGATAGCGCAGGCGACACCGCACGGGCTCGATGCCTTCGAGCAGCAGCTTCGGCCCCGTCACATCGAGCTCACGCGGACTCGTCGTGCGCCAGTCGCGCACGAACGTGCCGCGCTCCAGGCGCTTGGCCTACAGGCAAAAGCCCGTGCGGTCCCTGTACAACACCTTGAGGTAATCGCCGCGGCGGTTGACGAAGCAGAGCAGATGGCCCGAGAGCGGATCCTGCCCGAGTCCTTGGCGGGTCGGCGCGATCGGTCCGGTGAAGGACCGGCGGAGGTCCACCGCCCGGCCGTGCATGAGCACCCGCACCCGTGCTTCCGGGAAGAACATCAGCGCCGACGCAGGCGCAGCACCACGCCCGTCTCCAGCTCCGGCTCGATGTCCCACTCCGCCGCCGGGGCCTCTCCCAGGCTGCCAAGGTCAACGACGCGGGGGCGTCCCGCGCAAGGTCCGCCACCCCCTGCGCCGTCAGCCGCTTGCGCCAGCTCTAGCGGGTTCCTGTGCCGATCCCCTCGCGGCGGCAGAACGCCAATACCGCGAGCGCGCTGCGCTCGGCCCGCTCAATCAATGCCTGCCACTGGACCGGACTGCGCCGCACAGAACCCGCTTCGACTGCCATCGTGGTGAGTCCCATCGGTTGGTGTCAACACCGCGAGCATTGTCCGTGGCTGGCGTCGGCTGTGAAGAACGCCGCTGAGTTGCCGGTTGCCCGGCTTTGCGTAAGGCGTTCACTACCTCCGCATCCTTGCCACGATATGAAACTACCTTGTCTTGCCAGTGAACCGCGTTTTGCGACAACTCCCGGTCGACCCCGGCACATATTCAGCATTCATCTCCAGCGCGCCTTGGGTGGGTAGCTTACGACAGGCGAAGGCGTGATCGGTGTTCATGCCAATATCGCGGAGGACGGGCGCGATCTCGCCCGCTCGCGGATGTCTCTCGTCGCTGCCAAGTACGTGCATCGCATGGCAGTCACCCGTAGATGTGACCGCTGTATACCTGGTACAAGCAAGCCGCTGACTGCTTCAGAACCCCTTTGACGCACACGCTTTTCAGATTTTTCTTACGGCCAGATCAGATCAACTTCGGAGGATCAAGCGCTAACATATCAACAGGGAAAGTGTTTCCGCAGGGTGCCCTAAGCATGGTGACGAACTGATGGACCATTCGGACGCCGCCCGCTAGGAAAGTGCGAAGCACGAGGCGGGCACGTCCCCAGTAGGCGTAGGCGCGGGCGTGACGCCGCAGTGGCGAAGGGACCTGAGTCCCGAAGCCGCGGAGGCGGCATGCAAGCGCATGCGACACTCCGGCGTTCGGTGACCCGCAGCAGCGTCTTCGAGCTACTTTGAGGAGTATGGAAATGGGCTATTGCATTGATGGGAAACAACAGATCGACGTCTTCTTGAGTTACGCGCGGGCGGACGATGATCGCCACAACGGATGGGTGAGTGACTTCGAGCGCTACCTGACCAAGACGGTTAGGGCGGAATTGAAGCGTCGATCTGGAGCAGAGCAACAAAGGGCAGAGCAGTTTCGCGTGTGTCGAGATGAAACCGGATTTCCAGCGGGTGGTCAGCTGGACGAGATCGTCTACGAGCGCGTTCGCCACTCTCAGTATCTCTTCGTCTTTCTCGGCTCGGGCTATCTGAATTCCGAGTGGTGCCTGTCTGAACTGGAGGCATTCCGCCACAGCGCCAACGGCACCGTGTCCGGCACCCTCAAGCGGTTGTTCGTGATCGTGTTGGATCGCGATGCGTTACAGAACTTGCGAGAAGGCACCGCCCCCGCGAACCTTCCGCGGGAGAGGCGCCGCTTGTGGACGGATATCGCGGGCGTCACCCGGCAAGCCCTGCGCGTCGAGGGCTTCTTGCAGGATGACGGGCAGGGTCCCGTACCCGTGTATCAGGAGGTCGACAGAGCCCATCCCGCGTTTCACGAAGCCTGTCGCCGCGTCATCGACGATCTTGCTCAGCGTCTCATTCAGCTTCGAGTGCAGGCGCTGGCGATACCGCCGGTGCAAATCGAGAGGCCGCCGCACAATATCGTCATTGGGGCCGTTCCGGAGCGTCTGGTTGCGGTGCAGGAACAGCTTGCCGAAGCATTGGGCCGCGAACGGGTCAGGGTGATCTCTGAGGCGGATGCCGCAGACCAGGCCGCAATGATGCGTGCAATCTCCGGGGCGAGCATCATCCTGCAGCCGTTCGACCGAGGTTACCCGATCGGCTGGAGCCCATATGCTCCCGGCGGACATCTGGCCTTCCAACAACGGCTCTTCAAAGAAGCGCAAGACCGCCGCCGAGTCTCCCTGGACGCCAAGTTCATCTGGTGGGAGCCGAATGGCGCAGCGCCCGCCGCGGAGCCGATGGCGGCCCAGGACGCCATCTTTCTGACGGAGATCGACGAGCTTCCCAAAGCCGAACGACGACAATGCAGTGCGGCTGAGTTGGCTCAGGAGTTCAAGGGTGTCCCACCTTCCGTAACAACAGCGCGCGTATGGGTCGAATGGGAACAGTCGGACAGCGAAACCATCGAACAGGCGACGAAGATCGTCCGCGATTACTTCAATGACTATTGCGCCAAGCAGAGAACTCTGGGCATTAGAATCAACGCTGCCCTGCAATTCGGCAAGGTGGATTGGCAAACGCTACAGCACGGCCTGAAGGGCACGGCCGCCAAGAAGAAGCCGCTTGGCGTTGTCATCGTGTACAGCGAGCACAAGGATTGGGACGCGCTGAACGAGCAAAGCGACTGCATCGACGACTTGGAGGACGTGCTGATGAAAAGGATGTTTCCCGGAATTTTCGTAATACGGCCAGACAGATTCTTCCTCCCTGATGGTTGGGGATTCGTCCGCTTCACGCGATCCGATCGCAAGCTGACATATGACGAGGCCGAATTGGAGAAGTTCGTCCGTGAGCTGTTCAGTGTGCTCAACAAGAGCCGTTCCGAGCAGGCTCGTTACGGAGTGGCGTGATGCCAAGTGCTGCCGACCTATTGGGCTCGCTCGACGAGACCTTTGCTCGCATGCGCCATAGTCTGGAGCAGGTCTCCGCAGAGCAGGCCCGTGTCAGGGACAAGAAACCTGCGGCCCGTGCTCCCTACCCTGGACTGCGGCCGTTTCTCGCCGAGGAGGCGCGGTTCTTCCGAGGTCGTGAAGCGCAGATCCGAGAAATCGGTGATCGGCTTGCGCGCGAGCGCTGCATCAGCGTCCTGGGCGGTTCGGGGACGGGCAAGTCCTCCATCGTCCGCGCAGGCGTCATTCCTTCGCTGCGGCGCAAGCTCATCCCCGGGCGCGGTGATCTGTGGAGGGCGACGACTTTCGCCCCCGGACTCGCCCCCATGGACAACCTCGTCCTCGCTCTGGAGCGACTCTTGAAACCGCCGGAGCCCAAGGCCGGGAAATCGATGGAGGCCCTTTGCGCTGAACGGCGTGCAAGCATTCTCGATACGCTCTATCGCGCAGACGGTGGGCTCGGGGCCTTCCTCCCGAAGTTCCGGGAGGCGCTCGATATCGAGCCCTCGGTCTCCGAGTCGACGCGGGCGCAGGCCAACGTGCTCATCGTCATCGATCAGTTCGAGGAGCTGTTCCGTCAGGAAAACCGAGGGAATCGGCATCAACAGGTCGCCGCATTCATCGGCCTGGTGGTCGATCAATGGCAGCACCCTGGCCAGTATGACGGATTGTATCTCGCCCTAACCATGCGCACCGACGATCTGCATCGCTGCGCAGAGTTCTTGGACCTGCCCGACTTCATAAACGCAACGTCCTATCTCATCCGCCGACTCCGCGACGAAGAGCTGTTCGAGGCCATTGTCGCCCCGGTCCGTCCGCCCCTGTTCCGTGCCGGCCTGCTCCAAGGCGAGGTCGAGCCGGGCGAGCCGGATACGCGTCCATTTGATGTCGATGTCGTCGGGGAGTTGGTGGATGCAGTCGAGGAGATCGGACACGACCCGGATCACCTACCGCTGCTACAACACCTGTTGGCGGTGGTGTGGCGTTGCGCCACGGAACGCTGGCGCCAGGAAGCGCAGCAAGGGCGCTTCGAGCTACCACCGCGCGTTAAGCGCGACGATCTGGCACGCGCGGTGGGATTTGGGAATTGGCTGGAACTGGACGCTTATCGCCGCAGCCGGGAAGCGGTGGTGCCGGGCTGGCTCCTACGGCAGTGCCTCGATCGCGTTGCCGAAGCGCTTCTGCTGGGGGACTTGTTCGGCAAGCCACTGACCGAGCGCCAACGCCGCGTCGCGCGCAGCGCGTTCTGCCTGATGGGCGAGATCGACGACCGCGGCAACGTCAAGCGGCGATGGACGAGCCGGGCGGAAATCGCGCGCGTTGCAGGAGATGCTCCGAACGCCGACGTCGACGCCGTCATCCGTCGCTTCAGCCGGGATCATCGTCTGATCTGGGCACGCGAGAGCGAGGAAGTGGACGTCTGCCACGAGGCGCTTATGCGCAACTGGCCGCGGTTGGAGCGCTGGTTGGCCCAGGACCGGGAAGCGGGCCTTGCATACCTGCAGCTGGTCCGTCGCTGCAAGGCCTGGTGCGATACGAAGGCGGCAGCATCCCGGTGGGTGCGACCCTGGGCATTCTGGGCACGCAAGAAGGGCCGCTTGCTGGGCACCGACGCATTGGAACGCCTAGTGCCGGCTCTCACCGAGCGTGAGGGCAAGCTCGGTCGCATGCGCCCGCGCTACAACAACCATTGGGCTCGCCGTTACATCGGCGCACCGGTGGTCGACCAAAGCGGCGAGGACCCGGAAATCGTGGCGGAGCGAGAGGATCGCGAGCGCTTTACCTATCTGCGGTTGAGCAAACGGCGTGCAGCCATCCTCGCAGCACTGCCGCTAGTCACGGCAACGCTGCTGGTCGTGATCCTCGCCGGTTTCGTCTGGCAGCAGCGACGCGATATCGCTTACCAACAAAGGATCGCGGCCACGGGCTTATGGGACCGTCTCGATCGGAGTTACTACACGATGGTCGGTGACAGTTATATTCGCGGACTCTGGGCAGTCACCTCGGCACGCCCCGCGGTGAGAAGGCTGTTCGTGGACCAGTTGACCAGTGGTCGACGCACCAGGGAGATCGAGACCCATCCGGAGGCCATCGCGCGTGCGGTTGGCCTGCGATGGACAGACGGGGAGCGAACCGCCGTCTCCGACTGGCTGATCGAGATGCTCGAAGCGCCGCGCCAAGCACAAGGTCTCCCGCGCGAAGCGATCCTGGCATGCGCAAGCGCTGCACTGGGCGAGCGCCTCAGCGACGAATGCCGCGATGCCGCGGCTGCACGGGCTCAGCAAGCGATCACAACCGGGGGGTGGGATAAGACGACCCCCTGGTATAAAGGTCGGATCCTCGCGTGCCAGGGAGGCAAATTCGACCAGCAGACCCAGGAGAAAGTGATCGGCGCCATTTTCGCGACTTGGCAACAGAACGGCCCGGGACTCACCAGCTTCGACCTCACCTCCCTGGCGTCGGCCATGACAAGTGCGACCTGGCGAATCAAGGCATCCAGCGGCGAGTTGAGCTCAGACCAGATCGCGCTGGTCGGGGAATTGGTCAAAAGGCTAACCGACTCCGTGATGGCGTACCCGTCGGACAGGTTTGCGATCATACCGGCCCGGTCGCTCGTCTCGATCATCGCTGCGCTGCCCCTCGAGAACCAGCGCACTGCCCTGGCTGGGATCCTGAGCAAGAGCGCCCATCTGCCCGGCGCGTCGGACCAGTGGGGGGAACTGTTGATCATGCTGGCGCAAGCCTTCGAGGACAGCGCCGAACAGCATCGCGCCCAGAATCGCTCCGATGAACTAAGACCCTTGATCCGAGAAGCGCGCAGCATGCTCGTCGGGGGCCGCCCGCCTGGGGGCGCACAAGGCGTCGATGTTAACCAAGTTGCGCTGGCGCGGCTGCTGTTGCCTCTGGTCGAAGTGGCAGGCGCGGACGACAAGCTGCGGCTCGCACTGTCCCGACTCGCCGCGCGACCGGCCGCCAACGCAGAGGGAGTAGTGGATGGTGCGCAGCTGGCCCTGTGGGGGCGCCACCTGGCCCTGTCGCTACGCGCGGGGTCGCTCCACGCTCAGCGCGAGGAGATGGCCGGCGAGTTGCTTCAGCGCGCGCAGGCCGTCGCTGAACGCCATGCCAAGATGCCGGCCCTCAACCTTGCCAGCGAGGGCTTGGCGCACGCCGTGGCGACAATGGCCGAGCAGCATGCCGATCCCGATTGGGGGTTGAGGGCGCAGGCCCGCAAGGTGGCGCAACAAGCCATCGCCACGACCGGTTCCGCCGAGGAGTCCGCAGCCTGGGCGCGAGCAATCGTTGCGCTGGTCAAGCCCCTGGATCCCCATGAGCAGGCTGAAATTTTGGTGGAGGTGCTCAAGTATCCGACCGCTGCGCTGACCGCGCGCGATCCCAACGCAGGGAAACCCGAGAACGCCACCGATGTCCTGGTCGGCGCGGTGCGTGACGCCATCGATCCCGAGGTCGAGTTGGACCAGGGTCCCGGCGACCACCTCCGGGTGCTGGAGCGCCTGCAGCGCGTCCCAGGCTTTGAGGACTTGGACCTGATGCGGCCCCCCGAGGATCCGCGGCCCGCTTCTGGTCGGTGAGCCGTCCCAAACAGACCTGCGCCCCTGTGGACCAGTGCAGCGAGCCCGATCGGCACGCCCGCCGCGCACCCGTTCCGGCGGGGGCCGTTTCACTCGGGCCACGCGTCAAACGCTCCAGTAGCCTGAAGACCCGGGCAAGCGACATGCAAGTCAACCCCGGGATGGGCGGCATTATGCAGCAGCTGCACATTTCAAAAAATCAGTCGGTTAGCGCAGATCGTGCTCACGGTTTGAGGCACCACCTGGGGCATGCTGGCGGCCATAAGGACGCGTGTGGAGACCGTGAGGCACAGACGATGAACGTCCCGCGCTCGCCCCGCTTCACGTGACCGCCTAACCGTTCACGGGAACAGGGGACAACATGGGCGCGAGTAGCACAACCGGCCCACCCGCGCTACTCTGACGATATGTGCGGCCGCTTCGTCCAGTGCTCCGACCCCGACATCTACGCGAGCCATTTCGACGCGGTGACGCTCTTCGACGCGAAGCCGCGTTACAACCTCGCGCCTACTCAGCAGGTGCTGGTCGTGCGCAAGACTGAGGAGGGAGGGGGCGAGCTCGTGCCGCTGCGTTGGGGCCTCATCCCCTCCTGGTCGAAGGGGCCGGACAGTGGCTACAGTATGATCAACGCCCGCGCGGAGACGCTCGACACGAAGCCCGCGTACCGCAACGCCTTCAAACACCGGCGCTGCTTGATCCCGACCGAGGGCTTCTACGAGTGGAAGGCCGCGGGCAAGACGAAGACGCCCTTTCTCATTCGCCGCGCTGACGGCGAGCCGTTCGGCATGGCGGGGCTCTGGGAACGGTGGCACGGGAAGGACGACGAGACCATTGAGTCCTGCACCATCATCGTGACCGAGGCAAATGCCCTCATCCGCGGGCTCCACGACCGGATGCCGATCATCATTTCGCCGGCAGACTATGCAGCATGGCTCAATCCCGAGAACAAAGACAGAGACGCACTCCGCGGACTGCTCCGGCCAGCCGATCCGGAGCCCTGGATGTTCCGCGAGGTCTCGCGCAAGGTGAACAGCCCCAATAACGACGGCCCAGAGCTCATAGAGCCCGTCGCCGCGTAGCTCACCCCGCGAGCCCTCGTCCCCTTACACTCGTTTGATGACCGCCCGCTGCGTGGTAATTTCCGCGTCGGACGACGCCGGATTCATCACCGGCTCGACGATCCCCGCCAATGCCGGTCAGTCTATGATCTAGACGTCTGTGCCCAGGCAAAGTAGCTGCGCTTCGACCGGGCGACGGCGCACGGGACGTGGTCGAGCCCACGCCCGGCTCGTAGGTGAAAGTTCGGGTCGACTTGACCCGACATCTTAGAAAACGCAACGCTGGAGATTGATCATGACTATACCGAACCAGATCATCGACCTGGCAGTGGTAACGCTCCGGCAACACCCCCGCAATTCCGCGAAGACCTGACCGACGAATCGAGCTCGGGCAAACGTGCCGGCGCTTCGTCCGACACGCCTGGGCGCCAATCAAAATGGGAGGGCGCGATGCTGGGGGCAACCTCCGGCCATTTCTCTCGTGTGACCGTCCTGCTCGGACTCGTTCTGACCACCCGGGTTGCATCGGCGGCAGGCGGCGATGCGCAGACACAGGACTTCACCACCCACTGGGGTGGCTTGCTCTGCGTGGCGGTCTTCATCGCCGCCTACTCTCTGGTCATCGCGGAAGAGACCCTGCATCTTCGCAAATCGAAACCGGTGATGGTCGCGGCCGGGGTGATCTGGGTCATCGTCGCGGTGGTCTATGCGCAGCACGGTGACACACAAACGGCGGAAACGGCGCTTCGGCACAACCTGTTGGAGTTTGCCGAGCTGTTT
>Ga0307440_1000683_pt1 | contig 16828 bp, 13 predicted proteins | sample SalMarWE160410MG_FD_202150 | JGI IMG/M metagenome (GOLD analysis project Ga0307440, IMG submission 202150) | Salt marsh sediment microbial communities from the Plum Island Ecosystem LTER, Massachusetts, United States - WE1604-10 | ecosystem: Environmental > Aquatic > Marine > Intertidal zone >... | reverse complement strand
AGGGAGCGCTCGATGATCTCGAGGCAGCGCCGCATCTGGCCGTAGGCATCGCCAGGCGCAGCTACTGAGCCATCCTCGGCGATCGGCGCCGTTCCCGACACGGCCACGCGGTCACCGATCCGCACGGCACGCGAGAACCCGATGGTCGCCTCGAAGGGCGAGCGTGACGTCACGGCGATCCGCTTCATGCGCCTCCACCTCGCTTCCAGGATTCGCTCCATGGTAGCGCGCAGGTGGCGCCGGCCCGGTCGCCAGCCTTGACACCGCACCGACGCACCTCCTAAACTCGCTGAGAGGTCCGACCATACAACCTTTCGATCCACGGCGTCGGCTCCCCCCACCCGACGTCCGACCACTCCCGGACGGACCCAGCGGTCGAGGTGCCAGCCTTCCGGTTGGTACCTCGACCCACACCACCTCCGTCGTGATGACGGAGGAAGGGAGGATCGCTATCGACGCCCGGGACACCATCAAGCGCCGCAAGGTATCCGACGAGGTTCGCGATGCGATCCTTGCGATGATTCGTGATCGAGAGCTGAACGAGGGCGACCGACTCGCGCCGGAGCGCGACCTGGCCAACCGGTTCGGCGTATCCCGTACCACGCTGCGCGATGCCATCCGGGAGCTCGAGCTGCTCGGCTACCTCGACGTTCGCCAGGGAGACGGCACGGTGGTGCGCAACCCCGGCGGCGAGGCTCTCGCCACACCCTTCCGGCGCTTGCTCCGCGGCCAGCCCCAACTCGCCGAAGACCTGCTGCAGTTCCGCCGGATCCTGGAGCCGGAGGTAGCGGCCCTGGCCGCCCTGCGCTGCACCGAGTCCGACGCCGCGGAGCTGCGCACCGCGTTGGAGCGCCAGCGCAAGCTGGTCGACACAGGGCGCAGGTTGCTCGGCGAGGACCTGGGCTTCCACCGCCTGATCGCCCGAGTCGCCGGCAACACCACCGTCCTCCACGTCCTCAACACCCTTCAGTCGATGCTCCTCGACCTCAGATCACGCATGCTCACCGGCGACCAGCCGGTGCTCGCCCTGGAACAACACACCGCCATCGCAACCGCCATCATCGACGGCGATCCCGCAGCCGCGCGTTCCGCCGTTCACGAACATCTCGAGGCCGTCGAACGAAGTATCGTTCGCGACCAGGGCACTAGCCCGAGGGAGGTACCCGAGCCATGACACGATTCGCACGTCTCCTCGCTGTGTTGCTCGTTGCGCTGATCGGCGCATCGGCCGGCGCCGCGACCTTCACATACGCCGCGCAGGCGGACGCCGTTGGACTGTCCCCGATCCTCACCAACGACTCGGTTTCCGCAGTCGCCGAGCGCCACATCTACGAGAACCTGGTGAAGCGCGACCCTGTCACCAACAAACTGGTGCCCTGGCTGGCCACCTCGTGGGACACCCCCGACGCCACCACCTGGATCTTCCATCTCCGTCAGGGCGTGACCTTCCAGGACGGCACCCCCTTCAACGCGGAGGCCGTCAAGTTCACCTTCGAACGCATCATGGACCCCAAGGTCGGTGCTCCGCGCGCCAGCCTGCTGACCCCCATCAAGAGCATCGACGTCGTCGATGACGCTACCGTCAAGATCACCACCAAGGCCCCGTACGGCGCCTTCCTGGCGGCGCTGGCGCACCCGAACGCCGAGATCGTGAGCCCCACCGCCGTCAAGAAGTACGGCGACCTCATGAAGAACCCGGTCGGCACCGGCCCCTACATGCTCAAGGACTGGGTCTCGGGTGACCACATCACGCTGGTGCGCAACCCGAACTACTGGGGCACGCCGCCCTCCATCGACACCTTCGTCATCCGCGTCGTTCCGGACGCCAACACGCAGGTGGCGCTGCTCGAGCGTGGTGACGTACAGCTCATCGACACGGTGCCCCCGGAGCTCGTGAGTCGCCTCCAGAAGGACCAGAACATCAAGGTCGTCAGCAAGCCTGGGACCCCGGTGTACTACCTCGGCTTCAACTACAAGAAGCCCTTGTGGCAGAACAAGACCGCGCGGGAAGCCGTCGCCTCGGCCATCAACATCGACGTGATCTCCAAGCTCCTTCAGCCGCTCGCCAACAAGGATTGCAGCATCATCGGACCACAGGTCTTCGGCTACGTCGAGGGTGTCGAGTCGAACTGCACGCCCTACGATCCCGCCATGGCCAAGAAGCTCTGGAGCGGGCTCTCCGATGCTCGCCCGGTCACGCTGTGGGTACCGCAGATCGGCGATTATCCGCGCGTCGGTCAGATCATCCAGGGACAGCTCAGCCAGGCCGGCATCCCGACCACCATCAAGACCGTCGAGTGGGGCGCCTACCTGTCCGCCACGCAGAAGTACGAGCAGGACCTCTACCTGCTGGGTTGGACCAATCAGACCGCCGACGGCTCCGAGCTCATCTACCCCAACCTCGACTCCGCCAACATCGGTGCAGCCAACCGCTCGGCGTACAACAACCCGGCTGCGGACAAGCTCATCGAGGCGAGCCGCGCGACCACCGACCAGCAGCAGCGCCTGGACCTGCTCAACCAGGCGAACACGCTGCTCCTGAAGGACGTGGCCTGGGTCACGCTCTATGACGGGGTGGCGCTGATCGCGCATCGAACCAACGTCAGCGGCATCACCCTGTTGCCTACGGGAGATTGGTCGATCGCCAACGCTACGATGAAGTAGCGGTCCGCCTTCCGGCCCAGGAGCTTCGTACCTCGTGAGAGACGGGTGACGTCGAGACGTGCTCATCTACAGCCTGAGACGCCTACTGGAAGCGATTCCGGTCCTGCTCGGCGTCACCGTCCTCACCTTCCTGATCCTCCACCTCGCTCCCGGCGATCCCGCCCAGCTCATCGGCGGCCCCACCGCCACGGCACAGGAGATCGCCAACATCCGCCAGCGGCTCCACCTCGATCAGCCGCTCTACGTCCAGTACGGGACCTTCCTCTGGGATCTGGTCCACGGCAACCTCGGCCAGTCGGTGCAGCGCCGCGAGAGCGTGCTGGCCATGCTCGCGGTGCGGCTGCCGAACACCGCGGTGTTGGCCGTGACCAGCCTGCTGGTCACGCTGCTGGGCATCCCCCTCGGGGTCATGGCGGCCACCCGCCCGAACAGCCTGAACGACCTGCTCCTGATGAACATCTCGCTGCTCGGTGTGTCCATCCCCAACTTCTGGCTGGGCATCCTGCTCATCATCTGGTTCTCGGTCGGCCTCGGCTGGTTCCCGGTAGCGGGCTACCATCATCCCTTCTTGAGCTTCGAGGGGATCAAGTCGCTCGTCCTACCGGCGATCACGCTGGGCACCGGCGGGCTCGCATTGGTGGCCCGCCTGACGCGCAGCGGCATGCTGGAGGTCCTCGGGCAGGACTACATCCGCACGGCGCGCGCCAAGGGCCTCCCTGAGCGCGGCGTGCTCTTCCGGCACGCACTGCGCAACACCATGATCCCCGTCATCACCGTCGTCGGCCTGAACTTCGGGGCGCTGCTGGGGGGCGCCGTAGTGACCGAGTCGGTGTTCGCCATCAACGGCGTCGGCCGTCTGGCCGTCGACAGCATCCTTGCGCGCGATTACGCGGTGGTGCAGGGCAGCGTCGTGCTCATCGCCACCACCTTCGTGCTCGTCAACCTACTCGTCGACTTGTCCTACGCCCTCCTGAACCCGACCATCCGGTACGGATGAGCACCGTCGCCACGACACCTACCCGGACCCGAACCGCCCGCGGGTCGAAGGTCCTCGGCCGGCTGCGCCGCAGCCCCCACTTCGTGGTTGGCGCAACGCTCGGGCTGGTGGTCGTTCTGGCCGCGGTCCTGGCGCCCTTGCTGGCCCCGATCGATCCCTACTATCAGGACTACGCCGCAGTGCTGCAGCCGCCGGGTACGGCCGGGCACCTGCTGGGCACCGACGCCTTCGGCCGCGATCAGCTCAGCCGCATGCTCTTCGGCGCCCGGATCTCACTGGCCGTAGGCGTGACCTCGGTCCTGATGGGCCTCATGGTGGGCGTGATGCTGGGCCTCCTGGCAGGCTACTTCCGTCGCCTCGATCGCCCGATCATGATGGTCAACGACGTCCTCATCGCCTTCCCCGGCATCCTGCTGGCGATCTCCATCGTGGCGGCGCTGGGCACCAGCCTGATCAACGTCATCGTGGCCGTGGCCATCTTCTCGGTGCCGACGTTCGCACGCATCACGCGCGGCGCCGTGCTCGGGGTCCGTGAGGCCGACTACGTGTCCTCGGCCCGAGCGGTCGGATCGAGCCATGCACGTATCATCTTCCGGACCATCCTCCCCAACATCCTCTCCCCTCTCATCGTCTACGCGTCGCTTCGTCTCGCTACCAGCATCTTGACGGCGGCCACCCTCAGCTTCCTCGGGTTGGGCGCGCAGCCACCAAGCCCCGAATGGGGCGCCATGATCAACCAGGCGCGCACCTACCTCTATTCCGCCCCCTATCTCTCCATCGAACCCGGAATCGCTATCTTCATGACCGTCCTGGCCTTCAACCTTCTGGGTGACAGCCTGCGCGACGCTCTCGATCCTCGCAGCCAGTAGAAGGGACCTCAATGGAGCCGCTGTTCGACCCACGCCTCCCCTACCCGTCCGTTCGGCACCCCGTCCTCGCCGACGCCGTGGTGGCTACCTCGCAACCCCTCGCGGCGCGGGCCGGTCTGAAGATGCTCGAGCTCGGCGGCAACGCCGTCGACGCCGCCATCGCCGCAGCCATGACGCTGCCGATCGTCGAACCGACCTCCAACGGCATCGGCTCGGACGCGTTCGCGCTCGTCTGGGACGGTACACGCCTGCAGGGCCTGAACGGCAGCGGGCGGTCGCCGCGCGCCTTGAGCGCCGCCCGCTTCGAAGGACAGGAGGCCGTCCCGAGGATGGGCTGGGATCCGGTGACGGTCCCCGGAGCGGTCTCTGCCTGGATCGCGCTATGGCGCCGTTACGGTTCGCTGCCACTTCAGACCCTGGCGGAGCCGGCCGTTCACTACGCCGAACACGGCTTCCGGGTGGGCCCCATGACCGCACGCGGATGGGCCCGCGCAGCGGATCTGCTGGGTGACCAACCCGGCTTCGCCGAGGCCTTCCTCACCGAAGGTCGTGCGCCGCTGGCGGGCGAACGGTTCCGTCTCCCGGCTGCGGCCGCCACCCTGCGACGCATCGCCGAGACCGAAGGAGAAGCGTTCTATCGTGGCGAGCTGGCCGAGCGCATCGCCGCCTTCGCCCGGGAAACGGGCGGCCTGATCGACGAATCGGACCTTGCCGAGCACGAGCCGCTGTGGGTCGATCCCATCGCCCGTCGCTTCGCCGGCGCCGACGTTCACGAGCTACCGCCCAACGGTCAGGGCATCGCCACCCTGATGGCCCTCGGCATCCTCGAACACAGCGCGATCAGCGACCTCGAACCGGACTCGGCCGACGCCCTGCACCTCGAGATCGAAGCCATGAAGCTGGCGTTCGCCGACCTCTACCGGCACGTCGCCGATCCCGACAGCATGGACGTCACCGCGGCAGACCTGCTGGACGACGGCTACCTCGCCGAACGGGCGCGCCAGCTCGACCCCAAGAAGGCGGCCTCTCCGCGTCCCGGGGTACCGGGCAAGGGAGGCACCGTCTACCTCTCCACCGCCGACGCGAGCGGCCGCATGGTGTCGTACATCCAATCCAACTACATGGGCTTCGGGTCCGGGGTGGTGGTACCGGGAACGGGCATCAGCCTGCAGAACCGCGGCGCGGGCTTCGTGCTCGATCCCGGGCACCCCAACCGAGTGGACGGAGGCAAGCGCCCCTTCCACACCATCATCCCCGGCTTCGTCACCCGGGACGGCGAACCCCTCGCCAGCTTCGGTGTCATGGGCGGGGCCATGCAGGCCCAGGGTCACCTGCAAGTGATGCTCAGGACGTTGCTGTACGGACAGAACCCTCAGGCCGCCATCGACGCGCCGCGCTGGCAGGTCCTTCAGGACGGGTCTACCATCGCCATCGAGCGCGGCTACGATGCTTCGCTCTACCACGATCTCGAGGAGCGCGGCCACGTGGTGCTGCGCGACCCGCGTGTGGCCAGCGGGGACCGCTTCTTCGGGGGAGGTCAAGCGATCTGGCGCTTGCACGGCGGCGGCTACCTGGGCGCCAGCGACCCGCGACGGGAGGGGCTGGCGATCGGCCTCTGAGCGGGTTCGATCACCGTCCTGAACACCACGGTCATAGGGTGGGCAGAACGCTCTATCCAGAGTCGTTCCTGGCGGACCGACCGATCCGTACGACGTTTCCCTTGGCCGTCGGCGGGCGGTGCGCTGGCTCCGCCGAAGCCGGCGCCGCTTCCCCGCGTGGGGCCCCGTGGCGCTCCACGCGGAGCCCGGCCCAGACAGGAGGAGCGATGCACCCCGTTGACGTACCCGACATCCCACGCGCCGAGCAGGTGGCGCTCCCCAGCGGCGCCACGGCGTTGCTGGTGGTCGACATGCAGAACGACTTCGCCCACCCCGACGGTGTCCTCTTCGCGGAGGACGCCCGTCGCGCCATCCCTGTCATCGCAGAGCTGACCGAGAGGGCACGGGCGGCCGGCGTCCCCGTGTTCTTCACGCAGGACTGGCACGAGGCCGACGACCCGGAGTTCGCCATCTGGGGCGCGCACGCTCGGGCCGACACCTGGGGAGCACGCATCGTCGACGAGCTGGCCCCCAGGCCCGGCGATCTCCACATCCGGAAGCTGCGCTACGACGCGTTCTACGGGACTTCGCTGGACCATCGGCTGCGGCAGCGTGGGGTCGTCCACCTCGTCATCGTCGGCACCGTCGCCAACATCTGCGTGCTACACACCGCCGGTTCCGCTGCCTTGCGGTTCTACGACGTCGTGGTGGCCGATGACGGCGTCGCCGCCCTCACCCCCTTCGACAAGGCGAGTGCGCTGCGCCAGGTGACCTTCCTCTACCAGGGGAAGGTCACGCATGGCCGCGGCCTGACGTTCGTCTAGTCGGCCCGCTACGTGCTCGTCCCACCGTGCGGTCGGAAGAACGCGGCCGCGTCCGGGTGGCCCGGCTGGACCAAGGGCACCAGCGTTCCGAGACGCTTGCGGTGGCTGGCACGCACGCGGTCGCGAACCGAATCGATCGCTTCCTGGCCCACCCCCAGCGCGCGGATGGCCTCGTCCCCGAAGCCGGCCTCCAGATGCGCCAGCACCAGATCGGCGGTCGCGTAGCTGAGGCCGAAGTCTCCCTCGTCGGTCTGGCCGGGCTCGAGGCCCGCACTGGGCGCCTTGGCTACGATCGCGTCCGGCACCCCCAGATGCTCGGCGAGCTGCCACACCTGGGTCTTGTAGAGGTCGAGCAGCGGTTGGATCTGCGCGGCATCGTCACCGTGCTCGGTGAAGTAGCCGAACAGCAGCTCCGTGCGGTTGCCGGTCCCGAGCGGTAGTGCGTCGTAGGCCTTCATCTTGTCGAACAGCACGACCATGCGAGCGCGCGCCTGCAGGTTGCCCCGCCGACGCCAGTCCATGCCTGCCTGTGCCTCTGCGTAGGTGTCGACCATGGTGCTGATGTCGATGGTCTCGCTGGCAAGTCCGAGCTGTTCGATGACGCGCTGGCCGTCCTCGAGTGCGGCGATGCCGAGGTCCCGGTAAGGCAGGCGCAGGGCGATGACCCGCTTCGGGCCCACCGCACGCGTCGCCAGTTGCGCCACCGTGGCGCTGTCCACACCGCCCGACACCGGCAGGATCAGGTTCTCGACTCCCAAGCGGCGCGCCGTGTCCGCGAGGAAGGTCACCAACGTGTGCTCCAACGCTTGCGCGTCGATCCGAAGGCGTTCGTGCGGGACGGAACGGATGGCCATGGAAGTTCCTCCGGGGGCGAGGTCCGGCCGCCCAAGGGCGGCGCGCGCCCACTCTACCGTTCTCCACCTGGACGGCCGGTATCATCGTGACGGCCTGGAGCCCGTGGGCCACGGAGCGACCCGGGTTCGGCCAGGTGAGAGAGGATGGTCATGTCAAGCCAGCAACACCCCCCCGTCAACGAAGGCATCCTGTTCGCCGACCTCTACGAGCTGACGATGGCGCAGCTCTACCTGCGCACTGAGATGCACGACACGCCCGCCCAGTTCAACGCCTTCTACCGCCACAACCCCGACTTCGGAGGCCACCAGGCGGGCTACTGCGTCACGGCTGGTCTCGACGACCTGCTCGCCTGGATGGAGCGGGCCCGACCGAACCAGGACGACCTCGATGCCCTGGGGGGGCTGCGCAACGCCAAGGGGGGCCGTCTGTTCGACGACGGCTTCCTCGGCTGGCTGGGCGACCAGGGCGGCTTCCCCGGCGTGACGGTGCTGACGCCTGCCGAAGGCAGGGTCATCCACCCCCACGCTCCCTTCGCCGTGGTGGAGGGTCCGTTGGCCGCTGCGCAACTCCTGGAGACGGCGCTTCTCAACCATCTCAACTACCCCACGCTGATCGCAACGCGCGCGACGCGCATCAAGCAGGCGGCACGGGGTGGGTCCGTCGTCGACTTCGGGATGCGGCGCGGGCACGCCCGCGGCGTGAACGCGGGCTCGCGCGCCGCCCTGATCGGAGGGCTCGACGGCACGTCCAACACCGGTCAGGCACTCGCCCTGGGCGCCGCGCCGCGCGGCACCCACGCCCACAGCCTCGTTCAGGCCTTCATGGCCGCCGGCATGCAGGAGCTGGACGCCTTCCGGGCCTATGCCGAGACCTTCCCGGACGATTGCCTTCTGCTCCTCGACACCGTCGACACCCTCCACAGCGGGCTCCCCAACGCCATCACCGTCTTCGAGGAGCTCCGCCGGGCCGGTCACGAGCCGCGCGGCGTGCGGCTCGACTCGGGCGACCTGGCGCACCTGGCGATCCAGGTGGCGAAGGAACTCGACCGGGCGGGGTTCGATGCTGTGCCCATCACACTGTCCAACCAGCTCGACGAGCTGACCATATGGCAGATCCTGGAGCAGATCGAAGACGAAGCACCCCGCTACGGCATGGACCCCGCCCCCCTCATCCGGAGGCTCGGCTACGGCGTGGGTACCCGCTTGCTGACCAGCCACGGAGCTCCGGCCCTCGACGGCGTGTACAAGCTCGTGGCCCTGCGGCACCACGGCAACTGGGCACCCGCCATCAAGCGCTCCGACACCCCCAGCAAGGCCACCACGCCAGGTCCAAAGCGGCTCTACCGCGTATACGACGCGCGCGGCATGGCAACGGCCGATCTGGTGACCTTGGACCAGGAACGACCGAGCCTCGACGCGCCGCTGCGCCTGCGGCACCCGGTCGAGCGCACCAGCCGCACCCTGCAACCGGATGACATCGGCGGTATCGAGCCGCTGCTGGAGGTAGCCTGGCACGACGGCCGGCGGGCCGGTCCCACCCCCGACCTGAGCACCCTGCAGCAACGCCGACGCGAGGACGAGGAACGCCTCGACCCCGGTGTGCGCCGTTTGATCAACCCGCACATCTACCACGTGTCGCTGAGCGAAGCGCTGTGGGAGCTCAAGCAGGATCTTCTCGTCGGACCCAACGGCAACGGCCGCTCGACCGCGCACTGAGCGGCATCGACGCCGGTATGATGGCGCCGATCCTCCACGGCCCAGGCCCATGCCGCGGAGACCGTCCATGGCCGAGTCGCTGTCGTTCGATCCCCCCGCGCGCACCGACGCCTCCCAGCAAGGCCCCTACCTCCGGCTGGCGGTACGCAGCATCTTCCTGGCGGCCCTGGCGGGGTTGTCCGCCGGGCACGTGGTGCCGCTCCCGGAAGAAGCGATCCTGCCGCTGGCCGCGATCGGGCTGGTGCTCAACGGAGCGATGGCCCTCGGCAAGGTCGGGCTGGGGACAGGGCTGCGGCTGTGGACGCCGCTGCTCGACCTGGGTCTGCTCTACGTGCTCGTGGGGTACACGCCCGAGCCCCAGTCGTGGGGTGCACTGGCCTACGTATGGCTCGCCGGACAGGCCGTGGTATCACGCACTTCCCAGCCCGAGCGGGCGCTTCCCATCTACGGCCTCGCGGCCTGGGCGGCCCTGGCGCTGGCCTCGCTGCAGATGGCCCATCCCATCGCCTACATGCTGGGACACACCGTTGCCTTGGCTCTGTTCGTGGCGGTGGCCCGCACCTTCCTGAGGGAGCGGCACGAGAGCAATCTCGACCCGCTCACCGGCGCGTTGACCCGCCGGGCGGGGCTGCTGGAGCTCGAGCGCCGACTGGAGCGCGGTACGCCCTTCGAGGTTGCGGTCGTGGACCTGCGTGACTTCAAGCGCATCAACGACGCACACGGGCACCTCGCCGGGGACCAGGCGCTGCGCATCATCGGACGGCGCCTGCATCACGCGTTGCGCTCCGAGGACGCGATCATCCGTTACGGCGGCGACGAGTTCGTCGTCGTGAGCGACCTCGAGGGGCTCCAAACGAGGTTGCGCACGGCGTTCGCGGACCCGCTCCGCACACGCTTCGGGGTCCTGGACGTGGGTGCCGACGTGGGCGTCATGGCGTGGCGCCACGGCCTCGCGCTGGCCGACATCCTGGCGGAGGCCGATCGCCGTATGTACGCCACCAAGCGTGCGGGCTGAGCTCAGCTCTCCCCGGCGTCCACCTCGATACCGCTGACGTCCTCGATGAAGCGAACCAGGGCGGCCATGTCCTGATCGCCGTAGCCGCGCGCGTGCGCTCCCGCGACAGCCTCCCGTACCGTGGCCAGCGTGGGAAGGTAGACCCCCAGCGCGCGCGCCTCGGCCTGTGCCAGGTCGAGGTCCTTCAGCAACAGATCGACCGGGAACTGCTTGTCGAAGTCGCGGCGCCCGATCATCTCGCCCTTCAGACGGAACAGCGGCGACGCCAGCGCCCCGCCGTCCACGATCCGCAGCATGGCGTCGAGCGAGAGTCCGGCCGCGTGCCCGAACACCAGGGTCTCGGCGAAGCTCTGCATCATGGCGCCCAGAAGCTGATTGATGAACAGCTTCGCGCGCGTCCCGGCGCCCACCCCGCCCAGGCGCATCACCGTGCCGAAGGTGGAGAGGAGTTCCGCCACTGCGTCCACGATCGGATCGGCTCCACCGGTCAGGACCAGCAGTGTGCCCTGGCGTGCGGGCCCGACACTCCCCGACACGGGGGCGTCGACGAAGCGAGCGCCGGCCCGCACTACGGCCGCCTGCGCCTCGAGGGTCGCCGCGACCGACACCGTACTCATGTTGACCACCGTCGCGCCATCCCGAAGGCCGGCCACCACCCCGTCGTGTTCGAACATCACCGCACTCAGGGCGGCATCGTCGCTCACCATGACGAACGTCACGTCGCACGCGGCCGCCAGCTGGCGCGGAGCGTCGTAGACGCGTACGCCCGACGCCTCGAAGGGCGCGGTCCGCGACAAGCTCCGGTTGAACACGCCGTGCAGCCGATCCCCCTCTGCCAACCGGCGCGCCATCGGCTCACCCATGGCCCCAAGGCCGATCCACCCGATCTGTCGATGCATGGTCCAACCTTCCCTCGACCGCGACGCGCTCAGCGGTCGCCGCCGCTGCCCACGCGGCTCAGCCCGAGCCGGGATGCCTGAGCATGTAGGCGCCGGCGCGGATGCGGCTGAGGTGCTCCGAGCTCTCCGAGATGCGATCCAGGGCGCCGTCGACTCGCGCGACCGCAAGTCCGAGTTCCTCGGCGACGCGTTCGGCCCGAACGATGGCGGGCACGTCCGGTCGCGCCAGGTAGGCCGCAACCGCGCGGATGTCCTCCTCGCTCAACGGCGCGTCCATGCTGGCCTCCGGCTCGATGATGCCCACCGCAGCAACCGGCTCCGGCGCGGAAACCGCCACCGGACCCGGCATCTCGGGTGCGTCGGCGGCGATCGCCGCCTGCCGGAACTCGGGGTCCCCGCTCCCCTCGACTCGGGCCGGCCCAGCTGGCTCTTCGCGCTCGGATCGATCGGAGGTCTGCGGCTCACCACGGCCGAACCCGAACCTCCGACGCAACCCGAAGAGGTCGAGCCCCCGCCCCTGAAGCGGCCTGGGCGGGCGCTCCGGCTCGCTGCGTTCGGCGGCCGAAGGCCGCGAGGGCGCCTCGTGGCGATGCGGCACGGGCTCGGTCGGGGCTCCCGCGTTCTCCTCGGGCTCGGGTGGGCGGGAGCCCGGAGCACTCAACGGCGAGCCGCGCCGCACCTCGCGCACGCGCATGGGTGCCTCCGAGTGCTGGACGGCCTCCTCGGAGGCTCGGCGCGGTCGGTCCGCGTACCCGCCTCCAGCGTCCTCACGAGGGACCGTGACGTCCAACGGCTCCCACCGTGGGGTTCGAGACGCAGCCGGTCGCGGCGGGTCGAGCGCCCCCTCGTCGGCCGGCACCGACGGTGCTGGCGTCGCCAAACGCAGTGACGGCGGCGCCGAAGACGCCGCCGACCGTGATGCGTCCTCGCGAACGCGATCGGGGGGGGCGGCCGGCGCCGCGCCCTGCCGTGCCTCGCTGACGGCACGCGGGGGCTCGCCGCTCGCGGTGGCCGACGCGGCGCGCTCGGCGCGCACCCGCCCGGATTCCGGGCGCGGACCGGCGGCCGGCGCCTTGCGTTCCCTCTTGACGGCCTCGACGCGTAACCCCGCGTCCGTGAAGACCAAACCGATCCGGTCGTTGGGGCGAAGTTCGTGCACTTCGAAGAACCCGCGCAGCCCCAGCAGCTCGCGTGGGGGCCGGAACTGAAGGTCCAACGAAGCGCCGCCGTCGACGTCGACGGCGGCTACGGGACCTTCACCGAAGGCACCCTGCAGGCGATAGGGGAGTTGAACGGCGCCAGAACGCACGCACACGCTCGTCAGGTCGACCTCGAATCGGTGCGGTGGTCTTGCGGTTGATGGACCATCCACTCGACGTTCGCGACCCATGCCCTACTCTGCCACGTTTCGGCCTCGAGGGTGACGACCTTGCGCGTCGCCTGCACACCTTCTCCCCCGTATCGTGTCGCCCGATGCCTTGACGCAACCTGCTGTGGCGAACCACAATGGCGCGCAGTGACCGACCGGTCGGTCGGCTCGCGGAGGACCGGAATCCCGGTTCGACCGCCGAGGTGGTGAGCGTCGTGGACGAGAAGGCACGGAATCGCATGCTGGGGGTGCTGTTCGTCGGCGTCCTGATGGGGGCGCTCGACATCGCGATCGTCGGACCGGCGCTGCCGGCGATCCAGGCCGGGCTGGGCGTGAGCAGCCGTGCCGTGGCCTGGATCTTCAACGTCTACGTCCTGTTCAACTTGATCGGGACGCCGTTGATGGCGAAGCTCTCCGATCGCTTCGGTCGACGCAGCATCTACCTCCTGGACGTTGCCCTCTTCGGCGTCGGTTCGCTCGTGGTGGCGGCTTCTCCCAGCTTCACGGTGCTGTTGGTGGGGCGCGCGATCCAGGCGGTGGGCTCGGGCGGCATCTTCCCCGTCGCCTCCGCCGTCATCGGCGACACCTTCCCTGCCGAGCGCCGTGGCCGTGCGCTGGGCCTCATCGGGGCCGTCTTCGGCGTTGCCTTCCTCCTAGGACCGCTGCTGGGCGGTGTGCTCCTGCAACTGAGTTGGCACTGGTTGTTCCTCATCAACCTGCCCGTCGCCGCCTGGCTGATCGTGGCAGCGGCGCGCCTGCTGCCGGCGAAGCGGCCCGAACGGAGTGCACCTTTCGACTGGCGCGGCACCGCCGTGCTGTCGCTGCTCCTCGCCGCCCTTGCATTGGGCGTCAACCACATCGACAGCGCCCGGCTGGGAGCGAGCCTGGCCGGTCCGGGTGTACTGCCCTACCTGCTCATCGCGCTCCTGCTGCTGCCACTGTTCTGGCGGATCGAGCTGCGCGCGGCCGATCCGCTGGTGCGACCGGGACTGCTCCGCCGGCGCCAGGTGGCCCTGGTGAGCGGTTTCGCCTTCGGCACCGGGCTGGCCGAGACCTCACTGGTGTTCCTACCCTCCCTGGCCGTGTCCGCGCTGCACGTGCACGTGGCCACCGCCAGCTTCCTCCTGCTGCCCGTCGTGGTGCTGTCGGGCGTGGGTGCCCCCATCGCAGGTCGATTGCTCGACAGCGTCGGCGCCAAGCCGGTGATCCAGGCTGGGCTGGTGCTGACGGCATTGGGACTGATGCTGTTCGAGACAACCGGTTCGAGCCTGTTGCTGTTCATCTCGGCCGGCGCTCTGGTCGGTCTGGGGCTGTCCTCGCTGCTCGGCGCCCCTCTGCGCTACGTGATGTTGGAGGAGGCCGGCGCCGGCGAGCGCGGCGCGGCACAGGGCGTGCTCAAGGTGTTCAGCGGCAGCGGGCAGCTTCTCGGTGGCGCGCTGGTAGGCGCCGTCGCCGCCTCGCAGGGCGGCGGGGCCGCCGGCTATCGCAGCGCGCTGCTGGTGATCGGCCTGCTGACGGCGGTCCTGGCGCTGCTGTCGCTGGGGATGCGGGGACGGTCCAAAGCGGTCGCGGGCAGCACGCCGTCGACACCGACGTCCGCGCCGGCCAGCGACTGAGCCCACCCGCCAGGACCCTTGTCCCTCAGCGTGAAGACGCACCCGGCGCGCATCGCAGGGCCCTGACGTGACAGCGGTACTTCATCTCGGCATGGCCGGGATGGTTCTCGCATTCGGCCGGCGCGGCGAGGCGCCCGGCGAACCCCCGTTCTCGGCGGCCCTCGCCGCGCTCCCGCGCGTTGCGGCAGGGGCGCGTCCTTGCCGGGTTGCAACCCCTCTGCAACCCCCCACCACCTAGCGTCACCGTCGAGACGTGCTCGTTCGCCCCGCCGGGTGGCTGGCGTCTCATTGGCAACGCCCTGGAGCCCCCCGCGCTCCGGCGGTCATCGAGAGGGGAACTCGAAACCCGGCGCACTCTACACGGCCCTCGACGTTCGATCGAGGGCCGTTCGTCATGGCCGCGAGGGCCCCGACGCCGCCTCCTGGACCCGTGCGATGATGGGCCCATGGATCTCGGCCGTTCCGGTAGGCTCGCCCTGATCTCAGACATCCACGGCAACGTGATCGCTCTCGACGCCGTGCTGGCCGATCTCGACCGCCAGCACCCCGATGTCGTGGTGTGCCTGGGCGACGTCGCCGCTACCGGTCCCCGTCCGCACGAGACGCTCGGCCGCTTGCGGGTACGCGACGAACCGGTGCTGCTCGGCAACGCCGACGCCTGGCTCCTCGACCCTCGCGATCCGGGGCCGGACGCCGGCGAAGATCGCTTCCTGCGCCAGGTGCGGGAGCTCGACCTGTGGTGCGCCGACCAGCTCGACAAGGACGACCGCGCCTACCTGAGGGGTCTGCCCAAGACCTTCTCGGCCGTGCTCGGCGACGCGGGGACGCTGTTGTGCTTCCATGGATCGCCGCGCTCGTTCAACGAGATGTTGATCGCCACGACCCCCGACGCGGATCTCGAGGCAGCACTACAGGCGACCACGGCGAAGCTCCTCGCTGGAGGCCACTCGCACCAGCCGCTGCTGAGGCGCCACCGTGACCGGCTTCTGGTGAACCCCGGCAGCGTCGGAATCCCCTACGAACGGGTCGATCCCGGCCGCATCACACGCACCCCTCCCTGGGCCGAGTACGCGCTGCTGGCCTGGGACGGCGCGGCGCTCGACGTCAGCTGGCGCCGCGTTCCGGTCGACAACCAGGCGGTCATCGCGGACTACCGCGCATCGGGCATGCCGCATGTGGACACCTTCACCGAAGGCCGACGGCGCTGAGCGGGCGCCTCGCGCGCGTTGCCATCGGGGACCCGGGTCGACCCAGCTCGTGCTCCGGTTCACGACATCTCAGCTCGTGAACTCGTGAATGACCGAAAGCTTTGACAGCGCTCCCGCTGGTACGTACAATGCGCTTGCTCCGCCGATTGGAGCTCGTTTATGGACGAGCCCGCCGAGACGCACGGATCCGCACCACGCTTTCGGAGAAGGCGCTCCACCCCCGCACAGCTGATCGCCCTGTCCTTCGCGGCCACCATCGCCGTCGGCACGATCCTGCTGGCACTGCCCGCGGCGCACGCGCCAGGTCATGAGGTGGGGCTACTGGACGCCTTGTTCACGTCGACCAGCGCCGTATGCGTCACCGGCCTGGTAGTGGTCGACACGGGCACCGCCTTCAGCCTCTTCGGCAAGCTCGTGATCATGCTGCTCATCCAGGCCGGAGGGCTGGGCATCCTCACGCTCGGCACCCTGGTGGCGCTGGCCAGTGGCCGCCGCATCGGGTTCCGGGAGCGTCTCGGCTTGCAGGCGCAGGTGAACATCGGCCAGGTAGGTGGGATCGTGCGCCTCATCCGCCGCATCTTCCTGGTCGTGTTCGGTGTGGAGATCGCCGGCGCCCTGCTGCTGTACCTCCCGTTCGCGCGGGTGGAGGGTCCCGGCCGCGGCGCCTTCTTCGCGGCCTTCCACAGCATCAGCGCCTTCAACAACGCAGGCTTCGGCTTCTACGCCGACAGCCTCACGCGCTTCCTTCGCGACCCTCTGCTCAATGCCACCATCCTCGCCCTCATCGTGCTGGGCGGCCTTGGCTTCATGGTGATCATCAACGTGGCCTCGCACTTCCGACGTGGCCGACGCGTACCGCTGACGCTTCACAGCAAGGTCGTTCTGGCGGGGACCGGACTGCTCATCGCCATCGGCACGGTCGTCATCCTGGCCCTCGAGTGGACCAACCCCGCGACGCTGGCCCACCTTTCCTTCCCGGACAAGCTCATGGCGGCGTTGTTCCAGTCGATCACGCCCCGCACGGCCGGTTTCAACACCCTCAACATCGCGCAGCTCCGGCCCGCGACGTTGTTGTTCACCATGCTGCTCATGTTCATCGGCGGCAACCCCGGGTCCACCGCAGGGGGCATCAAGACGGTGACCTTCCTGGTGCTGGTCGGCAGCGCGTGGAGCCTCAGCCGGGGGCACGGCGAACTCAC
>Ga0307440_1000682_pt1 | contig 16833 bp, 9 predicted proteins | sample SalMarWE160410MG_FD_202150 | JGI IMG/M metagenome (GOLD analysis project Ga0307440, IMG submission 202150) | Salt marsh sediment microbial communities from the Plum Island Ecosystem LTER, Massachusetts, United States - WE1604-10 | ecosystem: Environmental > Aquatic > Marine > Intertidal zone >... | reverse complement strand
AAATGAAGCAGAAGCATCATGATCTGCATCTTCCGACAGAGGTATAGTTCCGTCGACAGCCATACCCATGCCGGGATTGGTCCCATAAGTGATCATAGGACTGATCAGGGCGGCATCGAATGCAAGTTCCTTGTCAAAGACCGCATCGCTGTCACTTTTCAGCTTTTCCCATCCGGCCAGTGCAGCTTCAAAATCGCCTACACCCGGTATCGATGGCAGTTTCCTGAGATAATTGAACGTAACTTCATCCGGAGCAATAAGGCCGCCCCTGGCACCCATTTCGATGCTCATATTACAAATGGTCATCCGGTTCTCCATACTCAGTGCCCTGATGGCCTCTCCGCTGTATTCCACAAAATAACCTGTTGCACCACTCGCCGAGATCTGCGAGATAATGTACATAATAATATCTTTTGATGTCACACCTTTCGAAAGTTTACCGTTCAGCGTGATCCTCATTTTTTTTGGTTTTGGCTGAATGATGCACTGTGAGGCCAGTACCATTTCAACTTCACTGGTGCCAATCCCGAATGCTATTGTCCCAAAAGCACCATGTGTTGATGTATGACTGTCTCCGCAGACAATGGTCATACCGGGAAGGGTATAACCCAGCTCCGGTCCGATAACATGTACGATACCGTTTTTAGGGTTGTTTATCCCGAAATATTGTATTCCGTATGTGCTGCAGTTCTCGTCAAGCTTCTCAACCTGGGTGCGGGACAATTCGTTACTGATAGGCAGGTGCTGGTTCTTGGTCGGAATGTTATGATCGGCAGTGGCGATGGTCCTGCCAGGTCTGAATACAGGTATTCCCCTGGCCTTCAGCCCGTTGAATGCCTGTGGACTTGTTACCTCATGTATGTAATGTCTGTCGATATACAAGACATCCGGTCCTCTGTCTATGGACCTTACAACATGTCCGTCCCATATCTTATCGAAAAGTGTTTTTGCTTTCAATTTTGTTGTTTTAAATATTTCTAAATTCTGCTACTCCATATTCTCCATTGGGGGAAGGCCGCAACGCGACCAGGGAATGTTCTCAGTTTATCTTTGACAGAGCGTCAATAAATGCTTCAACAGATGCAGTAATTATATCAGTATGTGCCGAGAAACCATAATATGTATTGCCCTCGTGTTCTACCTTTATATGTACCTTTCCCAGGTCGTCGCTTCCCTTGGTAATAGCCTGTATCAGGAATTCTTCAAGGTGTACTGTTTTACTTATAAGTTGCTTTACAGCAGTAAAGGCAGCATCAATGGGACCGTTACCCGATGCTGTTGAGAAATGTGTCTCACTGTCAACTATAACACCAACAGTAGCTACAGGTATCATAGACTTACCGCAGGTAACCTGCAGATGTTCCAGTTTGAGCAATTTTTCACCCTGGGAGATCACGCCTGCCAGTACCCTTATATCATCATCATTTATCTCTTTCTTTTTATCGGCCATCACCAGGAACCTGTGATAGATATCATCAATTTCTTCCTTGCTGAATGTGAAGCCAAGAGCTTCAAGCCTGTGATTCAGAGCGGCTCTTCCACTGCGGGCTGTCAATATGATAGATGACTCTTTTACTCCAACTTCAACAGGATCGATTATTTCGTAATTTTCCCTGTTCTTAAGAACACCATCCTGGTGTATTCCCGATGAATGTGCAAATGCATTTCTTCCCACAATTGCTTTATTGGCCTGTACGGGCATGCTCATGAGGGTCGATACCAGCCTGCTGGTGTTGTATATGAGCTTCGAGTTGATATCGGTCTTCAGGTTAAGGCTATGGTGACTTTTGAGTATCATGGCAATTTCCTCAAGAGACGTATTACCGGCTCGTTCACCGATACCGTTTATAGTTACCTCAACCTGCCGTGCCCCGTTCAGAACTCCCATCATGGTGTTGGCTGTTGCCATACCGAGGTCGTTATGGCAATGAGTTGATATTATCGCTTTTTCTATATTGGGAACATTTTCCCTGAGGTACCTGATCTTTGCACCGTATTCCTCGGGAAGACAATATCCCGTTGTGTCAGGAATGTTGACAACTGTTGCTCCGGCTTTAATTACAGCCTCAATAACCCTGGCAAGGTATTCGTTCTCACTTCTGCCAGCATCTTCTGCATAGAATTCAACATCCTCAACAAATTTCTTTGCATACTTAACCGCATCGGAAGCTCTTCTCAGTATCTCTTCAGGTGTCGTTCTGATTTTGAACTGAATATGAAAGGGAGACACCCCGATTCCGGTATGTATCCTTTTTCTTTTTGCATCTTGCAGAGCTTCTGCGGCAGCCTCTATATCTTTTTTAACAGCTCTTGTGAGAGCACATATCACAGGGTTTGAGACCGCTTTTGATATCTCCACCACAGACCTAAAATCTCCGGGACTTGAAACTGGGAAACCGGCTTCTATTACGTCTACTCCCAGAGCTTCCAGGGCCTGTGCCACTTCAATTTTCTCAATTGTATTCAGCTGGCACCCGGGTACCTGTTCTCCATCCCTAAGGGTGGTATCGAAAATAATGACCTTTTCGTCCATCGTATATATTTTTTTCAGAAGTTAGTTATTCTTTAATTGGCCTTAGTTTTCTGACAGCTGCTCCAGCTCTCCAGAGCTCTGAATTGCCCAGCTCATTGAGTTCTTTGTCAAGCATCTCTTTGTAGTTGGGAGCACCGGTCGACTGTAAGACCCTCACGCATTCTTCTCCTGATTTAACCCTGTTATATAGTTCATTAAATACAGGCAGGGTAGCATCCCTGAACTTCGGACGCCAGTCAAGGGCACCGCGTTGAGCGGTAGCACTGCAATTGGCATACATCCAGTCCATACCATTTTCATCGACCAGGCGGATAAGGCTCTGTGTAAGCTCTTCCACAGTCTCGTTGAATGCTTCTGACGGGCTGTGGCCGTTTTTCCTGAGAACCTGGTACTGGGCATCCATGATTCCTGCCAGTGCTCCCATCAGGACACCGCGCTCACCTGTAAGATCACTGAATACTTCCTGTTCAAACGTTGTCGGGAACAGGTAGCCTGAGCCTATCGCAATACCCAGTGCGAGAGTACGTTCTTCAGCTTTCCCGGTATAATCCTGGAAAACACTGTAACTTGAATTGATGCCGGCACCTGCGAGGAAATTCCTTCTTACACTTGTGCCTGATCCTTTGGGAGCTACCAGGATGACATCAATATCCTCAGGTGGTATCACACCTGTATGTTCTTTATAGGTTATTGAGAATCCGTGGGAGAAATAGAGGGCGTCTCCCTTTTTAAGACACGGCTTAATCTTGGGCCATAGTATCCTTTGCGCTGCATCGGAAACAAGATACTGAATTATAGTACCTTTTTTAGCTGCCTCTTCAACCTGGAATAGTGTCTCTCCGGGTACAAACCCGTCTGCAACTGCTTTATCCCAGTCGGCTTTAAATTCCGGAGCCTGGCCTATTATGACATTAATGCCGTTATCCTTCATGTTAAGGGCCTGGGCCGGTCCCTGGACACCATAACCGATAACAGCAATTACTTCATTCTTTAATACATCGCGGGCTTTGGAAAGAGGAAACTCTTCCCTGGTGACTATATTCTCAACTACGCCGCCAAAATCTATTTGTGCCATGATCTTAAATATTAAATATTTGATTATTAATTCATTACTTCAAGTGAATCGGCTTTTAACCTGTTTTCTTCATCCCTGTCGCTCAGATAGGAATTAAGTTCCTTGACCTGCTTGGTAATAGCCACTCTTCCGGATCTTACAAACTGCAAAACACCGTAGGGTTCAAGTCTGTTGAGCATTTCAGTTATTTCTGACATGTGCCCCGATTTTTCAAGTACTATATACTCGGGTGATACCTCAAGGATGCGGGCATGATGAGTACGTACCACATGATCAATTATATTGCCGGACATCAGGCCTTTGGTCGTAACTTTAAACAAGGCAAGCTCCTGGTAAATTATCTGATCGCATGTGTGAACAAAAACTTTAATTACGTCAACAAGTTTCTCCATCTGCCTTGCAACCTTCTGTATCAATTCCCTGGAAGTCCTTACGACTATCGTGAGCAGGTGAACTCCCTTTACAGCAGATTCGGAGGCTGTCAGGCTGTCAATATTTATTTGTCTGCGCGTCAGGATTATTGTGATTTGGCCGAGTATCCCTATATGATCTTCGGTGAAAAGTGATATTGTAAATTCCTGTTTCATTTTCTTATATATTTTTTCTTTAATATTATCTGAACCTGTTTCAACTGTTTCCCCTGTCTTTCAGAGTATATCAGTATGTTAATCTTATTTCTGATACTGAAGACCCTGGTTCCACCATAGGAAAGACATTCCCTTCCTTTTCTACGGTGATGTTAAGAAGATAGGGTCCGTCATATGAGAGCATTTCTTCAAGGGCCTCCGTCAATTCTTCCCTTTTTGTAACCTTTTTTGAAGGTATTCCGAATGCTTTTCCAATCATTTCAAAGTCCGGGTTTACCAGTTCAGTTGAGGCATATCTCTTTTCATTGAACATATCCTGCCACTGGCGAACCATACCAAGATAGTTATTGTTCAGTATGATGATCTTCAGAGCAATTTTATAATGAAGTATCGTGCCAAGTTCCTGCATGGTCATCTGGAATCCTCCGTCACCTGTAAATGTTATTACAGGTTTATCGGGACTTCCAACCTTAGCTCCTATTCCCGCAGGCAGTCCGAATCCCATTGTTCCCATGCCACCTGAAGTGACCAGGCTGTTAGGGTTGGCAAACTTATAATACCTGGCGGCATACATCTGGTTCTGACCGACGTCAGTAACAATGACAGCTTCTCCTCCGGTCAGATCCGATACCTTTCTGACTACTTCTCCCATCCTGAGCTCACCTGATCCCGGTTTAGTCTCGGGCTTGATAACCTTGTCATATTCCGTCTTGTCGCAGATCCTGAATTCGCGGATCCATTTCTCATATGAATTCTCATTAACAAGGGGCATGAGTTCGTTTAAGACTTCCCTGGCATCATTGTTTAACTCAATATCAACCGGCACATTCTTGTTTATTTCCGCTTCATCTATTTCAATATGTATAATAGATGCTTTCTTTGCGTATTTTTTAAGGTTACCGGTTACACGGTCATCAAACCGCATGCCTATGGCAATGATAAGATCAGCCTGGTTAGTCAGGATATTTGGTGCGTAATTCCCGTGCATCCCAAGCAGGCCGGCAAAGAGCCTGTGGTCCGAAGGGAAGGCTGATAAACCCAGCAGGGTCAGAGCCACAGGTATACCCGTTTTTTCGGCAAAAGCCCTTAGTTCCTTCTCAGCACGTGACAGCAGTATGCCATGCCCGGCCAGGATGAGAGGCCTCTCAGCATGGTTGATCATAATTGCTGCTGACTCGATCTCCTTTTTATGCAATGGAATATTCGGATTATAGCTTCTTATATAATCACATTTCTTATACTTGAAATCAAGGTTTGCTACCTGTGCGTCCTTAGTAATATCAATAAGGACAGGACCCGGACGTCCGGATTTAGCGATATAGAATGCTTTCGCTATTGTCTCAGGTATTTCATCGGCCGTTTTTACCTGGCAATTCCATTTAGTCACTGGCATTGAGATACCTATAATATCTGTTTCCTGGAAAGCATCGGTGCCGATGAGATTTGACACTACCTGTGCAGTTATGAATACCATTGGTATCGAATCGAGAAAAGCATTGGCTATTCCTGTTACCAGGTTTGTGGCTCCCGGGCCGGATGTGGCAAAACAAATGCCCGGCTTACCTGTAACCATTGCATATGCCTGGGCTGCATGGGCAGCTCCCTGCTCATGGCGTGTAAGAAAATGTTTAAGCTTATCCTCATAATCCATAAGCTTATCATACACTGGCATTATTGCACCACCGGGGTACCCGAAAATTGTATCAACATCTTCTTCTATGAGACATTTCAAAAGAGCTTCAGCTCCTGAGATATGTTCAAATCCATTGTAATTAGCAGTTGCAACTTCTGTTTCTTTTTCAGTCTTCATACAATATTATATTATAATATGGTTGTCTAAATCTATTGTTCCCTTGTAGTTAAGCTATGTATGGAACATTTGCTATAAAAGTCTGACGGCCCCAAGATCAGCAGAGCTTACGTTTTGTGCATAGGCCCTCAGGGCAACAGATATTTCTCTCTTTCTCTTTAAGGGCTTATATGCCATTCCTCCCCTGGCTTCTTCTTCCTCCCTTCTTTTCTTCAATTCATCAGCCGTCAATCTCACATTTATTTTCCTGCCGGGTACGTCAATATCGATAATATCTCCTGTCCGTAATAATGCTAATTCGCCTCCGGCTGCTGCTTCCGGTGATACATGACCTATTGAGAGGCCGGATGTTCCTCCGGAAAACCTGCCATCGGTTATCAGGGCACATTTTTTATCGAGACCTTTTGATCTCAGGTATGATGTGGGGTATAACATCTCCTGCATTCCGGGTCCACCTTTGGGGCCTTCATACCTTATTATCACTATATCTCCTTCTTTTACTTCTCCGTTAAGTATGCCATCTGAAGCTTCATCCTGCGATTCGAAGATCCTGGCATTGCCGGTAAAAACAAACACTGACGGATCTATACCGGCTGTCTTGACAATGCATCCTTTTGATGCAATGTTCCCAAATAAAACAGCCAACCCCCCATCTTTGTTGTAAGGATGTTCCGCAGACCGGATACATCCTGATACCCTGTCGGTATCAAGCTCCCGGTACATGGTGTCTTGAGAACCCATCTGTATTGACCGTATCATCGACGGAGCACTCCTGTATGTCCGGTATGCTTCTTCTTTTGCCGTTTCACCCATTATATCCCAGTCAGCGATAGCTTCACCCAATGAAGGGTAATCGACTCTTTTTACAGTGTTATCTATAAGATGGCTTCTCTGGAGCTCACCCATAATCCCGAGGATCCCCCCAGCGCGGTTGACATCCTGTACATGATAACGGGAACTCGGGGCTACCTTGCATATATTGGGCACCTTGAGCGACAGGTCATTTATATCTTTCATGGTAAAATCAACACCTGCTTCCCTGGCAATAGCCAATAAATGAAGGACGGTATTGGTAGAACCACCCATTGCAATATCGAGCGACATTGAATTCATAAAGGCTGCCTTGGTTGCTATAGAACGGGGCAGGACAGAATCGTCTCCCTCATAATAATACCTTTTTGTCAGGTCAACTATGATGTCAGCAGCCTTTTCAAACAGCTTCACCCTGTTACTGTGGGTTGCCACAACCGTTCCGTTGCCCGGTAAAGAGAGTCCAAGGGCTTCAGTCAGACAGTTCATCGAGTTGGCTGTGAACATACCAGAACATGAACCACATGTCGGGCAGGCGGACTTTTCAATATCGAAGAGATCACTGTCACTGATTTTATTATCGGCAGCAGCCACCATGGCATCAACCAGGTCGAGGTGTTTGTTGTTCAGCAGGCCTGCTTCCATTGGCCCGCCGGAAACAAAGACCACCGGTATATTGATCCTCATTGCCGCCATCATCATTCCCGGGGTTATCTTGTCGCAGTTGCTTATACACACCATCGCATCAGCCAGGTGAGCATTGACAACATATTCCACACTGTCAGCTATTAACTCACGTGACGGAAGAGAGTACAGCATTCCGGCATGTCCCATGGCAATGCCGTCATCGATAGCTATAGTATTAAACTCTGCAGCAAAAAAACCTCTCTTTTCAATCTCTTTCTTTACCATCTGTCCAACTTCATGAAGGTGGACATGCCCTGGGACAAACTGTGAAAATGAATTGACTATGGCAATAACAGGCTTATCCATCTGTGTATCTGTCATGCCGTTCGCACGCCACAGGCTCCTGGCTCCTGCCATGTTTCGTCCCGTCTTTGTTTTTGAACTTCTTAACTGGTTTTTCATCTTTAAAAAATCTATTACAAAAAAAGCTCCCCGGCGGACCGGAAAGCTTCTGTATATTTATAGTATTACATATTATTCCCGGTCACACATACTGGCTAATAATGAGGAGAAGGACAATAATATGTATTAAAGATTTTCTCATTTTCTAATAATAAAAGACCGACAAATGTACCTATTTTTTTAATATATCAAAGAAAAAGTGCATTTTTTCTTCTTTTTAAATTCTTTTTCAAACTTTCATCTTTTGAGGCTGGTACTATCGTAAGGTTTGTTAATCCTGTTGGTGGTCAGGATTTCGAACCTTCCTTCCTGTCTGATATCTTCCGATGAACTGCCAACCATGACCCTGAACCACCCGGGTTCGACGATCCATTTCATATTCCTGTTGAGCATTTCAAGATCATCGGGCGTGAGAGTGAAATGTACTGTTTTGGTTTCTCCGGGCTCCAGGGTTATCCTCTCGAATCCTCTCAGTTCTTTTACAAAACTGATAACAGAGCTGACTTCATCATTAATATAGAGCTGTACAACTTCATCTCCAGTTCTGGTACCCGTATTGGTGACATCAACAGTAACATTTACCGTCCCTGCTGCCAGTTGTTTCTCAGGAGTGATTTTGAGATTTGAATAGCTGAAAGTGGTAAAGCTGAGTCCGTAACCAAAAGGATACAGTACTCCGTTAACAGTGGTGGAAGCGCCTGCATGAGATGCAGGTTTAAAAGGGAAACACATAGGTATCTGTCCTACCGATTTTGGAAAGGTAACCGGCAACCGTCCTCCGGGATTATAATCACCAAATACTATGTCGGCAACGGCTTCACCACCGTATTTCCCCGGGAACCAGGCTTCAATTATTGATTTACATTCTCTGTCTGCTTTATTAATAGTAATAGCCCTGCCATTCATGAGAACCAGTATAACAGGTTTTCCTGTCTCGCATATTTTATCAAGAAGGTACTGCTGATGCCCTGCGAGGTTAAGATCGGTTCTCGATTTTGATTCTCCGACAATGCTGTTATCCTCGCCGAGTACCATAACAACCACATCGGCCTTACCGGCCTTTTCCACGGCATCATCTATACCTTCCATTTCCTTTTTATCCGGTTCGGATGGTATGATCTCACTTTCAGGCCAGCTTTTGTCTTTTATATCACAACCCTTCGAGTACAATATATTGACACTGTCCCCCAGCCTGGATCTGAAAGCTTCAAGAACAGATTTATAGACTATATTTTTTGGTCCGTACCGCGACGATGATAATTCCTTATTATCTGCATCGGGCCCGGCTATCAGGATAGTCTTTACATGATCTTTGCTCAGCGGCAGGAAGTTATCCTCGTTTTTCAGAAGGACCATAGCCTCATAAGATGCCCTTCGGGAAACCCTGTCATATTCAGGATTGGCAAATAGCCTGTCCGATTCATCCGGGTTGTCAATATAAGGCCTGTCAAATAAGCCCAGCCAGAATTTAACCCATAGCACATCCCTTACCCTGCTGTTAAGCAATTCCATCGATATGGATCCTTCCTTTACCAGTTCCCGTAACGGGATCAGGTACGACTCCGGGCTCCTGAATGTTGTTCTGACGTCAAGGCCGGCCTCCAGAGCCTGTCTGACTGCATCCTTATAGTCGGGAGCGACATGGTGCTTAGACCAAAGAAATTCCAGGGCCTCACTGTCTGATACTACGTAACCTTTAAATCCCCATTTCTGCCGCAGAAGTCCTGTAAGAAAGCTCCATGATCCGGCTATCGGCACACCGTCATAATCGTTATACGATGCCATTGTTCCGTGTGCATGTCCTTTGGTAAAAGCTACCCTGAATGGCTGAAGGAGGAGAGTGTGCATCTCATGTGGTGCTATCTGGGGATCGGTCCTTGTACTTCCGTCCCTTCCCCCGATGGGAATACTGTACGCGGCGAAATGCTTGGGTGTTGATATTACAGTATGATCTCTTTGGATGGCAAGAACCTGTTGAAGACCAAGCTGTGAAACAAGGTATGGGTCTTCACCGTAGCTCTCAACAACACGTCCCCATCTCGGGTCACGGGCTACATCAAGGATGGGGGAGTAGACATTCGTAAAACCGGCAGCCTTTGTCTCAGCCGAGGTAATGGCTCCTATCAGGGATACAAGCTCCCTGTCCCATGAAGATCCCACGCCTACCTGTGCAGGAAAAAGTGTGGCCCCGGGGAAACATGCTCCATATATTCCTTCGTTTGTGAAGTCAACGGGAATGCCCAGCCTGGTTTCCTCTATAAACCAGCGCTGGACTTTATTTATAGCTCTGGCATGAAGACTTGGCGGTGAAGACATGGCTGGCGACCTGTAACCGTTAAGATGCTCGTCAATATTGGCAATGCCGTCTTTCCATACCCTGTTCTTCCATTCAGGAGTGGGTAATGAATCCATGAGTACTTTGGGATAACCGTACAGGGTAGCCAGCTGGCACGTTTTTTCATCAACATTCATACGTCCCAGGAGATCGTTTATTCTTGTATCAATATCAAGTGCCTGGTTTTCGTACGGATCCATCTTCCCATTTTTGTTGAAATCGATCCATCCCTTTTTATAGATGTTTTTATTGGAGTACGGGTTGTATTTGTTTTTTCCCTGTCCATTTGTGGCTGCCGGAGATAGCATATAAATGAAATATATTACCAGCAGAGTTCTTAATAATTTCTTCATAATTAATTATTTATGAATAAGAAATATGTCTTATATATAGCCATACGGGTGGAAATTCTTTTATCCGGTAAAGTTCTGCAGGATGGCATCTCCAGAATGAATGCTATGTTCCTGCTGTCTGTCTCTTTCAAAAGTATACAAATCTTTCTTTTCAGCAAAACCTGGACTGAAGCAAGATATTAATACTGTTTTATTTAATATGTCAGCAATTATTTAGTATCTTGGTACTAAATATAGCAATTTTCATAATATAATGAAAATGAGAGCATTATTCTTGTCGAGTCTGCTGATTTTTTCAGTCTCTAACCTCAGCGGACAAATAAATTCAGAAGAAATACATGAAAACCAGGATGTTGAGAAGAACATAAATTCGCAATGGACATTTAACTATTTTCCAAGTGAATCGGCTGATAAGGGTTACGAATCAGCTGCTTTTGACGATTCGGGATGGCCCATAGTAAGTATACCACATACATGGAATACATATGAAACAACAGGTATCCTGCATCCGTTCATCAGTGGTTCATCTGAAAAGGACAACCCTTACTGGTGGATAGGATGGGGATGGTACAGGAAACACTTTTCAATAAAAAATGACATTTCTGACAGTAAGGTTTTTGTAAGGTTTGAAGGAGTACAGAAATATTGTAAGGTATGGATCAATGGGAAATACCTCGGGGACCATAAAGGAGGATACGGTTCATTTGATTTTGATCTTTCAGGTTCCATAAGAGTGGGAGCCGATAATGTCCTTGCAGTTGCAGTCAGTAATGTCCAGGCTGACAAAAACAAGATACCTCCAATGGTGCCGCGTAATTTCGATGTATACGGGGGGATCTTCCGTGATGTAAGCATCGTCATAAAAGGTAAGATCTATATACCCATGCAGGGATCAGCAGAACATGAAGGAGGAACGTTTATTACAACTCCCGAAGTTTCGCAAAAAGAAGGTGTCGTCAGAGTAAAGACATGGGTTAAAAATGATTACAGTGATACACGAACATGCACATTGCAGACAACTATATCAGATGCAGATGGTAATACAGTTCAGGTACTGAAAACTGATATGGATATTAAACCTGGAGAGGTATATGAATTTGACCAGTTGACAAAGCCGGTAAAGAGACCCAGGCTATGGTCACCAGGGAATCCATATCTGTATTCCGTATTATCTGAAGTAATAAGTGATAAAACAATTGTTGACAGTTTTAACAGTTCTTTCGGATTCAGGTGGTTTCACTGGGATTTCAAAGAAAACAGGCTGTGGCTTAACGGAAAAGAGATCGTACTGCATGGGGGAGGGCTTGTTGCAGAGTTTCCATGGATTGGAGGGGCTATTCCGGGGTGGATCCCTGAAAAGGATATAAACAATATGAAAGACAGCCTGAATTTTAATTTTTTAAGGACAGCTTTTTATCCTGAAAGCCAGGATGTTTATGACATGGCTGACCGAAAAGGTCTTATTGTGGCAGAGGAAACTCCCAGTATTAATAATCAGGATTTTAACCCCGTTGTCCAGGAACAGCAAATGAAGGAGATGATCAGGCGCGACAGGAATCACCCATCAATAATTTTCTGGAGCATGGGTAATGAAACAGATCATCCGGTGAATTCGAAGATGGCAGAAAATGAAGATACAACAAGGATATTATCATCCATGATGGTATCTGACGAGTTTGCCGGAAATGGTGTAAGACTTTCCGAAAAGAACTTTTCTTTTGCCGGCCTTCAGGTACAGGCAGTAAGGGGATGGTACGACAACGATTCTACAGTTATTGCATCTGATGATTTCCAGCGATGCGTACCGGAAAATGAACAGGTAAAGGAGCTCGATGAGAATGTCCTGCCGGAGAATGATAATATAAGTGCCGGTATATATAACGATTTTGGAACAGGCAGGATATTTCAGGATGCCCCGGTACGGTATACAGATCTGTCGGGAATGGTTGATATGTACAGGATACCAAAGTATGCATATTATTTCTGGAAGGCTTATTATTCATCCGGTCCGGTAGTTTTTATCGAGCGTAATAAATGGCTGGCACAATACACAGGCAGAGAAGCTGATATTGTGGTTATTACGAACTGCGACAGGCTGGAGCTAAAAGTAAATGGTGTAAGCAAAGGAATTCAAACACCGGCGGATCCTGATCATCATATTGTTACATTTAAAGGTATCACCGTTGAAAAAGGTACTCTTTCAGTGACAGGTACGAAAAATGGCTCAGAAGTGGTTTCTACCTTTAATATGCCTGGAGAAGCAGCAGGCATTGAGCTCAAAACGTCATCAGATTCTGTTGTTGCGGACCCCGGCTCTGTTGCAGTGATAACAGCCAATGTTGTGGATGAAAACGGCAACCAGGTTTTTGGAGCTGCAAATGCTCTGAAATGGTCGGTCACCGGTCCTGCAACCCTTGCAGGTCCTTCATTCTATGAATCAGAGGCAGGAAAAAGAGACAGGGAAGAAGGCATTGGCTATATTGAAATGCCTGTTTCCAATGTTATAAGGTCGTCAGGACAACCCGGAGATATAAAAATTACTGTATTTTCCAGTGGCCTTGCTTCAGGTTCTGTAATAATTAAGGCAGTGAAAGCGAAAACAGACGACAATCTTATAACTGAACCGCTTCTTGATCCGATAGGACGCAACAAGGTCACCAGGCCCGGTATCATCTATGACAGGGTGAGAGAACAAAGAAAGGAAATAGAATACACAACAAAAGATTTTAACCTGGGGATAACAGATCTGAATAATTACAAAAAGAGCATTACTGACTTCATCATTGAAAACAATAAGGATGTGGATACAACGACAGTTGAATTCAGATCACTGGTGGATATTATTGGCAGACAGCTTCTCAATAATAAAGGGATAATGAAAGCTGATGATTATAATTATAATGTAGGTCATTATAACAAATGCCGTATAATTCTTGGCTACATAAAAAGTACAAAGCTGCCCGATCTGTTTAAGGAAGGCCTGAGAAACTATTATGCCGGGGAAATAATAATGTACGGAATTGAGAAAGATGCCGAAGATGAGATGAACTGGATGAACTGGATACCATCCGGGGGGACAGTTGTATATTCTGTTGGCAGGGATACTTCCGGTTATCCTGAGGGAATAAAAACCTCTGAGAGCACCGATCTTTCTGATCTTATTGAACTGGTATATCCTGTTTACAGTAAATTCTCCGATGTGGCAAAATCAAGGGCATTGTCTTTTATAAGCAGAATGAATCCTTATGTCAGGCAGGTTTACAATGATAGTAAATCCTCAGGAGAAGATAAGAATGAGGCTTCATTCACTTATAAAGCTGCAAAGGGAAAACCTGTACTGATACCGGAACTTAAATTCATAGCAGAATAAAAGTTGTTTATTTATCCCTGGTAAGGGCCCGTAATTATGTACACGGCTTTACTGTTACCTTGTAACCCTGAATCCCGGCTGTTTATCATAGGTCATCAGCTATTCCTTTTTACTTTTCATACTAACACCATCACCATTAATTTCCTGACCGGCAGAAGTGAATTTTGTGCCGTTAAGTATATTGTTTGTGACTGGGCTGCAATTCCCAGGGGTATATATAATAATAACAGGATTAGAAGTCGTCTGAACGCTGACCTGTAGTTACTTGTTGCAAAGGTGTTCATATGCGGTTGTTCGCACTTTGTTCCGGGTATCCTGGATCAATTTATGGATATCCCGGTTTTTTTTAAGATCCACAGGTTATTATTATGAACAATACTAATATGCGACTGAAACTTGGATAGGCACTGTTTTTCTTATAATGCTTAAAGATTTTAATCAGATTATATAAATGGGCAATTATTTAAGAAGTAAAAGAACCAATCTTTTGGATGAATTGAAATTATTATTATTTTTACCTCTAAGGCTTAAGCGGGGAATGGAACCTGGTAATTAAAAAAATAAGAGCACTCTTTATCATAATTACATAATTTAAACCTGATCAAAAATGAAAAAAAGAAGCATTATTTCTATTGTTCTGTTGTTTGTCGTTGCAGGATTTTTATCGACGACGTTCTATTCCTGCAAGCCATCTAAGCCTGCCGGTAAGTATATCGGATTACAGCTCTATTCAATTCGTGATTCCATTATGAGAGACGTACCTGCTGCGATAGACAGTGTAAGTGCGATGGGATACAAATTTGTTGAACCAGCCGGTTATAATAATGGGAAATTCTATGGTATGGCGCCTGCTGATTTTAAAGCTGTTCTCGATAAAAACAATCTGCCTATGATAAGTTCGCATACAGGACAGGCACTCCCTGATTCTGCGCACTGGGATCAGGTAATGGCATGGTGGGATACATGTATTGATGCCCATGTACAGATGGGGGCCAAATACATTATACAGCCATTTATGGGGCCTGAGGCTTACAGAAGCCTGGATACGCTCAAAATGTATTGTGACTATTTTGATGCTATCGGAGATAAATGTAAAGCCAAAGGTATTCGTTTCGGATATCATAATCACGACAGGGAGTTCTCAACCAAGCTGGATAGCCAGACCGTATATGACTTTATGCTTCAAAATACAGACTCTTCAAAGGTTGTATTTGAAATGGATCTTTACTGGACTGTTATGGGTGGGGCTGATCCTCTGGCCTATTTTGATAAATACCCCGGTCGTTTTCAACTCTGGCATATAAAGGACAAATACGAAGTTGGAGGCCAGGGAACAATGATGGATTGGGAAAAGATCTGGTCAGGAGCAAAAATGTCTGGCTTGAAATATGGAATTGTGGAGGTTGAGGAATACAACTATGATGAATTCACAAGCTGCCGGAAAAGCCTTGAGTTCCTGAATAACGCCCCGTATGTCATAATGCCACCACATTAGTAATTAATATCCATAAAGATATTTTTATTATAAAGAAGGTGTCTTAAAAGTAAAAAACCCTTAACCGCAGAGGACGCTAAGACAATACGCAAAGAACGTAAAAGACTGAATTTAAAGACCTTGCCTTTGTGTCCTTTGCGCCTTCTTTGTGTTCTTAGCGGTTACACATAACTTTTAAGACATCCTCATCTTTTTTATGGTAATTTTATAATCCCTAACCAAAAGACCGGCATGATTAAGAGATTTATAATATTGATACTTGTTCTTCTTGCTGTTACTGGTTGCAGGAAGAGTTATTATACATTGGCTGATTTCGGATCGGTACCAAAGATTGATGCACATGTTCATATAAATAATGACAGGGGTTATTTTGAGAACCAGGCTGAGAAAGACAATTTCAGACTAATAACTCTTAATGTTGATCATTCCGATTCAGCTGCGGTGGAACAGCAACTGGCATGGTCGCTTCAATCCGCGAAGAAATTTCCCGGCAGGGTGTTTTATGGTGCTACATTCTGGTTTGATACTGCAGGGTGGGGAACACCCGGATGGAGTGAAAAAGTCATTTCAGGTCTGCGGCAAGCCATTTCAGGCGGAGCGGTTACAGTTAAGATATGGAAGAATATAGGGATGACTGTAAGAGACAGAAATGGCAGGTTTATAATGGCCGATGATCCCGGTCTTGATCCGGTATTTGATTTTATAATAAGTGAGGGACTCCCGGTAACAGGGCATCTGGGTGAGCCCCGTAACTGCTGGCTTCCGCTTTCTGATATGACCGTAAGGGGTGACAGCAGCTATTTTGCTGAGCATCCACAATATCATATGTACCTTCATCCGGATTTTCCTTCCTACGAGGACCAGATCAGAGCCCGTGATCACTTGCTTGAAAGACATCCGGATCTTGTTTTCATAGGCTGCCATCTCGGCAGCCTCGAATGGAATGTGGATTCACTGGCCGACCGTCTTGACAGGTTTCCTGAAATGTCGGTGGATATGGCGGCCCGTATATGCCACCTGGAGTACCAGTCGGCCAGGGACCGTGAGAGGGTTCGTAATTTCTGTATCAAATACCAGGACAGGCTACTTTACGGTACGGATCTGAGTGCTGGTGAACAGGGTGATCCCGCAGCATCTGCAGATTATATCCATAACACATGGCTGGACGACTGGAAATATTTCACCGGTGATGAAATGATGACCTCTGATGCCTTCAGGGGCAGCTTCCAGGGACTGAAACTTCCCAGGGAAGTAGTGGATAAAATTTACTTTAAAAATGCCGTAAACTGGTATAAGATACCGGAATAACAATCAATCAGGTCTTTTATATGGCTGCTGTCATAAGGATGGCCATGGCTTAAATTTTAGGTTCGCCC
>Ga0307440_1000681_pt1 | contig 16833 bp, 12 predicted proteins | sample SalMarWE160410MG_FD_202150 | JGI IMG/M metagenome (GOLD analysis project Ga0307440, IMG submission 202150) | Salt marsh sediment microbial communities from the Plum Island Ecosystem LTER, Massachusetts, United States - WE1604-10 | ecosystem: Environmental > Aquatic > Marine > Intertidal zone >... | reverse complement strand
TGGGTGTCTTAGTCAGGTCCTTGTCCAGCGTGTTGGCGATGAACGGGTGCTCGGGATCGACGTCCACGGTGCCGAACAGGGCCGCGATGTCCTCGTTGGTCTCGTAGCCGACCGCGCGGAGCAGGGTCGTCGCGGCGATCTTGCGCTTGCGGTCGACCTTGACCCACAGTTGGTCCTTGTTGTTGGTCTCGAACTCCAGCCACGCGCCGCGGTTGGGGATCACCTTGGCCGAGAACAGCATCCGGCCCGAGGCCGGGTCCTCGAGCTCGCTGTAGTACACGCCGGGCGACCGGACGAGCTGGCTCACCACGACCCGCTCGGCGCCGTTGATGACGAACGTGCCCATGTCGGTCATCCACGGGTAGTCGCCCATGTAGACACGCTGGCGCTGGATCTCGCCGGTCTCCTTGATCAGGAGCTCGACGTTCACGTACAGCGGCCGGCTGAAGGTCAGGTCCTTGGTCCGGCACTCCTCCTCGGAGTACTTGGGCGTCCCAAACTCATAGTCCAGGAACTGGAGCTCCATGACCTTGCCGGTGAAGTCCTTGATCGGGCTGATCTCGTCGAACAGGTCCCGGAGCCCTTTGTCGATGAACCACTGGAAGGACTCGAGCTGGAGCTCGATGAGGTTGGGGACCTCGAACTTGTCGACGCTGACCCCATCACGGACTTCGGCGATCCGGGCGTAGGAAAGACGGCCGGACGGCGTCACCGCGAGGGGGGCCGACGAGACGGACAGCATGAAGGACCGCTCCTTGTCGGAGGTTGGAGAAGAGGGGACGGCCGCGCTCACAGAAGGAGTAGGATACCGCGTTCCTTCGTCGTGTCAAACGCCGGGCACCGTCAGCCAAGGGCAGCTCGCCGGCCGTCCCGGATCGTCGGGCGGAATGGCTGGCCGGTCTTGGCCTCCGCCCTCGGAACACGAGGGCTGGCATGCTGTCTGCGATGCCGGCCCTCTGAGCGCGTCCTGATGATCTCGACATCCGCGGGCCGCGGGTGCCTCCGCCCGACCGTTGGAGGGTCCGGGCTACTTGATCTCGACCTTGGCTCCCTGTTCCTCGAGGGCGGCCTTGACCTTCTCGGCCTCGTCCTTGGTGACGCCCTCCTTGACTGCCTTCGGGGACGCGTCGACCAGATCCTTGGCCTCCTTGAGGCCGAGACCGGTGAGCTCGCGGACGACCTTGATCACGGGGATCTTGTTGGGGCCGATCTCGGTCAGGGTAGCGGTGAATTCGGTCTGCTCTTCGACCGCCTCCGCGACGGGTGCGGCGGCACCGGCCGGTGCGGCGCCGGCGACCGCGACAGGGGCAGCGGCGGTGACACCGAAGCGGTCTTCGAACTTCTTCTTGAAGTCCGACAGCTCGAGCACGGTCATCTTCTCGAACGCCTCGAGCAGCTGGTCGGGGGTCAGCGTGGCCATCTTGGTCTTGCACTCCTGGTGGTGGGTGCCCGCGCGGGCACGGATTGTCTCGAAGGTGAGGGGTCAGGCAGCCTCGGCGCCGCGCTGATCGATCAGCGCCTGGACCAGGCCGACGACGTCCCGGAGCGGGGCGTCGAACAGGCCGGCGGTCATCGACATCGGGGCCGCGATGGCACCGATCGCCTGGGCGAGAAGCACCTCGCGCGACGGCAGCGTCGCGAGCCGCGCGACGCCTTCGGCGTCGATCGCCTGCGAGCCGAGCACGGCGCCCGTGATCTTCACGATCCGGTAGGGCCGCGTCGCATCGATCACCGCCTTGGCCGTCGCGGCCTCGTCGGTTCCGAAGGCGATGGCCGTCGGTCCAACGAGCATTGGCGACAATGCCTCGGCCGCGGCATTGTCCTGCGCCGCGATCCGCATCAGGCGGTTCTTCACGACCCGGTAGCTCACGTTCTGCTTGCGCAGCGCGCGCCGGATTTCGCCGATCTCCTTCACCTTGAGGCCGCGGTACTCGGACACGACCACGGTTCGGCTGGCGTCCAGCTGGGCGCGCAGGTCCGCGATCATCTCTCGCTTGGCCTCGGTCGGCATCGAGCCTCCTGGACCTCCTTGCTTCAGCGCGCAACCGGCGCGCGGCGGGTGGGTGCGCCCGGCTCGGCCGGACCGACCCCTGCGACGGGCCACGTGGTGCAGGGGGCGCGACCCACCCGGGGGTGGCTCGGGGTCCTGCCTCGGCGTGCTCGCCGTCGTCCCCGGCTCTCACCCGCGCGGGATGGGAGCCGGTCCGGTCCGGCGGATCAAGCCCCGGGCGCTCGACCGACCTCCCGATCGGTCTCGCGTCCTGCGGGCGCAGGCTGTCTGCGGCTATCCGTCTCTCTTCGATTTGGTGTCGTCGCTCAGTTGCTCCGGTCGCAAGTCGGCCGCGAGGACGGCACCGCGAGCGCACTGAGCGTGCGTGAGCGGGCGCCCGGAACGACCAACCCTGCGATCGGGCCGGATCGACGGCGACCGATGATACAGCCTCTCGCTACACGGAGGCGGCGGCCAGCGCGCTCGGGATATCGACCCGGATGCCGGGGCCCATCGTGGTCGCGATGGTCAGCGTTCGCAGGTACTGGCCCTTGGAGCCGGACGGCTTCGCGCGGTTGATCGCGTCGACGAGGCTGGCCAGGTTCTCGACCAGCTGCTGCTGCTCGAAGCTCGCCTTGCCCACGGGCACATGGATGATCGCCCCCTTGTCCACCTTGAACTCGACGCGACCGCCCTTGACCTCCTTGATCGCGCGCTCGAGGTCGAACGTGATCGTGCCCGACTTGGGGTTGGGCATCAGGCCGCGTCGGCCCAGGATGCGCCCCAGCCGGCCAACCATCCCCATCACGTCCGGCGCGGCCAGCGCGACGTCGAACTCCAGCCAGCCGGAATCGATCTTCTTGACCAGGTCCTCGGCTCCCACCTCGTCGGCTCCCGCCTGCAGCGCCTCCTGTGCCTTCTCACCCTGTGCGAAGACGGCGACCCGGACGACCTTGCCGGTGCCGTTCGGCAGGACGACCGTGCCACGGACCATCTGGTCGGCGTGCCGCGGATCGACGCCCAGACGCACGTGCGCCTCGACCGACGCATCGAACTTGACGTTCGAGGTCTCCTTGGCCAGGGCGACGGCCTCCTCGATCGGGTAGCTCTGGTTGCGGTCGACCAGCTTCACGGCGTCCTGGTAGCGCTTGCCGTGCTGTGCCATCTCTCGATGCTCCTTCGGTCCGTTGACCTGCCCCTTGGGGTTGCGCGCCGGTTCGGGGTCATTCCCGGCGCGCCGAGCCCGCTCCGGCGGGCGCCCGTCGTCAGGCGACTTCGATGCCCATGCTGCGGGCGGTCCCCTCGATGACCTTCATCCCGGCCTCGATGTCGTTGACGTTGAGATCGGTCAGCTTGATCTCTGCGATCTGGCGCACCTGGTCCCGCGTCACCCGTCCGACGAGGAGGCGCTTCGCGGTGGACGAACCCTTGTCGATGCCGGCCGCCTTGCGCAGCAGGTCCGCCGCGGGCGGGGTCTTGAGGATGAACGTGAACGAACGATCCTCGAAGATCGTGATCTGGGCCGGGATCACCTGGCCGGCCTTGTCGGCCGTGCGCTCGTTGTAGGTCTTGGTGAACTCGACGATGTTGATGCCGTGGGGTCCGAGCGCGGTGCCGACGGGCGGGGCGGGGGTCGCCTTCCCGGCCGGCAACTGCAGCGTGAGGACGATGCGGATCTTCTTGGCCACGTTCTAGCTCGCTCCTGCCTCGTTACAGCTTCTCGACTTGCAGGAAGTCGAGCTCGACCGGGGTCTCCCGGCCGAAGATGCTCACGAGCACCTTCAACTTGTTGCGCTCGGGATTGACCTCGTCCACGGTGCCGATGAACTCGGCGAACGGCCCGTCAGTAACCCGAACGCTCTGGCCCTTCGTGAACGCGACGCGGTACTTGGGCGTCTCGACGCCCATGTGCCGCAGGATCTGCTTGACCTCGGTCTCGTCGAGCGGGATCGGCTCGCTGCGCATCCCGGGGATGTTGCCGCTGCCCACGAAGCTGGTCACGCCCGGCGTATTGCGGACGACGAACCAGGACTCGGGATCGAGGATCATCTCGACCAGCACGTAACCCGGGTAGACCTTCTTCTGGACCGTGTGGCGCTGGCCCTGGCGGATCTCGATCTCGTCCTCCATCGGGACCAGGACCTGGAAGATCTTGTCCTCCATGCCCATCGACTCGATGCGGTGCTCGAGGTTCGCCTTGACCTTGTTCTCGTAGCCCGAATAGGTGTGGATCACGTACCAGCGCTTCTCGGGCGTCCGCGCGACCGTCAGCTGCTCGGTCATCCGGCAAGGCTCGCGATGGATCGGACGACGTAGTCGAAGCCGGTGTCGGCCACGGTGATATACAGGCCGACGACGAACGAGACCACGAACACGAGCACGGTCAGGTTGCGCACCTGCATGCGATTGGGCCACGAGACCTTCTTGAGCTCGGACCACGATTCGGCGATGAAGCGGCGAAGTCGGTTCACAGATGCCTTATTAGCTAGCTAGTCTTGCCGACCACCATCCGAGGCCGAGGCGATGCGCCTGCGATCCATCGGCAGGAGGATATGGCAGGGGCGATAGGACTCGAACCTACAACTTCCGGTTTTGGAGACCGGTGCTCTGCCAATTGAGCTACGCCCCTGCGGATGACGAGCTCCCTACTTGGCCTCCCGGTGCAGCGTGTGACGCCGCTCCCGGGGACAGTACTTGAGCAGCTCGATCCGGTTGGGATCGTTCTTCTTGTTCTTGCGCGTGGTGTAGTTCCGCGTCTTGCATTCGGTGCACGCGAGCTGGATAACCGGACGCGCCTCAACTCTGGCCATCTCCTGCCCCTACTCGGTGATGCTGGTGATGGCGCCGGCGCCGACGGTGCGGCCACCCTCGCGGATGGCGAACCGCTGGCCGACCTCGAGCGCGATCGGGGTGATCAGCTCGACCGTCATGTCGACGTTGTCGCCGGGCATGATCATCTCGGCGCCCTCGGGCAGCCCGATGGCCCCGGTGACGTCGGTGGTGCGCAGGTAGAACTGGGGCCGGTAGCCGTTGTAGAAGGGGGTGTGCCGCCCGCCCTCCTCCTTGGTCAGCACGTAGACCCGGGCCACGAACTTGACGTGGGGGGTGACCGAGCCGGGCTTGGCCAGCACCTGGCCGCGCTCGATCTCGTCGCGCTCGATGCCCCGCAGCAGGCAGCCCACGTTGTCGCCGGCCTGGCCCTGGTCGAGCAGCTTCTTGAACATCTCGACGCCGGTGACCACGACCTTGCGGGTGGCCTTGACGCCGACGATCTCGACCTCCTCGCCGACCTTGATCACGCCGCGCTCGATGCGCCCGGTGGCGACGGTGCCCCGGCCCTTGATCCCGAACACGTCCTCGACCGGCATCAGGAACGGCCGGTCGACCGGGCGCTCGGGGGTCGGGATGTAGGAGTCGACCGCGTCCATCAGCTCCTGGATCGGCGCGTAGGCCGGATCGTCGGGGTTGTCGGACGCCTCGAGGGCCTTGAGGGCGGAGCCGCGGATGACCGGGACGTCGTCACCCGGGAAGTTGTTCTTGGTCAGGAGCTCGCGGACCTCGAGCTCGACCAGATCGAGCAGCTCGGGGTCGTCGACCATGTCGACCTTGTTGAGGAACACGACGATGTACGGCACCTCGACCTGGCGCGCGAGCAGGATGTGCTCGCGGGTCTGGGGCATCGGGCCGTCGGTGGCCGCCACGACCAGGATCGCGCCGTCCATCTGGGCAGCGCCGGTGATCATGTTCTTGATGTAGTCGGCGTGCCCGGGGCAGTCGACGTGGGCGTAGTGGCGGTTGGCCGTCTCGTACTCGACGTGGGCGATCGCGATCGTGATCCCCCGCTCGCGCTCCTCGGGGGCGTTGTCGATCGAGTCGAACGCGCGGTACTCCGCGTCGCCCTTCAGCGCCAGGTACTTGGTGATCGCGGCGGTGAGCGTCGTCTTGCCGTGGTCGATGTGGCCGATCGTGCCGACGTTGACGTGCGGCTTCGTGCGCTCGAACTTCTTCTTGGCCATGTCCCGGTGGACTCCCTGCTGCTCGCTCGCGCTGGCGCGAGCCGACCCTTGTTAGACCTTCGACTTCGCGACGAGCTCGGCCGCCAGGTTCGGGGGAACCTCGGCGTAGTGGCTGAGCTCCATGGAGTAGCTGGCCCGGCCCTGGGTCATCGACCGCAGGTCCGTGGCATAGCCGAACATCTCGGCCAGCGGCACCGCCGAGCGGACGACCTGCGTCGATCCGCGCGGATCCATGCCCTCGATCTGGCCCCGCCGGCTGTTGAGATCGCCGATGACGTCACCCATGAACTCCTCGGGCATCGTCACCTCGACCTGCATCATCGGCTCGAGCACGACCGGGCGCGCCTTCCCAACGGCGTCCTTGAGCGCCATCGAGGCAGCGATCTTGAACGCCATCTCGGACGAGTCGACCTCGTGGTATGACCCGTCGTGCACCGTCGTCCTGACGTCGACCATCGGATAACCGGCGTAGACGCCCGTGTCGAGCGTCTCGCGGATCCCATGCTCGATCGCCCGCATGTACTCGCGCGGGATGGTCCCGCCGACGATCTTGTCGACAAACTCGAACCCGCTGCCCTTCTCCCCGGGCTCGAGGGTCAGGATGACGTGCCCATACTGGCCCTTGCCGCCCGTCTGGCGGACGAAGCGGCCGTTGCCCTCGGCGGCCCGGCGGACGGTCTCGCGGTAGGACACCTGGGGCTTGCCGACGTTGGCCGCGACCCTGAACTCCCGCACCATGCGGTCGACGAGAACGTCGAGGTGCAGCTCGCCCATGCCGGCGATCAGCGTCTGGCCGGACTCCTCGTCGGTCTTGACCCGGAAGGTCGGATCTTCCTCGGCCAGTCGCTGGAGCGCGATGCCCAGCTTGTCCTGGTCGGCCTTGGTCTTGGGCTCGATTGCCACCTCGATGACCGGCTCCGGGAACGTGATCGCCTCCAGGATCACCGGGTGATCCGGATCGGACAGCGTGTCGCCGGTGAACGTCTCCTTGAGCCCGACCGCGGCCGCAATGTCGCCCGCGTAGACCTGCTCGATCTCCTCGCGGTGGTTGGCATGCATCTGGAGGATCCGGCCGATGCGCTCCTTGCGACCCTTGGTCGCATTGAGCACGTACGACCCGGCCTTGAGCGTCCCTGAGTAGACCCGGAAGAAGGCGAGCTTGCCCACGAATGGGTCGGCGGCGATCTTGAACGCGAGGGCGCTGAACGGCTCGCTGTCGTCCGGGGTCTTGAGGACCCCGACGTCGGTGCCGGGCTTGAGGCCGATCACAGGCGGCACGTCGAGCGGCGACGGCAGGTAGTCCACGACGGCATCGAGCATCGGCTGGATGCCCTTGTTCTTCAGTGCCGAGCCGGCGAGGATCGGGACCCACTTGTACTGCAGCGTCGCCAGCCGGATCCCGTGCTTGATCTCGGCCTCGGTGATCTCGTGGCCCTCGAGGTACTTGTGGGCGAGGTCGTCGTCGACATCGGCGACCGCCTCGAGCAGGTGCTCGCGGTGGCGGGTCGCCTCGTCGAGCAGGTCCTCGGGAACATCGGTCTCGTCGAACGTGCTGCCCAGGTCGTCGCGCCAGGTCAGCGCCTTCATGCGCACGAGGTCGACGACGCCCCGGAACGTGTCCTCGATCCCGATCGGGACCTGGATCGGCACCGGCTTCACGCCCAGGCGCTCCTGGATCATGTCGACGTCGCGCCAGAAGTTCGCTCCCGTCCGGTCGAGCTTGTTGATGAAGCAGATCCGGGGCACGCGGTAGCGATCGGCCTGACGCCAGACCGTCTCCGACTGAGGCTCGACACCGGCGACGCCGTCGAACACGACCACGGCGCCGTCGAGGACGCGCAGGCTGCGCTCCACCTCGATGGTGAAGTCCACGTGCCCGGGCGTATCGAGGATGTTGATGCGATGATCGTTCCAGAAGCAGGTCGTGGCCGCGGCCGTGATCGTGATGCCGCGCTCCTGCTCCTGGGGCATCCAGTCCATGGTGGCCGCGCCCTCATGGACCTCGCCGAGCTTGTAGATCTTCTTGGTGTAGAAGAGAACACGCTCGGTGACCGTGGTCTTGCCCGCGTCGATATGCGCGATGATTCCGATGTTCCGCGTTCTCGCGAGCGGAACGGCGCGTGCCACTGTGATCGGGCTCCTCTCGGCCAGGACTACCACTTGAAATGGCTGAAGGCGCGGTTGGCCTCGGCCATCTTGTGGGTGTCCTCACGCCGCTTCACCGCCGCGCCGAGGCCGTTCATGGCATCGACGAACTCGCCGGCGAGCTTGTCGCTCATGCTCTTGCCGCTGCGCTTGCGGGCGGCCTGGACGAGCCAGCGCACACCCAGCGACAGGCGGCGATCGCCCCGGATCTCGACCGGGACCTGGTAGGTGGCGCCACCGACCCGACGAGGCTTCACCTCGATGATCGGCGTGGCGTTGCGCAGGGCAGCCTCGAGCACCTCGAGTCCCGGGCGCTTGGCCTGGAACTCGGCCCGCGCGAGGGCCTGACGGAGGATGCGGTCGGAAAGGGTCCGCTTGCCGTCGCGCATGAGCTTGGCGCGGAAGCGATCGGTGACCCGGTTGGATTCGGCCTGGTACTTGGCCTTGCGAGGGATCGACGAACGACGCGGCATCCGACTACTTCCCGATCCCTTGGGTGGCCTTGGTGCCGTACTTGGACCGGGCCTGCTTTCGATCCCTCACGCCGGCGGCATCGAGCGTCCCACGGATGATGTGGTACTTGACGGACGGGAGGTCCTTGACCCGGCCTCCGCGCACCAGGACCACCGAGTGCTCCTGCAAGTTGTGCCCGATGCCCGGGATGTAGGCCGTGACCTCCATCTGGTTCGTGAGCCGCACGCGCGCGATCTTCCGAAGCGCCGAGTTCGGCTTCTTCGGCGTCATCGTCCGAACCTGCAGGCAGACGCCACGCTTCTGGGGCGCACCCGGAATGGGCACCTGTCGCTGGCGCAGGCTGTTCCAGTTCCTGCGTAGCGCGGGAGCCTTGACCTTCTCGATCTTCGGCTTCCGCCCGTGGCGCACGAGCTGGCTGATGGTCGGCACGGAGACGCGGCTCCTTTCACTTGATGGTCGACAAAGGTTCGGTGCGGTGGTCAACCCGCTTGCCGGGGTCACGGCCAGGGACCACCCGGTGCGCTCGATCCGATCCGCGGCGCACGGTGCACCGAGGGCCGTTCGAGGCCACGAGCGCGGAGTGTAGCAGCGGCCCGAATTGAGTGTCAAACGTCCTCGGCCGGGCGGCCGAGGACGTTTCGTTCGACGTTGGTTGCGGACTCCGGCCGGGCCCTCAGCCCTCCTCGGATGCGTCCGCGAGGAAGGGATTGAACTCGGTCTCCTGACCGTCGCCGTCCTGCTCCCCGGCCTCGCCCAGGAACGGGTTGGCCTCCGCCCCGTCATCGTCGGCGCCGGCGATCGTCGCCGCGAGCGCGAGGTCAGCAGTGTCCTCGTCGGCCGGCCGGACGCCGTCCTCGAGGAACGGGTTGTACTCGGCCTCGCCGAGGCCTTCGACGGCCTCGCCCGCGAGCGCCTCGAGGGCGGCTCGGCGCTGGCGCTCCTTGAGGGCTGCGATGTTCTGCGGCGCGCCCGTCCCAGCCGGGATGAGCTTGCCGATGATGACGTTCTCCTTGAGTCCGATCAGGTGATCCTTGGAGCCATTGATGGCCGCCTCGGTGAGCACCCTGGTCGTTTCCTGGAACGACGCCGCGGCCAGGAACGAGGAGGTGTTGAGCGACGCCTTGGTGACGCCCAGCAGCACGGTCTGCGCCGTCGCCGGCTCGCCACCCTCGGCGAGCACGCGGTTGTTCGCATGCTCGAAGTCGAGGCGGTCGACGAGCTCCGTCGGCAGCTGCTCGCAGTCGCCGGGCTGGTCGATCCGAACCTTCTTGAGCATCTGCCGGACGATGATCTCGATGTGCTTGTCGTTGATCGTGACGCCCTGGCTCCGGTAGACCCGCTGGACCTCCTTGACCAGGTAGCGCTGGACGGCGTCCTTGCCCCGGGTCTCCAGGTACTCCTGGGGGTTGATCGGACCGTCGGTGATGGCATCGCCAGCGCGGATCTCCTGACCGTCCTCGAACAGCAGCTTTGCACTGTGGGGGATCGAGTACTCGCGTTCCACGACGTCCTCGGCCCGAAGGACCAGCCCGTCATCGGTGCGGACGAGGAAGCCCTTGACCGGGGCCGCGACGTCGCCCGCCTCAGACTTCGCGAGGACCTGATTGGCCTCGACGAGGTCGCCCGGGGCGGCGAGCAGCTCTGCGCCGTCGGTCAGCAGAAGTGGGGTGTCGAACGATTCGCGACTGGTGACCTTGACCTTGCGACCGGTCTCGCCCGCGATCATCTCGACGATCCCGTCGATGTGGCTGATCTCGGCCTTGCCCTTGGGGACGCGCGCCTCGAACAGCTCCTCGACGCGCGGCAGGCCCTGCGTGATGTCCTGGCCGGCGACACCGCCGGTGTGGAACGTCCGCATGGTCAGCTGCGTGCCCGGCTCACCGATCGACTGGGCGGCGATGATCCCTACGGCCTCGCCGATCCCTATCATCTCGCCGGTGGCCAGGTTCCGTCCGTAGCACATCCGGCACACGCCGTGGCGCGACTCGCAGGCGAGCGGTGAGCGCACCAGCACCTCGTCGATTCCCGCCGCGTCGATCGCCTGCGCCATGCTCTCGTCGATCATGGTATTGCGGGCCACGACCAGCGGGGCCAATTCGCCCTTCTTGACCTTGACGCTGGTATCGGCGAGGTCGGCGGCCGCGAGGCGACCGACCAGGCGCCGCTGGAAGGCGTCGGGCTCGTCCGCGGATTCGGCGCGGATGATCCAGCTGCCCTCCTCCGTGCCGCAGTCGTCCTCGCGGGTGATGACGTCCTGGGCGACGTCGACCAGGCGGCGGGTGAGGTACCCGGAGTCGGCCGTTCGGAGCGCCGTGTCGGCGAGGCCCTTGCGGGCACCGTGGGTGCTGATGAAGTACTCGAGGACGGTCATCCCTTCGCGGAAGTTGCTGCGCACCGGCACGTCGATGATCCGCCCGGATGGGTCGGCCATCAGGCCGCGCATGGCACCCAGCTGGCCGATGTTGCCCTTGTTCCCGCGGGCTCCCGAGTCGGTCATCATCCGGACGGGGTTCTCGTCGCCGAGCGACTCCATCATCCGGTCCGAAACGTCCTTGGTGACCCGCTGCCAGAGCTCGACGACCTGCTCATAGCGCTCGTCGTCCGTGATCAGGCCTCGCTGGAACTGACGGTCGATCGAGGACACGGCCTCGTCGGCCCCCGTCAACAGCTCCTTCTTGGACTTGGGGACGACGATGTCCCACAGGCCGATGGTCAGGCCGCCACGGGTCGCGAACTGGAAGCCGACACGCTTGATGCCGTCGACCAGATGCGCGGTCCCGCTCGGGCCGAGCAGCCGGTAGCAGGTGTCGACCAGGCGCTTCAGGTCGGCTCGCCGCATCGGCTCGTTGGCATAGCGCATCTCGTCGGGCAGGATCTGATTGAACAGGATCCGTCCGACGGTCGTGCGGACCTGGGTGTCGACCAGGGTCTCGGTCTGGGGATCCCAGGCGCGAACCACGACGTCCACGGCCTCGTGGAGCAGCACCTTCGCCCCGGTGTGCCGGACGGCCGATTCCTCGGCACCCTCCTCGCGCTCGCTCGAGATCCGGCTGGTCGCCTCGAGACCCCGGGCGCCGAGCTCGTAGGCGATGATCGCATCGTCCTCGTTCGCGAACGCCTTGACAGCGCGACCGCGAACGGCCGGCCCGTCCATGGTCAGGTAGTAGCAGCCCAGGACCATGTCCTGGGTGGGCGCCACGACCGGCGAGCCGTCCGCCGGGGACAGCAGGTTGGCCGTGGACAGCATCATCGTCCGGGCCTCTTCCTGCGCCGCCGAGGACAGCGGCACATGAACAGCCATCTGATCGCCGTCGAAGTCGGCGTTGAACGCCGTGCACACGAGCGGATGGATCTGGATCGCCGACCCTTCGACCAGAACGGGCATGAACGCCTGGATGCCCAGGCGGTGGAGGGTCGGGGCGCGGTTCAGCAGCACCGGGTGATCCTGGATCACCTCTTCCAGCACGTCCCATACCTCGGGTCGGACGCGCTCGACGATGCGCTTGGCGCTCTTGATGTTGTGAGCGAACCCCTTCTCGACCAGCTGGCGCATGACGAACGGCTTGAACAGCTCGAGCGCCATCTTCTTGGGCAGGCCGCACTGGTGCAGCTTGAGCTCCGGCCCGACCACGATGACCGAGCGACCGGAATAGTCCACGCGCTTGCCAAGCAGGTTCTGACGGAACCGACCCTGCTTGCCCTTGAGCATGTCGGACAGGCTCTTGAGGCGATGGTTGCCCGTGCCCGCGATGGCGCGTCCACGACGGCCGTTGTCGATCAGCGCGTCACACGCCTCCTGGAGCATCCGCTTCTCGTTGCGGATGATGATCTCCGGGGCGCCCAGCTCGAGCAGCCGCTTGAGCCGGTTGTTGCGGTTGATCACGCGACGATACAGGTCGTTGAGGTCCGATGTCGCGAACCGACCGCCGTCGAGCTGGACCATCGGACGCAGATCGGGCGGGATGACCGGCAGCACGGACAGAATCATCCATTCGGGCCGATTACCCGACCGACGGAACGCCTCGATCAGCCGCAGTCGCTTGATGGCCTTCTTGCGGCGCTGGCCGGAGCTGGTTCGCACTTCGGCATGCAGCTGGCGCGACAGCTCGTCCAGGTCCATCCGGACGATGATGTCGCGAACGGCCTCGGCGCCCATGCCGGCCCAGAAGATCCGGCCGGTGCGCGAGCCCGAGCCGTACTTCTCGTCGAGGTGCCGGAACTCGAGCTCGCCGACGGTCATCAGCGGCTTGAGCGACTCGATCTCGTCCCGGACGCGACGCAGCTCCTCCTTCTGGCCCTGGGCCTCGGACGCGAGGGTCTCGCGCTCGGCGCGCAGGCTCTCATCCATGGCGGCGACCAGGTCCTGGATCTTCTGCTCGGTGCTGGTCTCCTCGTCCGTTGCGCGCTGCTTGAGCTCGGCGGTCACGCGCTCGGTCTCCGCAGCAACGATCTTGCGTAGTCGGGCGGTGGCCTCCTTGCCGCCAGCGTCACCCGCGGCGACCACGACCTCGCCCGTGGGCGCGAAGGCGATGGTCTCCTCGGCCGACCCACTGCCGAGCGTCTTGAGGGCAGCCTCGACCGCCTGGGCCTCGCGGGCGATCTCCTCGGTCCGCGCCGTTCGCTGGGTCTCGAGGTCCGCGCGCGTGGTCGCGAGGGCCTCGTGAAGCTCGTCCCGCTTGCGATTGACGTCGGCCTTGAGGGTCGTCTCAAGCTCGGCCAGCCGCTCGCCGCCGGCCCCGCCGCGACCCTCCGACTCCTCGTCGAGGGCCTTGAGGGCGCGCTGGCGAGCTTCCTCATCAACGTGGGTGACGATGTACAGGGCGAAGTACAGGATCCGCTCGAGGTTTCGCGGGCTGATGTCAAGCAGGATGCCGAGCCGGCTCGGCGTGCCCTTGAAGTACCAGATGTGGCTGACCGGGCTGGCCAGCTGGATGTGGCCCATCCGCTCGCGGCGGACCTTGGAGCGGGTGACCTCCACGCCGCACTTGTCGCAGATGATCCCCTTGTACCGGATCCGCTTGTACTTCCCGCAATAGCATTCCCAGTCGCGGGTGGGTCCGAAGATCCGTTCGTCGAACAGACCGTCCTTCTCGGGCTTGAGCGTCCGGTAGTTGATGGTCTCAGGCTTCGTCACCTCGCCCTTGGACCACTCCCGGATCTGATCGGGACTGGCCAGCGAGATACGGATCGCCGAGAAGTTGTTGACCTCGAGCATCGGTCTCCTCTGCGCCGCCGCCGCCCCTGGTTGCGGCGCGATCTGCGATGGTGCGGCGGGGCCCGCTGGCCGAGCGAACGGCCCCGCGTGGCAACGGTGTGTGTGCGGTAGCTGAAGTTGGCTAGTCTTCGAACCCGGCGAGGTTGATCCCGCCGAGATCCGGGAGCAGGTAGCCCGAGGCATCGTCCTCCGCCAGCGGGATCTCCTCGTCGTTCGGATCGAGGATCTCCGCGTTGAGCCCGAGGCTGCGCAGCTCCTTGATGAGGACCTTGAAGGACTCGGGGACCCGCGGTGGCTGGATCTCCTCACCCTTCACGATGGCTTCGTAGGTCTGGACGCGACCGAGGACGTCGTCGGACTTCACGGTCAGCAGCTCCTGGAGGATGTTGGCGGCGCCGTATGCCTCCAGCGCCCACACCTCCATCTCGCCGAACCGCTGGCCGCCGAACTGCGCCTTGCCGCCCAGCGGCTGCTGGGTGATCAGGCTGTACGGCCCGGTGGACCGGGCGTGGATCTTGTCCTCGACCAGGTGGTGCAGCTTGAGCATGTAGATCTGGCCAACCGTGATCACGCGATCGAATGCCTCGCCCGATCGACCATCGCGGAGCTCGATCTTGCCGTCCTTGGGCAGGCCGGCTGCCTTGAGCGCCTCCGCGATCTGCTGCTCGGAAGCGCCGTCGAACACGGGCGTCGCGGCGCGGTAGCCCATCGTCGAGAGCGCCCAGCCGAGGTGCGTCTCGAGGATCTGGCCGATGTTCATGCGGCTCGGGACGCCGAGCGGGTTGAGGATGATGTCGACCGGAGAGCCGTCCGGCAGGAAAGGCATGTCCTCCATCGGCAGCACCTTGGCGATGACGCCCTTGTTGCCGTGGCGACCGGCCATCTTGTCGCCGACCGAGACCTTGCGCTTCTGTGCGACCGACACCCGGACCAGCCGGTTGACACCGGGCTGGAGGTCGTCATTCCACTCCCGCCTGAACTCGCGGATCTCGACGACCTTGCCCCGCTCGCCGTGCGGCAGGCGGAGCGATGAGTCCTTCACCTCGCGAGCCTTCTCGCCGAAGATCGCGCGCAGCAGACGCTCCTCCGCCGTCAGCTCTGTCTCGCCCTTGGGGGTGATCTTGCCAACGAGGATGTCTCCGGGCCGGACCTCGGCACCGATGTACACGATCCCCTCCTCGTCGAGGTCCTTGAGGGCCTCCTCGCCGACGTTGGGGATGTCGCGCGTGATCTCCTCCGGTCCGAGCTTGGTGTCCCGGGACTCGATCTCGTGCTTCTCGATGTGGATGCTCGTGAACAGGTCGTCGCGCACCAGGCGCTCGCTGATCACGATCGCGTCCTCGTAGTTGCCGCCTTCCCAGCTCATGAACGCGCACAGGACGTTCCGGCCGAGCGCCAGCTCACCGCCATCGGTGGATGAGGAGTCCGCGATCGGGTCGCCCGCGTCCACCCGCTGGCCCACGGTCACGATCGGCCGCTGGTTGATGCAGGTGCCCTGATTGCTGCGAACGAACTTGAGCAGGCGGTACTCGTCAAGCTCGCCGGAATCGGCCTCGACCTGGACACGCTCGGCGGTGACGCTGGTGACCACGCCGGATCGCCGGGCAATCACGACCTGGCCGGAGTCGCGCGCGGCGCGAGCCTCCATGCCGGTGCCCACGATGGGGGCCTCCGGTTCGAGCAGCGGGACTGCCTGGCGCTGCATGTTCGAGCCCATCAGCGCCCGGTTGGCATCGTCGTGCTCGAGGAACGGGATCAGGGCCGTGGCCACCGAGACGACCTGCTTGGGGCTCACGTCCATGTACTCGATCTGGTCCGGACGGGCCTCGGGGAAGGTGTCACGGTACCGCGACGGGACCTTCTCGGCCGCGAAGTGACCCTCCTCGTCGAGCGGCGCGTTCGCCTGGGCGACGACGTGCTCCTCCTCCTCGTCCGCCGGCAGGTACTCGATCTCGTCGGTCACCATCGGCCGCATGGGGAATGCCTGCGCCCTCTGGCGCGCCAGCTCCTTGTGGGCGGCCTCGGTGAACTGCTCGCCCTTGGCGAGGATGACCTTGCCGTCCTTGCCGGCCACATCGGCCCCGGCCTCGTACTCCAGCAGCTGCGGGTCGCTGTGGGCCACGGTCCGCTTGACCTTGCGGTACGGCGTCTCGATGAACCCGTAGGCGTTGATCCGGCCGTAGGTCGCCAGCGACCCGATCAGGCCGATGTTCGGACCTTCCGGGGTTTCGATCGGGCAGATCCGGCCGTAGTGGCTGTGGTGGACGTCGCGGACGTCGAACCCGGCGCGCTCCCTGGACAGGCCGCCCGGGCCGAGGGCCGACAGCCGCCGCTTCGAGGTGAGCTCGGCCAGCGGGTTCGTCTGATCCATGAACTGGGAGAGCTGGCTGCCGCCGAAGAACTCCTTCATCGCCGCCACCACCGGGCGGATGTTGATGAGGGCGTTGGGCGTGGCCTTGTCGATCTCCTGGATCGTCATCCGCTCGCGAACGACGCGCTCCATGCGCAGGAGGCCGATCCGGAACGCGTTCTGGATCAGCTCGCCGTTGGCGCGGATCCGGCGGTTGCCAAGGTGATCGATGTCGTCCTTGGGATGGAGGCCGCGGTTGGACTCGATCAGGTGGGCCACGATCGCCGCGATGTCCTCGCGCGTGATCGTGCGCTGCTCGCGCGGGAGCTCGATGCCCAGACGCACCGCGACCGAATCCAGCTTCTTGTTGAACTTGTAGCGCCCGACCCGGCCGAGATCGTAGCGGCGGAAGTTGAAGAACAGGCTCTCGACGAGCTGCCGGGCGTTGTCACCGGTCGGCGGGTCGCCCGGGCGCAGCTTCTTGTAGACCTCGATCAACGCCTCGCTGGGTGTCTTGGTCAGGTCCTTGTCCAGCGTGTTGGCGATGAACGGGTGCTCGGGATCGACGTCCACGGTGCCGAACAGGGCCGCGATGTCCTCGTTGGTCTCGTAGCCGACCGCGCGGAGCAGGGTCGTCGCGGCG
>Ga0307440_1000679_pt1 | contig 16851 bp, 12 predicted proteins | sample SalMarWE160410MG_FD_202150 | JGI IMG/M metagenome (GOLD analysis project Ga0307440, IMG submission 202150) | Salt marsh sediment microbial communities from the Plum Island Ecosystem LTER, Massachusetts, United States - WE1604-10 | ecosystem: Environmental > Aquatic > Marine > Intertidal zone >... | reverse complement strand
AGGATCAGCGCGAAGTGTCCGAGCTCGGGAATCATTTGCTTTCCGCCATCTTGCTGATGCCCTTGGTCATGCCCTTCGCCTGGGCGGTCTTCAGGCCGCTGGCGACCTCCGGCGGCATATAGGACGCGTCGTGCTTCGCGAGGACCTCATCCGCGTAGAACACGCCGTCATTGCCCATCCGACCCTTGGTCACCACGCCCTGACCTTCGCCGAACAGGTCGGGCAGGATCCCCGTGTAGCTGACCTTCATGCTCTTCACCATGTCCGTGACGGTGAATGTCACCGTGAGGCCGTCATGCTTGCGGTTCAGGCTGCCCTTCTCCACCAATCCCCCCAGGCGGAAGACCCGCTGGTTCGGTGCCTCGTGGGCGAGCACCTGGGAGGGGGTGAAGAAATAGGCGATGTTGCTCCGCAGGGCGCTGATGGCCAGGCTTGCGGCCACCCCGACGCCCACAACGGCGACGGCGACGAAGATCAAACGCTTATGTCTGGCTTTCATGGATTACCTCCTCCTCCGCCGACACGCATCCGGACTAACCGACCCAGGCGCGCCAAAATGGTTCGGCTTTGACGCCGCAGTTGAATGATCTCGATCACCAGCAAAGCAAAGGTGACGCCGTAGGAGCTCCATACGAAGAACGCGTAGCCCCCCTGGGAGAAGAAAGCGCTTAAGCTCCTCACGTCTGATTCTCCACCAGTGTGCGCACCCAGGCCGCATCTGCCTCCCGATTCAAGATGACTCCCCTCACCCGCATGAAGATGGCGGCGAAGGAATAGCTCCAGAACCCGAAGGTCAACAGGAGCATGGAGGCAAGGATGTTCCCATCCATTTGGGACGGCGCCGATTGCTGGTGCAGCGCCGAGCATTTGGTGGGGTCCGGGCAGTTAATCGACCAATAGATGACCGGAATCATCACCATGCCGACGATCGCCAGCAGGGAGGCGGCCTTATCGGCCCGGCGCGGGTCGTCGATCGCGGAGTGCAGGGCGATGTACCCAGCGTACAGAAAGAAGAGGATCAGCTCCGAGGTGAGTCGCGGATCCCAATCCCAGTAGGTCCCCCAGCTCGTCCGCCCCCAGAAGGCGCCGGTCCACAGGGCGATGAAGGTGAAGATGGCCCCTGTGGGTGCCGAGGCCTTCGCCATCATGTAGCTCAGCCGGGTATTGAAGATCAGGCCGAGGGCCGAGTAGGCGGCCAATACCAGATAGATCCACATGGACATCCAGGCCGCGGGCACGTGCACGAAGATGATCCGGTAATACTCCTTCTGCGGGTTCGTCCCGCCGAGCTGATCCGGTGTATGAAAGAAGCCCCAGTAGAGTCCGGCAAGGGTGAGCACCCCCGCCACCGCTGCAAACCAGGGGATCAGCTTACCGGCAAGCGGGTAAAAGGTCGCCGGGGAGGAATACTTGAACCAGTTAAGTCTCATCGATCCGACCAATCTGAGGTTGCTATTCCACCGAGATGCGCAGCGCCGCCCCGGCGGCGAGGGGAGAAAGGATCAGTGCCAGCAGCAGGAAGGAGCCGAGCAGCGAAAAGAACGGCTGGGTCTCCGCCAGACCGTCCGCCCCCACTGCCACCGCGCCCGCCCCATAGACGAGCACCGGGATATATAGGGGTAGGATCAGAAGGGACAACAGGATGCCCCCGCCGCGGACACCAAGCGTCAGGGCGGCGCCGATGGAGCCGATCAGGCTGAGGACGGGTGTGCCTACCAGCAGCGACAGGACCATGGCCAGCACTGAGGAGTCGCCCATGTGGTACTGCAGTCCCACCAAGGGGGCGATGACTACGAGCGGCAGCCCGGTCAGGAGCCAGTGTGCCGCCACCTTGGCGAGGACGAGCAAGGGGAGGGGCTGGGCTGTCATCAGCAGCTGCTCCAGGGTGCCGTCCTCGTAGTCGGCGGAAAACAGCCGCTCCAGGGCCAGCATCGACGCCAGCAGGGCGGCCACCCAGACGACCCCGGGGCCCAGCATCCGCAAGGTCTCCTTCTCGGTTCCCACACCGAGCGGGAACAGGCTGACGACGATCACGAAGAAGAAGAGGGTGGTCAGCACCTCCGTGCGACGGCGCATGGCCAGGGTGATGTCGCGTCCGAGTACACATACAAAGCTTCGCCACATGCGCTCGCTCAGTCTCCCAGATGCAGTCGCCGGATCTGCCCCGAGGTGAGGGGTACCTCCTGATGCGTCGTCAGGACCACCATCCCGTCGTCGGCGATGTGCTGAGCAATCAGGATCTGTAAGAGGTCGACGGCGTCGACGTCAAGGGCCGTGAATGGCTCATCGAGGATCCAAAGAGGCGCCCTGCTCACCAGCACCCGAGCCAGGGCCACGCGCTTCTTCTGGCCCTGCGAAAGCACCTTTGTGGGGAGATCCTCGAAGCCGGCCAGCCCCATGTGCTTCAGGGCCCGCCAGAGCCGCCCTTCGTCCGCCTCATCCCCGTCGAGAGTTGCGGCGATACGCAGGTTCTCGATGCCGCTAAGGTCGCTCTTTATCCCGTTGAGATGCCCGAGGTAGAGAACGTCCTCGTGGTAGTCGTCCCCCAGGGCGCGAATGCTCTCACCCCGCCAGCGGATCTCGCCCGCGTCCGCGGCGAGCAGCCCGCAGATCGCCCGCAACAGCGTCGTCTTGCCGCTGCCGTTTCGACCGCGAACATGGAGGAGCGTACCTACGCTTAGATCGAAGCTAAGCCCTGAAAAGAGTTGGCGATCTCCGCGCCTGCACTCCAGATCGACAACCTCGAGCATGAACCGGCAGGATCTCAGTGGCTTTGGGGGTTTCTGGTCACCCTCGCTACGTATTCGCCGACCCGGAGCTCTGCGGCTCCGTTTTAGTCCGGGAGCGGAAACCGGAGCTTGGAACATTAACCGCTGCGCGTCGATGACACAAGCACCGCTCGGCACCGTGTCTTGGCCCGCCCGCGCCCGGGGGGCCTTTCCTGCCGCTTCCGCGAGAGCCACAAGCCCCCCGCTTGACAAGCGCGGTTCCGGCGCTACGCTCGCGGTGATGTGCGCAGTCAGGGAAGTCTTTTGTGCCAGTGCGCTCGCCACCGCGTCGCTGGCGGGACTATTGCTTGTCCTGGCGGCCGCCCCAGCCTCGGCGGCCGATCCCCAGCCGTACCGGGTAGCGATCGCCAAGACGGGCGATGCCAAGCTCGATACGGCCATCAGCGACGCCTCGCTCCTGAGCAGCCTCAGGGAAAAGACGCCGGTCGGCCCGTTCGCCCTCGTGGGTCGTGCCAGAGACGACAAGGAGCGATTTGTGACCGTTCTTCGCGGTCTGGGGTTCTATAAGGGCAGCGTGGACGTGAAGATCGACCACCGCCCCCTGGAGGACCCCGACCTCCCGGATTACCTGGCCAGGGTACCGGCGGCTCCGCCGGTGCCGGTTGACGTGTCGATCCGTCGAGGACCCCTGTTCCACCTGGGCACGGTTGCAATCGAGGGCACGGTGCCCAAGGAGGCACGAACGAAGCTCGACCTTTCATCCGGTGCACCGGCTGTTGCGGCCAACGTGCTGGCGGCTCGCGAGCGGCTTCTGACCGCTCTGCGGGACGAGGGCTACGCCTTGGCCAAGGTCAGCGAGCCCATCGCGATCCTCGAGAACCGGACGAATGCCCTGGACGTGACTTTCAAGGTCGACACCGGACCCCGCGTCGATATCGGCCCGATCACCTTCAGGGGCCTGAAGCGGGTCAACGCGTCCTTCATTCGGGAGCGCTTGCTTCTGCACCCGGGCGAGCGCTATGACCCGAAGGCCATCGAGAAGGCGCGCCAGGATCTCGCCTCTCTCGGCGTCTTCTCGTCCGTAGTCGCAGTGCCTGGGAAGAAGCTCGATGCCCAGGGACGGCTGCCCCTGGAGCTCGTGTTCGTCGAGCGCAAGCGCCACACGGTCAACTTCAGTGCGGCCTACTCGACGGACCTGGGCGCAAGCTTCAGCACGACTTGGCAAAACCGGAACCTCCTCGGCAATGCGGAGAAGCTCAAGCTGTCGGCCGGCTTCAGCGCCGGCGGCACCGCCCAGACCAACCCGGGCTACTGGGGCAGCGCTCAGTTCATCAAGCCCGACTTTCTGCGGCGAGACCAGACGCTGCAGATGGAGATCAGTCCCCTCAAAGAGAGCATCAGCGCCTACGACCGCACCGCGCTTACCGCCGGCCTCAGCATCACCCGCAAGCTCTCCGACGACTGGACCGGCAGCATCGGCTTCGCGGCGGAGCGCGAGAGCGTGACCCAGCAGGGCTCCACCGAGCGTTACAACCTGGTCGGCTTCCCGGTGTTTGCCAAGTACGACAGCACGAACAGCCTGTTGAACCCAACCCGCGGCGTCCGTGCATTCCTTTCGGCAACTCCCACGGAGACGCTGGGAGCTAACAGTGCGAGCTTCCTGGTGCTGCAGGCCTCGGCGTCCACCTATCTCGATGCAGGCGGGCTGTTCGGTGCGACTCCCGGGCATACGGTGATCGCCCTGCGCGGACTGGTGGGGGACATCGAGGGTGCGAGCCAGCTCGCAATCCCCGCGGACAAGCGGTTCTATGCGGGCGGCACCGCGACCGTGCGGGGCTACAAGTACCAGTCGGTCGGACCCGTCTTTCCAGACAACACACCGGAGGGGGGAACCGCCGTGATCGCCGGCACCCTGGAGCTGCGGCAGCACATCGTGGGAAACTACGGGGCGGTGGCCTTCGTGGACGCGGGCCAGGTCGCGGCGAATGACTGGTCATTCTCCCACCCCTGGGGAATCGGGGTCGGCGTAGGGGCGCGCTATTACACGTCCATCGGCCCCATCCGCCTGGACGTGGCCTTTCCCGTCAACAAGCTGCCTGACAGCGGCTCGTTCCAGATCTATCTCGGTATCGGGCAGGCCTTTTGATGCGCCGATCAGCCAAGGTGTTGGCCTGGACGCTCGGCGGCTTGCTGGGTCTGCTGGTGTTTGTCATCGCGGTCGTCCTGGTAGGGGCAAACATCCAGCCGGGGCGGAATCTCATCGAGCGCATGGTCCCGAAGCTGACAGGAGGCGATGTCAGGCTGCAGGGGCTTGGGGGGTTCTTTCCGAGCACGCTGCGCGCGGCGCGGGTGGAGCTCCAGGACCGGGACGGGACCTGGCTGGTGGCCGACAGATTTGTGCTGGATTGGTCGCCCTGGAGGCTGTTGCTCGGGGAGGCGTACATCGATCGCCTCGCGGCTGCCCGGATCGACATGAAGCGACAGCGGATCCCGTCCTCGAAGTCCTCCTCCTTCAGCCTCCCCGTCCAGGTAGATCTGCAGTCTCTCCAGGTACCAAGATTCGAGGTGGGTCCTGCGGTGGCAGGCACGGGGGCGGTCTTCTCCATTGAGGGGCACGCCCATCTGAGCTCCCTCACAGAGGGGAGTCTGGTGCTGGACGTGCGGGGACTCCAGAATGCGGGAACCTACCGGCTGGAGGCCACCGTCAATCCGAAGACGCTGGACGCGAAGCTTACTGCACGGGCACCGCCCGATGGGCTGCTGACAAGGGCCGCCGGCCTGACCAACGTCGGGGCCGTTACCCTCGACGCCTCGCTTCAGGGCCCCCGCTCGGCGGCAGCGACCCATGTCGCCCTGCAGGCGGGCCCGCTCAAGGCGGGGGTCGAAGGCAAGCTCGATCTGGTCAAGGACGCGGCCGAGCTTTCGATGCACGCATCCGCACCCGCCATGAGTCCGCGCGCCGACCTTGCGTGGCAGTCACTCTCCCTGAACGCGACCCTGCGTGGTCCCTTCGTCCGACCTTTGGCGAAGGCTACCCTGCACGCCGCAGATCTCAAGGCCGACGGGGCCGCGGTGGGCAGCATCGCTGCGGATATCCAAGGGGAGTCTGGGCAGTTGCGGCTCGATGCCTCGCTGAACGGGCTGCGCATTCCGGGTCGGCGTCCGGACGCCCTGGAGAGCGCGCCCCTGGTGATCAAGGCGGAGGCCCGTCTCGACAGTCCGGATCGGCCTGTCACCTTCACGGTCACACATCCCCTGATCATGGCGAACGGTAAGCTGCTGACGGCTAAGGAGCGGCGCGCCAAGATCACCCTGAAGCTGCCGGATCTCGCACCCTTGGCCGCGGTGGCCGGTACCCGTTTGGAGGGCCATTCGGAGCTTCACCTCCTCGCCACCGAGAAGGGGGGTACCGCCACCGTGGACGCCAACGCGACCTTGGGCATCACCGGAGGCGTGCGGCCGTTCCCCGGTCTGCTCGGGGATTCCGCCCGGATCACCCTGTCCGGCGCGCGGCGCGGAAAGGATCTCACCCTGTCTCGCCTCCAGGTGGACGGCAAGACGGTCCGGCTGTCGGCGGACGGGGCGCTTAGCCCTGGGGCGGTCAACCTTCAGTGGCGGGTGGCCTTGTCTCAGCTCGGCGTCCTCTCCCCCGACTTCTCCGGTGCGCTGCAGCTCAAGGGGCAGGTCGAGGGACCGGAGGACGATCTCGCGATAAAGGCCGACCTCAGCGGCCGGCTGGCTGCACGGCACCTCCCAGCCGGCCCGATAACGGCCCACCTGGAGGCGAAGGGCCTACCCAAGGCACCGAGCGGAGATCTGACGGCTCATGGCACCCTGGCGGGATCACCCCTAGAGCTGGCCCTGTCCGCTCGGCGAACGCCGGGCGGCGAGAGCCAAGTGGACATCAAGCACTTGGATTGGAAGAGCGCCCACGGCGAAGGGCGACTAACGCTGCCGGCAGGCGCCTTCTTTCCCAACGGCAGTCTGGAGCTCGGCATGAAGCGACTCCAGGATCTTCAACCCTTGGTCGAAAAGCCCTTGAGCGGGAGCTTCACAGCCAAGCTGACGACCACAAAGCAGGGGGGGGTGACCCGGGCACAGGCGACCGTAGAGGCCCGTGCTGCCGGATTGCGCGGGTCCGGCTTCGTCGACCGTCTGAGTCTGGCGGCGACCGTACTGAACCCCGATACGCGGCCGGTGGTGGACGCCACGCTGGTCGCAGCCGGCCTGTCCACGAAGGGCTTCGCCGGGTCTGGTCGGCTTGCGGTAAAGGGGCCGGAGGACGCCCTCGCGTTTCAGCTCACGGCGGACGCGCAGAACCTAAAGGGCGCCCCCGCGCGGCTGAAGGCATCGGCCGAGCTGGACGCCCCCAAGAAGAAGGTGGACCTGTCAGTCCTGGAGGCGAGCTGGAAGGGGGAGAAGCTGCGCCTGCTCTCCCCGGCGGAGGTCGCATTCGCCAAGGGCCTCAGCATCACCAACCTCCGCCTGGGACTTCGGCAGGCGCTGCTGGAGGTCTCAGGCCGCTTCTCTCCAACGCTGGACCTCACCGCGCGTGTGCGCAACCTTTCGCCTGATGTGGCGGCGGCCTTCGTTCCCGACCTGAACGCCCAGGGCACGATCCGGGCAGACGCGCGGCTCACCGGCACCCTCGCGCGTCCGTCCGGCACGGTGCAGGTGGACGCCAAAGGCCTGCGCATGCGCAGCGGCCCCGGAAGGTCCCTGCCTGCGGCGAACTTGACCGCAAAGGCGGATCTTGCGGGCGAGACGGCCCGTGTCGACGCCCGCCTGACAGTGGGACCCAAGACCCATCTGACGCTGTCCGGACAGGCGGCCATCGCGGCCGCAGGCCGCATGAATCTGCGGGCCGGCGGCGAGCTGGACCTCGCCCTGTCGGACCCCATCCTCGCAGCCGCGGGGCGCCGCCTGCGCGGGCAGGTCCGGCTGAACGCCGGGGTGACGGGGACGCTGGCACATCCGAGCCTGAGCGGGACTGTTCGGCTCACTCGGGGAGAGGTTCAAGACTATGCCCAGGGCGTGCACCTGCGGGAGGTCAGCGCCGTCCTGGACCTGCAGGGGGATACGGTCCGCATCACCCGCTTCAGCGCCCATGCCGGTTCCGGGACCCTGTCCGCCTCCGGTACCCTCGGGCTCCTGGCACCGGATGTTCCGGTCGACCTGCGGGTAGGGGCCAAGCGGGCGCGCCTGCTCTCGAGCGATCTGATCACAGTGAACCTGAACGCGAACGTCACCGTCACCGGACAGGCCACCAAACAGCTTCTGCTCGCGGGCAACATCCAGGTCAACAAGGCGGAGATCCGTATCCCGGAAACCCTGCCCACCAGCGTGGCGACCCTCAATGTGGAGCGTCCCGGGCAGAAGCCGCCTCAGCCCGCCCCGCCGGGCACGATCATCAACCTTGATCTGACCGTCGACGCCCCCCGGCAAATCTTCGTGCGCGGCCGAGGGCTCGACGCGGAGCTCAGCGGCCGCGTGCGCGTCCGTGGCACAGCCAATAACCCGCAGCCTCTCGGCAGCTTCCACCTGGTGCGCGGTCAATTCTCGATAGCCGGGCAGACCCTGACCTTCTCCTCCGGCGAGGTGAGCTTCAACGGGGGCAGTCTGACGGACCCCTCCCTGGACTTCAGGGTCACCACGACCAATGGCACCACAACGGCTGATCTGAACATCACCGGAACGGTAAGCCATCCGAAGATCACCCTGACCAGCACCCCGACGCTGCCCCAGGACGAGATCATGTCGCAACTGCTGTTCGGTCGCAGCGCCTCCTCCCTGAGCCCCTTTGAGCTGGCGGAGATCGCGTCCGCCGTGGCTCAGCTGACGGGTGTGACCTCCGGGGGCCTGAACCCGCTGGGCAAGATTCGCAGGGGTCTCGGTCTCGACCAGCTTGCAGTCGGCAGCAGCGCGAATGGCAAGCCGACCCTGGAGGCGGGCCGCTATGTGGCCCCCGGCGTCTACGTCGGCGTCGAGCAGGGCACCGCGGCGGGCAGCACCAAGGCCAAGGTGCAGGTCGGCCTCACCAAGCGGCTGAAGCTCGAGGGTACCGTCGGCACCAACTCCAGCTCCGCCACCGGAGCCGCCGGCGAAGGAGGAAGCAGCGTGGGGATTACCTATCAGTTAGAATACTAGCCCTCGCGCTGCGGACTCATTACGGAGATCCCGCGCAGCGGGTTCCATTGTCCGGGGTAGCGCTGTCGCCAGGGCCGTTAGCGCTCATGCTCCCACCTGGACCGTGGCACGGGAGACCCGGAGAGACGGCATTGCGGGTCTTCGTCTCAGATTTGTGCGGGGGTTTTGCGGATCATCCCCGTCGGCAGCCGATTGGACACCAACCGCCGCTCAGCCCGGTCAACGATGGGGGGGGGCAGGATTGAGCATCCGCCTTTGGCTCGCAATCTTTCCGCAGAGGACGGGGCGGCGCCGACCTTGCCCGCCCGGTTTCGCCGCCCTCTGAACGAGTCAAAAAGAAGAACAATGCACGTATTGATCGTCGACGACGCGCCGGAGATCCGCCGACTGATGAAGTCGTTCCTCGAGACGGGGGGGTTCGGCGAGGTGTCTGAAGCGGCGACCGCCGAGGAAGCCTTTGTGGTTCTCGGGCTTGACGGCAACCCCCCGGCTGCCGGCTCTCCGATCGGCCTGGTCTTGATGGACGTCTACCTGCCCGGCTTGAGCGGCATCGATGCCTGTCGCCGGATCAAGGCGAATGATGCCTACCGGGATCTCCCTGTGGTGATGGTGACCGTGAGCACGGACATGGACTGTCTGCAGGCTTCTTTCGAGGCGGGGGCAGTCGACTACATCACCAAGCCCATCTGCCGCATCGAGCTGCTCGCCAGACTGCGATCGATTCAGGCCCTCCAGGAGGAGATGGATCGCCGGCGGGCGAGAGAGTGCGAGCTGCTGAGGGTGAAGGCCGAGCTGGAGGACGCGAATCGGGAGCTGCGCCGCCTCTCCGCCCTGGATGCCCTAACCGGCATCCCCAACCGTCGGCGGTTCGACCAGGTCTTGGCGCATGAATGGGCGCGGGCGTCGCGAAGCCAACGCCCCCTATCGATTGCACTCACCGACATCGACTACTTCAAGGCGTACAACGATGCCTACGGTCATCAGAGCGGCGACGCCTGCCTCGTGGCGGTTGCGAACGCCTTGAAGCTGGCGGCGCGGCGTGACATCGACCTGATCGCCCGCTACGGCGGCGAGGAGTTTGCCGCTGTCCTCCCGGAGCTCAGGGAAGACGGCGCCACCCAGGTCGGGACCGCGTTCAATCTGGCGGTGGCGGGGCTGCGTATCTTGCACAAGGCCTCCCGCGTTTCTCATTTCGTGACCATCAGCGTTGGCGTGGCCACCACCGTGCCATCGCGTTCCACAACGGCTGCCCAGCTCCTGAGCCAGGCCGACATGGCCCTCTACTACGCCAAGGCCTGCGGCAGAAATCGAGCCATCCGCTTTGGTGATATCGCCGACGGTGTGCCCGGTCGCAAGTCCATCTGCCCCTCCTTTCCCGACGAGTAGTTCCCCTGCCCTCATCTTCAGGCAATGGGGCGGATCATCCAGCATGAGTGAACCCTGGGGTTGCGCGCAAAATCCTTGGGTAAGGTCGTGACGGTTATATCCTCCAGGGAGAGATCGGTCATTGCCGCCTTGTCCATGCCAAAGCGGCGCAGGTTGGTGGAGAAGAGAAGCGTACCGCCCGCCTGAAGCAACCTGACTGCACCGCGGATCAGGGTCACATGGTCCCGCTGGATGTCCAGGGTCCCCTGCATTCGCTTGGAGGCGGAGAAAGTGGGGGGATCGAGGAAGATCAGGCCGTATCGTCCACCGCCGGCGCTCTCCAACCATCGCAGGCAGTCCGCCTGGATCAGCTCGTGCGTCGGCCCCGAGAAGCCGTTGAGGGCAAGGTTGCGCCGCGCCCAGTCCAGGTAGGTGTTGGACATGTCCACGGTGGTGGTGGACAAGGCGCCACCCTGCGCCGCATAGACGCTGGCGGTGCCAGTGTACCCAAACAGGTTGAGGAAATGCCGGCCCGCGGCAAGCTCGCCCAACAGCCGGCGGATCTCGCGATGGTCGAGGAAGAGTCCGGTATCGAGATAATCCTCGAAGTTGACCAAAAAACGGAGTCCATGCTCCTGGACCTCATGGAAGCGTCCGGACTCGCCCAGTCGCTGGTACTGGGCCTTGCCCCGCTGTTGGCGCCGGATCTTGAAAAACAGCTGATCCTCTGGGATGCCAAGCACCTCGGGGATCACTCCCAGTGCCTCCCGCAGCCGACGCCGGGCGGCCTTGGGGTCCACCCTGGGTGGGGCCTCGTACTCCTGCACGTTTGCCCACAGCCGCTCACCCTCGTAGATGTCTACCGCCAGGGCATACTCGGGCAGGTCCGCGTCATAGAGCCGGTAGCAGTGAATGTCCTGCTGCCGCCGCCACCTCCCCAGCGCCTTCGCGTTCTTTCGCAGCCGGTTGGCGAGCATCTGCGCCCCTTCACCCCGCTCGTCGGCGCTCAACGGCCGGGGCTGGCCTGAGACAACATGTTCCGGGGTGACTTCGAAGTGCAGCAGGCGGCACTCGATCGCCCCATTGTACAGGGCGTGCATGCGGGTGGCGCGAAGCCCTATCTGCCTGCCGAGGTCAGGTCGGGAGGTGAAGACCGCGGCCCGCCAGCCCACAAAGCGCTCGCGCAACAGACGTCCGATTTGGGCGTACAGGGCGAGCAGCGAGTCCGAGCCGCCATTCTCGGCTGGGCCACTGCCCATACGCTCGCCATAGGGGGGATTCGCCACCAGCAGCCCCCGGTCCTCCGCCCGGCCGGGCGCACAGTCCGCAAGGTCCTTGCGCTCGAAGTGCACCCGGCCGGCGAGCCCTGCGCGCTCCAGATTGGCCAGCGCGATGCGCACCGCGCGGGCGTTCCGATCGTACCCTCGGATCGACCCGATACGCGCAAGTCCCTCCGCCCGCCGCTGTCGGGCTTCGTCCAGAAGGGCTTCCCAGTGGGCCGGTACGTGTTGCCGCCAGCGAAGAAATCCCCAGTGGGTCCGCAGCATTCCCGGGGCAATGTCTGCCGCAATCATTGCTCCCTCGATGGGCAGGGTCCCCGATCCGCACAGGGGGTCCAGCAAGGCCCCGCCCTCAGCGGCGATCCGCGGCCAGCCCGCCCGCAGCAAGATCGCCGCAGCCAGGGTCTCTTTGAGCGGGGCGGCGAGCCCCTGCTCTCGGTAGCCGCGCCGATGCAGAGATTCTCCCGAGAGATCCAGGCTGACCGTTGCCCGGTCCCGGTACAGGTAGACGTGGACCTGTAAGTCGGGTCGATCTAATCGCACATCCGGGCGCGTCCCACGACGGTCTCGAAAGCGGTCCACAATCGCATCCTTGACCTTCAGCGCCCCGAAGTGGCCATGACTGAGCCGGGACGCGACGCTATCGAGATGGACGGCGAAGGTACCGCTCGCCCCGAGATGATCCTCCCAAGGGATCTCGGCAACGCCAGCGTACAGTGCCTCGGGCGTCTCGGCGGGAAACTCCACGAGCGGCAACAGGACACGGCTCGCCACGCGCGACCATAGGCAGACGCGATAGGCATCGGCCAGCGTGCCCGTGAATCTCGCCCCGGCGCGCGCCTCGGCCGCGTCCGCCACACCTAACGTGCGCAGCTCCTCGGTGAGGAGGGACTCCATGTGCTTGGCCGCGGTCGCGAAGAAGGACAGCCGGGTCATGGGCGGGTAAGGATATCGGCAAACCGCCACTGGTTCCCAATGGAATGCGGTTCCTTGCGGGGCGGACTGTAAGCGCTCACAATCGCGAATTCGCCGCAGCCATCCGGAGACACCCGATGTCCGACAAGGCCCCATGGATCACTTACCGTCCGGAGCTCAAGGTGCTCGACTGCACCATTAGAGACGGCGGCCTCGTCAACGGCCACCGCTTCAACGACGACTTCGCACGCGCGGTCTATCAGGCCTGCATAGACGCCGGGATCGACTACATGGAGATCGGCTACAAGAACTCGCGCCGCGTCTTCCCGCGGGAGAAGTTCGGGCCGTGGCGCCACTGCGCGGAGGAGGATCTGCAGCGGGTGGTCGGTGACCACGATGCGGAGGCCACGGGTCTTAAGCTGGCCGCCATGGCGGATGCGGGCAAGAGCGATTGGGAGACGGATATCGTTCCGGCGTCTGAGAGCCCCCTCGACATGATTCGGGTGGCCTTCTACGCCCACCAAGTCTCCGAAGCGGTGGACATGATCCAGCATGCCCATGAGCTGGGCTACGAGACAAGCGCCAATCTGATGGCGGTCTCGAACCTAACGGAGGCGGAGATCGACACAGTGCTGGAGGCGATCGCCCAGACCCCCGCCGGGACCATGGTGATCGTGGACAGCTTCGGCCATCTGTACCGCGAGCAGATCGATCTCCTGTACCGCAAATACGCGGCGGCGCTCCGGGGCACGGGCAAGGAGATCGGCATCCACGCCCACAACAACCTACAGCTCGCCTTTGCCAATACCATCGAGGCCATCATCCTGGGCTGCAACCGGGTGGATTCCACTATCTATGGGTTTGGGCGAGGGGCAGGCAACTGCCACACCGAGCTCCTCTTGGGTTTCCTGCGCAATCCCAAGTTTGACGTGCGGCCCGTCATCGACGTCATCCAGCATTACGTGTTGCCCTTGCGCCGGGAGATCGAATGGGGACCCATGATCCCTTACAACATCACCGGGCAGCTGAATCAGCACCCCCGCGCCGCCATCGAGTGGCGCGAGGGCCCCGCCGCGGACGACTTCCTCGCTTTCTACGACAAGGTCGTCTCGGAGAGCTGAGGACGGTGTGCGCACACGCCCGCGAGCGGCTCCCTGTGCGCGAAAGCGACCAGTTGGAACCCCACCGAGTCACCCGTTCCGGGCAGCTTGGCTATCCTGTCAGCGTTGTTCGATCGGGGCCTCTTGAGCGTGTCCGCACGTCGGTAAGGTCGAGGCGGACCGCTACCTCGCTCCGGGGGCGCTGAGACGCCCGAGAGATACCGGTCTTCCGGAAAGCACTTCGTCAGCTGTATGTTGCGGATGAAATAGGCTGGCACGGAAGCATGTTTCGCATCCTAGACCGCTACATTCTGACGGAGGTGACCAGGGCATTCCTGATCGTCGCCGGCACTCTCCTGCTGATCGTGGTCAGCCTGCTCTTGCTTCGCACGCTGGATGCCGTCAATGTCGGCGCCCTGGGCTCGGATCTGCTCTGGCGCTACCTGGGGTTGGAAGTCGTTCGCGACGCCTCGAGCCTGCTGCCCCCGGCGTTCTTCGTCTCCGCGCTCGTGGCGCTTGGCCGCATGGCCCGGGATAGTGAGCTTATCGCACTGCATGCATGCGGCGTGGGGCCCGGCCGCATCTACCGCGGACTCTTCTTCTTTGCCGTCCCGATTGCTCTGCTCACGGGCTGGCTCTCCCTGGTGGTGCGCCCGGGGGTGGTCGAGGATATCCAACGTATCGAGGCCCAACAGAGGGAAGATGTCTACCAGCTCGCCGGCGTCCGCCAAGGGCGCTTCTATCAACAGGGACAGGGACAGCTTACGCTGTTCATCGAGGAGATCGAGGACAACAAGCGCCTTCGTAACGTCTTCATCGAGGATCGGCGGGGGAGCCGGATCAAGATCGTGGTCAGCGACGAGGGCCGGCTCCGCTATGACGCTCGCTCCGGCGACCAGTTCGTCACGCTGCAGGACGGGCACCGCTACGACGGGGTCCCTGGCCAGGGGGACTACGCGGTGGGTGATTTCGAGCAGTACAACCTGCGCATCGAGCCGCGGGACATGCGGAACTTCCGGACCCTAAAGCGGGCCACCTTCAAGACGGTAGACCTGATCCATTCGCATGACCTCGAAGATCAGTCGGAGCTGGAGTATCGGATCGGGTGCCCACTGGCGATCTTTACGCTGACCTTGGCGGCCGTCCCTCTGACCAGTACCTCTCCCCGGCAACGTGCACCAGGCCGGATGTTTCTCGCGTTCCTCACCTATTTCAGCTTTTTCAACCTGCAACGCTTGGCGGGACACTGGCTGGAGATCGGTGCGACCCCGACTTGGCTGACGAGCCTCTGGTATCAGCCGTCGATTCTTGTCGTGATCTTTATGGTGCTCCTGCCGGAGAGCCGATGGCTACGGCGTCTGCTCGCCCGGTTCTCGCGCTTCTTCCGGGCGACTCCTTAAATGATGACCAGCCCGGCCTGCCGAAAGCCGGCGCCTGGGTCGAGGGACTCCGGTTAGGATACCCGGGCGAGATAAACGCCCCGGATAGGGCGGCGCCAGCGGAAGGTGCTTGCTATCGCGATACTGCTTGCTGCTCACTACCCCCCGCCGACGCCTAAACTCGACGACCTCCACGGGTCTGCCGGATATAGAAACAACCTGCTCAACCCGAGATCCTCGGCGCGGGGGTACCGCACGTCCCTGTGCGGCGCGGCGCCATGGCGCGAGCGGGTTACTTGGTTTGGGTCTGAGCCGGAGCGGCAGGGGCGGCGGGAGCCGCATAGGGAGCCCCGTAGGGAACGCCGTAGCCGGGATGCCCACCCCAAGCGCCGGGGTAGCCACCCCAACCGTAGGGGCCGCCCCAGCCGTAGGGGCCGTAGCCGTAGTAGTCGCGATAGCGGTTGTAGCCGCGGCCCCAGCCGTGGCCGCCGCCGGACATGTTCAGGTTGAAGTCGCCGTAGCCGTCGCCCATCATGTCGTTCCACCAGTCGTTGGCGCCATTGCCCCAGCCGGGGCCGCCGCCCCACCAGGCACTCGCGGAGGCGGACACACCCAACAGCGCGGCGATGGCCGCAGCGGTAGCAAGCTTTCTCATCTGATTTCTCCTGTGTTGTTTCTGATGCAGCGGTGAGGGCGCAGAGTGCGCGGCTCGGGGCGTAGAATATTAGTACTCGGTGATATAGTCAAGTTTAATGTTGCAGTCCTGTAACCACGGAGTCAGACCAAGCGCAGGACGTAGGCGCGTCGCGCCTCCCCGAGGCGTTGCCCGAACTCCCGGATGTCGGCGTTGATCAGGGCCACGGTATCCGCCTTATCCGTCGTCTCGTCGATGATGGTCTGCCGCTTGTGGCGTAACTCCGCTAGCTGACGCCCCTTAACCCAGTCCGCGAGCACGACTACCTTTGTATCCCCCTCTCCCTTCGTGTTTGCGATCCGGATGGCATCTTCTTCTGCCTGAATCTCCTGCGCGAGCGCGTCGGCGGCTTCTCCCAGCTTTCGGATCCTCTCGCGGAGCTCCGCCCGGAGACCGAACAGGTTCTGGACCCCGGCGTCAAACCACTCACGAATATCCGCGGCACAGACCCGCTTGAGCTGCTGCTTCGCCCGAACCCCATCGGGGATCGAGCGAAGGTGTCGGTAGACGGCCACCCAGCCCGTATCCTCTTGCCGGAAGAGCCGGATCATGAGCTCCAGCAGCTGTCCAATAGCTTCGCCGAAGTCCAAGCCGGGAGACTTGTGACTGAGGGCGGCCACCACTGCCGCATAGCCGGCAGCCGTGCTGGTGTAAGTTTGGCCTTTATGGGCGGCGCATCCGTTGCCGTAGAGCTGCGCGAGTCTCCGAAGCACCCGTTCCGAATCGCGGTCGGAGATCGTGACCGTCTCGGATTCGATGAGGACTGCAAGCTCTCGGAGTCTGCGCTCCGCCTTTCTGCGCTCTGGATGGGCGGCGTCCGGGCGGAGGTCCTGCCCGAGTGAGCGCAGACGCGCCTCTAGGGCTTGGGAGGCCCTGCCGGCACTCGCCATCAGGGCACGTCTGGCGCTCGCCGGGAGCTGGGTCACAGCTCTGACACCGCCATCAGTTTCAGGGTCTATGCGGACCATCGGTGGTATCCCGTTGGAGCTCCCCGTAATGCCTCCGGCGCGGGTTCCTCCCCGGGGCCGGGAGTGCCGCACGGGCACGAGCCGCCGGGATGGGGCCGAGAGGGTCAAGAGAGCCCGATGCACACAAGATATAGCAGAACATCCTGATATTCTAATTGCTCTCCGTCAATGGTTGCACGGTGACCATGTGTCGCTTCTCACACTTCCAATGCCGAGGGGGCGGTCGCCGTCTCGGCAACCGTTTTTGGGCATATGCCTATCCGGTTAACTCAGG
>Ga0307440_1000678_pt1 | contig 16854 bp, 16 predicted proteins | sample SalMarWE160410MG_FD_202150 | JGI IMG/M metagenome (GOLD analysis project Ga0307440, IMG submission 202150) | Salt marsh sediment microbial communities from the Plum Island Ecosystem LTER, Massachusetts, United States - WE1604-10 | ecosystem: Environmental > Aquatic > Marine > Intertidal zone >... | reverse complement strand
CCCGCTGTGGCCGGCGTGCAACTTCTCCGTTTCACGCGGGAATCCTCTGGCGGACGCGGCCGTGACGGTAAGCAGCATGGCCAGAAACCACGGAAAGTCCTGGATGCGGGCATCCACCAGCCAGATGCCGCCGGCCAGCGTGGCCAGCACGAAACCGATCGAGCCCCACAGGCGCAGATGACCGTATTCGACGAAAGCCGCCTCGGCCACGGTCACCGAAATCCCGTCGGCCAGCGGCAGGGCCGCCGCCCACAGACAGCCGAAACCAAGGGTCAGTATGGCCAACCATGCCGGCTGCATCGCCCAGGGAAAGGCCATGGCCAGCAAGGCCGCCGCGGCAGAGACGATGGCGATGAAGATGCGGGGCTCGCCACGCCGGCGGCGATCCAGCATGCCGCCGACCAACGGCGGAGAAATCACCTTTGCCATGGCCAGCAATCCCGTGAATACGCCGACCATGCCGACCACGAGGCCGCGGCTGGCCAGATATACCGGGAAATACGGCAGGATCAGCCCCATGGCCGCAAAATACGCCGCATAGAACAGGCGGATATGGTGCAGGGAGGCTTTCGTGACCATGCGAACAAGCATACGCATCCGCACCACCGCACGATACCGACACTGCGGTTCGTCAGGGCTATCTCACTCCGGTGTTCCGACCCCGACCATCGATTGCCAGTCCACGCGCGACGCCACCACCTCGCCGATGACAATGATCGCCGGCGCAGATACCGCAAGACGCCCGGCCTGGGCATCATGCAGGCTACCCGTGACCACCTTCTCGTCGGGCAATGTGGCCGAACTGATGACGCCAACGGGCATGTCGCCGGAAAGCCCAGCTGCCATCAACCGCTCGGCGATGGCCGGCAGGGATTGCACACCCATATAGAACACCAGCACCGGAAAGGCAGCCACCAGCGCCGGCCAGTCGATGCGACTGTCCTCACCGATCTCATGACCGGTCAGGAAGGCCAGCGAACTGTTGACGCTGCGGTCGGTCACCGGGATACCGGCCACGGCGGGCGCGGCCACGCCAGCAGTGATACCGGGTACCACCCGGCAGCGGATGCCGGCTGCGGCCAGCGCCCGCATCTCCTCGCCGCCGCGTCCGAACACGAAGGGATCGCCCCCCTTCAGGCGCACCACGCGCAGCCCCTGGCGAGCCAGGCGAATCAGGGTATCGCTGATGTCCTGCTGGTCGACCGAGGGGCGGCCACCGCGCTTGCCGGCGAAGACCAGGCGCGCCCCGGACCCGGCCATGGCCAGCACCTCCGGAGAAACCAGCGCGTCATGCACGATGACATCGCAATCGGTGAGCAGCCTGGCCGCCGCCAGCGTCAGCAACTCCGGTGATCCGGGGCCGGCCCCGACCAGCGCCACCTCCCCGGCCTGCAGGGGCGCGGAAAACGTCATGCTGCCCCCCGCAACCGGCCGGCGATGAGCCGCGGCATGTCCGGGTGGGCGGTCAAAGGCTCCCCCCACACCAACTGCATCTGCGCCGACGCAACACCGGCCATCGCGGCATCCAGTGAACGCCCGGCGAACAGCAGCATCGGCTGGATGACAAGCCTCTGAGCACCTTCACCCTGCCAGAAGCGCACCATGTCCATGCAATCCGGCACCCCGTGCAGCGAGGCCATGCCCATCCTCGTCAAACGTTTGCGTTGGGCATAGATCGCACTCAGCAGACGCTCGAAACAACGGAAACGGTAGAAGGCAAAGATCACCGGTTCGCGCGATGCCAGCATGGATGCGGCCATGGACACGCCCAAGTCGGCCAACTGCTCGGCCGCTTGTGACAGCGGCGGTAGCAGCGTGCCGCCATAGCGCTCGGCGAAGCGGGTGGCATCCTCGCCGGCATGCCGCCCTTCGCCGAGAAACAGCGGCAATACCCTCGCCCCATGTGGGATTTGCCCGCCGTCCAGGGTAACGGCGCGCACGTCATCGCCCAGCTCCACTGCCACGCGTGTGGCCAGTAGTTCGGCCTGTTCGCGATGCCGGGGATCCGGAGAGCCGTGAACCAGCAAAATGTTCATCCGTCCATCCTGCAGCCCCGTGACCCTCCCCGCACAGGATGTGCGGCGGGCAGGCGTAGCCTCACCGTGAGCGAAGCAGAATCGCGCTTCTGCGTAGCGCTCGAAGGCCGAAGCCAGGATGGCGCAGACCGGATGTTCATATCTAAAACTCGATCCCCTGTGCCGCGACCATCCCCTGATCAAAGGCATGCTTGATCTTGCGCATCTCCGTCACCGTGTGCGCCACTTCGATCACCTCGGCCGCGGCATCGCGCCCGGTCAGGATCACATGCATCCACGGCGGCCGCTCGTCGCGCAGGAAGGAGGCGATCTCCTCCCCGCTCAGCCAACCGTAGCCACAGCAGTAGTTGATCTCGTCGAACACCACCAGATCATAATCGGCGGAGCACACCTTGCTCTTGCACAGCTCCCAGATCTCACGCGTCGTCACCTTATCCTGCTCCGGATCGTTGGTATCCCAGGTGAAGCCGTCGCCCAGTGCATGCCATTCGATGGAGTCGAAGCACTCGGCCGCCTGCTGTTCTCCCGTTTTCCAGCGGCCCTTGATGAACTGGATCACGCACACTCGCATGCCCCAGGCCGCTGCCCGGAATACCATACCGAAGGCACTGGAGGACTTGCCCTTGCCATCACCGGTAAGCACCAGGATCAATCCCTGCCGATTTTCACGCCGCTTCATGCCATCCTCCGGAAATCCGGCAACAAGCCTACACCCTCGACAGCCCGCATCGGTGTCCCATACAAGGCCTGCAGCCGCTTGGGCACCATCATCGCCTCCACCGGCCCGGTTTCGCTACGCCCGTCGCCATACAGCAGCACCACCTGGTCGGCCACCGCTGCCGCCTGCGCCACATCGTGTAATACCACCAGCACCACCCGACCCCCGACATCCGCCTGCTGACGCATCAGGCGCAGGCAGGCGGCCTGATGCCTGAGATCCAGATGCGCCGTCGGCTCATCCAGTAACAGCACCGGCGTCTGCCGCAGCATCGCTGCCGCCACTTCGACCCGTTGGCGCTCGCCGCTGGAAAGCTGCGCCAATGGCCGGGTCATCAGACCGGAAACATCCAGTTCCCGCAGCATTCGCTCGGCCTCGCCCCCTGTCGACATGCCGGCTGCGAGATGCAGGCGCTGATCGACCCGCAACCCGAAATCAGCGTAAGCGGCCGGTCCCTGCCAGGACACGACATCCGCCCATTCCCGCCGCAGGTAGGCACCGAGGTGGCGACCCATCCATGATGCATGCGCATGGCTGCCCGGCAACACCCCCGCCAGCATCTGCAGCAGGGTGGATTTGCCGGCACCGTTCGGACCGAGGATCACGGTCACCGAGCCGGAAGCGGCATCGCAGTGCAGGTCTTCGACCAGTCGCCGGCCACCGCGCCACACGGCCATGCCCTCGATGGCAAGCCGGTTCATCGGCGCTGCACCAGCAGCGCCAGAAACACCGGCACTCCGATCATCGCCGTCAGCACGCCCACCGGCAACTCGGCCGGCGCCACGACCGTGCGGGCCGCGGTATCCGCCGTCACCAGCAATACTCCGCCGGCCAGGGCGGCGGCCGGGATCAGCAGCCGGTGCATCGGTCCGATCAGCATGCGCATCATGTGAGGAATCACCAGGCCGACAAAGCCGATGGTGCCGGCCGCCGTCACCGCCACAGCGGTCATCGCCGAGGCCCCCAACAACAGACCCAGATGCAGCCGGCGCACCGGTATCCCCAGCGCCCGCGCCTGCTTCTCGCCCAGCAGCAGGCGATCCAGCGAGGTGGAAACAGCCAACCCGCCCAGCACAGAGATCCCCAAGACAACGAGCAGCAGGGTCGGGGACAGTGGCGAGGCGCTCAGATCACCGAGCATCCAGCCGAAGGCCCGCCCCAGTTCGCGAGCAGGTAGCAGCGACAGCAGCAGGGCCAGCACGGCCGCCCAGAATGCGGCCAGCACCACGCCGGCCAGCAGCAGGCGCACTGGTCCCAGCGATGCAAAAAGGCCGACGATGCCGATACCTAGGCTGGCACCGACAAAGGCTCCGGCTGGCATGGCCCAGGCCACATTCGGAAACAACGCCGCACAACCCACCGCGCCGGCGGCGGCGCTGCCCGCTACACCGAGCACATAGGGCTCGGCCAATGGATTCTGCAACATCACCTGAAAGCCGGCACCGGCCACCGACAGCAGGCCACCGACAGCAAAGGCGGTCAGTACCCGCGGCAAGCGCAGTTGCCAGTATATGGCGGCGCTTGTGGCGTCAGCTGGATGAAAGGGATTAATCCAGCTCTGCCCCATGCTGGCCGCCACAACCAGTACGCCCGCCGTCAGCACAAGCAGGAGGAGCAGGGCAACGGCAGGTCTAGCGGGCCGCATGCACAACCCCGCGTACAGACGTCAGGCGCCTCTGCAGCGCGGCCATGCCGTCGATCAGCCTCGGCCCCGGCCGCTGCATCAAATCGGCATCAACCCCGATCACTGGCACGTCGGGAAGCCAATGGCGCCAGAAGGCCCGACGCGCGACCAGCCTTTTCTCCGACACCTCCGGCACGATGATAGCCCTCGGACGGGCCTGCACCACGGCCTCCACGCTGGTGCGCAGGGTTTCCATCGGCATGGCGGAGAAGATGTTGCGCGCGCCGATATGTTGCAGGGCATCGGTGATGAAACTGGGGCCGCCCTCGGTCAGCAACGGTTGCGGCCAGTCCTCGTAGAACACCGGTAGCGGTGGACTTGAAATGCCGGCGGCAAGCCGGTCGAGCCGCCGGCGCAGCCGGGCAACAACGGTGCCTCCACTGGAGCCATGGCCGGTTGCCCTGCCAAGCGCCAGCATGGCAGCGAGCACGCCCTTAACCGACGCGGGATGCACGAGCATCACCCGCACGCCCTCCTTCCGTAGCGCTGACAGCCCGGGAAAATCCGCCTGTCCGCTCACGGCCAGCGTCGGCTTCAGACGCAGCGCCGGCTCCACGAACAGGCGCCGGTAGTCGGCAATGCGCGGCAGGTGACGGGCAGCTGGCGGATAATCACAGTGCTCGGAGACACCGACCACCTGCGGCCCGGCACCGATTGCAAACAGCATCTCGCAGGCGGCCGGGGTCAGGGCAAGCACGCGCGCATCGGCCCATGCGTCGGGAACGCAGGCCAGCAGGCACAGCAATATATACAGCAGGCGCATCATGCTAGGGCCAGAAGCGTAGACGTACACGATAGCGCCCCCTATCGACCGGAAACGGTACCGCCCGCGCCACGATAGCTTTGGCCGCCCGGTCGAGCAGGGCATAGCCGGACGAGGCATCAATCTTCACCTGCGCCACCCGTCCGCCACGGGTCAGGCGGAATCCAATATCGACATCACCGCCGATACCGCGCCGCCGGGCATCCTCCGGATAGAACTTGAAGCGCTCCAGGTGCCGACGCACCAGATCCAGATCATGGGCGGAAGCCGTGTCGATATCAGCAGGCGGCGATACCGCGGCGCGAAAAGCGGTTGCCGGGGGCCGTACACCCACTGTTTTGGCCGTGGCCACCTGCCGCTGGGCATGGAGCGGTGTCGGATGCAAAGCCGTGCGGGTCAAGGCTGTGGGCCCACTGCGGCGGCGCGTGCTGGCCGGCTTCGCCGTTGCCGGGGTACGTGATGCCACAGTCGACGGTGGACGTTGCCGGGATGCGGTCGGAAGCGGGGAGACCGGCACCAATTGTACCGGCATCACCGCCGGCCCCGCATGCGAGGTCAGCTCGGATGGAGCGGACACCAGGATGGCGGCCAGCACGATGGCATGGGCGCAGACACTGGCCGCTGCCCATGCCGCCCAGTGTCCGCGCTCAGAAGCGATAATGAGCTCCCGCGCTGGCCGAGATGCCGGCAGCGGGATAATAACCATCCGAGCCGAAAGAGGATGCCACGCCGTATGTGCTGTATTTCCGGTTCGTCAGATTGTTCACGCGGGCGAACATCTGCACATGCTGCCAGCGATAGTCGACCACGGCATCCGCCACGGCATAGCCCGGGAGCTTGGTATGGGCGTTGGCCTGGTCGCTGATCAGATAGGATTTTCCGATATATCGCAGGTTCAGCGCCGTGCGCAGCACCCTGGTCCAGTCGGCACTCCAGCCGAGATCGGCGCGATGTTGCGGCACGGCCGGAATCCAGTGCCCGGCATATATACCACTCCGGAACCTGGCCGCGGTGTAGGTATAGCTGGCAGATAGCTGCATCAGACCGGAGGCACGCCAATGGCCGACGACCATCCACACGTCGTGCCGGGTACCGCCTACATAATTCTCATCTACAAACGCAGCAGGATCGTAATAGAGCTCATTCGTCAGGTCGGCACGCCTGAACGAGGCCTCGACCCAGGCCGCACCCAGCGTATAGCGCAGGCTCGCCCCCATCTGCCGGCCCGTCTGTGGCTTCACCGAAACATTGACCGTGTTGGTCGTATAATTGTAGCGCTCGTCCAGCAGCGGAAAGCGCACCGACTGTTCCATATTCAACCGTGCCCGCAGATGATCGGTCAACGCATATGAAATCCCGACATCCCAAGCCGGTTTCTGCTCGGTGGCCGAGCTGGTGACCACCATATGCGTAAAGCTGGTTTGCAATTGGGCGCTGCGGATGCCCCCGGAAAAATTCCAACGCCCGCCCTCATCCCCGATGTCGAGATGACCATAGATGCCCTCGCGATTCTGCCTGAAGGCGAACGAGGATAAATCACCTGTACTGGTTTGCAGGTCGGCTCCAGCAAGCCAGCGTGCGTGCACCGCACCCCAGTCGGCAACATAGCTAAGCTTCGGACGCAGCGACTGCGTGTTGATCACCGAGTCTATGCGGTAGCCACTATACATCGCGTGGGACTGCCTGCGACGGAAGCCGCCATCCACATCCAGACCGAATCTCCCGTGATGCCAGCCGATGCCAGCATCGACATAACCATCGTTGGTGCGGGCATAGTCACCTGGATATCGGGTCTGGACACGGTTGGCAGCCATCTGGGCCGCAGACAGGGCGCCGGGGAGCCCCATGCGATCATGGTGATAGTTGCCGCTCAGGCGCAGGTTCAGGCCTGAAGGGAGGTCGCTTTCCGCCCTGATGCCGCCATCGAAGCGGTTATATTCACCGTTGTCGCGATAGCCCAGGGTCTGGAAGCCGGAAGCGTTGGCCTCGACTCGGGTGCGACCGGTATCCATGCCAAGGCTGGCCTGCGCACTCCTGCCGCCGAAGGAACCGACACTCGCCGACAGGTTCCCACCGGCCTCGGGGATGCGTGTGATGATGTTGATGACGCCGCCGACGGTGCCGGAGCCGTACAGACTGGCGCCGCCGCCGTGCAAAATCTCGATGCGCTCGATCTGATCCAGCGGGATCTGGTTCCAGTCGACTCCGGAAAGATCGGGGGAATTCACCCGCCTTCCATCGATCAGCACCACGCTGTTGTAGGCCCCGGTTTCGCCGAAACCACCCAGATCCACCATCGGTTTGATGCCTATGCCGGAGCTATCGCGCACGATGATATCCGCCTGCCCCTGCAACAGTTCAGCCACATTCTGCGCATGGCTGGCTTCAATGGACTTTCGGTCGATGACGGTCACCGGCACCGCGGATGCTGCTGTCGGCGAGGGCTGGCGTTCAGCCGTCACGTCGATAGTGCCAAGGTTGCCGGTCCCGGCCATTGCCGAGGGAGGCACGGCCGCCAAAACCCACCCCAAGGCGAACAGCCCTTGGACCGCAAATTTATTACTGGAATGATACACTCGATTGCTCCTTTCGCGCCCGCCGCGCATGGTTGATATGCGGGCAGCTCGCAGCGAAAGGAATCTGGATGTCATCTCTGACAGACCAGGAACCACCTCCCGCCGAGGCATGCCCGTGATGGCGTCCATGACGCCGTGCTGCGGGCCGGTCTCCTGGCTTGCCTTCCTCCGCCTCCATCCATGCCTTCCCGGTTACCCAGTGGCGTACGAACGGATTTGTCAGGCTTACAGTTGCGGGGGCAGCGCCGGAATGGATCATGATGATCGCACCGGACTTCCCGTTTCACCCTGCCGCCGAAAGGCGGTCAGGGCACCCGAAGCATGGAGCTAATCTAGCTGGTAGGAACGGATTGTCGAGCCGATTTGATCGTCAGTGCACCACCGGCCGGCGCACGAACGCCAGCCAATGCCCCAGGTCGATCGCATCCTTCTTCAAGATGCCGTCTCGAGTACGGGTATCACGGAGAATATTAGTCAGCGCAAAATCCTTCTTTTGATTGCCGGCCTTCAGGGCGGAGAGATTCGGATTGGCAAGGTCCGCCAGACCATGCGAAGCGGCAGCCTTGAACAGGCTTGCCGCCTCGCGCACATCCAGCGTGGTGCCGCGGCCACTCGCCATCATGTATCCCAATGAATTCTCGGCTGCCGGCAGTCCCTGGTCCGCCGCCTTTCGATACCAAAACACCGCCTTGGTATCGTCCTGCGCCACGCCTTCCCCCTTGCGATACAGGTTGGCCAGGTTGAACTGGGCCAGGGCATAGCCCGCGCTGGCCGCCTGCATATAGAGGCGGTAGGCCTTGGCCGGATCGTAGGACACACCGCGTCCATCCTGGTATAGCGTACCCAGATCATTCTTGGCCGCCAAATCCCCCTGCGTCGCAGCCTTGGCAAAAAGTTCGGCTGCCTTCCGAGGATCGCTCTTGATACCCTGGCCGTTCAGATACATGCATGCCAGGTTGAACAGCGCACCGTCGAACCCCTGGTTCGCCGCCCGCTGATACCACTTGGCGGCCTCGACCGCGTTCTGTCCCTCGCCGCGACCAAGTTCGTAAAGCAGACCGAGCAGCCACATGGCCCGGGCGTTGCCTCCCGACTCCGCCTTGTGCAACCACTGGCTGGCGAGATCATCGTTGCGATCGACGCCTTGGCCACGGGCATACAACAGGCCCAGATTATAAGCTGCACGGTCGCTGTCACCCGCCGCTGCCGTCAGCCATTGCAGTGCCTGTCCCATGTTGACCGCTCCGGAACGGCCCAGGACATACATGACGCCCAGATTATTCTGGGCCTGCGGAATGCCGACCATGGCCGCCTTTCTGAACGCTTTCATGGCCTTGGCATCATCCCGGCTCACGCCAATGCCTTCCTGATACAGGATTCCGAGGTTGAGCCACGCCATCCCCACATTCGCCGCGGTTGCCTGTGTAAGCCATGTTAAGGCCTTTTTGCCATCGGTGGGAAATCCGTCCGCCGCACCGGCATACAGGGCTCCCAAGGCGGCAGCGGCCCGCATATTCCCCCGCTTGGCGGCCGACTCGTACCAGTTGGCCGCTTGGTTCACCTCGGAAGGGTCCGATACCAGTGATTCCGCCAATTCGAATTGCGCCTCGCTTTGGCCGGACTTCGCCGCACGTTCCAGCCAGTTACGGGCCTGTTTGGGATCGCGCTCCACGCCCATGCCCTTGGCATACATCATGGATAGTTCGAACTGCTGCTGAGCGATGCCGTTGTTCGCATCGCCCTGGATATGGGTGGCGACTTGGTGCAGGTAATGCCCGGCATCGGCATTGCCGTTGCGGGCCGCCTCCATCGCCCAATGCAATGCCTCGAAATCATCCTGGGGTATACCGCGCCCTTCCATCGACATCACGGCCATACGGAATTGCGCATCGGGATCGCCCTGCTCTGCCGCCCGGCGGTACCAGCGGGCCGCATCCACGTCATCCGGTCGCGGCACGCCGCGACCGGCCTCATATTCCTGCCCCAGAAGATACTGAGCTTTTGCGTTTCCATGTTGGGCGGCCAGCTTCAGCCAGCGCACCGCTTCCGCATCGTCACGATCTACGCCCATCCCCGACTTGTACAACTGCCCCACGTAATACTGGGCCTCGACATTTCCCCGCCGGGCGGCGAGGATGAAATCCTTCATCGCCGTCTTGAAATCCCCCTTGCCGTACGCGGCCTTCCCCTGGTCCACCGCCCGGCTGTTGGATACCCGATAGTTGTTACCCGAGACTGCGAAATAGACCGCCCCGACGCCCACCAGTGCAAAGGCAAGCACAATGGCTGCGACCTTGACCAATCTCATATCTTACCCCAGCGTGAATATCCCATCGAAATATCCCTCTATCCCCTTATTGTAACCCGAGACCGTCCCATATCTCATCCACATGACTGCGAACCTCTTCGGTCATGGAGATCGGGTGCCCCCATTGCCGGCCGGTTTCCCCCGCCCACTTGTTGGTGGCATCGATGCCCACCTTCGATCCAAGACCGGCCACCGGCGAGGCAAAATCAAGATAGTCAATCGGTGTGTGTTCGGCCATCGTAAAATCACGCGCCGGATCGCAGCGCGTCGAAACCGCCCACACCACCTCGGTCCACGAGCGGCAATCGATATCGTCATCGACCACGATGATGAACTTGGTGTACATGAACTGGCGCAGGTAGGACCAGATGCCGAACATCACACGCTTGGCGTGACCCGCGTATCCCTTGCGGATCGACACCACTGCCACGCGATAGGAACAACCCTCCATCGGCAGGTAGAAATCGACGATCTCCGGAAACTGCTTCCTGAGGATCGGCACGAACACTTCATTGAAGGCCAGCCCCAGCACGGCCGGTTCGTCCGGCGGTTTGCCGGTATAGGTCGAATGGTAGATGGCGTCACGACGCATGCTCATTGTCTCTACTGTAAATACCGGAAAGCGTTCCACCTCGTTGTAGTAGCCGGTGTGATCGCCGAACGGACCTTCCTCGGCGTATTCATCCAGGGACACATGGCCTTCCAGCACGATCTCGCTGCTCGCCGGCACCTGCAACGGTACCGTCAGGCAATCGGTCAGCACACTCTTCTCCCCGCGCAGCAGCCCCGCAAACTGGTATTCGGACAGGCCGTCGGGGATCGGGGTCACGGCGGCGAGGATCGTGGCCGGGTCGGCGCCGATGACCACGGCACACGGAAAACGCTCGACCCCCTCCCTAGCGGCCTCCTGATGATCCTGCGCCCCGCCGCGATGCTTCAGCCAGCGCATGATCAGTTTGTTTCTGCCGATCACCTGCTGCCGATAAATACCCAAATTTTGCCGTTGCTTGTGTGGGCCGCGGGTCACCACCAGGCCCCAGGTGATCAGCGGGCCGGCGTCCCCGGGCCAACATGTCTGTACCGGCAGTTTCCCTAGATCCACCGCCTCGCCCTTCAGCACCACATCCTGCCATGGCGCCTTCTTGACCACCCTGGGGTTCATGTTCAGCACATTCTTCAGCACCGGCCACTTGTCCCAGGCATCGCGAAGCCCCTGCGGGGGCTCCGGCTCCTTCAGGAAGGCCAGTAATTCGCCGATCTCCCCAAACTCGCCCACCGATTCGCGGCCCATGGCGAGGGCAATGCGCTCCGGGGTGCCGAACAGGTTGGTCAGCATCGGCATGGGGTTGCCCTCGATGTTCTCGAACAGCAATGCCGGCCCTCCGGCCTGCAGCACTCGACGGGAGATTTCCGTCACCTCCAGTTCCGCCCGTATTTTGGTGCGGATGCGTTTGAGCTGGCCACGCCGCTCCAACTCCGCCAGAAACGCGCGCAGGTCGGGAAAACTCATGTGCCGGGTCCGGAGTCGCGGATATCGAATATCGTATCCAGCTTGGCCAGCGTGAATACATCGCGCACGGTATCGCGCAGGCCCGTCAATACGAACTCGCCGCCGGAGGCGCGGCTCCATTGCAGTCCTTCCACCAGCGTGGCGATCCCGGACGAATCCATGAAATCCACACCGTCCAGTGCCACATGCACCGAGCGCATGCCATCCGCGAGCAAAGGCTTCAGCCTGTTGCGCAGCTTGGGCGACGTATGGATATTAACCCGCCCGCTTACCCTCAGCAGCGCCGAATCAGCACTCGGACGCTCCTCATGTATATCGATTTCCAGATTCATGCCCCTTCCCTCTCATGCAGATACACCGCCAAGCGCCAGCGGTTGCCATCCTCCAGCGCCTCATGATGCACTTCATCCATCACGGCGTGAATCAGGCAAAGGCCGAGCCCTCCGGGCCGGATTGTCTCCCCGCGCGGCCTGGTATCCAGCCGGTCCATGTTCTCGATACATGGCGCATAATCGCGAAATGTGAAAACCAATTTTCGCCGACCATCGGCATTCAGATCGAGCGTTGCCTCCATTTCCACACGCCCAAGCCCTCCGGCATAACCATGGCGCATGATATTGGCGAACAATTCGTCCACCGCCAAGGCCAGGCGGTTGGCGCGCACAGGCTCCATGCCGGCGCGGATGGCCATCAATTCGGCCACCGACTGCAGTACATGCACGCAATCGCTGCAGGCATCGACATTGCAGGAGATCTTCGCCTCGCAGGCGGTAACGGGCGACATCACGGTGCATCCTGCCTGACCGGGGTGGAAGTCTTCGCATTCAGGGTATCGAGCTCCTTCTGCCAGTGTGCACGGCCATCTCCGGTTGTCAGCGATACAAGCAATGTCAGGGCCCGGCGCTGGGAGCCCTTGTCCTGCAGGTCGCGATAGATGGTCAGTGCCCGCACCGCGGCATCCAGCCTATCAGGTATTTTTCCATTCGCAGAGGCCAGCAGCATCAAGGCATCGGCGGCCACGCGCGGCGCCCCCGCCCTGCGGCAAAGCTTCAAGGTCAGTTGCAATTCACCGCGGCTTTCGGCTGCATTCCCCGCCGCCTTGGCGGTCATGGCCAAGCCCAGGTGCGCCTTGGCTTGCAGCACGACGCCGCCACGGTCGTGGCCTGCCTGGTGCAGCGCACGGCCGTAGGCCCGACGTGCTCCATCGAGATCATGGCGATAAAGCGCTAGCCTTCCGGCGCTCAATTGCACATCGGCCGGCCAATCCGCCTTGATGTCGGAGATCACGGGCACCGTGCCACCGGACCTGGCCTGATCCAGGGCCAGGGCCAGGCGCGCCCGCGCCGCCATCACGGCAAAGCCGTTGCGTTGTGCCAGATACAGCGTCCGTCGCAATTGTCGCTGCCCCCGCTCGCGCTGTCCGGCTGCCAGCCGTACCATGCCGAGGTTGTAGTGGGCCAGCACGACCACCGGGGTGTCATCGGCCATCTGGGCCGCCACCAGCTGTCGCTCGAAGCTGCGCTCTGCCGCCTCCCAGCGCTCGAGCCGCATGGCCGTCACCCCCACCATGGCAAACGACCGTGCGGACTCGGCATACGGATTCTCCACCGCCGGTGCGTGCCGACTGCCACCGCAAGCGGTCAGCATGCCGGCCAGCACCATCGTCAGCATCAAGAAAAGCCGCTTCACGGGTTCGCGCCTCCCGTCAGCGGCGGCGCCACCATGTTGCTTTCACCCGCCTTGTGGTTGACGGTCGCACCACCTCCGAACAGCCACGAGTTCCGCAGATTCCTCAGCAGGCCCTGCATCTGCTCGAGGGTCTGGCGTGATTGCCGCGCCAGACCCGGCAACTCCGGTGTCAGCTCCGACAGATCGGAGGACACCAAGTCCAGGGAGTGGGTCAATTCGTTCACGTGTGCAAGCAGCACGTTCACCTGTTTCATCGTTTGCTCTCCCTGCTTGCCGACGGTCTTCGACAACGGTTCCAGGTTGTTGAGAATACGCGTCGTTGTCTTCAGGGTATGGGACAGATCCTCGACCAGCTTCTGGTTCTTCGCCGTCTTGGACATCTGCTGCAACTCGTTCATCACCGCAGAGAAGCGCTCCACGGCCTGTTCGATCTTTTCTCCGTTGATCTTGCCCAACTGACGCATACCGGCCAGGGCCACGCGCAAGTCCCCGTTCGGATTGTTGGCCCACTTCGCAAGGCTCGCCATCTCGCGCAGCAATACATTGGCGTTTTCCACCGCTGGCTTCAAATCCCGCAGCAGCTGCTCGACCGTCGCCGCTGTCCGGTAGCCGACCTTCTCACCATCGCGCAGGGGTCGCTTGTTGGTGTCCCCGGCCGTCAGCTCCACCGTCGATTCGCCGATCCAGCTTTGCTTGACGAGGCGCACCACCGCTCCCTCGTGCAACATGTGACGGTAGCGGTCCAGCAGACGCAGATACACCAGCACCTCGCCCTGTTCGCGCAGCTCGATATCGCTGACCCGGCCGATGGTAAAGCCCTGGAACTGCACGGCCTGGCCGGTGAAAAATGACATGGCCGACGGCGGGGCGACGATCAGGGTAAACTTCTTGGCAAAGACATTCGTTCGCAGGCTGACCACCAGCAATAGCAACACCAGGGCACCGACCCCCAGCATGACAAACCATCCGACCTGACGCCGCATGCCCGCCACATAATCGCGCCCCGTCTTCAATCCTCCCTCCTCATGCCGTTTCCGACTGCAACACCAGCGTACGATCGAACCGCACCCCGGACCCCTCGTACTCGCTCGAGGTCAGATACAGCAGGCCCGACCCCAGTTGCCGCAGCGCCCCGATGGCCATGTCCCGGAAACGCATCAGCCTGTCCGGAGACATGCCCACATGAATCTCCTGTGCCACGATAATGGCCGGATGCAGCAGCATGCAACGACCGAGGCTGAGCAGGGCGTGCGTATAACCGGAACGCTCACCGGCCTGTTCGTCCAGGACATCCGCCAGCCCGAGGAATGCGGCCACCGATTCCACCTCCTGCTCTGCTGCGGCGAGCCTTTCGGCATCCCCGTGATACAGAAAGGGCAGCAACAGGTTTTCGCGCAGGCTCAGGTTGGCCAGCAGCCCCCGCCGCCGGATCATGATGCCGACACGGGCATGGAACTCCGGGGTGTCGGCCCGGAACTTCCCCTGCTCCGTCTCCAGCCATATCTGCCACGCCTCAGGCTCGTCACTGGGTGGTACATTGATGATCCGATCCATCATCGCATACTGGCAGGGCTCGTCCATGATCAGCCTCACATGCTCGCCGACGCCCACCGAGGATTCCGGAAGTTCAATCCCCGTCAGCTTCAGGCTCCGCCACCACAGGACCTCACGCATGCAAACTCCTCATCCCAGGCTGCTGACGAGCACCGTCAACCCGTCCAGGAACAGGATAATCATCAAGGACCCCAGCACACCATAGGTGGCGCGCACGGGAATCTGGTTGGGATTGTCGCCGACCCGACCGGCCTGATCCAGCAGCATGCCGCAGCTGAGCAACGGATACACCAGCCCTTTTCCCGTCATCATCAACAACTCTCCCAAGGTCGTGCCCTGGCGCACATCGATCAGGTACTCACTGAAATTCAGGGTGTAGGTCCAGGACACCACAAGCCCTCCGACCCACAGGGCGATGGATGCGAACATGAAAGTCAGGATCAGGCCACACAAGGAAAACGCCATCATGCGCGGCCAGTAAAGGTATTGCTTGCGGCTGATGCCGAGGCTGCGCAACAGCAGATCCTCGCCACGGATGTGCATGGTGCCGACCTCGGTCACTACGGCGACTCCGGAACGGGCGAGCAGGAATACCGCAATGATCAGCGGCGCCATCTCCTGCACCAGCACCCCGTTGGTCAAGCGTCCGATCAGGGTAAGATCGCCGACACCCTTGGCAAAGGTGACGATATTGTACACCGTCAGCACCCCGACTCCGAGGGAGATCAACAACACCCATACCAGGCTTTGCACGCCGGTGAAATAGATCTGCCGGATCATCACCGACACCACGGCCGGACGCTGCAGCCAGCGCAGGCGGAAACCCGTGGCCAGCACCGAGAACACCAGTTCCAGGTAACGCCGGACCCCTTGCGCCAGCACGATGGCCTGCGCTCCCAGGCGGTCGGCCCGCCAGTTCCAAGCATCCAGCCATTTCTGGCTCGGTAACTCCCCTCGCTGCTGCATAGCTCCTCTTTATAGGCCCTCGCCATGCAAACGCAAGCATGGGAGCACATGGAAAATACGGGCTGAAGAGCCCATGTCGGCTTGCGCCGCCACACGCCCTTGAGTAGCGTCCGTTTTCCATTTTATGCCTGTCCTGTCGGGCAGCCAAGACACCGGGGAAATACATGCTCGAAACCATGCGTAATCACGCCCAGTCCTGGATCGCCAAGTTGATCCTGTGGGCCATCGTCCTTTCTTTCGGACTGTGGGGCATCGGGGATTATTTCCTGGGCGGCCGCGTACAAAACGTGGCCTCCGTCGACGGGGAACCGATCCACGACCCGGAATTCGCGCAGGCCTACGAACGGGCGACCAACAATTATCGCGCCATGTTCGGCAAACGGTTTTCCAAGAAACTGATGGACCAGCTGCACGTGCGGGAAAAGACCCTGCAGGCGATCATCAACCGACGCCTGATCCTGGTCGAGGCCCAAAAGCTGGGGATGGTCACGCCGGACAGCGCCGTATTGAACGAGGTGGAACACAATCCCGCCTTCAGCAGCAACGGTCGCTTCGATCCGGCACGCTACCGTATCATGACCCGCAATATGGGCTTCGGCTCCCCCGCGGGATATGAGGACGAACTGAAGATGGATCTGCTGGCGAGTGTGCTGGAAGACAGCATCATGGATTCTGCCCCGGTCAGCGAGGCGGACATCCGCGCCGAATTCAACCGAGAATTCGAAAAACGCGTCATCGCCGCCGTCATCGTCGATCCCTCCGCCTTCGCAAACAGGGTCCACGTTTCCGATACCCAGGCCCTGGCCTATTACCAGGCCCACAAAAACGATTACCGCTCGCCGTTGCGCCTACAGATGCTGGCCGTGGACATCTCCCCACAGACCCTCGCCAAAGGCATCACCGTCGATGATGCCGAGTTGCACAAGGACTATGAAAAGCACAAGTCCGATTTCATGCAGCCGGAAGAGAGGCGGGCCCGTCAGATCCTCATCCGTGTCAGCCCCACGGCCAGCAAGGCAGCCCAAGCCGCCGCTCTGAAAAAGATCGAGG
>Ga0307440_1000677_pt1 | contig 16855 bp, 19 predicted proteins | sample SalMarWE160410MG_FD_202150 | JGI IMG/M metagenome (GOLD analysis project Ga0307440, IMG submission 202150) | Salt marsh sediment microbial communities from the Plum Island Ecosystem LTER, Massachusetts, United States - WE1604-10 | ecosystem: Environmental > Aquatic > Marine > Intertidal zone >... | reverse complement strand
CGCAATGTCTTCCTGGAGGTTCGGGCCGGCACCGGAGGTGCCGAGGCTGCCCTGTTCGCCGCCGACCTCGTGCGCATGTATATGCGGTACGCCGAAGAGCAGGGTTGGCGTGTCGAGACGATCAGCACCAGCGAGGGTGAGCTGGGGGGCTACAAGGAGCTCGTGCTCCGCATCACCGGGGAGGAGGTTTACTCCCACCTCAAGTTCGAGGCGGGGACCCACCGGGTGCAGCGCGTCCCGGAGACCGAATCCCAGGGCCGGATCCATACCTCCGCCTGTACCGTTGCAGTCCTCCCAGAGGTGGAGGCGATCGACGAGGTAGACATCAACCCGAGCGAGCTGCGGATCGACACCTACCGTTCGTCCGGAGCCGGCGGTCAGCACGTCAACAAGACGGACTCGGCCGTACGGATCACCCACCTGTCTTCGGGCATCGTCGTCGAGTGTCAGGATGAGCGGTCCCAACACAAGAACAAGGCTCGCGCCATGTCCCTCCTGCAGGCCAAGCTGCTGTCCCAGGCCCAGGAGGCGCAGACCTCGGAGCAGGCCCAATCCCGGCGCCTTCAGGTCGGCAGCGGCGACCGCTCGGAGCGGATTCGCACATACAACTTTCCCCAGAATCGGGTCACTGACCACCGTATCAATCTGACCCTTTACAAGCTCGACGACGTGATGCTTGGTCACCTGGACCAGGTGATCGACCCGCTCCTTCAGGAATACCAGGCGGAGGCACTGGCCGCCATGATGGCGGAATGAGCCCACCGGCACCGCGGCCGTCCTAGCCGGGCCTCAGCCCCATTGGACCACAGCATCCGCTCGCTGCTGGGCGAAGCGACTGACCGGCTCGCCTACGTCCCGGACGGGTCGCCGCGCCTGGAGGCCGAGCTTCTCCTCGCGGAGGCCTCCGGTCTTGCGCGCACCCGGCTCATCGCCTGGCCGGAGGAGCTGGTGAAGCCGGCCGTGGAGAAGGCGTTTCGGGAGCTGGTCAACCGCCGCCGCGACGGAGAGCCCATCGCGTACATCCTGGGCCGCCAGGAATTCTGGTCCCTGGAGCTCTGTGTAACCCCAGACACCCTCATCCCCCGACCGGAGACGGAGCTTCTGGTGGAGGTTGCCCTGGATCTGCTACCGGCGACCGCGCCCCTGCGGGTTCTGGACGCGGGCACCGGCAGCGGTGCTATCGCAGCGGCCCTCACGCACGATCGGCCGAGCTGGATGGTCATCGCCCTGGAGCGGAGCGATGCGGCGGCACAGGTCGCCCGCGGGAACCTCCGGCGCCTCACCGGCGGTAACACATGGGTAGTGCGCGGGGATTGGCTTGCGCCCGTGGGCCCTCGTTCGCTGGACGCGGTCATCAGCAACCCCCCGTACGTGCCGGAGTCCGACCTACATCTCACCCGGGGTGATCTCCGCTTCGAGCCGCGCTGCGCCTTGGTCGGCGGGCGGGACGGACTGAGCGCAATTCGCCGTCTTGCGGCGGAGGCCGCTTTCTGCCTCCGTCCGGGCGGATTTCTGGCCTTCGAGCACGGGACCGACCAGGGGCCCGCCGTGCGCCGCATCCTTTCCGACACGGGTTACGCGGACATCGAGACCTGCCGCGATCTCGCCGGTCACGAGCGCGTCACCTCCGCCCGTCTACCCTGGCGGCAGGGAACGTGAGCCTGTACGCTGAGCCCATGACCGAGGATCAACTGCTACGATACAGCCGCCAGATCATGCTGTCGTCCGTCGGGATCGAGGGACAGGAGCGGCTGCTCGCTTCCCGTGTCCTGGTTGTCGGCCTGGGCGGACTCGGCTCCCCGGTCGCCATGTATCTCGCGGCGGCGGGGGTCGGCACCCTGGTGATCGCCGACTTCGACGCGGTGGACCTCTCGAATCTGCAGCGGCAGATCCTTCACACCACTGACCGGATCGGGATGACCAAGGTCGACTCGGCCCGGGTCACCCTGCAGGCGCTCAATCCCGGTATCCGAATCGAGGGCTACAAGGGCAGCCTCACCGAGGAGACCCTCCCCGGTCTGCTCGCCAACGTGGATTTGGTCGTGGACGCGTCCGACAACTTCGCGACCCGCTTTGCCGTCAATGCCGCCTGTTTCGGTGCCGGAATCCCAATCGTGTCGGGCGCGGCGATCCGCACCGAGGGCCAGGTGTCAGTTTTCTCCGGCCGAGTCGGTGGCCCCTGCTACCAGTGCCTGTATCCCCGCGACGGCGGGTTGGACGAGACCTGCTCCGCCAACGGGGTGCTCGCGCCGCTGGTCGGCATCGTCGGCAGCATCCAGGCCACAGAGGCGATCAAGGTGCTCATCCGCGCCGGCGAGCCCCTCTTTGGCCGACTGCTCCTCCTCGACGCACTGGCGATGGAGTGGCGGACTGTCCGCCTCCCGTCCGACCCCCGCTGCCCCATCTGCGGCCCGACCGGGAGATGAAGGAGGCGGTCTGGGCGCTGATCGGGGGTGTCGGCATCCTTCCGGTGATGGTGACCGTGCTGGTGTTGATCATCACCGAGTCCGAAGCCCTCTATCACCCCAACCAGGCGGAGCTGCCGAGCTGGGTCGTGGAGCGCTTCCCGAGTGCCGACATCAGGGTCCTCCCCGACGAGCCCGAGCCCCACTATCAGCCCTGAGCCGGGGAGGTCTTCGCGGGGGACGGAGGTGCGAGGCTCCCCCGCCCCGCTCTCCGGCTCCGCTGCCCCTTAAGAGCCGCCCGTGGCAGATGGATTCTTACCTTTCGCCGGCGTTCCCGACTCGAGCTTGACCAGGTAATCGATCACCTCGATCAGCCGCTCTTTGCTGCCCGCCTGCCCGACGCTGGTGCGGTATTTGCCGTTGACGATGATGGTGGGCACACCGTCGATACCATAGCGTCGCTCCACCTCCGCCGCTCGGCGCACCTTCATGTTCACGTAGAAGGAGTCGTAAGCCTTCCGAAACTGATCCGCATTGATCCCCTGCTGCGCCGCAAACGCGACCAGCTGGTCCTCATCGAACAGCGGCCGCTTCTTTATGTGAATTGCCCGAAAGAGGGGCTCGTGGAACTTGTCCAGAACGCCCAGCTCCTGGGCAGCGAAGAAGGCGCGGGCACCGGGCTGCCAGTTAGGGCCAAGCACCGCCGGCATGCGCCGGAACGCGGCGTCCGCCGGCTTGTTCTTGAGCCATTTCTCCAAGAAAGGCTCAAGGTGAAAGCAGTGCGGACAGCCGTACCAAAAGAACTCGAGGACCTCGACCTTTTTCCCGGTGTCCGTGGGCTCCGGTTGACTCAGGCGCGTGTAGTCGATTCCTTCGTCGAAGGCGGACGCCTGCCCGAAGACCAAAAGCCCGAACAACAGTGTGAAGAATGCTCTCGCGATCATCTCTCTCCTACCTTTCGTGCGTGCGGGGTTCATGGCTCATGCGTGGAGACTGTAATCAAACACGAGCCCCAGGAAGATGGCCATTCCCGAGTAATTGTTGTGCAGGAATGCCTTGAAGCAGGCCGTCGGCTCCCGATTGCGAATGAGGTAGAGGTGATAGACCGCAAGCGCCCCGGAAACCGCAAGACCGGCATAGAACCAGCTGCCCCGGCCTGTCAGGTGCCCGATGTAGGCCAGCAAAATCAAGAAGGTCACCTCGAAGACCCCGATGGCCAACCGGTCAAAGCGACCAAAGAGGATTGCGGTGGACCTGACGCCGATCTTCAGGTCGTCTTCCCGGTCAACCATCGCATACTGGGTGTCGTAGATGAGGGCCCAGAGCACAGTCGCCCCGAACAACAGCCAGCCCGCCTCAGACACCTGGCCCGTGACCGCTGTAAACGCCATCGGCACCGCCCAACCAAACGCAGCACCAAGAAAAAGCTGCGGCAGGTGGGTGTAGCGCTTCATGAAAGGATAGATGACGGCAAGGCCGAGACCCACGACCGACAGAGCGACCGTCTGCCAATTGAGGAGCAGGACCAGCCCGAAGGAGACCAGGCTGAGTCCCAGAAAGACCCCCACCGCCTCCTGAGGGCTGACCAGGCCCGTGGCGATGGGACGCCGTCGCGTGCGCGCGACCTGGCTGTCAACGAAGCGGTCCGCATAGTCGTTGATCGCACACCCCCCCGAGCGCATGAGGACGACCCCGGCGAGGAATATCAGGACGACCTGCCAGGGGGGGTTCCCGTTCCCGGCAACCCAGAGGGCCCAGAGGGCCGGCCAAAGCAGCAGGAAGATCCCGATAGGCCGGTCAAGCCGCACCAGTCTGATGTAGCGACCAAGCCGCTCGCGCCAGCCCAGCGGACGGGGCTGACCGATCTTGACCTGGGGAATAGCCATTCGTTGCTGGCCGTCTCGTATTCTGGGATGGACCTGATTGCGGGATGGATGGACGCGGCGCCAGATTATGACACAGGGCGGCGGGGGTGTCGGCAGCGGAGAGGCGGCGGTCATGTCTGACCCAGGAGCATTCGCGAGGTCCGAAGGACGAAAGAGGCGGGCTCATGGCCCGTGCGGTAGCACGCCTACACACCGCCATAGTCCGGCCGTCCCCCCAGCCAGCGGGCGATGAGGGGTTCGGCGTGGTCGGGATGCCGATCGAGGATCAGGTCCGCCGCCTGCTGGGCGGCCGCGAGCAGGCGCTCGTCCCGCCCCGGATCGGCGATCCGAAATTGGATCTCACCGGTCTGCCGCGTGCCCAAGACCTCGCCGGGGCCGCGCATTTTGTAGTCCTTGTACGCGATCCGGAACCCGTCCGTGGTCTCCCGCAGGGTAGCGAGCCGCTCATGGGCTTGCCGGGAAAGCGGGGCATGATAGAGCAGGACGCAGTGACTCTCCCGGGTACCCCGCCCCACGCGCCCCCGCAGCTGGTGGAGCTGAGCAAGCCCGAGCCGCTCTGGGTTCTCGATGATCATTAGACTGGCGTTCGGCACGTCGAGCCCCACTTCGATGACCGTCGTGGCAACCAGCAGATCGACATCTCCCGCCGCAAAGCCGCCCATCACCGCCTCCCGCTCCGGCGCCTTCTGGCGGCCATGGACGAGCCCGACCCGAAGCTCGGGGAGGGCGAGGCTGAGGGCCCGAGCAGTGTCCTCCGCCGCCTGGCACTGCAAGACCTCGGACTCCTCGACGAGGGTGCAGACCCAATAGGCTTGGCGCCTCTGGGCGCACCCGTTGCGCACCCGCTCGATCACCTCCGATCGACGGGTATCGGGGACCGCCACAGTGGTCACCGGCGTGCGTCCCGGCGGCATCTCGTCGATCACCGAGAGGTCGAGGTCGGCGTAGAGGGTCATGGCCAGGGAGCGGGGAATGGGGGTGGCGGTCATGATGAGCTGGTGGGGCGCCTGACCGCTGCGGGCCCCCTTCTCGCGCAGGCGCATACGCTGGTGCACGCCGAAACGGTGCTGCTCATCGATGATGACAAGCCCCAGATCGCCAAACGCCACGTCCTCCTGAAACAGGGCATGGGTGCCCACGATCACCGGGATCCGGCCGCCCGCGATCCGGACCACGAGCTCCGTTCGCTCGCGTCCCTTATGTCGCCCTGTGAGCCATAGTGACTCGATGCCCAGGGGCTCGAGCCACACACGGAAATTGCGCAGGTGCTGCTCCGACAGGAGCTCTGTCGGGGCCATTAGGACCGCTTGCCGGCCGGATTCCACCGCCTGCAGGGCCGCCAGAACGGCAATCACCGTCTTGCCTGAGCCGACGTCCCCCTGGAGCAGCCGGAGCATGGGCCGGGAACGCCCGAGATCCGCGGCTATCTCCTCGGCCACCCGCCGCTGGGCCTCGGTGAGACTGAACGGGAGCTCAGCGAGGAGCCTTCCCCGCAGATGGCCATCGCCGGGCAGGGAGGGCGCCTCCACCTGCTGCATTCGACGCCGCAGGCGGCGCAGACCAATCTGGTGGGCGACCAGCTCCTCGAAGGCGAGGCGCACAAAGGCCGGATGACGCCGCTCCCTCAGGTCGTCGGAAGAAGCCGTTGTGGGCGGTCGATGGAGGAAGCGTAATGCCTCGCTCAAGGAAGGCAGCCCCAAGGGTCGCAATACCGGCTCCGGCAGCCACTCGGGCAGGGCCAGCGCTCCACGGTCGAGATGTAGCAGGGCTTGGTCCGTGAGACCACGCCAGGAGGACTGCTGAAGGCCCTCGGTGGTTGGGTAGATGGGTGTAAGAGCAGCCTCCAATGCGGCCGCGTCCTGCCCGCGGACCTGCTGGTACTCCGGGTGGACGATCTCGATGCAATGGCGGCCCTGACGGACCTCCCCGAAGCAGCGCAGGCGCGCGCCCCGCTGAAGCGAGGCCGCTTGCCCCGCGGAAAAGTGGAAGAAGCGCAGGAGGAGATCTCCTCCGCTATCATCCGCGAGCCAAACTCGCAGTGACCGGCGGCCACCGAAGCCGATCTCGGCAGCCCTGACATCTCCCTCCACCAGGGCCTCGTCCCCGGCCCGGAGCCTGGCGATGGGGGTGACACGGGTGCGATCCTGGTAACGCAGGGGAAGGTGGAACAGCAGATCTTGCACCGACGCAATTCCGAGCCGTGCCAGGCGCCCAGCAACCCGGGGCCCGACGCCACGGAGCACCGAGACCGGCATCGAGTCGAACCGGCTGTTGCTCAGGATCTCTTGCACTGGCGCGTCTGCTTATGCCCGTCTGGCAGCTGGCAATGGTCGATCGTGGGCTCCGGCGCATCTGGCGTCGCAACAGTTGATTTTATCCCCTAGGCGCCGCCAGCTTCGGAATAGATCAGTGCTGCCTTGCAGATAGACGGAAAGGGCTGGAAAGCGATGAGCATTCAGCAGAAGAAGCTTGTGGTCGCGACCCGCGGGCGCGGCACCTACGACATCACCGGGGAGGTGGCAGAGGCCGTTCGGGAGTCCGGTGTCGCAGTGGGGCTATGCCACCTCTTCGCCCACCACACCAGCGCCTCCCTCGTCCTCTGCGAGAATGCCGATCCCGCGGTGCGCCGGGATCTCGAGGCCTTCCTGGCCCGCCTTGTCCCGGACGGCGATCGACTGTTCGAGCATCGAGCCGAGGGCCCGGACGACATGTCCGCCCACGTGCGGACCGTTCTCACCAAGACGGATCTCACGTTGCCGATCAGCGACGGCCGATGCGGGCTCGGCACCTGGCAGGGAGTCTTTCTGTATGAGCACCGCACCGGCAACCACCGGCGGGAGGTCACCGTGACCGTCAATGGCGAACCCTGACCGCACCGTCGGCTCTCTGACGCTGTCACGTACGACGACGGTTCTTGATCCGCCAACAGGCCGGAGTGGACGACTACCCGCGTAGACCGCTAAAGGAAAGGGGCGGTGCCGGCCGGGGCCTCCTGCGTCAGGGTCGCAGCCGGCGATGGCCCGTGACGAGCTCGAATCGCCTGGGCCAGCTGGTGGACCGCCATTGCGTAGTAGGTACTGTGGTTGTACCGGGTGATCACGTAGAAATTGTTGAGGCCGAGCCAATACTGGTAACCGCCTCTGGCATCCAACCGCAACAAGCTGACTTCTCCGCTGCCGGCCAGACTTGACCTGATCCCCTGCGCCCTCAGGACATCCAGCGGATATCGGGTCTCATAATCCGCCTGCATCGCGTGGGGTGCAGAGCCCCGTACGTCGGCCCGCACGGCGACCAGCTGGCCTCTCTTCCAGCCGTAGCTCGCGAAGTAGTTGGCCACACTGCCGATCGCGTCCACCGGGTCCCAGAGGCTGCGTTTTCCGTCACCGTCGAAGTCGACGGCGAAACGGCGGAAGCTGGACGGCATGAACTGCGCCAAACCCATCGCGCCGGCATATGAGCCGACCGGCTGGAAGGGGTCCATCCCCTCTTCCCGCACCATGAGCAGGAACGCCTCGAGCTCCGCGGTGAAATACTCGGACCTGCGCGGGTAATCGAAGGCCAGCGTGGTCAGCGCGTCCAGCACCCGGTGCTTGCCCATATAGCGTCCGTAATGTGTCTCAACTCCGAGAATCGCCACGATGTATTCGGGGGGCACACCATAGCGGGCGTAAGCGCGGTCGAGGGCCGAGCGGTAACGGTTCCAGAAATCGACGCCGGCGTCGATGTTGCCTTCAGTAAGAAACTTGGCCCGATAGCGCGTCCAGGCCCCTGTCGGCCCTGAAGGCCCGTGCGCCCTCGGCCGGTTGACAAAATTCAGGATCCATTGCTGGCGCTGCGCGCGAGACAAAATGCCGGTGAGATACGCCGGGTCGAACCCATGCTCCTGCTGCATGCGGCGAATGAAGGCCTGCACCCTCGGATAGTCCGCGTAGTCGCCGGCCAGGTGGTCGGTTGCCCCCAAGCGGTGGGAGGCGAGTGTCATGGAGAGTCCGCCGGCGGATGGGTGCTCCCCGGTCTCCCGGGACGAATCCGCCACGACCTCGTCGGCCTGGGTAGAGCCCTTCCCGTTCGAGTCAGAGGCCCGTCGCGGCGGAGAGCTGCAGGCGGTAAGCGCTAAGAGGGCGACGAGGGAGAGGACAAACGGACGCACACGCATGCGGGGCACCCCAGATTCTCGCATTGCCCCCGCAGGATAGCCCAACGGGTCGAAAACTCAACGGGTGACCAGGCGAATATTTGGGCGCCGTCACGAAAGCCACCCGGGAGTCCGGGAGCGCTGCACGCCGCTTCAGTCCCCGATCACCATCACGGCATCCATCTCCACACCGGCGCCCCTGGGCAAGGAAGCCACGCCGATCGCGGCCCGCGCTGGGTAAGGCGCACGGAAATACTCCGCCATCACCTGATTTACCAGCGGGAAGTGGCCGAGGTCGGTGAGGAAGACGTTGAGCTTGACCAGGTCGTCCAGACCACCGCCGGCGGCGCGCGCCACTGCCTGCAGATTGTCGAGCACCCGGCGGATCTGGGCGTCCATGTCTCCTTCGACCATCGCCATAGTCTCCGGAACCAGGGGAATCTGACCGGACAGATAGACGGTGCTTCCGGCCTTGACCGCCTGGGAGTAAGTGCCGATTGCCTGGGGTGCCTGGTCAGTGCTGATGATCTGCTTCGCCATCTTGTCTCGCGTTCGTCGAAGGGTGATATGAAAGGGACCTGGTGGGCCACGGCTCGGACTGGAGGCGCTGGTGTCAGCGCCCCGATGCCAGGCCTTTCAGGAGCATAACCGCATATTCAAAGTGCGGCGGCGATCGATCCGGGTGGTCACGGCAGGAGCCAAGCCTCCGGGTGCAGTTAGCCAAGCATCCGTTGCCACCAGCGTCGGCGGCTCTTCGGGATGACAATGGTGGAGGGGAGATCCACAGGCTTAATAAGACTCATGACCCACCCTGGAAGTGGGGGATTGTCGCTGTATCCGCAGGACACCCCGAGATTGTGGGGATCGTAGATCTTGATGAAAGTCGGCGCCTTTAAGTCGTCGGCGTACACGATGCCACAGTAGTCTTCGTCGTGCTCTTCCCGCAGCAGCTTGTCGACTTCGTCCACGAAAATGAGTACGCCGGCAGCCCCGGCGGGATCCGGCGGGGGTGTCTCCCCGACCGCATAGATGTACCAGCCGGCTCCGGCGCCAGCACGCACGCGTTCCCACAGCGCATCCAGCTGATGCCAGCGCAATGCCGAGGTAAAGCTGCCCCGAAAGGCTGACAGAAAGGGATCTTGCTCATCCATTACCGTATAGTTGCAGTTCTTGTCCCAGGGGAGCAACCCGCATGTCGGTCTTGTACGAATCCCGGCTCGCCGGCCTGACGTTGATCAACCGCGGCAAGGTTCGCGACATCTACCGGGTGGACGCCGCCCGCCTGCTGATCGTTGCGAGCGACCGGCTATCCGCCTTCGACGTGGTGCTGCCGCAACCCATCCCGGGCAAAGGAGAGGTGCTCACGCGGGTCTCCAATTTTTGGTTCCACCGTACGCGCACAATGATTCCCAACCATCTTGCGGATCTCTCGGTCGATCAGGTGGTCACCGATCCCGCTGAACGGGCGCAGCTCGGAGATCGTGCGGTGGTCGTGCGCCGGCTCAAACCGCTGCCGGTCGAGGCCATCGTACGCGGATACATCATTGGGTCCGGCTGGAAGGACTATCAGCACACGGGGGCGGTCTGCGGCATTCGCCTGCCCGCCGGGCTGCACCAAGCAGATCGACTGCCGGAGCCCATCTTTACCCCGTCCACCAAAGCCGCAGTCGGCACCCACGATGAAAACATCGATTTTGCCCGCGCCGCCGAGCTCTTAGGCCGGCAGCTCGCCGAACAGGTGCGCGAGGTGAGCCTGCGGACCTATGCGGAGTGCGCTGCGTATGCCCGGGAGCGGGGCATCATCGTCGCCGATACGAAGCTGGAGCTCGGAGTGGATGAAGCGGGACGACTGCACCTCATCGACGAGCTGCTGACCCCGGATTCATCCCGCTTCTGGCCGGCGGACCAATACCACCCAGGCATCAGCCCGCCGAGCTTCGACAAGCAGTTCGTGCGGGATTATCTGGAGACCCTGGACTGGGACAAAACACCGCCGGGCCCCGAGCTGCCTCCAGAGATCATTGCGAAGACCGCGGCCAAGTACCGGGAGGCGGAGGCACGGTTGACTCGTTAGCGGTAGGCGGATCAGGGGCCGTCATGGCCGATCGAGCATCGACATCTGCTCCTCCGCCAAGAGGTAGCCGAGCTCAATCATCTCCCGCGCTCGATGGAGCTCGTGGGCACCGCACGCGTCTCTGGGCACGTTAATCACGACGTCGGGCCCATAGGTTGCCAGCTTCGCCGCCGCAACGGCATTCTGCATGGTCTCGAAAGACCGGCTGAGCAGGTCCAACATCCCCAGATCCCTCCTCGCCTGCGGCTTCAGGTTCTCCCCGATCGAATCCAGGAACTGGCGGATTCTCGCTCGCAGGTCCGGCTGTTCCGGTTCTGCTGCCAGCCGCTGCACCCCCGGGGGACGCTGCCCACGCAGCCGCGGCTGCGCATTCAGGTTCACCGCGATGGTGACATCCGTAATGTCCCTGAAGGTGGGGGCAATGGGCACCGGGTTCAGAAGACCCCCGTCGACCAGGGTCATGCCCTTGTACGTGTGTGGCGTGAAGACCGTGGGCACGGCGATCGAGGCACGAATGGCGTCAAACAAGGGACCCTTCGAGAACCACACCTCTCGCTGCCGGTCGATGTCGGTAGCCACGGCCGTGTAGCCGATCGAAAGCTCCTCGATGAGGTGCTCGCCTACCATCTCCTTCAGGGTGTCTATAATGCGATCGCCCTTGAACAAGCCGCCGGCGCTGAAGGAGAGGTCGAGGAATCGAAGAACATCGGTGAGGTGCAGGGCGCATACCCAGCTGCGATAGGCGTCCAGCTCACCGGCGGCGTAGATTCCGCCTACTAGGGCACCCATCGACGCCCCGGCGATGGACTCGATACGGTAGCCGCTGTCGGCCAGATACTGGATGATGCCGATATGGGCGAGCCCTCGTGCGCCGCCGCTGCCGAGAACAAGGGAGACGGTGGAACGTTTCTTTCCGCTCATGGACGGGCAGCCGTGGCACCTGAATGGGAAGACTCGGCGCCGACCGGTCCCTTGGCTGTGACGGAGCACCCGGACGTCGCATCGCGAAACAGGTAGGGTCCTTTCCAAATCCGCCAACCGCTGCCCCCCCGAATTAAGGCAAGGCCCTGCTTGCTTGGGAAGCTTGCCAGGCGTGGGCGACGCAATCGAGGCATTGCAGGTCCGTCACACGGGGGACGCTGGACGCTCAATGGCCCCGAAGATACAGCAAAGGTGCGGGAGATGAAGAAGGGGATCGTTACTTCGTTGCTGGTGTCGCTAACCCTGGTCGGGGCAACCGCGACGGCCGAACCAAGCCGCATCGAGCTGCGTGACGGCAGCGTCATCTCGGGGGAGGTGCTCGGCTTCTCCGGCGGGCATTATCTGATCCGATCTCCCGCCCTCGGCGAAATCAGCATCGACGAATCGGAGATTCGAGCCGTTCGCCCAGGTGGTGGGGCGTCTGCCGAAGCAGGCTACACCTCGGAGATTCAGTCCCTGCAGCAGAAGATGGTCGCGAACCCGGAGGTCGTCAAGCTGCTGACACGGTTGGCAAATGCCCCGGAGGTGCAAGCGGCCTTGGCGGACCCCGAGTTCATGCACCTCGTGACTTCGGGAAACCTGGCGGCATTGCAGCGGAACCCGCGCTTCCAAAGCCTCCTGCACCAGCCGGAGCTCCGGGCGATTCTGGGCCAGATGGCTGGTCACTGACCGGGAATCGGGATCGGGAAGTCTTGGGCTCCCGATCCCGCAAGTAAGATGCGGCCGTCGTCGACGGGGCGACGAACCACCGCATCCCGGACCCAGCAGAAATCAGCACCCCACGCTGTCAAAGTCGTCGAGGACGGACGCCTCGATCGCCCTGGCGTAGATTCCGAAACGGCGATCGACGTGGGGGCCGTGAACCGTCGTGGTATGCGACGCAAGGAAACCATAAGGCTCGTAGTCGTCGCTGGAGTTAAGGATTGAATCTTCGAAGGCTGCAGTATCGAACGGATGGCTCATGGCGCGGCTCCCTCAAATGGCTGGCTCGATAGGGCTTGCGATTTACCTCACACAAGGGCCGTACCAATAACACCCCAGACCACGAAGACAAGCCCGTAATCGCCAAAGGGAGCCGCCTCTTGGGCAGAACTTGGGCACGCCAGGAGCCCTCAACCGTCCCGGCGCACCCATGTGGTGCAGTCGATGCCTCCACCCCCTCAGGGCAACACCCGCCGCAAAGAAAGTCCGAGTCCGGCGTCTCCCGGCCTCGTGACGGAAAGTCAGGGCGTGGCCGCCCGCCGGGACCGAAAATCCAGATGAGATCGGTAGAAGTACGCCTGGGTTACTTTACCTGACCCTGCTCAAGCTGGTTGATGCGCTGCTTAAGGGCCTCGATCTCGGACTGGTCACGGCCTGCGCCCGGAGCGGGTACCCCATATCCCGGACCGCCATAGCCATAGCCGGGACCGCCCCAGCCATAGCCCGGACCGCCCCAGCCATAGCCGGGCCCCCCGTAGCCGTATCCTGGGCCGCCCCAGCCGTAGCCCGGACCCCCGTAACCGTATCCCGGACCATACCCTGGACCACCCCAATAGTCGCCGCGGTCTCTATCTTTGCCGCCCCCCATCCATTTGGATGGGTTCATCATGTTGCCAAAGTCCATTGCGAAGCTGGTCCCCGCCGCCGCAACAAATCCTGCTCCGATGAGCAGGGCCAAAGTTCGCCGCAAGATTGCTCGGTTCGTCATCTCATTTCGTCCATCGTTAGGTCTGTTTCGGGTACTCGACCGATCAGTCGTCTCAGGGTGATCGCAAGGTCTCGGTCCATGACGGTCGCCGGCGAAAAGTGGAATGAGCTCAGGTCCCTGGCGTGCTGCAGCCCCGCCCCGGATTCCGGCGCTCCGGATGAAGCCCAGGTCGCCTGGCGTGGAGGGCTGGTGTCTCTCTGCGTCGGTGGGGAATCCCCGTGGCCTGCGCTCGGCATCGCGCGGTCCGTTGACTGCTCCGGCCCCCGGACCTGGTCAGTTGGCGCATACCGCCATGATCTCCTCTTCGACGGCATCGCATTACGGTCGTCCCCGGCCGCGCTTACCGGAGGCAAACGGACGTAAGCAGCGTGGTTTATACGCGTCCCGCGAAGGGAACGCAACCGGCGCTGCTATCCCGACGGCAGCGCAGCGCAGCCGCCCAGTCGCCTCGCGTGCCTCGTACATGCGGATTCTCAGGGGCCGCTCTTGCGCGAGCGACTGTCCGCGTATTTTGTCAGTCCGGCGTAAAGGATGCGGCGCAGCGCCAGCGCCAACACGACCCCGACCAACCCTTGGGGAATCGTTATATCCGGCAGGAAGAACCAGAGCCAGCCCAGAAGGAAGGCCGCACTGGCGGCGACGCTAAAGAAATAGGGGAACGTCTTCACAGGACCTACCAACGCACCAAAGAACACGGGAAGTGTAGTTTCACAAGACTGAAGGGGAGCTCCCGGCGCCGCAATGACATCAAGGCGGCCAGGGCCACAGTCAACGACCATGCCCGCTCGGTCAGCCCTTTCCCGGGCCACGATCTGTCGGCTTTCCTTCCTCGGGGTCCTCACCTGATCCGCGCATGCGGGCATCGCCTCCGGGCGTATCCACGAAGGGCCAATCATCGCCGAGATCATCCTCATCCTCCCAGCTGTACCTCTTCTCGGGCGGGGACGGGTCCAGCCGGCGCGTCGGGATGGCCAGCAGGATACCCAGCAGGGCGCCGAAGAAATGGTACTCAAAGGAGACCTTGGGATCGGATGGCAGGACACCCCAGATCATGCCGCCATACAGGAAAAATACCGCGAGCGATAGGGCGATGGCCCGGCGGTCCCATCTCAAGATGCCGATGGTGAAAATGAAGAAGAGGAGGCCGAAGATGAGCCCGCTCGCACCGATGTGATAGCCAGGTCGGCCAAATAGCCACACGCAAATCCCGGACCCCAAATACACGACAGGCAGAACCCACCTTGCCGCCCTCGGGTAACCATAGAGAATCGCGGTGACGAGCACGAGCGCAGGGGCGGTATTCGCCAACAGGTGCGTGAGCGATGCGTGTATCAAGGGTGCCAGCACGATACCGCGGAGGCCCATCGGCCGCCTCGGGTAGAGGCCGTAGGTGCTGAGGTCCAGCCCGAAGGTGAGCTCCGCGAGCTTGATCGCCCACAAGACAGCGACGAAGATCGCCCCAAGCACGAAGGCCCGCCGCAAGCGACCGATATCCTGGTTGGCGTCGGCAAGGGATGTACGAACGGCCATGACGTCAGCGCCACCCCGGAGAATGTAAGGCACTGCAGCCATGCCCTGACCGTCCCCGCACCTTCGTTAGGCGGACGTACGCCGCTTCGGAGCTGCTGAGGGCGGGCGGCCCTTCCGCTTGCGAGTCGTGGCCTGGATTCAACTAAGCACGCTAATCTGCGGGAAAGGCGGCTTCCGGTAGAAAGGGGACCGCCCGCGGCCCCGCCGTCGGCCTGACCACAGGCCCAACTCTGGGCTACAGGCGGACATGTTCCCGCCTGACCCTGCGCTGTGCAAGGGCGCTGCGTGTCCGTTGCGACCGACGCATTCCCGTCTAGGCTCTCTCTCCCAGGCCAACGCAAAAAGGCCCCGGCAGTCACCTGACCGCCGGGGCCCTCAGTGCGCGGGAACGCGCGGTTAGAAGTTGCTGTGAGTCGACTTGGAATCGGTCGGCTGCACCGCCTGGACCTGAACGACCGGGTGCTTCGAATCCTGCGCCGCGGCATGATCAGACGCGACAACGGTCGCAGCGGAAACTCCACCAACAACCAGTGCAACAGCAGCAAGTATGGCCAACATATCTAGTCTCCAAATAAGAGGTTACTTTACCAAGATGGTGATCAGTATATCAGCAAATTCTAATATGTCAACCCCTATAAAAGCGCCCGCAGACGCACCACAAGTCTCTTCGAACCCAGGATCAGACGGTGGGAAGCGAACCCTTGCTTTGTGGAGCCCTCAACGTAAGGCGCCGCCTCAGCTGCCGGCGCCGCGCAAGCCCTTCCCTGGACTCCTGTAGCGCGGTCCTTCTCTCGTGAGCCGAGCGACCCTCCTTTCTGGCAAGAATCACCAACAAGCGCAGGCGACGGCAAAGGACGCTACCATGGAACTGGGCCAAAGGCGCCGAATGGTCTCCGATCGCTCGTCCACCAGGGTCTGCAGGCTCGCCGGCGGTGAGATGGGGACCACGATCGGACCTGTCGCACCGGACTGCTGTCCCTCCCCCGGAGCAGCGGGCTGGGATTCCTCAGCTGTGTGCGCGGCTGTTGCCGGAGCCGGGGTCTCGCTCGTCGCAGCAGCAGCCGCGCTCCCTCTGGCAGCAGCGGCCGCCTCGGGTTTGGAGGTTGCCGCCGCAGCCGCTGCCTCCGCCGCGCATCCAGGTGCGCTCAGCGCAAAAATCGATAACACACAAATGAGCTGTCTTCCGCCTCTCATTGTTTGACCTCCTCGCCACATCCGTGGCACCAACTACCTTCGCCCCGGGGCCACACATAAAGGCCCCGCCGCGGCGCGCAACCATCGTACCTAAGGTATTGAGCCCTCTCGAAAGAGGTCAAATTCTTTTTTTCTTATATTCTCGTAAACCGATTTGCCAAGCTGCTATCGGCCCTTTTGGGGATCCGGGCACAGGGCGCGCACGTTGCGCTATGTTTTTGTCTATAGCGTTACGTAGGCCAATGGGCACTTGAGGGCCCGATGCCGATAGACGGCCACCGTGGTCGCCGCAGGAGGAAAGGCAGCCGTGAAGGCAATGGTGATCAGCAAAATCGTTTCCCTGGACAGCGACGAGATGCCGCTCGACCTGATCGAGCTGCCGATTCCGCAGCCGGGCCCCGGCGAGATCCGCATCAGGGTCTCGGTCTGCGGTGTTTGTCATACGGAGCTCGACGAGATCGAGGGACGCACGGCGCCGCGCCGCCTACCCGTGGTACCCGGACACGAGGTCGTCGGCCGTGTGGACCAGCTCGGTCCCGGCAGTGCCCGATTCAAGCCGGGAGACCGCGTCGGTGTCGGCTGGATTCACTCCTCCTCCGGCCGGGAGGACGAGAACATCAGCCCGGAGTTTCGCGCTACCGGCCGCGACGCCCACGGCGGCTACGCCGAGTACATGACCGTCCCCGAGACCTATGCGTACGCCATCCCCGAGATCTTCCCCGATGCGGCCGCGGCCCCCCTTCTCTGCGCGGGGGGTGTCGGCTACCGGTCGCTGCGCCTCGCGGGCCTTGAGAACGGACAGCCGCTGGGCCTCACCGGGTTTGGGGGCTCGGCGCACCTGGTCCTGCAGCTTGCGCGTCACCTCTACCCGCAAACCGATGTCTACGTCTTCGCGCGGGATCCCGAGGGGCAGGCGTTCGCCCGCGATCTCGGAGCCGTCTGGGCCGGAGATACCGCGGA